>Ga0065711_1005439_pt1 | contig 23842 bp, 35 predicted proteins | sample Hoacrofraction12_FD_59098 | JGI IMG/M metagenome (GOLD analysis project Ga0065711, IMG submission 59098) | Hoatzin crop microbial communities from Cojedes, Venezuela - Epithelial fraction 12 v2 (version 2) | ecosystem: Host-associated > Birds > Digestive system > Esophagus > Crop | place...
AGTTGAATGTTTCTAGTTATTACATAAAGATCCATCTCAGCAAATACTCAAAATCAAGTTGCGAAATACACGGTAGGTGGTTTTCTTTTCCCTATAAAAAGGCATGCGCTCAGAGTAGAAGACAGCGAAAGGCTTGTTTGTTTTCTTCGAAGCACGATCAGATTCTGCAGAGTTTTGTTACTTTATAAAGCTTGCATTCCTCGTCGTCGCTGGAAGGGGTCGTCCGGGTGATCGGGGGTTTGTGCCCCGAATCGGTGGCCAGCTCGGCCGCCCCGGCCTGGGAGCCAGGCGCGGGGGGAGCGCCGGGTGCTGCATGCGAGGGGCAGGGGTGGGTGCTGGGTGCTGGGGTGAGGGATCCAGGCTGGGTGGGGGGTGGGGAGGAGGGTGCGGGAGCGATGCTTCCGCCGCGGCATGGCTGGGAGAGACCCCGACTCCCGGCTGTGCCGACACAGTGCTGGGAAGCAGTCACCTTTCTCCTCTCTTCTCCCAGCTTTGCCAGTCCCTGCTCCGAGGGGAGAAGGGAGGAAGGAGGGAGAGCATCCCTCTCGGCATGGCAGCCGCTCAGAGCCAGGGCACAAACCCACTCACCCTCCTGGGAAGGAGCCAGCCTCTCACTCCTGGGAAGGGAAAACAAACAGAGAGCCTTTACTCACCCGTCCAAACACTGCCCTCCTCGCCCGGGAGCGCCTGGAAGCTGGACTTTGTAAAGGTTTTAAACCACGGTTCCCCAGCCGAGGCGGGGGGAAGCTCGGGTCGGGAGCGGGCAGGAGCCACGGTGGCAGATGGGGACCTCAATAGCAGCAAAGCAATATCCACCGGCGCGCAGGGAGGGTGCAGCACAGAGCAGCTCAAAACTGCCCCCCTGCCCTCCTCTTCCTCGGGGGGCTCCCAGCAGAGGTTGGGATGGAGGTGGATGGCGAGTCCGAGCCCAATTCAGGAGACGTGCCAGGTGGTGCAGGGGGTCCCAGCAACTCCATGCAGCCGAGGAGCGAGGCCTTTACCCCGGCACGCATCATCTCGCTGGCCAGATGCTCGGGTTTAGGTTCATGGTTTCTCTTTTCTTGGTTCATGCAGAGGAAGGGGACCCAGCGCCATGAGGGGGGTTCGATGGGATGCTTGCGCGGCGCCGGCAGGGCTGTTGCATGTGTGCGGTGAGAAGCGAGGGGTTATTCCAGCGGGAACCAAGCAGCAGAGTCAACAGCCAAAGTCCCGTAGGTGAAGATGTCGGAGGAGGTCTCCCCTTGGCAGTCAGTCAGTGACAAACCCCACACGGGCAGGACTGCGCTTCAGCTGCGGAACACAAACCGGGCAGAGAGCGGGAGCTGGCTCCGACCACCCCTTTGGCAGAGCATCCCTCTCCCCTTCGCCCTCTCACGGCCATCGGCCATCTCCTCCCCACCACAGACCCCCAGGGCAGGATCCCACCCACTTCGCAGCCTCAACACCCCAAGACATCCACGCCATCCCCTTCGTGCCCCCCTCGCCCCATCCCCGGAGCCTCACAGGGCTTACTGCGGTAGGACGGAGGGCGCGCCGGATCTGTGGAAGTGGACGATTTGCCATTTGCCATCCCGGCGGTGCCAGATGCGGGTCTCCTCGGACTGGGCGGTGCGGGGGATCCCTCCCGCGTCCACGTACTGCGTGATGCGGATGTAGGCGATGCAGGCGGACTCGTCTCCCATCAGGTGGATGTGGGGGTTCAGGATCGTCGTGTGCACAGGCTTGCTGTTCCGGGACCACACTGGAGAGGGGAAAAGTACAGGCAGCTTTAGGCAGGGGAAGGGATTTGGGTGGCTCTTGCCCAGGGCGGCAGCAGTATGGGAGGGGGAGATGCCTGGGTTAAGCTCTCTGCTTGGAGGGGCTGAGTAAACACTCCATGGGTGAGTTCAGGATGGGTCTACATAGAAAGCAGCTCACCAAACATCTCCTCTGCATGCAGCCCGGCCCCAGTTGACCTAATAGGTCCTGCTGGGATCTTCCAGATCAGCCAGAGATGCTCCCAAAGCCACCCTTACCCTCCTCTCTCCAGCAAGCTGATGGAGGTCAAGACACAGCTGGGCACGTGGGAGGTGGGAAGGGTCCCTTGGGAGGCAAGGGGGCTGCTTACGGTTTTCGAAGTAGAATCGGTGGAAATCCAAGCCTTCGACGAGGTTACCCAGAGCCTCAGGCTCGAAGGCAGTCATCCCAGGGTCGCACATCTTCCTGGGGAGGTGGGAAGGGGAGAGAAAAGGGAGACGTTATCCCACTGCTTCTGGCACAAGAGCCTGCAAAACCCAAACGGCTCGTGCTGGGGGTGACCCCCCCTCAGCCTGAGAGCAAGGAGCCTCTGGACCAGTGAGCAATTCAAGCAGAAGTCCAGCCTTGTCCCTGCACTCTGCGTGAACCCCACCCCACCTCACCTCCAGGCCACCGACTGCAGCCAGGACCCCATCGAAGCAGGGTGAATTCTCCATTGCTCCCCATCTCCAATTAAACCTCCCAAAACACTGCTGTCTTCTTCGTAAGAAAGAAAAACATCAGGGAAAANCTCATGTTCTCTGCTCTGTATCAAAATATCCCTGCTGTGGTTCTCTCNGGCAGGGATGAAGACCTGCACTCACTCAGAAATTGCTAATTAAATAAGCCTTGGACACNGAAGCAGNGTACTCTGAGGAGCATCAGCTCAGCGATTAGAAAGCAGTTACGCTTCCAAGCAGCCTGTGGCAATCTGGATATAATGGATACCATGGATGCAATGTTCATTCTTGCACCATAAATCACGTTTACAGTTATTCATCTCTCCNCAGACCAGAAAATGGGCTCATCCATGACTANTGTGAGAGAAGACCAGGCTTGGAAAATGACGTTCCCTGCTTCTCTTGGATGGTCTCCATGCCTCCCCACCACGTCAACCTGGTCAGCCTGCCCCGGGCAGCAGTGAANCCTCCCGGGCTGTGGTGTCACAGTGAGAGCACCCACTCTGGGAGGCTGGTCACCCCTTCAGCCCAAACCCACACTGGGCATGTGTAGGACTCACGTGTAGGACTCAAAGTCGCCGTTGCTTATTGCTTCGATCAGCTGCTCTGTGACTTTAATGATTTCTTGCTTCCGTACTGTTGGTTTAAAGAGAAAAAGAAAATAAAAAGAGAAAACAAACCAAAAGTGCTGGCTTTGCAATACCGGTGGGGTATCTTTTTCTTATTACAAAAAGACGGTGGGATCTTGGGGGCCGTTATAAACTATCCAGGGGAAACGCTGGAGAGGGACTTGGGAGAGAGAGGTGGGAAGGGCCCTTCATCCCTAGAGAGGAAAGACCTCCAAGGTCAGGGCAAAACTGAAAAACCCTGTATTTTCCTAAAGAGCAAACGGGTTAATTACCGAGGGGTGAGTTACCCTCATCCCAAAAAAATGTGACACAGGCTGGTCTCGGCTGCAAAGCCTTTCCAAGTCAGGACTTTCTACCCCGAGAACTCAGATCAGGGGCCAGCCAGGGCAGGCTGGACCAAGGATGCTCTCACCTCCCTCTGAGATGGGAGGAGAGGGTCTCAGCTGGAGCAAGGACAGGGGGGTGATGCGGCCATCCACCTCAGGAGACACACAGAGGGACCCTGCAAGGGCACGGCACCGTGCGGCTGCTCCAGGGACCCCGGGTGCTGCCGGCTCAGCTGGGAAGGGACCGGGCTGCGAGAGCTGCTTTGGCTCCCAGGGATGCAGAAGGAGCTGCCAGAGGCAGCCCTGGGCTTATTAGCAAGGCTCTACTTCAAATGCAAATCAGCGTCACTTCTGACTTGATTTTTTTTTTTGTACCGTGGCTAATGAAAGGAGAGGGAGCACGTTCCTGAGAGTGGTTCAGAAAGGAGAGGGAGCCCCATCATTTCCAAAGCACCGCCTGCCTCCATGTCTGCTGTCAGGGAGCCCTTCCCCAGGAGGAGAAGCGTCCCATTAACTCTCATGTCAGGCCAAAGCCCATCTTGCTTTGTGCTGAGATCACTTCATCGAGAGACTTTACAAATTAGCACCGATAAATTATTCCCTGGGTTATTCTTAGAAAGCCGGCTCTGGCAGGCGGGCGGGCGGGCGGCAGGGATTTCCCCTGGAGGCTTTTCCCAAAAGGCCGTTTATTTTGGAGGAGCGGGCGGCCGTGCTGCTATCCCTGCAGATTTCTGCCATTTCCACGCTGGCTTTCAGGGAATATCCCCGGTTTTGGGAGCCCCCCCTCCTCGCCAGCAGTGCCGCAGCTGCTCATGGCAGCGACCCAGCAGTGAAATCACCTAAGGAGTTCAAGCAACTTCTGAAGGGCCCCGGGGCAGCTTGATGGTGATGGGATTCCCCATAGCCAGTATCTCATTAGCGGTGGCCAGACTAACGACCCCAGGGCACCCCTTCTAAACAGCTTGCCTGCCCTCCCAAGTGCCCCCACTGGTACCTTTAGTGTCTTCATCCTCAATGGTGGTGTTGGTGCTCTCCGACGATTCCTGAGCAAAGAACAGAAAGGAGATGGGGTGGTGAGAGAGGTCTTCTCCCTGCGCCAGACAGAGCTTGTGTGTTTGACAGCCCCCCGAGTCCGACCCCATAGCGCTCGACTGTGCCAACGGACAGAAACCAAGGAAAACACCAGCAGATCCAACCCGTCCTCAACCACAGCTCTAGGGCAGCACTGGCAGAGCCCTCCCTGACCTCCACTCCTTGTAGCCAAGGGCACAAGAGCAGGGCTGTGGAGGATCTCGTAGGAACGGCACGGCATTTCCTACCAAAGCCTGCGGGGACAGAGACGGGGCAGGTCCGGGGGGGTTTGGTGGGTTCCTAGGAGCGTTGCAGGAGGGGCAGGGAGAGGGGCTGTGCGGGGGTGGAAGACACCATGTTGACTGTACGATAAAGAGAGAGATGTACAAATTAAACAGCGAGGAGGAGCTGGGATGAGAAAGAGGGGACTGTGCAGGAGTGAGAGAGACCACACTGACCGCAGAGTAGGGAGAGAAATGTACGATAAAACAGAGTGCTTCCAAGACCCACATGGACCACCGAAGGCTGAGACACAGCTCCTTCAAGAAACAGCTGAGCACTAGACAGATTTGAGGGGGAGGGGGGTACTGACCCCCCATGTCTCTCCAGGAGCCCCATCCAGGCGACTCTGCTAGCGGAGCTAGAGCAATGGCTCTGCTAGCTCTTCCCAGCAGAGCCTTGCTTATGTATTACCCATAATACCCCGATGTAGGTTGGCAAGGTGTCCCATGACCATACAGTCCCCGCAGAGGCATGGAAGGTGTTTCTCCAAGGCTCCTTGGACCGATGCAGCCTGCAGACCTGAGTCAGGAGAACTGGGAGAAACGGCATGAGAACCCATCAGCAAGAACCAGGGCTGGCTTCCCATCAGCTGGTGGCCAGCAAGTGCCTGCACCAACCCTGTTAGTGGGGTTTGTGGGTGATACGGCTTTGAGGATGTTCCCTCCAACCCCGGTGTCCCTTCTTCCCTACCCCGAGGTAACTTCCAAAAACAGGGGAAGCTGGAACACGTGGAGAGGCCCAGCAATATCGGCATTGAGGAAGACGAAGGACACTCACCATTAACTGAACGCTGGAACTGGACTTTCTTTTCTGGAAAAACAAGGAGAAGAGATGGAACAGGAAGAGACACAGAGTGAGAAAGGCAGAGAGCGGCACGTGAGAGGCAGCAGCTCCTGAGCCACCCTTCGTGGACTTCTTGGAGGGGCAAATGAAAGGTGTGGAGGGGCAACCTGGCTCTCCTGTAGGGACGTGATGCTGGCTGTGATGCTGGTGGTGGCGTGCCAGCTCCCTCCCCGCGTTCCGCCTGGCACCTTTCTCTCCTGACCTGCCACAATCTCTGGTGTTGCTTATCTCAAGGACGTGGCTAGTCCAAAAGGGAGTCCCCTAGGAGTTGATGACTGCTCTGGTGGCTTTGTGACCAGGCCAACAAGCTTATAGGAACAGGAGTGGGACGCTGAAAAGCTAAGGCATCTCCACTACCTGCACAGCCCTGTGCCCGGTGTCAGCGCTGCACTGAGCTGTTCTGGGTGCATCTGCCCATGCTGCTGACTAGGGTGGAGATGCCCAATTAGCTTTGGACCCAGACTGGTACTAAGTTGGCTGGCTTAAAGCCAGCACGGCTATTGCTACTCAACCCCCCAAGGCAAACATACCATGTGGGAAGCTCTCCTGAGGGCAGCTCCAGTGCTTCAAATCAGGACAAACCTCCTCCAAAGAGAAGACCTTACGCATGCACATATTTATCTCCATCCTTGACCACTACCAAAAGGCTTTTGGGTTGGATGACCCCATAGCCATGATTCTGCTTACAATCCCAAACTACTTCTGGACTGTCCTTCTTTGCTGTGCTCTGCTCCCCACCTCCATCTTTAATCTAGCCCGGGGACAGAGGGACGCGCACGCTGGCCTCGTGCCCTTTGTCCACCTCCAGCTCCCAAGGGGATGAATCACAGCAAGCGACAGGGAACACCAGCGTGCAGGAATCGGGAGGTGCAGTGCCAGGTAACAAAGTGTTTTATCAGCATATTTAACAAGGCACCGGCTCTGCCTGCCCAGCAGAAGGAAAAGCAGCACACACAGTGCCAATCTCTTGGAAGAGTCCAAGAAGTGACCCGTTAGGGTGCATGGGTGGGCTGCAGCATAAAAACTGCTGATACCCATTTCCCCTCGTTGCTCCCTTCACTTCCTAACTGGCTCCCACCAGCATCGTCACTGAGTTTCCCCCTCTGCCAGCGCAGCTCTCCCCTCCCTCGCTAGGTCCTACTTCAATCCTCACCCCTCCTTCACCGAAACAACAGATGTCCTAAAGGGCAGAGTGAGCTGCGGTATTTCGGAAGGAACCTCCTGGGAACCGGAGCCGCCGGAGCTGGGCTGTCTGCAGGAAGAGCTGACAGCTTCTGCTACCCAAGGACATGAGACGGGGCAGTAAACTGCAGAAATTTCAGACGCAACAGAATGCAACACAAAGCAGTGACCGCGTCGAGTCTGGACATACAGTAACAGGATGCGACACGGGGCAGTGAGCTCATTAATTTAGGACGGGACAGGATGCAACACGGGGCAGTGATTTCATTAGTTTACAATGTGACGAGATGTGACACTACACAGGGCACTGAAGGTATCACAGCTGCTGGGACCAGAAGGCCTCCCACAGACCCCAGCGCAGGGCTCGAGGGGGATTTTTGGTCCCGTGAACATTTTTAGTAGGGGAGGAACCTCCTTGGGAGGGTGAGCTTCCAGCCCTCTGAGCCTGGGCTAGCACCATCCCGGTGCTGGAGGGCTGTGCGGGCAGGCTGGAGGGCAGCACCAGCTACCTGGTGCCCACCTGCGTAGCCTTGGGCAGGGATGGCAGGGGTGGCCTCCTGAGACCTGCCTGCTCTCATGGGGATGGTCAGTCCAGCAGGGGTCTCCAAATGGGGACACAACTCTTCCAATAATGAACCACACCATGTGGCCTGACTTCCAGCCCTGCTCCGAGCAGGAAGGACTGTACCCTTCCCACCTTCCCAAGACAGGTTTCCAGGTTCCTGCCTCGCTTTTCCAGCAAGATGGAAAGAACTGAACACGGCCTAGTGTTGCCCTGACATCTGCCAGCTGCCCGTGGTGGACCATTAAAGCTTTGCCTGGAGCACCCAGCCTCTCTGTGCCCCCGTGAGTGGGTTATGCTGCGAGCCCCCCCAGCCTGAGCATGGGAATCAGAGGTGGGAATTGTAATGCTGAAGGTGGCCAGCACAAGCAACCTGTTGGGAATGAGTTTGGCTCTACCTTGTCTTCTCCTTCTCTACCTTCCTGGCTGTCTAGCCAGGCTGTCTCACTTCCACTTGTTGGAAAGCGGGCAATAAAAAAGCAAACTCATTCTCCAGAGCTTGTACACCCTCTTGAGCTGAGAACTGGCTGGGAGACAGCACCCAAATGAAGCCTCACTCGCTGTTCCCCGCTCACCAGCGAGGGGCTGAGGACTGGGGGATACAAACCAGCCTCTCTGATCTCACTCTGAAACCAGACGCTCCTTGATGAGTTTCAGTGATGGGCCAGAAAGCTCTTTACCCAAACTAGGTATTTTGCTATGACAGCAAGTGCCCCTCTTCCCAGCGTAACGCCTGCCCTCAAACCTACTTTGAAGTCCAAGAGGGAGCACCATTAGTGAGTTGGGCTGGTAAATGGTCTTCTACCACCACACCATCCCAGCGATGCTAGAGATGAAATTCAAGGCTGTCCCCTTCTGCTGGAAAATTAGATTCAGGACTGTGCCTGATGAAGCCTCTCCATCCACCAATCTCTGCTTTTACAGCTTAAAAATGCATCTCCCGATTGCTCTCACCTGTGCTCCAGCAACTCATACCAAGTCATCTCTACCTGTGGTGTCACTTCTCAGGTGACTCCCAGAAGCAGCCGGGACCTCAGAGCAGCAAAGGACAGGCCAGCAGTGGCTGGTAGATGGGTTGCTGTGGCTCCCAAGGGACCTGTCCCCCCTATGCCAGCACTGTTGTCCAAACCTAGCAATCCTGTCCTGGAAGCCACGTGATACCCTGACACCACGGCCCAAAGCAATGTCCTCTCATAGCAACGCAGGACATCAGCTTCATGTTGCAGAATAGCGCTGCATGGCCAGAATGGTCTGTTGTGGAGCTGAGCCCAGGTTTGGAGGGTTGTGCATGGTCTCAAGCCTTGCAGGTTTGTCCTGTCCCTAGGCGCTGGGTCCCTAGGCGAAGGAGTGGGAGAAAGACAAGCCATCCCTAGACCTCTGGCTCCACTGACAGTTTGGACTGAGGAGGGAAGAAGACAGCTGAGAGCTCTGCTCTTCCAAAATGCTGCACCCCTCACAGCCCTACAGCTGGGTCCCTATGAAAGGGCCAGAGGAAGGAGAGCAGCTGTGTTGCTATCGGGCTCCCAAAGCTCTGCCTGGCACCTTGCACTGCTGCCCAGCTCTCCCCTGCTGAGTGATCGCTTGTGTTCATGAAGGGAACAGGTAAGGAAAGAAGGACCCTCACAGGGACCATTACTTCCTGCAGGAGGAGTTTGACAGAGCTCGCTAACCACCACATCTCCATATCATCAGAAGAAGGTGCTCGGCAGCAGGATTTCGCTGCCTCCAGGAGCAACCTTATCCTGGAGAAGAGCTGTGGCCTCACCACCGAGGGGCAGGTGAACCCAAGGGCTCTGCAGCCCAAGAAACAAGGTCCACCAAGCCTTGGCTTGTTTTTAGAGCATCACCAAGCCATTTGCTCGTCAAGCATCACCAAGTTCCTTTGGTCTGTCTGCACTGGGCACAGAGGGCCGGCAGTGCTGCAGAGAGGGTTAAAGGCACCCATGTGCCACCCAGCACCACTCCAGCCCTTGGCGATGGTCTGGGACAGGAGCTGGGGGACGAGCCCAGCCCCACCAGCTGCAGCGGGACGTATGCTGGGGTCAGCAGGAGATGCAGCCGCCCATTGAAGTTCCATCTGAACATGAGGAAGAACTTCTTCCCTCTGAGGGTGACGGAGCCCTGGCACAGGCTGCCCAGGGAGGCTGTGGAGTCTCCTTCTCTGCAGATATTCAAGACCTGCCTGGACGCGGTCTTGTGCAGCCTGCTGTAGGCAACCCTGCTTTGGCAGGGGGTTGGACTGGGTGACCCACAGAGGTCCCTGCCAACCCCGAACATTTTGTGATTCTGTGATCTCGCCAGACGGCTGCTGCCGTGGCTGTGGGCTGCACAGCTGCCTCCCCCATCCCCGTCCCCTCTCCTGGTCCAGCCTCTGCCTCTCCCCCTCCCTGGGGGCAGCAAGGGGTGAGTACGCTTTGCAGGCAATGAAACAGCAGCGAATTGCCCCCCACCCCGTGCACCCCTCCAGCACCAGCCCGCTCCCCTCGCTCGCCGCGTTGCAAAGCCTCCTGTGCGCTGCCCGTCCCGGCAGGAGCCGAGCCGGTGGCACGGGGACGCACCGGGACAGCCGGGCCAGCAGCTGCCCTTTAAAGCACGGGGCGTTGCAGGGACCACCGGCACAGCACGGAGACCCCGCCGCCGCCCCAGCAGCAGAGAGGCAGGCGGGAGAGGGCGGCGGGGAGGGCGCTTACCTTCACGCCGTCATTCTTCTTGTTGCCACCGCTTTTGCCTCCTGGGGAGAGGAGGAAGGAGGTTAGGAGAGCCAGGCAGGGCACCAAGACCAGGAGGCCGAGGATCAGCAGCATGGTGCCAGGCGGCTGGGCAGCAGGACCCGGTGGGACAGGCTGGTGGGTTTCGTCCTCTCTCCAGCAACCCCCGGTACAATCCCTGGGAGCTCAGAAGCGATCTTGCTGGCACCGTCCTGTCCTACCCCGGTGGCTCTCGGCCAGGGGCATGACCCGTCTCCCAACGTCACGCCGAGTCCCCGGGGCGACTCGGAGGGGGCCGGCGGGGCTGTCTGGGGGGTGCTGGTGACCGAGCGTGGCGTGGTGGAATGGGCTGCCCGCCTGCCGCCCTCTAATTTTAGCCCCATGCTGCCGGGATCATGTGCTGCCGGCCCGCCGGCCCGACAGCTGCAGCCCACATTTTGACCATGATGAAAAGCAGACGCCTTCCCCACTGCCCACCCACCGCTGCCGGCGCTGCCCCAGCCCCCCGGGGCCGTGCAAGGGCCGAGCAGGGTGGGATCGGTGTGGCTCGGCCCCACGCAGGTCCCCACTGCCCGCCAGCCCTGTCGTGCTCCCGGGCAGGGGATGCCGGCGAGCCCCTGGGCTGTGCGTGGGACGGGCAGCGCTAGGAGAGATGCTTTAGAATTTCCTGTCCTTTGATGCTTCGTGTCCGCTGCCGCTCCCGGCGCGGGGTCTGACACCGGATCCCCCCAGCTGCTGGACCCCTCCGGCCCCGCCGCACGCTGCCCGCAAGTGCTAAATGTGTCAGCACGACAAATGCAGATACCATGGCCCTCTCCCCCGGCACCCGGCTGGGCCAGCAGCCCCCATCTCCCCCCCTGCCCACCCGCTACACCCAGCTCCTGGGGCACTATCGCATACCACGCCAAAACACCCATCCAGCACCAAACAGCTGCCACCCGCCCAACCAGCCAGCGTGCCGGGCTGGGATACCCTGTCCCACCTCTGCCAGGGCCATCCCCAGTGCTGGGGAGGGCTGGAGGTGACAGCCAGCAGCCGAGACCTGCAGTCGCCCGGCTCCTTTTTGGTGCAGTGCCTGGGAATCACCGTGACTCGCTGATCCCTGCCTGTGAAATCTGGCAAGGCAGGAGGGACCCAAGAGATCCCGCTGCCATCTGGCTGCGGTAACACCCGGGGACCTTTCTGACACTTTCCCAGTGCAGAGGATGCTCTCCCTGAGCCACAAACATCTCCAGGAGGACACAAAACCAGCTGCCTTGAGCCCTGGCTGGCCCTAGTACCCACATCCCCACCCCAGCACGAGCCAGATGGGTGGGTGCATACAAACCCCAAAAACCTAAACCTCTGGGGACCACTGTGCCTCAGCCAGACACATTTTCTCTTGCACACTAAGCCAGCAGCCAGCCTGGAGGTGCCAGGTGACCTGGCCCAGATGACTGCCCAATGCCACGCAGCCCCAGAGGCACCAGAATGCAAACGCCGATCCCCTGTGAGACTCGGTGATGAAGAAAGCTCTCCAGGGACCCTAGGGGTTTGCCCTGGGCACCCTGCAAGACGAGGAGATGAGCCCCGGAGACAGCACCTACCGGAGAAGTTCCTGGTGGCCAGCATGGTGGTGAGGATGGCTCCCTGGAAGACACAGAAGGCAGAAGGAAAGGGCATGCTGGGCCCCGGCCCCCCACACTCCCACCGCTCCCCCAGCCCTCAGGGAGGGAAGCCCTGCTCGTCACCTGTCCCCTGGCCACCTCGCTGGAAGGAAACTGGCCCACGGGCTGATATTCTCCTCCTGCCATCAAAAGCAGCCATCGGTACCCAACCCTGTATCCCCAGCACCAGGGCGTTGGGTTGCATTCTCCGAAACTGCCTTCCCTCCAAGATGAAAGGGATATTAAATATCCCCAGGGTGCATTTTGGTGTCGTTCTACCCCGCCCTAGATGTAGCACGACTCCACTGACCGGGGCTGGCAGCTGGCAGCGAGGGGAGCCACCGGGAGCGGAACCGGATTTAATGGCAATTAAAGCCATGCCAGCTAAGAGCAGCAGGGCAGGGATTTTTCATGAGAGCCACGCGAAGATCACCACCGCAAAATTACATTCATAAAAATTCTTCCCCTCTTCCAGCTGACTCTACTAACTAGTTGCTCAGCGTATAATGAGATTACTTCGGACTAATTGCTTACAGCAATGGACTACTATTTCGAAGTGGATGCCTGAACTAATTTGATTACTTGTCTAGCTGAAAAGTAATAGTAGTTGATAGCCAGTTTCTTTTCTTGATAATCTTGTTAGTAGCCTGCAGCTGTACTGCTCTGTGCCACGTTGTGCTCAGGCCTGGAGCGCTGACGGCCCTGGCTGCGGCACGGGTCAGCACCGTCCCGTGGTGTGTCTCCGGCTCTGGAGGAGGCACTGTGATTTCCAGAGCCCGTACCCAGCGCCGTGCTGCCGGCGGGGACTCAGCAGCACCCGGGAGATGAGTGCCTCAGGGAGGTGCTCCAGCCCGATGGCAGAGCGTGGGGCGATGGTGATCTCAGAGGGGTTCCAGGCTGTGGCAGACGGCAGCGCTCAAGAACAGAAAGCCTGTGGGGCCACTGGTGTGGGGGAGCCAGAGCTTCTCGCCTGTCTGTGGATCATTTGGTTCCTTGGCTGCAAAGTGACCTGGTCATCAGGCAAAGGGGTATCACTGTGCCCCTCAGACCTGTGTCCTGCCCCAAACAGGAGCTTTCTTGACACTGACTTCAGCGGAAAAATCCTCACCCCTGTGTCCAGGGCAGCCGCGTGACTCAGTGCCTTCCTTCACCATGGCTTTCCTCTGAGCACTTGGGAACCCCAGCCAGATGCAGCCACCACCCCACTCGATCTCTTTTCCCTTCTTCACCCCAGGGATCCCAAATGCCCATCACCCCCATACCCCTGACCAAGAGACACCACCCTGTCCTTTCCCACTTGAGAAACAAACCCCCCAATGACCTGATCATGCATTTTGCAGCCAGCTTGGAGAATATGAGAGTTACCTTCAGCTTTCTCCGGGCATTGAACTTCTTCAGACAGTCCACTGTCTCCTGCCTGTGCATGCATGACGCCACGGTGGCACGGTGCTGGGAGGAGAAGGACCCGGCTCAGAGCAGTCGCCGAGGGGGAAGGGGGTCCCCCGGCCCCGCTCTCACATGCATGCACACGTGTGCGGTCTCCCACGGCCGAGGCACGGACCAGAGCTGCCTGCAGCAGCAGCAGCAGCAGATGATGAAACTTTAATAGGCAGCAGGAGATCACAGCTCTGGAGTCAGCAGGATCTGCTTTGGCGGTCGGGGGGTTTGCAGGGAGAGCTGGCTGCCCCCTGAGTTAACCCCTCGACTGACCGGCCACAATTAGCAGCGTGCTCAGGGTTTGCACGTGGTGTGGGGTCCCAGGGTTAAGCCCTTGGACTCCTCCTGCCTTTGGGAGCTGATGTAGAGTGAGAACAGGCAGCTGGGGTGCAGCAAAGGGGGGGGAGGATTGCTGCTGGGGTGTATGGATGGATAAACACAAGACTGCTCCCACCCTCCCCAAGGAAAGGCTCCCGCAGCGCAGCGTGACACCAAGAAACCAGCCCGGCCCCACCAGGGCTGGGAACATGCTCGTCCCTCCCATCCCCAGCTCCCCTGGGACACGCTGTTTGCATTCACACTCCAGGCTTTTCTCTGCTGTAAAGCCTCGGGGAAAAGGCTGCGCTGAGAGCACTGGGAGGAACCATGCCAGGAAACCATCTTCCCAGGATGGAGGAAAGACCCAGACAGCATGTCTGGTAACACGTGCTCCCCAGTGAGATGTTCCCCCACTGTGAACCCCCATATCTCTAGACCTTCGACCCCAGCGGGTGAGTGCCACCAAACTCACTGATATCCAGGGGTGCTTCAGAGCCTCCGCTGCCGTGATGCGCTTGGACGGGTTTATGGTCAACATCTTGTTGATGAGATCTTTCGCTTCGGGAGTGACTGTGTCCCACTCAGGGGAGGGGAACTGCCAAAGCAAAGGGACCGGGGTGAGAGATGGCAGGGAGCAAAGCAAGGAGCAGAAGCCCCTTTGCACGTGGGTTGGTTCTCCTGCAACTCTTTGCTCTTGCCCATGGGACAGGTTGGAGAGACAGTAGCAAATGGAAAGAGCTACAAGATGGGAAACTGGAGAGTAGGGGTGGAGAAAGAAAGGTAGAAGGCCCAGGACAAGACCCATCTGTCCTGCAAAGTGACCTGAAACGTGCAGTGTGTGCACTTGGGCACGGCAGCTTGTGACCCGAGCAGAGGAAAGAAACTTGCTGCTGTCTGCCTGAATTTGTCCTTGTTGGCTCTCTTGGAGCCGCGGACTGCAGCGTGGGGACAGCAAGACAGGGAAGACAGTGAAACGGGGGAGCAAGACAAACCCACTCACATCGTAAGCCCCAGCCTTGATCTGCTGGTAGAGTCGGTGCTGGTCTTCATCCCAAAAGGGCGGGTACCCGACCAGCAGGATGTAGAGGATGACGCCTGCCCGGGAGAGGAGATGTGGGATCAGTGGCAGAGAGTCCATTGCTGGAGGCATCAACAGACCCAGCCCGGGCACTGGCCCAACTCAAGCAGAAATGAGGGAAACGGGAGGATTTGCTCCCTGATTAAAAGGCAAAAGGCTTGCTGGTGGGTCCAGCGTCGTGCTGACGTGCTCGGCAGCTGGGGAGACACACGGCTCTGGCAGCCGCCATGCACAGCCCCAAGCCGGGTGCCCCACCAGGGCTGGGCAATGCCTCCTCCCCATCGCGGGTGGAGGAAGGCTCCCCTGCAGCTGCAGCTATGCGGAGGCACTGCCTGGCTCCAGCGGCACCGCAGGGCGAAAGAGCCGGCATCTCCCCTGCCCGGGGGCTTTGGGTGCGTAGCAAGGGGGCTGATCCTGCGGAGGAGGGTGCCACTGGACTGGAAAGAGGGTGCTGCTCTGGGGACAGCCCAGGGTAATGTGCCACCTTTGGGGTCAATCCTCCACCCTGAGCTCCCTGAGACACGTCTAGCGGCTGTAGCTTGGGAGATGCCGGGTGAACAGCCTGCCTTATCCCGCGCTCCCCATCCCAGCCCGCTCCTGGCATTTCAGCCCCGTTCTGACTCACCACAAGCCCACAGATCCACGGCTTTGCCATAGGGGTCCTTCCGGAGCACCTCGGGGGACAGGTATCCCGGGGTGCCAGCGAAACCTGGGACAGACAGCCCATCACGCATGGCCCCGGCAGCCCCCACCCCCGCACAGTTCACCAGCAGTGCCTGGTGCCCAGCCGGGCACCGCAAGAGCTGAGAGCCCTGGCCCTGCACACGGTGACATGGTGGGATGGGCATCCTCCTTCCAGAGACCTCTGCGACTCCCAAAATCAGAGCAAACTACAGCTTTCTGCCAGCAGCTGGCAACAGCAGCCAAACGCCAGGGTGGTACAGAAGGCTGGGGTGCTCTGACGTGCCCCTCCAGCACTTGGAAGAGGCTTTCCTCCTCCCCGGGGTCTCCCCTCGTTGCTGGCTTGTCCAGCTCACCAGGACATCTCGGTGACTCACCGAGTCCCTGTGGAGCTGTTTGCCTGTGCCCTGGATCAATACCAGGCTGTTTCCAGGGGCACAACTGGAGCCGTCAGCCTCCTCGTCCTCTGTGCCTCTCAGGCTGGTACTGCCTGGATGCTCCCGTAACCCAGGGTTCAGGTCCCGGGGACGTGCTTCCCTCCCAGAGCCTCCCCTGCCCAAACATGCCAGCGAGGGCTGGAGGATGCCCACCTCGGTCCAGTCTTACTCACCAAACCATGCTTGCTGGTCCCCCTCCACCTCGATGGCAAGGCCGAAGTCAGCCAACTTGACGGCGGCACCCTTCAGCTTGGATGCCAGCAGCAGGTTCTCGGGCTGCAGGAGGAGATGAGGGTTGGAGAGGAGTGAAAGCCCCTCGGGGGCTCTGCTGTCATGGGGGGTCTTCCCAGCACCAAACGGAGGAAGGTCAGGGCTCTGGATGTGTTCCCTGACCAGTTAATCCTGCTGTGTGTCACGATGTCCACAGACCCTTAGAGGACCATGGACTACAAGGACCTCCCTACCCCCTCTACCATGTGTTGTTTCACTCCAGAGCTGATCTTCACTCTGTAGCTTTCCAGAAGCTCCTACATGGCATTCTTCCCTGCTGTGATTCAGCTGCCCTGGAGGACCCTAGGCATTGCTCCACAGGGTTTTGAATCGCAGATGGGGTCCCCACATCCTCCCACAGGCCCTTCCCCTGCTGCTCCTACCTTCAGATCCCGGTGGACCACCCCCATCTGGTGGCAGTGCAGGACGGCCTCCAGGATCTGCTGGATGCAGTGGCTGCGGGAGACAGGAGAAAGCTTGTAGAAGTTTCCATCAAGGCAGAATTTCCTTAGATGCTTCTACCTGGCTGCATTTCACCCCACCATCCCTCTTCCCATCATGCTTCCCACAAGCAGCCCCACAGCACGGCTCATGTCCCCATCCACCAAAAGCCACACACCCATGGAGAGCAGTTGGCACCCAGTAAGACCCCACCAGAGCTACTGGTCAACCAGCTGCAGTGAGCAGGAGCACGGAGGTTACAGTGGAGCCCATGGGGTCCCTGCAGAAGCAACACCAGGGAGCTGGTGGAGATGCAACGCCAGCCCGGATTGGGTCTCCAGACCCAGGCAGAGCCGATGTGCTCCTCAGACGTAGCGCCAGCCCTCGCTTGGGCCCCATTTCCCTGGCCTCCTCTGACGCGGGTGGCTCTCGCTGCGTCTGTTCGCTTTAAATGTAGTTCATTAAACCCCAGCTCTGCTGCATGCGTGCGAGAGGAAGGGAAAAGGACTGAGGCGATGATCACTTCTGCTCCAAAACAGCTGCGTGCAAGGCAGAAGGTCTTCATTTACATGTATTTTATTTTATTTGTACGACACTAATAAGTGTATGGGCTGTAAGTGGATCCAGTGCAAGGAGCCCATTTAATGAGATCGCTTTCTGCCTAGAAATAAGTGATACTTCCATGCAGACAGAGGTAGCGTGGAGCTTACCATCCCCTTGGACATTTGTATGGGCTATGCCTCACTCACTGCAGCAAAGCCAAGAGGCACAGTGATATCTGGAGGCTGGAGAGGGCCAGATCTTGTCCCCTCAATAAAATGAGGCTAATGCTGGTCTTGGCCGAGATGCAAGGACCAAAGGGGTGGCTGAAATGGTACCCAGGCCCCTGCCTCTGCTGCAGGGTACCTGGAAAGTGCCAGCAGGAGTATGGGAGGGAGTGGAGCTCCAGCACATCCTCCCACCCAGTCTTGACTGCTCCTCCTTAGTGCTTTCAAGTGGTAAATGCTGGAGAAATGCTTGCAAAGGACTGTAATGCAGCTGCAAGGGGAAAGGGTGAGGACTGCCGGGTGTCTGCCCTGCCACTGTCCTGGCTGGGCCACCAGCCTGATGCTGGGCTTCCTCCCTGCCAGCCCAGGGACCCCTGCTGTCCCCTGTCCCCAGCCTGGGGACCCCCCGCTGTCCCCTGCCCCGGGAGCCCCGATGCCTTGCTCCTCTGCAGGGAGGTCAGATGTGGGCTATGCCACCAGCCCGGGGAAGGAGGATGCTGCAGGCGGTGGCTGGCAGCTGCCTGGTGAGGGGGGGACCAGCCCTGTGGTCACACACACACTTCTTGGCACAGGAGCTGAGTGAGTTAAAAAGAGTTGGGTTTTTTTTTGTACTACACATCTGGTTTATGAGTATGTGCTGTAAAACACCTCCCAGCATGGAAGGAGCTCATGCTGCAGAAAACCACATGCGTAGGACGCTGGGAGGGAGCTCATGGGAGAAGGGGACAACTTCTGTCGCCTCCAGGGCCCGGCATGTGTCCGTGCTCACCTGGCATCCGCTTCGCTGTAGTACTCCCTGGCCACGATGTCCTCAAACAGCTCCCCGCCGGTGACCCTGTGAGAAAACAGGGAGGGGGGTCACGCTTGGCTGTCTCAGTGCAGCAGGCAAGGGAGCTGGACTGATTTACAGCCCTCTCAGCCCTGGCAAACCCCCCCGAAATGCCGCTGCACCGCGCACGGGGGGAGCAGGGGGGGTGCATGGCAAGGACCTGCCTTCTGCCTGGCTTGAGGGACCCGTGTTTGGTCCAAACCCTGCCCAAAAAAGGCTCGGGTGAGGTAGAGGACGGGGGAAAGCTCAGGGGGGGCTGCGGGGCTGCAGGGTGCGTCGCCCCAGGGTGGAAGCACGCAGCTGCCAGGGGATTAAGAGATGTGTTGAACCATTACTCACAGGTCAAATATCAGGTAGTGGTGGCCCTCTTCGGAGATGCTGTCGTGGAGCCTCACTGCGGCAGAGACAGAAGGGTTACGGGGTACGCCCGGCTCCCACCCGCTCCCCAGGAACGCCTTGGCTCCCCTTTGGGCACAAAGAGGAGCCGGGGAAGGGCAGAGGGGGGGTCATTCCTCCTCCCTCCTCCTCTTGCTATTGCTGCTGCCTGGGTGGGGGGGCTCCCCGCTCAGTGGGGGACCTCAGCCCTGGCCTCAGCCTCGGGCAGCAGCGCAAGGCTCAAAGGTCACATCCAAATCAGGGGCTGCCCGGGGCTGGCTCCTGGCCGAGGTCCCGGGCAGCTGCCGGGCTATCTTGGGCGCTGGGCAGGCTGCAGGCACGGGTGCCCCAGCCCTCTGCCCCGTCGGGAGAGGTGCCCGGGCGCAGGGGGAGTTCAGCCAGGGCGCTGGGCTGCCAGCTCTGGCACCGACGGGGCTTTTTTATTTTCTGCTCACGACCTTTCTTTTCTCCTTGGGACGTCTCAAGTTGGAGATATCCAAGAATCACAGCGGGATGAGTTTCCTTCGGAGGAAGCGCTCTCCCGGCTGGCACCTCGCCCCGATCATCACGCCGAGGGGTCCCCTCTCCCCTCGGGCACGCCTGGCCAGGTACAGCCGGGTGCTAACCTGCCATCCTCCAGCCAGCTTCTGGTTTTTCAGGCTTAGATCCCCGCTCACAGCTCAGCGGGCAGATGTGCAGCGAGGGGACAGGCACAGAAATAGGTAGGACGTATAAATAGAGACTGGGACAGTGTCCTCTGCCCCCCACCTCATTTTGTTCTGGTCTCCTTGAAGCTGTAAATATTTAACCCTTCCTCTCTGTTAATCTGGTTTCAGCCTGACAAAATTTTCAACGTCTTTGAGATCTTCGGAAACCAAGGAGGAAATTCAGACGTTCAGGTGAATGATTTTGTGGGAATTTTTGCTCCTAGCCCACTTCACCACAGCTAAATCATCTGAGTCCTCTATGGAAACATGCTCCAGGCTCGAGTCTGAGCCGGGGGAGATAGCAAGCCCCGCCGCCGAGCGCAGATGCTGGGCTGCATCGCTCTTATCTCCCAGGCCAGCAAATATCACTTTGCTGGTCCTACCCTCCCTCCAAGCTCAGCAGGCAGATCCAGCCACTGCCAAGAGCAAGCCGACAGTGGCATCGCCTCACCCCGGCCAGGGGATGGGGCAGAGCGGGTCTGCGGAGCCAGACAGCATCTTTCCTCTTGGTGTCTCTCATGGTCTTGTCTACTGACACAATTTTCTCATCTTACTCCCTGGTTATCCTTCCCCACTGCCAGTCTCCATAGACTCTCCTGCTATCCAACACCAGTAACTGCTCCCTGTTTTTCTCTGACACATAATCCCAACTTTTCTGCCTTCCTCTGCTGGAAGAAACACATTGCCTCCCGTTTCATCTCGCCCGAGAGGGATCGGGTGTATGGTGCCTGGGATCCCGCAGAATCCAAAGCGTTCAAAGGGGGATTAGGCCAGTTCGGTGCGGATAGGGCCAGCCTAACTATAAGCAGATGGTCTGGATACGTCCCCTGCTTGGGGAAGTCCCAGCGCCTGTGGCTGCCAGCAATCAAGAAGGTATAAGAAGGAGCAGCCACTCTAAATATAGCCTGAGCCTGTAAGTATCTGTTACTGACCGTAGTCAGAAAGAGCCACGCTGGCCAAACCAGCTCGCTGCTGAGAGCCGAGGCAGGAGCAGGACACAGCTTTGGGACTAAGGGTCAGAAGATGATCGGTACCCAGAGTTAAAACCCCAGGGCTGGAGGCAACCAAAGTTTCCCCAATAAAGCAAGAGTTCCCTGCACGGACACACAACTTTGGGAAATGGCAGCTCTCCCTAATACGTCGCCATGGATGTGCTGCGAGGTCGTGGGGACCCGGACCTGCCCTCGACCACCCGTGCATGACTTTCTACGCAAGCGCCTCCGGCTGGCACAGTGCAAAGCACAGGTTGGTTCCTCCAGAACCGCAGCACCGCATTCCCATGGGAGACGGCGGGGACCCACCTCGCTGAGGGAAACGAGTGAGGGGCCAGCAAAGCCCCTCAGCAGCCGGGATGCTTCTCCCAGGGAGGGATGGAGAGGGGTTTTCTGCCGCACCATCCCCATGCCTGTGGCAGCCATGGCTCCTCTTCCTCTCGTTAGGGCTGATCTGCAGCAGCAGAGCTCGTTCCAGCTCCTGGGTGGGTAATTAGCTGGCTTGTGCTGCAAGCAAGTGAAGCTGCAAGCCCAAGTTTCCAGGCAGCAGGAGCAGAGGGGGGTGAGGGTGTGGGGTGGGGGAGTGGAGAAGAACCTCCTGGGTATAAATAGCAGCTGAGATGGGGCTTGTTAGGATTTCATGCCATTAACCCCTTCCAGCCCTGTGCAGCAGGGTTGCTTGAAGCTTGCCATCTCTGCAGGTCACGGCCAAACAGCAAGATGTGTTGCAGGGATGGGGGAGAAGGCACAAGGGGGCTGAACCACAGGACAAGGTGTTTCTGTCCCCAGAGACCACACCAGCCCCATGGGCAGGTGATGAAGAGTAAAGTGAGGAAGACAGTAGTAGGGAAAAGCTGGGGCCGGGCTGGGAGCCCAGAATGCTCCAGCTGCATGGCCCAGCTACCATCCTGCAAGTCGTCCCGGGGTGGGTTCCTCCATTTTTAGCATTTTTTGGTATTGCAGGGCGTTTCCTTCAGTTGTCTGCAATCCCCGGGTGTATTTTAGTGCAGAGGAAAGGCCCCGGCTGCTGCTCGGACCAGGACCCCAGCAGGGCAGCTCCTGTGTGGGGCATCGGTCCCGTCGGAGCCGGAGCAGGGCCAGGGGGAGGGATGGTGGCTGGATCCTGTGGGATCTGGTGCCCCGGCAATGCAGTGGAGACCTGCCATGCCACTGTGTGCTTGAGACAGATGGAAGCGGACAGGCTTTTTCCAAATGAATTATTTATGGGCTGGGAGCCGCATGGCTGGTCCCAGCGGCCGGGATCTGGCTCCCCAGATCTGCTGCAGCGGGATCCAGGCCGCCGGGAGCAGCGAGAGGACCAGCTCAGCCAAAGGGGAAACCTCCCAGCTGCTGGATGCAAGGGCTGCAGAGCTCCTGTCCTACCCCCAAACGCTTTCTCAAAAGCTGCAGGATCCCACTAGGGTCAGCACATCCCAGAGTGCCGTGGAAGGGAGAGGGGGTTCATCCCCAGAGCCACAGCACTGGGCACTGCGCTCCTGCTCCCGGACCATCCCTGGGGACCGACAGCCTGCATCAGCATCACTCTCAGGGCTGGGGTTTGGGATTTTTTTACTGCAGTTTTCTCCCCTCCCCTCCTCTCTCTCTCTCTCTCCCCTTCTGGTTTATTTTTGTCTTTTGCAGGGGCTCAGGAGTTTTCCTGAAACAGCTTTTCCGAAGGAGGCTACTCTCAGATGGACGGTCGGTGGGAAAGTCTTCGCTTCCCCCCGCCATCGCTCCTCCTACACGCCCCGCGCTGCTGCTGCTGCTCCGAGCTGCAGCCGCTTTTTGGAGCATGCAGAGGAATACAGCACCCGAGGAGGGGGGAGAGGAGTAAAAATAGTCCCTTGCAGCCTACTGGGGCCCCGCTTCTCCCTGAGGGAGCTATGGCCAAATGGGTTAGGTAGGACCTACTTTAATCCCCCACGCTCGGTGGAGGCCTTTCTTCTCATGACCCCATTTGAAGATGCTGCCTCCTGTGAGGAAGAGGAGGGATGGCTCTGCAGATCAACAGGGCAGGCTGCCACTGAGCCCCCTCTCCATCTCCAGGCTGGTGGCCGGAGCGTGAGGGAAGGACAAACAGCCCATGCTCAATCATTGCTGGGGACCCCCAGCCGCGGCAGGGGCACGGGAGGGCAGGCGGGCAGCAGAGCCAGGCACCGAGCACCAGCAGGTTTGCCCGTCTCTCCGCCTGGCACGCGGAGGGGAGCGGGGTGCGCTTACCGATGTTGGGGTGCTTCAGGAGGCGGCAGATCCGGGCTTCGCGTTCCAGCTTCTGGTGATCTGAAAGAGGCAACGGCCCTGAGTTAGGGTCTGGGGAAGGGAACAGAGCACGCTCAGCCCCTGCCGTGCTCTCTCAGAGGAGCTGCCAGCGTGGGAAACCTTGGGGGGATGGAGCAGCTGGCAAGGAGCAAACCTGCCCTTTTGTTTTTTGCCAAAGAATAACAGGTTTGGGGACACATTCAGCATCGGGGCCAGATGGACGGTGTCCCTGCTCGGATGTAGCCACCAGGCATCGATGCCATGGGCAGTCCCGGGCTATGCATGGTCCCTCGCTCTCCCCTCTTCTTCTCTTTGGTGACCAAGTCCCCACCACCTCCCATAAACCCCAGAGGTGCCTGGGTTATATCACTGCCAGCAGCGCCTGCTTGGTTTTCTCTCATTCAGCCAAGCACAGGCTACCAGCAAGGACATTTCTGGCCCCGCATGGTACAATTGGAACAGTCAGAGATGGAGCCAACCAGCAAGGGACCTCAAGCTGAAATGGGGCTATCCGCTCTGCTCCCCCTCTCCACCCCCAGCCTTTTCACACCGGGTCTTTGCTCTCCTACATCGCAAAACCCTGGCTCTGACAACTCACTTTGCTCTGGTGCCCATCTCCAAGCAGGCAGCAAACTCGGCATTTGCCAGGCTCGGGGATGTGAGACAACGCAGCTCTGGGCAAAGCGAGTTGAGCTGAGCCAAAAAAGCCTCCACCCTGAGGGAGCCCAGAATGAATTTTTGGATAGTTTTGGGTTTTTTCCCTGCCTCTGCACTTTTCTGCCTCCTTATACCTGACCCAGCCACCTTGCATGGAGGTGCCTTGTCTGGAGGCTTTTCGTGCTAGCAGGAACCCCGCAGCCGGGGGAAGCGAGGATATAATTAGGGCTGCTCGTCTCTCAGCGCTATCGCTGTTACCTCGCAGGTTCACACCCCAGAGTCTGACTCTGCATCAAACCAAACCCGGGAGTCTCCGACCGCTGAGACGCGAAGGCGACGCAGCCCCTTCCCTGCGGGGGCTGGAGCCTTCCCCAGGGCTCGGTGCCCCCCGTCCAGCGACCGCGGGGCTCGGCTTGGCGTGAGTTTTGCAGCCTGTGCTGAGATCCAGGAGCAAAGGCTGGGACAGCCTCGGTGGCCTCGTTCAGCTCCCCACAGCGATCCTCCCGAGTGGGGACAATCTCACCAGGGTGGGACGAGGTGACAGGGAGCCGTTGGGGTTTAGGCTGTTGCTTTTCGCAACCGAAATCCATTGTGGGCTGGAGGACAGGGACAGGATGGAGGGACAGTGTGACCAGTGTGGCAAACACTTCTCTGGGGAGCAAGGGAGCTGCTTTCTGCCTCCTTTCCTGCTCCTGCCTGATGGTGATCTTAGGTGAGTCACTGATCATCACTGTCTGCCTCAGTTTCCTGATCTGCAGGCTGGAGTCGAATGGCCCACAGGGAAGCCCAGCATTGCTGGTGTCCAGTAAAGCTCCTTTGCTTGCTCAGAAGAGGACAGAGATCACAGCAAAGGGAGATGAACGCGACCCCGGGAACGGACCGGGTCCCA
>Ga0065711_1034399_pt1 | contig 23838 bp, 17 predicted proteins | sample Hoacrofraction12_FD_59098 | JGI IMG/M metagenome (GOLD analysis project Ga0065711, IMG submission 59098) | Hoatzin crop microbial communities from Cojedes, Venezuela - Epithelial fraction 12 v2 (version 2) | ecosystem: Host-associated > Birds > Digestive system > Esophagus > Crop | place...
GGTGGGTGGGTGTGTGGAGCGTGGAGAGGAGCATGGCATGCTAACAATGAATCAGCGTGGGGCAGGATGAGGACACAGCTCCCCCAACATCCCACTATCGGCTGGGTGACTCTGAAGGAGTGCAGCATGAGAGACTGAAGCCTGATGCTGTCTCACAAAAGCCAAGAGTTGCACTAATTATAAGGATCCAGGTCTGACTTTAAAAAATAGCACTAAAAAAATCCTTCTTGGTCCCTTTGTCTGATTAAAAAACACTGAACTGTCTGGAGCAGTTGATTTAAGGACAGAGGAAATGAAATTGAATCAGGATTACCTGATTTCAACTAGCCTTAAACAGCAGTGTGGCAGCCATCCCCAGCATACCTCTGCCTAGCAGTGCCTGATCGAGCTGCTCATTTCCCTAAGCTTTGGGAAATAAGGATTTAGCAGCAAAGCCCCCAAAACACGGAAAGCTCAGCACAGATGCAGGTGTAGGGATGGCCTTTGAGGTCATCTGTGGAAGTTTGCTCGGATAGGGGTGCAGGACCCTGCCGGCCCTTTCCAGCAGACACTGCTGCCCTACAGCAGGCATGGGGTGGAGACCTCAATGCCTCTGATCCCTGATCGTGGGGAGATCCCACCACTCAGCAGAGGTGTGGAGCTGGTGGGCATGGGGCCAAGAAGCTGGTGAGCCACCTCTGCAATAGTTCGCTTTGACCACGGCTTGTGATGGACAACCCAGACCTGGCCAGTGGAGGTGTTCCCACTCTGAGCTCGCCTGGGGAGACCACCCATCTCACCAGGGATGACTGAAACCCTGTTCAGGTGCTTGATCCTCTACAGCTATACCATCTGTACTCCTGCCTGTGGGTTTTGCTTTGGTTTGGCTCTTTCAGGGCCCTTGTGCCTGCTGGAAGACATTTCTATCAACTCCACTTCCCCACTCTTTGCATTGCCTGCCCACCTCTCCATGCCCGGCAGTTCATATCCCTGCCTGGCTTTTGGCTAGCTTCACTGTCCAGCTAGGAGAGGCAGGGATGGCTGTTTCCATCCACCTGATTCTGTTTCTTTTTCTCCCTCTCTGGCTGCCATCATCAGAGCAGTCTCAGACTCTGCCTCCCCAAACCAGCCCATCTCCAGCATTGAAGGGAGGCTTCCTCCCCTCCACACACCCCACGGCATGAGATGAATCGTCTGCCGATAAGCCCTGCAAGCCCCGTCCTCCAGCAGCAGCTGCTAAGATGCTTGCTGCCTGTATCCTAGGCTGGGAGCCCCAACAGCAGGAGCAGCAGCATTTTGGAGAGTCAAACGATACACAAAGAGCAGAGACTGTGTGCAACAAAGACTGCGGCAGAGGGAAGGAAAGTTCAATACGTCTTTATTTTGGGGCTCTACAGCTCAGCATTCCCACCGGTCCTTCCTCCTCACTAAAGTCTTTTCCACCCCCTCTGTGCTCTCTGTTTATGTTCACCTGCTACCCAATTAACTCCCCATTTAGCTGCGCACCTGCAATGGTTTTATCCTCAGACCACTGCACTGGAGCCATTAACCCTCTAGATTGCATTCGGCTCTGAAAAATACCCATCTGAACGGCTGGAGCATTCATCTGTGAATAGGAAATATGCTACAGTAGTTCATGGCTGGTAAATATGTGACGGGGGAAAGAGAGATTATGCTTTATTATCAATTGACTTGCGTCGCCAATGGGCTTTCTGTCATAATTGACTAATGCCACCCAGAGTGATATGTACTTCTGCTGATAGCTGCATTACAAGTTAACACTCCAGCACAGTATATGTTTTCATTCAATCTCTATAGGAGAAACTCATATATGGCAGCTGGCACTGCCCCGAGGGGAGAAAACAGCCATCTTGGGACCGAGTGGAAGGCACTCAACTACAAACAATGGGAGAGGAGGGAAGAATTGGGAAAGTCAGGGCAAAATTACTCAGAGGAGATTCGGTGTGTTGCAGCATCTCCTGTCTGACGCACTGAACTTTTCAGAAGAAGCCAAAGAGCTGGAGCCACCCTGAAGCTGCAGAGACGCTGTTGTCGGGGTTAGGTGGTTGGGTTTTTTTTGAAAGAGGAGGAGGTAAGGCCAGTAAAACTGTAACAATCTGTTAACTGAAAAAATACTGCAGAGTGACGCATAAGACGGGAGATTAAGGGCCAGTTTTGGCAATGCAGCAGCAGCAGGTCCAGAGAGAGAGGGAGAAACTTCAGCGTGGCTGGGGGAGGGCTGTGGGGCAGAGGAGGCTGGAGATGACACCGTCTCAGAACAAAACCTGCTGATTGCAACCTGCTTGTCAGAGAAGGAAAAATTAGCCTTCCTGGTCTCTCATAACAGAGAAAAACAAAATACTCTGGACCAATGACACTTTTGTATACCCCCTCAAATATGAGCTTTTCTCTCAAGGGAGCCTCACGGTCTTGTCCCATTCTCCCCCTCCCCATGCTGCAGTACTACAGACCTCACCACCTCTATCTGCTGCAATGTTTTTCACACAGAAGTGAGAAAAACAGCGAAAAGGGGCTATGCTCCATTTCTGCCACTAGACTTTTGTACGTCATCTCTGAGCAAGGCGCTGACTTGTGCCTCAGTTTCCCTCTGCGCACAGTGGAGATCATTCACAAGGCTGCTTAGATATTATTAAAAATCTGCAGAGCCTCGAGTTGAAACTTCTGCAGAAATGTTTATTATTCAGGACTGGGAAGGCAGCCTAGACAGAAGGGGAAAAGTGAGCTTAAAATGCTTTATACTGGCTTGTTGGAAAGCAGTAAGTTATCTGTATCAATCTCAATGCTTCTCTTCCGCATCATTCCCTGGCCAGAAGTGGGACAAAGCAAGGGGACAGCATCTTTATACCTGTCCCCTGCTGTGTGACCTCAACCTTTAGGACACTTGACTCCACAGCTGTGGCGTTGGCTACCCTCAGGCTGATGCAGATGCCAGGGCATCACGCAGGGGTGGTCCTCGCTTGCTCACCCCATCCCTTCACTCAGGCGCAAAACCTTCCTCCCCAAGGAGATGAGCCTGTCGCCCATTCCTGCTGCGAACCCCTCTGGAAAAACTTCTCAGCACCAGACACTCTCTCCGCCTGCCCACATCCACCCACAAACACACACATGCTCTTATCCGTCCCATTGCACATGCAGCACCAACGCCGGCTTAAAAAAAAGCAGGCCAGCTCCTCAGCAGATGGAGGACTGATACAAAACCACACCGGTCAAATGATCTCCCCCTCCACCCCCTCCCCTTTCGTCTCCCATTCCTCCCCTATAAGTGAGCAACAAAGAGGGGGAGAGGGAGGGGAGAAATGGCCCATTTTCCAGCTTGTGAGATGATTAGCACTGGAAAAGGATTTGCTGCACCAAAATATGCCTGGAGGTTGTGCAAGCACCAGCTGCCATCTAGTGGAAAGCTGGTCTGGTCTGTCACCAGCAGGCACTGCCTCATTTACCTCCGCAGCAGGAGGCGAGGGAAGTGTGTTCTCCTAAATGTGTTAACTTAGCAGCGTTATACACCAGAAACAAATTAATATATAATTCTTCTGTGTCTTAAGGTCATTACTGCCGAGGCATAAATTAATAGAGCTATTCCAGTTAATTCATTTTGGCATTTGCTTCTGCATGTCTGAGCACATATGTGATTGGGGCCTTCGTCTCGTTTCCGCTGGTGGAAATGGTGAAGTCCTGAAAGACGCATTGCCGTATTAATGTCATTTTTAACCTAAAAGTCAGGGAGACATTGGCTCTGCTGCTTTTTCCCATCTGCACTCCTGCCAGGCAGGCTGCATGCGCAGTTACTTTCCGAACAAATCCAAGATGAAACCGAAGGACACAGTATTTTTCCTCACAGATGTGTGTGTCCTATGTATAAGCAGGGCATTAGAGCACTCTTCTGAGAATAGCAAAGAAGGCTGTAACGCACATTATCTGATCACGGATGCATTAAACTGTCCTACAGAAATATAGATGTTTTCCTTTCAGATCAGAGAGAGAACAGACATAATCAGTGGAAAATGAGACAGCAGCTTTAGCATCCTTTTCCACCTCTTTCATTTCCCTGGTTTTCTTCTCAGGGACACATCCTGCAGGGTACCACACACCCCAGGAACTTTTCTCAGATGCGGCTGCATCCTCTGGTTTGGAAAAAGAGGAGGGAGCTCAGGTCCTTGTGGGGATGGGACTTCACGCAGGGACCTCTTTTTCCTACCCAGTGGCCTAGAGTGTTTTAGACAAACATATTTATTTTTTTCATGGAAAGATGCCGGGGGAAGGTTTTCCTTTGGTTAAGGTTAGAATTTCTCCCCAGACTCATAGAAAGAGAATAGGGATCTGGCCCTGGCTCTACACAGCGTGTGGGTTTGCAGTAGCTCCACAGCCAGAGCACTCTCAAATGAATGGGGCACACAGCATCAAGCCCGTACTTTTTTCAGACAGAAAAGAAACTGGACCCCATCTTCCATCAGCCACGAGACCAGAAAGCTCTTTTTTTTTTTTTAATTTAAAAAATCAGACAAACTGGGGATTAAAATATTTTGTAGCTGCTCAAATTGAACTATTTCCCAGATTCTTGCAGAATCTTTTGCAGTGGGAAAAAATTCCTGTGTAGTATAAATGTCATTGAAATGTCTGCTTGAAACATTCTTTCACTAACTGAAATGATTCCTGGGCCAAGAGCAGGGACAAAAAGTGCATAGAAAAGTTTCAGGCTGGGTTTTTTCATGGCTTCTTGAATCAAAAGGGCTGTCAATAATGCATTTCTGTATTTTCTTTCCTGTGGTTTGGTGAGGGGGGAACTGCAGTGTCAAAAGTGTGTGCAAGAGGTGTTTTGCAGCAATGTACTTACTGCAAAACCACCACGAACTTTACTGCTATTTGTACTGCCGGCTTCATATAGATTTTAATTATTTGTGCAAAGATAAACCATATGAGCAGAAGGCAACAAAATTCAGGTCTCCTAGGTGCAGCAGACACTGCTGCAAAGGACAAGAGCAGGGGATTGTACCTTTCCTCCTCCTGTCCACCTAATAGCGGTATAAACCGGACTAGATCCTACGGACAAAAGCGGTGCCCAGGCCAGCCACTGCCACCTCTTCCCTTGCCACTCTTCTCTGCCCTGCAGAGAACACCTGCTCCCCTCCCCTTTGAACAGACATGAACCACCTGAAAAGGCTTCTTCCACCGCAGCACATCCCTCTCCATGAGGACACACAGCTGCTATTGCCCCGGCTCACCTGAAGCCTCAGTTGCTACAGAGCAGAACATTGCCACTCAAATCTGTGGGTTTCTGCTGGATTACGTCCCCTGAGGATCTGCTTTGCTGCTCCTGGAGGTATTTTGGGGTGAATGCCTGAACTCAGTCAGTTCTTTAAAGGCAATTTCTGAAAGAAGCAATAGGAAAACTGAATTTGTTATACCCTTATGAGGAAGGCCTGTGCTGTTTTCTGAAGCATTGCAGTTAAGTGCCAAATTTTGCATGTGATGCTAAAATGGGTCTGCTGAAATCAAGGATGAAAACTGCTGTTTGCTACAGTTACATGCCTCTGTTTATGTATATGTGTGATTGTGTGTGTATCTAGATATATGTGTATACAGGGGCATACATATATATGAGTGAGTGTGCATGTATGTGCTTTATTTTTCTTTTGCTTGAGCTTGTGGGGGCATTTCTACATTTTGTTGTTTTTTTTTTCTCTCATGCACTTTACTGTACTTTACTGTAGTAAATTCCTGGAGCAACCTGAGATCACACTGTTGCTTGTCAAGGAAAATCGGAATACAAGTCAGACTCCGGGCAACAGTTCTGCATCTGGGTCCCGATCCACCCAGTGCAAAGAAACCACTCCGGTGTGCGTTTGGCTCAGGACAGGCGAGTGCCAGGGTGCAGGGCTTTTCAGATTGTGGGGAGTCAGCTCCAGCCACACGGTGAAAGTCACCGAAATCAAAGACTAGAGTTTCATTCTTCTCCTGAGAGCCCTTAATCTTGCACTCTTCATGGGGCAACCATCATCTGGGATTCAGGCTAGAACCCAGAGCATGGAAGAAGTGAAATGAATATGTTAAAATACAGGGCTCAAGAAAAAAAAGAGAGAGGGGGAGAGAATAAAGGACAGTGTTACATGTCACTGTGCCATGCTGTCATTTAAAGGGCCAAATGTCTTCATTTCCTCTTTCTCATGTGAGAAGAAGACAGGAACCCAATCCTGCATCACTCCTCTTTTTAATAAGAAATATGTTTTATCTCAGTGGAAGGATGTGTTTCTTCCTGTCAATAAGTGTCAACAGCCAATCTGAACCTTTCAATAAAACAATGCCATTAAATAATTTAACCTGGGAAGAAACACTGATGGCTGTGAAATAATTTATGGATTTCAGATGTGTCAAACTTTAAAGCACTGAAGGGAAGAAATGTGAGAAATGGAACAGTGTGAGACTCCCCACCAGAAAGAAAAGGAGTTTGTGAGATTCTCCTACTAAAAAGAAAAAACAGTGAGGATGAATAGCTATCTTGAACATAGACCAAGCATGAACTAATACCATTTATCACATGAAAATGCATCTTTATAAAAGTGACATGCATAAAGACACAAAATATACTTTCAATAGAAACCTCTAAGACAGATAAAGAAAACATTAAGAATGATAAGGCAAATAGGTGGAGTCTGTAACTTGCCTGATGCCTGTGTACAATTGCTAGTCTCGTTAGTAGACATTAAAAAAACACGTCAAACGGAAAGCAGAGACTTCACCAGAACAGTGATTTTCAATAGCAAGCTAAAGGTGACATTGTAAGAGAAAGTGACAGATGATGAAAAAACAGCCATTAAGTATACCTAAAAGAAAGGGAAGGGGGAGGAATCTACTTAAATAGAGCTGAGTATTATATAGTCTGTTAACCTTATTAAGTAAACATGCTATTTAAACTTTATGCTTGGAAATATGAGAATTTAAGGAAAACACCAGACTGGATAAGCACATGGATCTGATACTTTAGGGCATTTCCTTTTTCTTCTCTCTTTTCTTTTCTTTTTTTTCCCCCTCTATGCTATTTATTTTATTTTATTTTCATTTTCATTTGGCAACTTCTGCATTCAAAGCCCAGAGCTTGGAATTTCATACCTATTTAACACCTGGTTAAGCAACACTTAACCATTGGCACCAGCTGACTGCATCCCCATTAAGCAGAATTACTCTCATCATAGACATTGGAAATGGAAAAGACCTACCCGGTCATGTAGACCATTCTACCACAACCAAGGCAGGATTGTTTCATTTAGTAAGAAAAGAAGAAGGATGGGCTTGTCAGGGAATGATGACTCAGAAGAGCTTGGTTCTGTTCCCAGCTCGATGTGAGACTTGCCAAGTGACCTCCAGAAAGCCACTTAACCTTGTTGCGCCTCGGTTCCTCGTCTCAGCGATGGCTTCCTTTCTTCTACCTCTATTACATTTACCTTATAAGTTCTTCAAGGCAACGTTTTTTTGTACTTAGGCGTGTTTGCAGTCAGTATTAGAAAGGTTCCCCGATTTCAGATGGAGATGCAAAATACAGCTAGAGAATCTGTAATAGTCTGCGCTCCCTTCAGGGCTTTACATCAGAGTAATAATACTGTCTTTATTCCTTTCCTGAACAAAGGGAGTAACAAGAAAGCCGGGAGATGGAGACAGATCGAAGATGACCTTTAATTTGAATTATGATCTACTTCTTTCTTAAAACTGATTTAACAATAGAAAGTATGAGCTTTAAATCCTGATTTATTTCTCTATACAAGAGTCCTTTTCTCTTAAGGTCTTCCTGCTTTTAGGCTGAAGCTGCCTTTTTTGGGTCAGCACAAGTTACAGTCTAGGGTTGGACAATGCCATCTGTCACAGCGGAATGTAAACTGTCAGCTAAAGAAATCTCCGCACAAGTCAGACAGTTAGAAGACTCACTACAGTCCCTAAGTTTATGTTAAATAATTCATATGTTAACACTTTCCAATGGTAGCAGTCACAGGGAAATCCCAAGCTGTATTTAACAAGCAAACCTAAACTTTCTGCTCGTTCCTTCTTCCTCTAAATGGCCCATAGCCAGACCCACTCACTTGTGATCGCCGGCGAAGCTAGAAGGGCTGGGAATGGTCTGAAACCCAACCGGCATTACCTTCTGCTGATGCCATGGAGGAGTCTGTGCTGATGTGAAAGTGTGGTGTGATGCCTTCACATTCCTCTGTCCCAGGGCAATGCAAAGTTAATGGAAATATTTAGCCAACAGCAATATTTGCTCCACTGAAATCACCTGCTATTTCGCACAGATGTGCAAAGACACATCACTTCTGCCCCGGCCTCTGTGGTAGGTGGCTGCGGGGTCATTAGTTGGGTTGCCATTATCTGGGATCCAGTAGTGTCTGCTTCTGAAGATTGTCTTTAGATCACTGTTGTGGGCTGTGCTACAAGGTGATTTCACATCAGAGCAGCTCCCAGGTCCTTTTACTTGTTGTGTGAGTGAGCTTAGACTTCTGAGAAAAATGGCAAAGGCATTTCTGGCTTTGTCTTTTGCAAGGAGGACATTTTCATATTTATTTTATACAGAAGCACACAGTCACTTTAGGAATCAATACTGTTTTGGGGTTATTTCCTACATGACAGGATTGTTCTGCATGCTGCCTGACCATCATATGTCTAGACTAGTGTGTAGGTGGAAAAAAAACAAGTTATTTTAACAATAAACCTGCTCCTTTGGTGATTTTTCCTCTTCCATACAGATAAGCATTCAAGTCTGATTTATCAGTTATTGTTTGATAGAGGGGAAGAGGCTAATGGTAAAGAGGCAAATGTTAAAACTGTTAATTAAAAGGATATTGTTGTTAATACTGCAAGGGCATAAAGGATTAGTACTCTGCCTCTTGGAAATGTTAAAATACAGATGAAAATTTGCAGGAATATATATGTGTGTATAAACAATGATAAATCTAATAGCTGCTCATTAACATCTGCGGCTTTATATCAAGCTCAGAAAGAGATCATAAACCAATACGGGATCTTCTAGTAAAGGACAGGATTAACCTACCAAATTCTTTGCCTGTTAACTTAATGTGTCAAGCTGAGGAAACTAGAAACAAAACAGTGCCCTTCACAATGTAATGTCCTTTATTGACACTTTCTTTACTTTTCCTCTTCTTTTGACTAAGCTAGAGCCTTACAGCCTTTTTCCCCATCGGGCATAAAATGATATCAGACCCACTGCATGCAATGATATATGCTTCTGCCTTCAGTCAAGAGAAAGTACATCACTATTTTATTGGATGCAGGTCTCAAGAGCTCACGAACTCAACAAACACCCCTATAAATTACTGGAAAGCCACACCAAAGTGTAGCAACAATAAACTAGAAATGGCCTAAGTGGCTTTGCTCAGCCAGACCTTCAAATACCACTACCTTCCATACAACCAGATGTATTAGGTCATGTGCAACAAACTCCTCATGCCTACAAACTTTCTGTAATGTAGCTTTTTTTTTAATTGCAGCTATGTCTAGTCTGCTGAGGAAATATGCTAACTGGTTTGCTTTGCAGACTGACATCCTATACAGGAGTAAGGTGATGTGGTGGCGGAGATGAGGTTCAGAGCCCACGAGGTGAAGTTTACCTTGCTAATGACTTCACTCTAAAGGTGAACGTGAAGTTCATTACTAATGTCCCTCCCCTTCTGGATTTCTTTGGCAAGATTGTCAGTGTAGATGTTAAATTAATGCTGATCCTGCTGTTCAGACCATATCTAATGCGAGCACATGTCCAATATCCAGTAGAAATTCAACTGAGTGCATTAGCTCATGTCACATCTTCTACCAGCCAGCCATTATCTGGTGTTGATTTCCAGTCATTCCAGACCCGAGGCAGATTTAAACCAACTATCTCAATTGGAAAACTATTCATCAGGGAGTATCCTAGTGATGAGATTGTCAAAACTGCACTTTTGGGGGTTTCCAGTTGGCTCACTTCACCCACTAAACTGAAAATAAGAGCCTTTCCACCTCCTCCCTGACATGGTTTTGAACGGCAAGAAAGTTATCACTGAATTATCTGGAACCCATCACTTTTAAATGGCTTCTCACACCTGGCTTCTGAAAGCTCTGATACTTGTTGCTAAAAAACATTTGGTTTCTAAAGTTAATTGTGGCTGATGTTTGTATCTGCAGAGTCTCTGGAAAGGCATTTATAGCTTATTTGGTTCGGACTTCTACATCTTCCTGTATTAGATTTTTCCACAGTCTTTCCACTGAGAAGTTATTTTGATGTTTATCCTCTTTCTCTTAATTTCAACACATTATCTTAGTTATTTCCCCCTTGGGTAATTTTATTCCTCCCTGGGTGTTTGCACTGTTCAGACATTTGCAACGGGCTTTCTCTTCCCCCTCAGATGTTGCTCAGCCCTGCTGTGCATATTGACGGTTGTTCTTGTAAAACTTTCCTTGTAAATCAACCCCTCCAGCTCCCTAATCATTCTTGTTGCACTTCTCTGAACTCCCTCCAGTTTGTCTTCATCTCACTGGTAATAACTTTGCCTATGTGTCATTTGGCATTTTCTCCTTATCACATTCCAGCAGAGCATCAAACCTTTTGCCCTGTTGCTGCGTGCTGTTGTCAGGTAGACTGGACTTGAATGATTGACGTAATCCCTTAATTTGCCGGAGGGGCAGTTTTAGATTTTTGTAAACCAGTAAATTGGTGATTTGAGCCAAATATGATGCTGAGGAGGGGGGTATTCACTCATCTTGTCTAAACAAAACGGGAGCTGACTTTGTGGATTTAAATCCAGGGAGCTCCTGGGTATTTTTCCCTGCCATTTTTGATGTTGGAATAAAACATCAGTGCTAATTTGATGGTTTTCCAAGTAGAATTTGAAATGCAGAGGAACAAATCCTCCTTGTTGCTGGGCCTGTGCAGCTGCATTTTTGTCAGTGGTGGCAGAAGGAAGGAAAGCCAGAGTTTCAGGAGAGAAGCAGCAACCCCTGCAGAATCCCAGTGTTCCAGTCCTGCATCCACCCTTTCTCCTGAGGGTCAGCCCAAGAGGGAATGGTCCTTCTTGGCAGACATGCCCTTGCTCGTTCCCTGCCTTAGACTTACAGGTCTTCATTGGCTTCCACCTCCTGCTTTCGTCTGAGTTTTACAGTCTGTCATGTTTATACTCTTTTTTTTTTTAAGGTCGCCTTGTTGTATTTATACCAAACAATCCCACTCCTGAGCAGATCTTGTCCCAGGGGTCAGGGAGTCAAAGGGTTTTACTGGCTACCCGAGTTCTGTTGTATCATCGAGCATATTTTAATGTGCAGCAGAGTCGATGCAGTTTCTCTGTCATTTCTGAGCCAGGTGCCTGTCTGATGATGTCCTGTAGTTTGAATACCCCTTCCATGTTGAGAGTTTGCAGGCTCCCTACTAAGGTTTTAAAAAGACGAATTCTCCAAGTGAAGGGTCCCTGTGACAAAAGAGTGCCTACCTTTCCCATGATTACATTCCCAAAGGTGAATGCCAATGTGTCAACAGAAGGAAATATTTCCCCTGCTTTCTTCAATAATTTATAGGTGTTCACAGCTTTCCCCTTCATGATGACTGCTCCTGCAGCTCTAAGAATATCAGCTCCGCTGAGAGATTGAAATTTACTTGTCACAGCTCTCCCAGGCAGTTATGAACGGCATGGTGCAGGCAGGCTCCTGATTAACAAAATTAGAGAGAGGAGAGGGAGCGAGCATGCAGACACCCCACCCTGGAAAACTTTAAAGGCCAAACTAAATTCAGATGTGCCATTGTGCAGATAGACAGTTTTATCTGAAAGAAAAATGGGCTGAGTCCATTCTTAGATCCAACTGCCTCCCAGGGCTGAGATGTAGGAGTTACGGAATCATCATCTCCATGAAGTCCTGTGTGGGATGAATTTCTTATTTCAGTGAGAGCAGCATCTGCCTCGACCCATTCATCTCCCGGCTTTTGAATGAAGAAATGCCTCAATAGGGCTGAGTTTGTCAGAGTTAGTGACTCCCAATGGGTTGCACTTAATTTTGTGACCCAGATCCCAAATTAGCAATCGTGGAGGAGTGAGCGAGCCATTCATTGAAATGCATAATTCATTACCAGAAGATGCTTGGATGCAATCTTTAAAATGGTTTTATAAGTGCCTGCTTAGAGCAAATACCCAGGATTAACTCAAATTACCTTTTTTCCTTTTTCAATATGCCATCACAACATAGACCCTGAGCTCAGAAGCCTCATACTTATTCCAGCACTGTACCTGCGCTAACATGGCCTGTCTTTCATGATAACAGCCCATTGCCGTTAGTTAATTAGCTCACAGCTGGCCAGACAGAAGAAAGAGCAGAAAAGCCCGGGTCAGCCTATGTCCATCTGCACTGACCAGCCCAAAGCTGCAATCCAGCCACTACCTCACTAATGGAAAGGTTGTAGCTAGCACTCACTGCAAATGCACGTTTCTGTGGCACATCAGAAATTAAATCGATGAGCTCAAAGTTAACATCACAGCAGGCTAATCGTATTTACCAATTTGGCCTGTGAATTTTTGTCTGTAGATCTTTTCCCCCAAAAAAAATGTTTTTCTTAGTTAAAAAAAGCACTTGCAGAATTTTTTGTTGTACTGAAAGGGTGTGTTTTTGAGGTTGATTTTAGGGGAGAAAGGAAGTTGTTTGCTTGTTCTGTTTTGTACTTCTGTTTTCTTCTGCCTTGTTTTATGAAGGCAAGGAGAATTTTTTTTCTTAAAAAGGTTTGCATTCAGTTTAAACAGATGAAACCACGAATTGATTTGAACATTTATATAGCTGTACAACAGATTATCCAAAAAGTCAATCACAAATAATTTTGGAAAAACTTTTCTTGATGTAACACAAACTAAAATAACATTTTTGAAGGATTTTCTTTCCTGAAAGGAAATATTTCCCAAATACCATGAGCTGGCCATCCTTAACACTCCTCTGTTTTCTTTGAGCTTCCCACACTGCTCACCAGCCACTTCTATTCCAGGCTCCACCTGTCAAAGTGCCGAATACTTTAAATTAGCATTACATGGAAACCAGATGTCCTCTTCAATTAAACACATTGCAAGTCTGAAACAGTTCTTTTTATGTTTGGAATTGCTGTTACCCACTCTGCGTCCCCCCCAAAAAAAAACTTTTTTCCAGAGAAAGATAATTTAAAAGTCAGGCAAAATAAAATTTAACTTTCAGTCAATAAAAAGGTTCATGGCAATAAACAGATATGTTTCAGTCTGTTTTAAAAACATTTACGGATTATAAAATGCTGCTATACAATATCAGGGAGTGTTCTTGTGACAACTTACTATGAAAGAATAAAAATTCCTTCTGTCCTGAAAATGTGAGACTAGATTACCTGAACATTATTGAAAAGATGTATTTCATATTTAAGTGCTTCATCAACATGTCATTATACTGACATCAGGTTTTCTGACAAAAAACAGCATTTTGGTCTAGCCAGCTCTACGTACCATGTCTAAGACTAAAATATCTTCCTGAGAGCATCTTCTGACCCAGGATGCTATGGGGGATGAGGAACATGAAATGCCTAGCTCACCCATCATGGTATGATGAGTGTGGAACCGGGACAGATTGTCTTTGCTTGTTGTAGATAACTGCCTCAACAGCTTTGACATGGTCTGTTACCAGATGGCATAGGGTATTTCAGAAGTAATGAATCCTTGATGACCAGAAAGATTCCCATTATCTTTAGTTCAGAGTGGACAGCCACAGATGGGAGCTGTGATAGCCCCTTCTGCAGAGCCATAAGGGAGGAGACTCGAAAAGAAGACCCAGGACATCCCTCTGGAAGGGCTGACCTTCTTTGGAGAAGTGCGCATGCTCCAGAGGGCCAGGCAGTACCTTGCTGGGAAGAGAAGCAGTCTTTCTGACAGGAAACAGATTTTCAGGGACATTTCTTGCTTGGGAAGCCACTTCCCGAGCCAGACAGAGACCAACAGCTCTTTGTCATCACTGCTCAGTCTCAGGATATAAACACTTATGCTTCAGGGCTTGAGCTAGCCTCTAATTAATGAAGTTGAGGAAGAAACTTCCCTGTAGGCCAGTTATTCCGTATCTGCCTTCTGCAGGGTTTCCTGCGCTTGCCTCTGAAGCAGCTACCAGGGGCTGCTCCAGGGGAAACACCAGTCAGCAGCTCAGACCCCTTACCTGGTCAGATACGAAGCTCTGGATCCCACAGCCCCTACCTGAGTGTCCCTTAGCAGAAGCCCCAAAAATTTGCATTACAATGTCCACCTCTCACCTGCTAGAAAGATAACAAATCATTACCTGCTTTTCTTTTCTTCTATTTTGGTGTGTTTGACAGGCTTTTTATTTCCCCTTTTTTTTTTTCTTTTTCATAAGAAAAGCCAGGCATGTTAAATCGGAAGTGGACAAGTAAACCAGTTTGTAACGGTAAGTCGGACTTCCTGTAGCATGAGTAGGTGATTTGGCTCCATTCTGAATTTAGATTTTTAATTTTCCTCTGTCACAGAAAGGATGTTTTCAGCAGAGACCTGGATGCACAATAGTTGCGGGCGTTTAATCTGCAGAGGTGCTCCTGAGGATACACACTGTAGCATCTACCGTCTTAGGGTTGCATCCAGAGAGAGCAGGCAGAGGTGAATTTGGAAGGGATCCAAAGAAAGAGAGAAAAGAAAGTGGTGTTGCTAATTTCACACATTTCTGTAGCTGGAGCGTGTGTCTCGCAGGCAGCAGGATGCCATTAACATCCCCACGGCCTAGGGATGTCCCTTGGCAGTTAACCTCACATATTCCACTTACTCCACAAACACAGGACTTCAGTTTCCAAAATGTCTGCTTATACATTCATTCTTCAAAGAGGTACAGGGTAAGGAAATGTTTCAATAAACATGTGAAATCCACCTTCTTCATCTGTTTTATTATTTACATATAGAGAAATGTCTTATAGTATTTCAGCGCCCTATTTCCCTGGATTTAAGCTGAGAATGAATATCTCATCCGCAATGTTGTCTACTTCGGAATCTACAAGTGAAGAGCTACTCACTAAAAGCAAAGCAAACGTTTCCATGAACAGACTCAAGACATGACAGAAACTGGCTGAGCCTCACTTCCAGGCTGTTTCCTGGATGGTGCAAGGCAAGTTTAGGGGACACAAGCTCACAAAACCACCCTTGAAAATCCAGGACTCCCTTAAGCTTTACATTGATTGTACAGTCTTCCCAGAAGTCTTCTGGTGTATTGAGAGCAGCCCGACAAAGGAGATGTTATTCTCAACCCATTTTTGCAGATGGCAGACTGAAGTCCAGCCACATCTGGTGAAGACTGCATTATCCAACCTGTGTACCTGCTTGGCTCCTGGCTGGCCTTTACGTCAGATATTATTCCTCTTGCAGCAGGATCAGCAGAAGAGGTTGCATGCCTACAGCCTGGCACTGCAATACAAACCACCCTCATGAAGGTGAGATGCTGTGATGCGAGCTGGAGAGGCTGAAGCGAGGGTGCACGTCCCCTCATGGCTCTGGGCAGCATGAAGAGGTAATCTGTAGCTGAGAGGCGGGTGGAAGGACTTAAATCACAACACAGCGCTTGTCAACAGCGTCTCTGCCAAAGGTGTAAACAGCAATCAGATTAAGCACTTTGCCCAAGGCAACGGAGGAAAGCTGTGTCAGCACTGAACCAAAAGCGGACCCCAGCCCAGAACTTCATCTACAGGGCTCCAGGTGGGGAAGCAAACCTGAGCTCCTCAGCACCACCTTGAGCATGGCTTCACTGCACTGCTCCTGTGATTACAAACCGCACAGGAACACGGAGGCAAAGGAGGTGAAGTGATTTATTCAGGGTCTTGCAGAGAAAAGCACCTTGATTCCAGGGCTCCTGCTCCAAAATATTTGCCTGTGACCCTTTAAGCCTTATAATGAGCCTGTCTTTACTTCTGCCTTTTGTTACTCCTCACAAAAATAGAGAGCATACTTTTTTTTCTCTTGAAACTTATTTCTCTTCAACAGCAGTGGCCCCAAAATTACTGCTAATTTCCTGTGAGGAATTTGTTCTTTGAAACATACTATATGGCACTTTTCATTTTCCTCTCTTTTCTTCTTTTTTTTTTTCTTCTATCTGAGACTGGCACTGAGTCTGTTGAGAACATGTAAGTGTAGTTGCTTTTGAATGCTGTAAGGTAAATGCTGAAGATGACAGCTTAAATGGAATCATTAAAGCAGATGTAAGTATTATCTGAATGCTTCTGAAGTCTCCTATGCCCAGCAATAGCGTCTTTATTTTCTCTCCTGATGCATGCACCTTTTTAAAGAGAGCTGACAACTTATTATTTCTTACTTTCCCCCCATTTTCAAGCCTGAATTTAGGGATGATGTTCATATCTTCAAGCTATAACTCATTTGCCAGGAAATTTCTGCAAATCTCACCAAAACAGAGGCATGTTGCAACTGTAATTATGATACATAACTACTCATTTTAGGCTACTAAGTGAAAGGAAATGCATAGCAAAATACTAATCACTGGCTTAAAAGGAATAAAACAGTGTGCTGCTTATTATTATTGGAAAAAGTGCACAGATTTGGAGGCTGCCATGGACTCCCTCAGTTTTAAAATTTGATTCCTGATTCAGGCGAGATTAATCTCATTTTGCTATCCGCTATGAAATAAGGCAACTAGTCACAGCTGCTTTAGGTCTTCATATAGGCAAGGTAGAGTCATTTCCATAAGATGGTTGGTATCACCTCCCTCACGATGGGATGAGTCACCAGAAGGTCCATCTGTCCTCTAAGAAAGGGAGAAGGGATCTACAGAGGAAGCTCATGTGACCATCCTAGACTAGTTGCCAACCCTTCAAACAGTTAAGGCAAGGTGACATGAATCACAAACACTGATTTTTTGGTTGCTACAATCCCAGCAGTTGGCACCATTGCCAGCTGAGCTAATCTACTCTGAGCATTGAACTAACCACTGGCACTGCAGCTCTGCTAAAGAACGACTGCTCTGGGTGTGCTGCAGCACTCAGCTGCTCTGCACTGGAGCAGCACCAAGTCACAAGCTCGGAAAGCTCAGGCAAGATGATAGATAGGCTACTTTGGCTTTGGAGAAGCTGCCATCTTTTCTTCCCTAGAGTCTGAGCTCATGCCTGTTCACTGGCCAGATGGGAGCTCCTCTGAAGAGCTCTTAGCCCATCCCTTCGCTCAGGCTTGTGAGGCCCAACAGTGAGCTGGAGGCACAGGCTAACTCCTTTTCCAGGTGATCCAGGTCATCTCAGAGAGACATATGGTCTCTTGTCTGCATCTAGATGAGGTAAATGCCATTTTAAGGTGTTTAATGTAAACAGTGCAACTGAACATGAGTCTGGAAAGCCTACCACAGTGTTAGTGTAGCATCAAGCCTCAGCCCTGAAGAGGCTACGTTAGCCCTGTCCCGCATGTCTTAATTCAGGGTACATGTGCTATGGATACACGGAATAAAGCATGTCTAGTTTGTGCAGGTATCTGGTTAATGTCATTCAGTATTAAAGACTAGGACAACAAACAGAAGTAACAAATTAAACACCCAGATTCACAAAGTCAAAGGAACAGCAGATAACGGCGTCAACACCAATGACCAAAGCTCTCAGATCACTGAATGACAGGCCATTGAAGGGACGACTCTAAGCCTTGAGGAGGATCAGCCAGAACTTTGTAACTGGTAAGCAGAGGGAAACAAGATTTCCATGGGCCTCGTGGGACAGAGCAAACTTACTGTGGGATATTTGAGGGGACTTGTGGGACTGTGTAATACTTCCCATGCGATGTTTGAAGGTGCCCCCACTGCTCTCTGGGTCACTTGTGGATTGGCCCTGACCCTTTAGCTTTGGGATAACAAATCCTTTTTTTAAATTTACCTCTGAGAAGCCCTGAGCACATTCGTTTTTGTGATTAGACACAGATATTTTACGGTTGCTGTTCTTTCCTGGGAGTTACCAGACTCATGCTCATCTCCCTGGCTTTCCAGAAAGCCCTTGCATAGCTTTGTTACTGCACAAGTCAGCTAAGATACATCTCTAGGTGTTTTGCTAATGGGTGCCAGGCCATGAAACTGTATTGCTGAGCTAATTTTTTGATATTCAGACAGCCTGAAACCTGAGATTGCAGCAACACACAAGTTTCGTTTATGTCATGTTTGGAAAGGATTTTGTTTGCTTGCTTGTTTGTTGTTTTCCAGCAAAACAAAGAAGAGATGCCTCAAAAGAAAGCTGAAACTATGCCACTTATGGATTATGTGGAGACCGCTACAGGCATATGTTTGACACTTTTGATATACTGTATAAGCACTGGATCTGCACCTAAGGAAGTGGTCAGACCGAGACGCTACATCTACATTTACTGAAGCAAGCAGGTGCAAGGAGCAGACCTGGGCTGGTCCTGGACCGAACATTTATATTGTCCTTGTAGAGTCAGATATAAGTATATATAGATATCTGATTCATAACCTATCCTGCGCCTCACTGGAGGCATTGGTTTAGGACCTGGGTGGCCTTGATTTTATTATTAGTGCTTCCACTGGTCTGCTGCTCAGCAGTAGGTAAATGAGGTCATCGCTTTGTGACTCTGTTCCCTTTTGCAAAATGTAGATAAAAACTCTTTTAATCCTGCTGATGAAAGGTGGTATGATGAATAGCATTCTTACCAGTCTTGCCTTCCTTATAGTAAGGGTCTTTGTGAATCCATTCTATTAACAGCTCTAAGGACCATAGAAATCCCTATATAAATTAAACACAAAATCTTGGCACTGCCATGAAATTGCAATTAGGAAATGAAAAAGCTATAGTTTTCAGAGTAACAATAGACTTGCCCACATTGCATATCGTGCATAGATTTAAGTATGCATTTAATAGTCTGACTGGTAATAAAAATATTATATAGATACAATATGTTTGAATTATTATTGCTATGCTGGAAGAACCACACACTTTCTGTACCCTGGCTCTTGTGTGTTTAAATTTGTAACTTCACTGTTACACTCTCAGACTTGTTTGCATTCAATTTCTTTGAGCTTTCTAAATTAGATATGTACGTGATGCTCTGTGTTAAAACTAAATCAATTGATTCTTAATAGTCATGTGGTGTTAATATTCAGCCAATTAGGCTCAAACTAACACACTTTTTTATTCAAGCAAAGCCCTGATCTTATAAAGGACTTCAACACATATTTTGAACTCTGGCTTAGCAAAGTTCCTAAGTACATCAGTGATATAAACCCTGTAAGACTGCCTAAGTTAATTACTGAACCCTGTTCAGGTGCCTAAGTTAATTACTGAAGCAAACTTTAAGTGGCACCACTGAGAGGCTATATGAAGAAATGTCATCTTGGGGTGGGGGGAGGTGTGAAGATGAAAAGAAATAGATAAAGCTTTCACAAACTTCTTCGTTGCTCCAGATTGACCACCGTGTCTATCGGATAGTTGTCTACACTAGGGTCTCTTCTCAGAGATCTAGTAGGTAGAGGAACACCAAGAGTGACGCAGTTCATCATGAAGTGGATGTTTACCAGCTGATCAGACAAACATCTCTGGTTTTCACTGCTTAAATCTCCACTGACTCCGGTGGGATCTCAGACATGAAGCTCACATGCATACTGCTACCTGTAGATACCAATGTACAGAGACTCATTTAGGCACCCAGACTGGGAGATGAGGCATGCCTGTCATTAGAGAAAGATTCAGTGGAAATTCCCTTCAAGGAACCTAAGATATTTCCACTGGTGCCAATCTTAAGTATTCGGTTAGAAGCAGTATAAGTAAAGAGGTTGTAGTGAAATGGGCGTTGGTCTCTTCTCCCGACTAACTAGCGACAGGACAAGAGGAAAGGGCCGTAAGTTGCATCAGGGGAGGTTTAGATTGGATATCAGGAAAAGTTTCTTTACTTAAAGAGTTGTGAAACATTGAAACAGGCTGCCCAGGGATGCTGTGCAGTTGCCTTCCCCAGAGGTGTTCAAAAAACGTGTAGATATGGCACTTCAGGACATGATTTAGCAGGCATAGTGGTGTTGGGTTGACGGTTAGACTTGGTGATCTTAGAGGTTTTTTCCAACCTTCATGTTTCTATGATTCTACAATTCTGTTCCTAAAAGTACACCTGTGCTTACATGTGCTATTAAATCTGGGCCCAGTGGCTTTCATTATAGTGTGATTAATATTTCCAGATGATTAGTATTTATACAATCTTATCACTTTTCAAAAATATTCTCTCCCGCTTTGGCTAGATGCTGCCAAAACTTTCAGCATACAGATATACACTATCTACTGTCTTCTTTAAATCTTTGCATCCACAGACGTAGACATAAAAGGAAGTTAAGGTGACCTAACAAATTGTCAGTGTGGGTATTCATGTGCTAACGTGCTATTCACATGCATACTCTTAGCCTTCACCAGTTATGAGATTATGTGACACAGCTTAACACTGTTTAGCATTGCATGAAGCAGGGTTACTGGAGTGCAGTAGATCTTTAATTCCCTCAAATGCAATCATTTTTTTAAGCCTAGATGATGTCCATGAAAATTTTCTACGGAGCACCACTGTTTTGTGATTACACAGGCAGCAGTACACAAAGATGCAAAACTGAGAGGTGAAGAAAAATTAAGTGGAGGGGCAGATTTGCCCAGGGTCTGCAGAGGTAGAGGTTGTCTCACAGTGACTACTTGCACTTCAATATTCAGCTGCAGATAGGTACAGGCAGGAGAGCAAGATCTTCTGCTACCTGTGTTTTTTATCTTCTCTGGCTATGGAAGTCTTCAAGGAAGCAATAAGGCCATATACTGGCCCAGCTGCTTGTGGTCAAGAATTTGTTCCCTCAGAAAGAAGCAGTGCATAGCCCTGTTTTATGATCAATAGACTGAATGGGGTAATTCATCCAATTTCATTCCCAAAGTAATTCTGCTGCAGCCTGCGGAGAACTACTATGGATACATTTAGCCCATAATCTTCTTCCATCAAGATATGACTATACCCTCCAGTGGGCAATAAAGTGCTTTGGGGCATCTAATTGAAAGTGTGACTATTTTACACTGTTGAGAAGCAGCATTTGTGGGTGGCATGTGCTCTGCTGGCATCTGAGGGTAAATACAGCAGGATATGTGGCAGTCTACAACTGGGAGCTACATTATGCATGTGCTGGGAACAGCAAGCCAGTGCCACAATGCAATTATAGCTTTAAACCGTGCCCAGTGTGTCTGTTCAGCAGCAGTAGACAGACAGCTCCAAATCATTATTTTTTTTCTGCTTACTTAGCTTCTGGTGATTAGGTTCCTGTTTTGCAATTGTGGTGACTAAACCAATTAAGGTTCAATTTAAAGAAGGAATTCATAAATACTGTACAAAGGTAGTATTGACACATCTAAACTTTATAAAAAAAAAGGGGGGGGAGGAAGAAAGGAGGCTAGGTTTCCAAACTGAGCAATCCATCTTAGAAGACTCTGCTATGTGCAGTAGCTTCTGCAGTATGAATAAATATGCATAATGAAAAAGGGAGCACTGCTCGCTTCTCTCTATTGCTCATTTGATATACCTCTTCATGTCATATCCACTTTCATATAAACAACACAATAATAAAACATCTGCATTGCTAAGTAACAGTACTGTGTTCTAATTCCTCTGGAATGACATGAATAAGAACATCCTACTCCTGTTTATTAGAATTTATTGATGACATGAGTGTGTAAAGCAGCACAAGGTATAATTAATCCTGGTACAGCCCCACGTTACACATCCAAAGTTGACTAGGTACACTCTTGACTTGCAGCACTGTCCCTTGTTGCATGATAACATCCGGGGCTTTGGCAAGGTGCAGATGTCCTGCTAAAGGAGTGACAGGGAGGCAGTTTGCTCTTTGGTTCCAGCTCTTGCAGATACAAAGGGTGGGTAACGGCTCAGTGAGAAACGATGGGGGAAATTGGAGCACTCGGTAAAAAAGAAAATAAGCAACCCCTTGCTCGGGACAGCAAATGGCACGCTAATGAAGCTTACAGATGATGTTCAATTGGGAAGAGTAGTGAGCCCCATCAGGGTAGAGCAATAATATCAGCAGATTTAGAGAAATTAGAAATAAGAGAAGAAAATAACAAAATTAGATCAATCTTGGGGAAGACGATTTGAAACACAAAGGCAGCTGGAAGGAAAAGCTGAAAGCAAGCCGTAATGTTGAAATAAGTCTAGAGGGGATAATGGATGAGGAAATAAACACTGTTTGAAATGTGATGTGGCTATGAAAACAGAGGCATATGTAGAAATCTAGTCCTCAGTTCAGTTCACCTTATCTATCCCCTTCCCAAGCCACAGAACATATGTAACTCTTATAGCTCCCAGCTATACATTTTGGGATTTTAGGTGCAAAAGCACTAGTGTATGGAACTACATCATTAGGTGCTGAAGCCTGTGATTTTGGATCCTCAGGACATCTTTCCTTACCTTCGAGGCACTGGCAGCTCACCAGACTTCCAAGACTACAGCCCTCTGGCCTCCGATCAACCACGTTCCTCTCGAAGGGCCCACCGTTTCTCTAATTTTACAGGCCAGACTTTCCACCATGCCCATGGGGATGGAGCTGAGAGGTGTACACCTGATGGATGTGAGTATGAACAAAACACAACTACATGTGTATCCCCCAGAGTGATTGGTACAATGCTTGCTAGGGAAGAGAAAGACAAAAATCAATGATTTCTTCATTACCTTATGGGTTTGAACCCACAACTCTGAGAAAACTACCTTACCTACCAGAAGGTACTAGTACTACTGGAAGGGAAACTTTATCATTCTTTTCCACTGCTTTTTGTACAAAATACATCAAATTCTGAGCCGTACCAAGTCTGACCATTTCTGATCCATATAGGAAAGCACGCAACACATAGCTGATACAGGCGGTTTCCTGTCACCCTTACTCCGCCCTATTGTCCAAAACTCTCCTTCTCCCTTCCTGACTTGGAAAGACCAACCCAAGGGTACTCCTATCACCCAATAATTAGGCCTTATCCTCCTTGAGGAACCTGGTAACTTCTTCCGTAGGGAATTAATACCTTAACTCCTAAGCTACTGGGCTATCAAGGTGCCTCCTTGTTACTGCATTTTACTGGAGATGACTGATCTGCATTGGTTGTCTAGACCCAGAGGAAGGTCCTTTGCTCAGATACCCACGAAGAGTGCCATTTTCAAGTATGATATGTATTTAGGTCCCATCTCTTACCTCAGTGTTTCCTTGTCATTGCTTTTCCCTTTGCTTTGTACATGAAGTTGAGACATCAGAGCAAGAGTGCTGTGGACTTCACTCAGCCTCTTTTTCTGATCCTACAAAGCTGAATATTGTGGTACTGAAATATTTTATGATGCTAGTTGTAAAAGCTTATGTCACTATCTCTGAGAGCTCCTGGCTCAAGCCTTTGTCATGACCAAGACAGCAATTGCTGCACGAAGATAATATATCAGGAGGAAGTACAGATCTATGTCTTCTGTATGTATATATCCAGGTCAGGGGGACAGCCACAACTGAGACTGTAGGTTCACTCTTGGGCACAGGCTAACAAAAAGATTTTGTAAAACTAGAGGGTATTCAGACAAGAGCAAAGAGCTGTAAGAGGTGAATTATGAATGGAAATAAAGCATATCTTAAAATATGTATCTTCTCTAAATTGTGTTTTAAGAACAAGGAAAAAATCCCCAGTGTAGATCACCAGGGGATCTGTCCCAACACTTTTTTTTCCTCTTTTCTTTTCTTTTCTTTTCTTTTCTTTTCTTTTCTTTTCTTTTCTTTTCTTTTCTTTTCTTTTCTTTTCTTTTCTTTTCTTTTCTTTTCTTTTCTTTTCTTTTCTTTTCTTTTCTTTTCTTT
>Ga0065711_1034400_pt1 | contig 23836 bp, 17 predicted proteins | sample Hoacrofraction12_FD_59098 | JGI IMG/M metagenome (GOLD analysis project Ga0065711, IMG submission 59098) | Hoatzin crop microbial communities from Cojedes, Venezuela - Epithelial fraction 12 v2 (version 2) | ecosystem: Host-associated > Birds > Digestive system > Esophagus > Crop | place...
TAGAGTTTTGAGTGCAAACGTTAGAATAGGAATGGTAATACCAGACATCATCCTTTCCTCTGTCCTTTGTCTGTGCTTGCGTATCAGCTTTCAGCTTTCAAAGTTTCGGTTTTAGGCTTTGTTATAGCTACAACTATACAGGCTTTCTTAAAGAGCTTCAGGAAGGCAGCTACGTATAAGGTCTGTCAATATAATTTAAGTAAACAGTCTGAGACTGGAGATCTGAGGGAAGAGAGTGGAAAGTTACTCTATTTTCTTAAAAAGTACTTGTAAAATGACATCTCACACTTTTTCTAATAAAGTGTGATTTTTCTCCCCCCAAGTTATTGCATCCCTTTCAGCTCTGCAGTGGAACTTCATGGGTGTGATGGAGGATGATCAGCCATCTAAAGTGGTGTGTGTATTTCCTATGTATGGGGAAAGAGAATGTCCATGCTGACTCAAAAAAAAAACCAGATCAAAATTAAATCAAGTTTAAAAGGGAAAGGTCATGAAATTGATGTTTGTGAAGGTCAAGCAGTCTTCACTCTTGCAAAAGTATTATATACTGAGGAAGTGACTTCTACTGGAGCCAGCAGTCTGGAGTTAACCTGTGGGTGGAAAATATGCTGCTGCTGACCCATGCTATTTAGGATTCTTACACAGATTTTGCTTGTTATGGAAATTTTAATGTAACCATATGTATAAAACCACAGAGAAAATTTCTTTACTAAAAGTAACAAAGAAAGGTAGTTGAACTTGGAAATTTTTCTGATATTTAACAAATAGTAAAATTGTTTGCTGTTTTAAGTGATTTAAGATGCTTTGTTTACACATTTGACTAATTTAAAAATGTAGTGTATAAAGATCAGTCATGCTCTATAATGCACACTGTTGTTCATTTGTTTTATATTTTAAAAATTTTACTTAAGTAGTACCAATGAATTTTTGTTTATGTACCATTCTTTGGTTAAGTCTATAATGTGAAAATTCCCTGCCTGAGTATGTACAATGTTTTCCAGTTTCTTTGTTTTCCTTGCTATGCTTCTTGCAATTCTATACAGAAACTTTGGCAGTTAAAACTTCATGCTCTTACTGCTGTCTTTCCATTTTCCTATTTCTTTTCTCTAGACATTGTCATTTTTAACGTCAATCATACCTACTTCTCTGTATTTGATCTCATTTTAGTGCAGTTTTTAATCCCTGATATCTGGATGTAGACTTACAAAATATTTAAGTGTTTGTTATGAGCTAAACTTCAAAAGAGTACTATAAGAGAGACAAAAAGGAATTTTTGGATTGCCCCTGAGGCCCTCCAGAGCATCAGGGTCCTTGGAGATTTAGGAAGCCCAAGAAGTCAGACCTGGCTTGGTGAATCCGTAGCTGGATGCCATGCTTGCCAGGGTGCATGCAGAACCAGCCTGCCCAATGATTCTTGAAACAGGCTGCCTAGAAATTTAGTGAACCAACTATCACATGTTGTTTGGGCCTCTTATAGACATGTTATCCTGGCAATCCCGAATGGACTGACATAAATTGCCCTGAGGTCCTTTGACGTCTAGAAATATAGGAGTCCTTTTCCAGTAAAACACATAACCTGAAAGCTGGGAAGCAAAGGGAAACTTAAAGAGTCTAACCCACATCACCCTCACTGGGGACCCTCCGGTCCTAAGTTCCATGCAAAGAAGCTGCCTGAGAGCTTGGAGTCCATATGAAGCAAAAACGCTTAGGAGCTCTTGGAGACCTGGCTTTCCAGCTGTTTGGCAGGCCATCAGGCAAGAAGTCAGGCATTCTGTGAAAACCAGAAGCCAAGGAGCCTGGCAGGCTACTCACCAGCCATCTGGCTGACAAGAGAAGAGATGAAGAGGCACGTTGGTAATGTAGCCTGCCTTTCTGCCTGGTTTCTGTCAAAACTTTTCAAGAAGTTGTTGTGTTCTTATGGAAGGTTTTGGTTCCATTCCATTAGCATTTTCTGATGGAATACTGTTCCACTGGAAAATATTTGACCAGCTTTCCTTGTATCTTAGTTTATAATAGCTACACATGCTAGTCAACAGCTTGTCATGTAGCTTCTGTACTTTTAAATTATACTTGCTAATTGGATTTTAAAAATCTATAAAAAGTCTAAACCCCATGCTCCATACATTTTTTCTCTTTCATCTCTTCTTTGTTTTTCCTTCTTGTCCATCTCGCTTTTTTCCTATCTTTACCCTCTCACTTGACACATGGGATTTCCATAGATTTTAAGGCAAGAAAGAGTACCGAGATCATTGTGTCTCATTTGCTACATAATATAAACCAGAAAATTTCAAGCAATCATTTTATCTAGTGCAGAAGCTGTTGATTGAACTATAACGTATTTTATACTTCATGCTTGTTGTTCAGATTCTCAGTGGTCTGTAATGGTAAGTGGTACAGTACGATATGATTGCCTTCTTATACACTACTCTAATTTATGGAACCATGCCAGAGTTGCAAAGGCACAAACAGTAATTGTTACAACAGTTTATTAGTTTGCGTTGTCACTGCATTGATCGTTTAGCTAGACTGTCCTCAGAACATTCCAATATGTCTATCTCATAAATACATTAATAATTATACGAAGTTTGCGAAGACACTTATTTGGATTCAGCTCAATCCAGATCCAATAGAAACAATGTTTAGTTTTTCTACTTATTTAGTGTTATCCATTTCTCATACTTCCATTATTAAAATGCTTTTTCAAAACAATCTGAAGCAAGTCATGACGTTTTCTCTCGTGTGGCCCCAAAGGACTTTGATATTAGTAGCTTCCCTTTTGCAGTGATAAAAAATATGATTTTGGCATTTACCCAGGACTGAGCTTCAGCAAGAGTTGTGAGGAGGGGGAGGAAGAGCAGGTGTAGTCCACCAGACTGAAAAGTAAGGAAAACAATAGACAAAAGGACTACTATAAGTTGCATGAGTGACTATGTAGACTTTTCTTCCCCGCCACTATCTTTTAGAGAACATGCATTGCGTGCTTTCTTGGGCTATATGCTTGGCTAGTGGACTTTGCTTTTGCTTTTTGAAGCTATCAATGGCAATATACTTGCCAAATATTTAACTGTGTGGTAATCAAATCCCTGAAGAGCCAGGAGTAAGGAATTCTGTGCTTCCAGGCTATAGAGTATCATTGGAGCCGTGTTAAAGCTGCTCTGCTTTGCTGCTCTGGCTTTAGCTGATTCAGTGAGGTGACGAGGACGGGAAAATCCATGTTGATTGTCTCCTGTTGTTTTCCCAACACATTGCATTTTCCCAACACAGAAGAAGAGTTGTGAGATGTAGTGAAGTAATCTTGTCTCACATTGTGTTTCTTCATCATTTCTGCTACAGTGGAAGCCTCCAAAGCTGTATAGACAGGAAAAAAATTAGCCTTTAAATATAATTTGATTAATATTACCATTGAGATGTTTAATTAAAAAAATGAATAGAAACTTCATGATATAAATTGTGTGTTTCCCTTTTTCACTCAACAGCTATAATATGGAAATTTGTCTGTTGCATTTCTTTATTTTGAACTTTAAATTGGGTTGTGCATTGGGATGATAAGTTATTCAGTTGGCAATAGGGAATGGAAATGGGCAGCTTCCTTCACTAAAGAAAAGGTAGTTTAAAGAAGACTCTTGATAACTGAAGTTTATTTGCACAGCCATACCATCACTTTTTCTGGGCAAAAGCAATTCAATTTGACAAATCAGCTTTGACACATTAAGCTTTTTAAGATGTTCTAAGAGTGAAATACTACTTGTTTTTAGTGGAGAAACTTTTATCTTTCAAGTGGAGTATTTTTAAAGATGAACACAATATGTTTTTTGTAATACAGTGTTTAGCTTTAAATCTTTCAAATAAAGAAACCAGTATATGCTTTGGAAGAAATAAGAAAGGAATTTAGTTACAAAAGAATTCAGAAGTTCTTTTACAAGAACTGTATGTCTCAACTTAAGGCTGATGAACTTTATTTACTTAATGAAAATAACCACAAAAAACATAGAATATGATGACAAGAGAACTCAAAAATCCCAAGTGTTCTTCTTGTATGAATACTGCAACAATCAAGTGATTTTTCCAAATCTGTCTTTCTGCAAATACCATAATGCTTTCTGCTCCTAATTAAAAAAAAAATGTGTAAAGCTGGTCTATCTCACAGTATTTCTGCTCTTGCAGAAGCCAATGTAGAAATAAGTGAAAAGGGCAAGTTAACTATATTTTGTTAATATTCATGCAGTTCAGCAAGATGAAAATATGTGATTAAAGAGTAGCAGAATGAGGCTCTTATTAGCACATCAGGTAACTTTGCTGGCCTCAGCATCTATGCCAGATAGGGGTTTTTTTTACTGCTTGAGATTGCAGACTCTTCCCTTGAATCCAATTTTTAAATAGTATTTATCATACTTTCTAAGGTTAAAAACTTTGCTGCCCACTAGTTAGAAGATGTAGTCATGTAAAGTCATGAAAAATCCTGTTACCTCTTCCCATCTTCTTCAGCCACTTAAAAGGTAGTTTAACAATCCATATTTTTTCATACCTGTCACCTCAGGTTAAATATTACATTATGTTATAATAAGGATGAAGATTTAAAATGAAGATATTTCCTGTTAATACAGTAATACATTCTGTCCCCCCCCCAAATTTTTTTAAACATTTTTGTTGCTTCTTTAAATGTCTTTATGTTTGGTCTCTTACTTTTTTCAGCTAAGGGAATATTATTGTTAAAAGAGAAGCATTCAACCTATCATTAACACATACATCTGAGTATCTATTTTATTGCTTGTCAGTGATTTTATCAATATTTTTATCTATAAAGGCTGTTTCTTAGGCATTATTCTTACCATACCATTTTTTTTACCTGCCTAACTTGAACTGAGTAGCCTTGTTAGGACAACCAAGAGGTAAGATTTTGTCACAATAGGTAAGGGGGGAGTAAATTACCTAAATTCACTTAAATGCCTTTTGCTTTTCTTTCAAGTTGTTTTTTGTATAGCTGTATCCTAAGATGTTCTCTAAGCTTTTCAAAATACTTGAAGTCTGTTGAATAACTTCATACGTAACATTAAAGCAGGTAAATACAGTTTAATGGCTATATTAATAGATTAGAGTTCACAATATGTAAATGTTAATGTGTAAATGTAGTCTTGGGCTGGAAATGGAACAGATTCCATTTCAAGATCAGTGTCAAAATCATGTTATTACCGAACACTAAACCACCCAGACTCTGAAACAATGCTATTTACATATCTGCAATGAGGTTTGAGGACTACAGGTAAATATGAAAGCTTAACACACACTAATAGCTGGAAATTACAAACTCCTTTAGGTTAAGTCTCACAAAAAAAGCTCTGTGTCAATTAATTTAGAAGGTGGAATTTAAAGATTGCATTTTTTTCCTATATGAAACAAAAAGTAAAATAAGATTTCCAAAGATGTTATATATGAATTTTCTTCTTGTATGTTACAAAAATAAGTATAGATGAAAGTGCCTGGGAGTATTTGAAAACTAAAATCACAGAAATTACTTTAGACTTTATAGTTTGAGTAGCTATCTGGTCATTAGTACAAGTATACTCAAAGAACATAGATTCAAAAGAATTAAATCCAGACCTCTGCAATCACAGGCACAACTTCATATAATTTCTTTAAATATCTTTAAAGTATGGCAATTGTATATAATAAATACACCTTTCAGTAAAAAAAAAAAAAAAAAAGAAATTTGCTGTACAAAGTAAGTATGTCATTTTGCTAAACGATACAAAAAAGATTGCATTTGCTGTTTAAATTTCTTTGGAAAAAAAAGATCGTGTATGTAGCATAATGGATTTTAAAGCTCTCATTTCAGTCCTTCTTTCTGCTCATTGTTCTTCAAATTTCTTACTTCTTTGCTTTTCTCTTTGTCTTGCACAGACCACCAGACTACACCCACAATCACATTTGGGAAACTTTCCTGACATGTGGTTTCTGCAGTTTCCCTCTGCTTTTTATCACTGGTAGAAGATTCTGTCCTTGTGTTTAGCTGGTTGTACGGATCATTATTGAAACTCTTTCCTTCTACTTACTGCTGGATTGTTTATGTGTTATTCCATCAGTTTAATTGAACCATACTCCTTTACAAAATGTGGAAAGTGTAGCTTGTCAGAATAGAAATTTAACAAGCAGGGTTATAATCACCCGGAAAGAAAATACATACAGGTAGGGAAATATAAAATGTCCATACTATTTCATGAAGATGGGGTGCAGATTATCTTGTTTCTTCATGAAACATCTTTCAAGAGCATGAATGATAATACACAGATATCTGAACCATGCAGAAAAGTAGAAACATTCTCATGTATGGCAGGGCCCCTTTCAAAGCTTAGATACTTTACTGTAGAGTTTACCTGTTGAATGGAAGCCTTTCTCATTTGTTGAGCCAATGTTTAGAAACAAGATAATGCACACTTCTGTAGTAAGTCTCAAGAAATTGAAGTAAATGTAAAATCTCTCATTTTTTTCTCCTCCTGTGTCTGGTCATTTAGCTGTCCAGCCCTCTAGTACGTATAGGTAAGAAATTTCTGTGTGGAAGTCTTTCTCTGTAGCCCACTATCTACTGCCTTTGGTCAAATTTTAAAATTTCCAGACAGACATGAAAACTGATGCTAAGTATTGTTTTTATTCAGGTGATCATCTGTAGATACATTTACAGTGTGGTATGCATACACTAACAGTGGTAGCGAAATGTTTATGCTAGCATATCCGTGGGAAGCACTCTGTAAGCCCACCTCCCTTTACAAGGTAATAGAAGTGGCAGAGCACTGCCCTTCCTCCTCTGTTACTCTCAGTTGCTTTTCTGAGTCACAAACCTGTATTGTCCTTCTTCTGCATAAACATTTAGGTCCTCTTTTAGTTTCTGTAAAGACTTCTGTTATTTGTTCATTCTGTTTTTTTCAGGACTTCAACACCAAGTTTGCTCTTCGAGACTACCCTTTTTCCACATACTGTGGCTTCTGGTTTTCACCCTCATGCTGTATGGCTTTAACCTCTCCCTTGCACTGCCTGTGGTGGACTATGTTTCATTCCTGATGGGCCTACCCACTGCTGTTACTTCCTGTGGGAAGGAAACATCACAGCTAAGAGTTCTATTTAGCATTTAGACCCAGAACGAAAAAAGATGGAACTGCAGCATGTTCTGGATTTTTATTTACCAAGTCCAGGAGCACTTTGATGGATTTGCTCAGCACAGCCAACACAATACAACTGGACCCTACTCTGTTCATAAATAAGCCCCCCAAAAGAAATAAATATAATCAAAACCATTCTTGGTCTCAGGGTCACTCCCTAGCACTTGGAAAGTTCATACTATCCATGTTTACACTTTCATGAAGTCCTAAGACCTTTCAATCCAAAAGGATTTCAGGAGAGTGTCTGGTAGTTTTTATTCAAAAGTGCCCTATTGACCTGTTAGAAGGAAGCAAATGAAAGAAATTCCAGTTGCAGACCTTTCTTTCCATCACTGCACGTTTACCATCCCTGCAGTGCACAGGCTAAAATTCCTTTGATAGAAAGTTACTGCTGACCATTTGGCCAGTCACTTTTACTGTCTTTGCAGCATAATAACGGTTTGATACCAGGCCATCCAATACCAGCTGCAGAGGTGCCGCCACGATGTCACCAAGAATCTCCTCTGACCTATTTTGAGTTCCTGTTTTCAGTACTCTTCTTGAAGGGTGCGATTTGGGCACTAACGGCATTCTTTTAGTAAGTAGTTCCATAAAAATTAGAGGACCATCAAAACCCACCTGAAGTTCTTGCCCACAATGGTCTCCGACGTATCTATTTTGTAATCAGTAGTTCACGTGCTTTTTGTAAGTCTTATGTTTCTACGGAAATCTATAAGTTAGCCATAATTAAGTCATTTGCTAGTTTCTGTATTCATTGGACAAAGAACTTTAAGAGAACCACTCATCTTTCCAGATCCACATCTGAAAGGTTGAAAATCTAACACAAAATGTTGGGCTGGATTATAGACTGTATAAAGAAGTCCTGATAAAACACAAATATCTATGCTTAGTATAGAAGTCCACTTAACTAAAGTAACTGATGGGCCCATTCCAGTCGAAATGATGATTTCTCCAGATTACATTGCAATTCTTGATATCCTCAGGTTAGGCACCTTAAGTTCCATCCACCCCTTTGATAATTATTATGTTTACAATGAAGTTTCTGAAAATGCTGTTGCATTTTGCAATGTTGCTCTGTATACCCAGGCATCCTGAGAACCCCTTCTAGATGGTTGTTGGCAAAATGTTGCTTGGAGTTACCCACAGATTGAACATGTAAAAATTCATTCAAAGAAGTAGATGTTTTTCTGCTCTGGCATTGTTTCTGTCCACAAGGAAACTGAAAAGAGATTGTCTAAAATAATGTGACCTTACATGGTGGAGCATCTTACCAAAAAAGGAGATATATTTCTTTTCAAGTATCTCAGTTTAACAGAGTGCAATGAATCTTAGTGTACAGCGTTGGTTAGTGACTATGTAACTTAATCAGTTAAGAATTTGTGCTTAAACAATACTTAGATTTATACCCTGTGTGCTTTTAAGGGTACATGAGGTACTCTATGCTGCATGGCACTTAATCAGAAACTGCCAGTTCCCCTTTGCTTGAGGCAACCAAGTGAATTCCATACCTGTTAGTTCAGTCTCACAGTGCCAAAACTGCTGATTTTTTCTGTTTTACACATTGACATGTAAACATATGCTTGATAATTAGAGTTGACTAATAAACACAAGAGTGTGAGAACAACCAATGCTGTGTCAGACCAAAGATTTGCTGGCATAGCATTCTGCTTCACATACCAGCCTACAAGGGATGCCTAAGAAAGGTAGAAGAACAGGGCAAACTTGTAGCTGTGGTTCCCCTCCCCAGAATGCTCTCCCACCTGCAAGAAATCTGTGGCTCAGGACCTTTCTAAATCAGAGGGAATACTTTTATACTGAATAACCCTTAATGGATTTTTTTATTCCTGTGAACTTGTCTAGTTAATTTCTAACATATAAACTTCTAATAACCACTGCAATCCTGCTCCAAGGACTTCCAATATCTTAACTACGCTTTGTTTAAAAATCACTTCACTTTATTCTGAACCTTCCATCTGCTAATTTCATCTAATGTTCCCAGGTCTGCTCCTAGAAGAGAGATCCCTGTGTGCCCTTTCCATTGTACTCAAGATTCTATACACCTATCACACCACTCCTCGGTTTTCTCTTTTATAGCGTTGAGTGTCCTAGTTGGTTTGTCATCCCTCCTACAGAGCAGTTCCCTACCCTTGATTATTCTTCTTGTCTTTCTCCAAACCTTTCTAATTTTACTATAACTTTCTAAAAATGGAAAAGATGGACCAGATCTGCATATTGCGTTCAAGATTAAGGCACACTGTTTAGTTTTCCATTTCTTTTCTAAGTGCATACTTAGACATTTTTCCGGTCATGTTTGTGTCCTTTAGTCATATTTTACATTGATTGTTCATACTCAGACATGCGCTATGGATGTCCCACAGTTGCTGTCATGACTTGCATTAACCTCCCCTCTTAAATACTCCTGAATACTCATTTGCATTGATACAAGAAAATAATGTTACCACTCATTTGTCTTAGCTGTCAGACTTAATGTAGGAAATAGAAGACACTATGAGAACCTAAGCAGGGGCGTCTGTTGCTGTTTTAGATGCCTTAAGGTTTGTGAGGCACCCACCTGGCAAATACGATACAGCAGATAAGGGAGACTTCCACCCTTCTGGAGTGACAGCCGGAGGCCATAAAGAATACCTTGTGGTATCTAAAAAGACACTCGATACCTTTATTTAGACATTGAATTTCTGCCTAGACAGTGGTATGTAAAACAGTCTAACTCTCATATGTCAATCAAGAGAGCTCTGAGTTCCAAATTAGCCGTATTTCTTGGTGACGGCAACACATCAATACTGCAGTTTTGAATAATTATGTTATGCCAATCTCTTTTTTTTAATATTTCCGTATAAATACTGATTAAATATTTAAAAATAATGTTTCTTTGGTTCTTATTTAGGATTCCGGGGAAATGGTTCGATCCTTTGTTGGTGGCTTGGAACTGGTAGTCAATTTGCTAAAATCGAAGAATAAAGAAGTTTTAGCAAGTGTATGTGCAGCCATTACAAATATAGCTAAAGATGAAGAAAATTTAGCTGTTATAACAGATCATGGAGTCGTCCCTCTGTTGTCCAAACTAGCAAACACAGTAAGTAACATCTAAACATACCATACCAAATATCTGAATTTCTTATGTCAGAGTGCATTATACCCAACTAAGAGGTTGTGACAAGAGCAGTAGATTTTCCAGCAGCTACAAGGAAGAACTGTAGAATCCTTCCTCTGTGAGATGGATATTGGACATGAAAACACTCTGGCTGGTACTAAAGTTGCTGTGGAAGATGAGCTTCATTTTAATAGTCACTGTCACTGAATATTGCTTTTGAGAGATGCAGCTGCCATATGAAAAAAGCACAAAGGGTCAGGAGAGCAATAAACCTGAACCATGCAGAGGATGCCAGTAATGGGGCTATATGTCACATTTTAATTCTAATCTGATCGAATTTCCACTCAGTCTAAAAGCACCTTCAAAATAATACAAAAATTCACAGCACTTCCTACAAAGAGAATAATAAGGGACAATTAAGTCCATGCCAGGTCTTTCCAGTTTTTAATTGAACTGTAGTTAAGCTGGGATACCTTGAAGATGTTTGAAAATAGAATTCTGATTTCCTATGAAATTTTTATTGTATTATGTTGTCTTTAATTTATTATGTTTTTGCCTTCAGAGCAATGATAAACTAAGACGTCACTTAGCAGAGGCTGTTTCCCACTGTTGCCTGTGGGGGAGCAATAGAGTTGCCTTTGGAGAGACCAAGGCTGTAGCTCCTTTAGTACGTTACTTGAAGTCAAATGATCCATCAGTTCATAGAGCTACAGCTCAAGCATTATATCAACTTTCAGAGGATCCTAACAACTGTATCACGATGCATGAAAATGGAGCAGTGAAGGTGAGGTGGATGGTTTTTGATATTTGGAGTTTAAATTACTGAAGGGGTTTGGCATGATCGAAAAAAGGGATCTTTCATTTGAAATAGTTCTTGAATACTGCTGTGTACCAAAGATCTTCTGAACTTTATGCTAAAAATGTTTGGTTAAGTATTGAATTAAGGAACTGTATTTCAGTGCTAAAGATATTGGATGGCTGTTAGGTAGGTGGTTGTTGGGAATGGAGATAGGATGTGGACACTCACCTCTAGAGTACTTGACTTGACTCTGGCTTAGGCTGGTAGTGATGTTACATCAGCATTTCATTATTCTCAAGTGACTTTTGCAAAAGAAGCTGGATTATCTTAATGGATGGTTACCTAGTACGGCAGAAAGTCATCTAGGAACTAAGTGTAGCTGCATTTGGGGAGAAATTAAGACAGAATAATACAAAGGCTTAGTTTACCTGGAACTGTTTCAGTGAATTCTGCATTTACTTATAAAAATTCTTATTTTAGGAATGAAGTATAAACACATTCTGCAAAGACCTTATTCTAGAAAGAATTTTTCTCTCAAAAAGATTTTTCTAGCAAAGTTTTATCTCACTAGTTGAAGCCAGAAGAGTTATTCCTTTGGTACAGGAGACATGAGGAGTATGGCCTTAGAGGTGGAGATAGTAGGAATTACCAATTTTCATAAATATCCTGAAAGATTCACTCCTTGCAGACTTTTCATTTTACTTCATGTACAGGTAAACGTGTTGAAAGTAGGAGTTGAGTTATCACACAGTGTTATTATTAATGTTGATTTTATGCTTGCACTAATGATCGTGTACTTTATTGAGAGCAGTTTCAGCTCTGGCATGATCTAATGGTCCTGCGTTATCATACGTTTGTCTGTGGTTGGCTGTATCTGTAGTCGGGTTAAAAAGATCCACTGGCCAAAAATGTTTAACGACTCAGTTTAAATGCCAGTACTTGAACTGACTCAAATCGAAGCTGCCCTTTTAGTGCTGGAAAATAGCATCTTGCCGTCACAGTTGCATTATACTGGCTATACAGCACAGAGGAGTGTATCCTGTACTACAGCTCAATTTGAAACTAGCGTCTGATGACTTTTTAAAGTTGCTTATCTTTCCATTCAGCTGACACAATGCATTTTCTGCCCTCTTGTTATCTGTTACTTTCATTCATTTTATTATGCAGGTTTTAGGTTTTGTAAGTTGTAGCACACTGGACATACTGTATACAGCTGACTGATGATAAACCTTTATAATAATTCTATCTCGGTCTAGGTTCATCTTTATTTTTCAGTCCTAGTTAAAATATTTAGATTAATTAAAAACATTTATTTGCACTTGCAGATGAATAAGGATGTACAAAAAATATCACAGGTGTTTAATTTTTTTATTGTTCACAATATTCTGGAATGACTAATATGTTAAGGGAGAGGAAAGAGAACTGATAAAAAGAAGAGTGAAACTACAAAGTAAAAGAACTTGGGTTATGTTTGTTGCATCTAACTTTTTTGTCTAGGGTGCACTACTCGTATATAAGAAACTTGTATTTTTGTAATGCAGTGGACGAGGGTTTGTATGTGGGTCCATCACAGAACCAAAGCTGGTGGGTGGCCTGAACATATGAGAGGATATACGACCAATTCTCATCATGTGTGCCAGCAGACACATGTATTTGTATCATATAAGCAGATGTACATTAGTAATATGACAGAAAGCAGCTGTATTTGGTCCATGTTGAGACTAACAGCTGGGGTAGCGGTTCTGCTGAAAAGGACCTGGAGAGTAGGTTCAGCTGGTGGAACGTGAGCCAGTAGGCTGCCCTGGGAGTGATGATAAGCAACAGGATCCTGGGTTGTGTTAGCGGGGGTGTAGCCAGCAGGTCAGGTGTGGTGACTTACCACTTACTAAATCACACTAGGAGTACTATGTTCAGTTTGGGCTCCAAGTCCAGCGGAGGGCCGCGAAGATGGTTGAGGACTGAAGCACGTGACTTGTGAGGGAACTGAGCTTGTCTAGCTTTGAGAAAGGAGGCCTTTGGTCAGCGGTGTCTAATAGCAGCCTACCAGTATCTAAAAGAAATTTATTGAGGGGACAAAGGCAGGCTCTTGACTGAAGTGTATGGTAGGAGGACAAGAGACAGTGGTCATAAATTGAATCTGATGTGTTCCATCTAGATATAAGGAAAATAATTCCACCATAAGGGTAACGAAACACTGGAACAGTTCCCTGGAGAGGCTGTGGAATCTCCGTCCAAGGGAATTTAGACTTGACTTGACAAAGCCATCAGCAACCTGGTCTGAATTCAGTGTTGACCCTGCATTGACTAGGAGGTTGGGCTAAATGACCTTTTGAGATACCTCCTGACCCAAATGATTCTGTGATTCAGATCATCTGACTTCTATTGAAAAAATAGGAAATATGGAAAATAATTACTCATCTTTGCAAACCACTTCTTCACTACCTTTTGATAATTAAGCAGTGTTCTCGAACTTCTCAATGGATTTTATTGAGCCATACCTACGGCATATTCAATTTGGGTAGGCAGCCATAGTTGTGATAATGAGCTTTCCCATTCAGTATGCAGAAACAGTCACTCTGTCTAATGTGGCAGAAAGCTACTTAGTCAGATGGGTATCGCAAAAGAGATGCTGTCAGAGGAACAGATTCTGTCACTCTATTGTTCAAATACTTAGGGAGCTGTGTAAGATAAAGTATCTGAATTCCACTGTGTGTCATTCAGAAATAAAATATTCATTCCATGAACAGAACGTTCCTTTGAATTTTCAGTCAGGGCTACAAATGTACGTGACAAAGAGATGCAGTGCTATCCCACATATCTTGAAGTATTTCAAAATTCCATGAGGTTTGACTAATCTTCCTCTACAGTTCAAGATCTGTTTTTTGGGGGAAAGCAGTCTGACTGCAAAGAAAACTGGTTCCGTAATGAATCTTTAAAATGCAGCCAAACCTGATCAAGAATTAAGAGGTAAGAGTGTTAAGATAAAAACACCTGTGACTGCACATTACCATGAAGGACCTGGAATAATTCTTCGTACCTGCTAAGTATCACAATATGCACAAGTCTTGGGAAGGATTTCTGGAAGTGATTCAGAATAGCAGTGAAATCACCTCTAACCTTAAAAGACTGCACTGTTGATTCATACCAAAAACTGTTCAGTTTGGTAGACTGGAATCTCTTCGTAGTCAGGAGGTGACTGTGAACCAAATACATAGCCGGGAAAATAAACATTTTGATTCCTTACTGTTCATTTTTCTTACTGGCAGTAAAAAATGAAATGTCCTTGGAAGACACTAATTTATCTGAAGGAGTAGTTCTTACTAGTCCCCCAAAAAGCAAAAATAATGGAAGTTTGGTGGAGTGTGTTTCCAGATAAACTAAATCAAACTAGTCAAACTGGTTTGATTGCAGTTATCCTGCTGTGATGTTTCCAGCCTGCTTATATGTTATGTTATACATAGAAAGGCAAAGCAGCAAAGCAAAGTGAAGCAACAAATAGGCCTTTTTGGAAGATGTATCAGACCATTGAGACATAGTGGTTCCTGTCCAGTGAGAATGCCCATATAATCAGTGAAGCATGGTGGGCAGTCTGAGAACATATGTTCTGTTGGGCCTGTGATACTTTCTCCAGATGTACTAGTCCAAGTGCTTTTATTCTGTGTTGCCAGAGCTGAGCAGATCATGAAGCAAAGCAACACGCGCACCATGACAACTCAGGGGGTGCAGCTGGCCAATCCACCACCACGTATGAGCTTGACTTCTATGCTGGTACTGTTGGAGCTGCCATCAAGAATCAATTCCCTGAGTTTCAGAAAGGCTAAAGAGGCATTCCCAGATGGCAGGGAGAGAGGGTGAAGGAGATTTAGTTGCTCAAATGCAAGAGTCAGTACAGTGCTGAATTTTGCCTGGTCTGTTCCGTTGGTCTGCCCAACACAGGTGAGACAGTAGTTGCAGCGCTGTGTCTGTGCTATTGGGTATCTTTGCACCATGCTTCTCAGTGACCACAGAATGTCTGGGTGCTTTTATTCTTCTAGCCTCTCCAGTGAACAGCTGACTGAAAGCATACTTTGTATTTATGTAGGTGGTTTTACGTACAGAATTTTCCAGGACCAATCATATTTTTGCTTCTGGAAAATTTGTCTGGGTTCTTTTGACATTTTTTCACCCTCTTACCAGTTACCTGGTGTTTCAGTAATCATACCTAGCTGGATTAATGTCACAGGTGCTGTAGTTCTGACTAAATTGCAATAAATGCATAATCCCAGGTGTTCTTCAGCACATGTTCAGGTGCTGTGTTCACATGCACAGAAAGTCTGATGCTTCTGGAAAACATTTACTCTGCATGAATGACACGGTTGCTGAGTGCTTGAATAGTTGGTCAGTGACTCTCTCAAAGCATCAGACTTTCTGACCATTCACTACACAATATGTATATACATGTTTCTGTCCAGGAAATGAGGAGTAAACATATATAGGGAAAGTAATTTCAGCCAGATTCTCATATTTCACATTTTGCCACTGCTGCAAACAACATTTGCTAATCATAAAGCAACAGGTATGTGCACACGGTTGTGAGCGAAAACCAGTATTCCAAGTTTTCACCTATTTGTAACTGCGCCCAAAATACATTCAGTTTTCTCAAGCAAGGCTATGTGATAAAAAGCCTGGGAAACACTGGTGTATGTCAGCTGCCATGTGAAGTTCTGAGTAGACAAAGAGGGTGATTTTGGAGGAAGTTTAGAAAGGCAGTTTATGAAGTTTTTCTTTTATGTTCAGTTCCACACTCAATATTCTTATGACTGGGAATGGAACAATGATTATGACCTGTGACAGATGAATCAATGCTTGCTTTTTACCAAACACCAGAAAATATTTCCTCTTTCTGAAGTAAAAATTCATGACTCTGCTGGAAAAGAGATTTGTATTTTCAAAGACCCAGTAATGACACGTGGGACACTAGAAAGCAGGAGACATTTTTAGACATTAGACTAAGGAACAGGCATCCACCTGAATTCCAGATTGGACATAGCTATCCACAAACCAAGCAAGAAGAGAAATCCAGTGGGGGACTGGCAGTTTATAGCCAAGATAAGCAGTGCCAGGCAATGTTCTTCACACTTGAAGTCTGTCACAGTTAGAGAGGAGAGAAATAGGAAAAGTCACTGACAACTGGAAGAATCCAGCCATCATCACATTCTTCATGGAAACAGCAGAAAATCTCCCTTAAAATGTTGCAAAGGAACAAAGATGTCTACCTATAGTTGACTGCTGCTGAAACCTTAGAACAATCAAGCTTGTTCATGAAAAGATCTCAAACTGTACACTAAAGAGTACAAGATTTTTGTAGGGATGCTTTTTTAAGGTGAATTGTAGAAAGATTGTTCTGCAAGGCACAAGCAGATGAGGAAGGGCAACTACTTTAGTAGTGAGAAGATTAGTCTAAACATGTTGTAAAAGAAGAATTCAAGTCGTCTGAAGATCCTGAAAGAATATTTAAATCATTCTCCCGGAGACCATGTCACCATGTCAAATTAATACAATGTTTCTCTGTGGTTAGTCACACTTTTTCTTGGTTAAGTTGGCAAGCTGTAGATTGGGATATGCTTCTAAAGTGAGTGAGTGAGGATGGTGGTGTGTGTAGGCACTTATGAAACTGCTCATAATATAACTTATAAAAGACTTCAGATATTTCGAAAGATTTGAAGTATATACAAGTGAAAAACATGTAACTGGTTATTTCTGGTCAGTCTTACTTTGCAAATGAAGAATGATAAAAGGTGATCTACTGTGGAATTTAATTTCTGCTATTGTGGAAGTTAATTTCTGACTTTGTAAGTTATATAAAGGGTTTGTTTTTGTGGAATATCATTATTATTTCTGTGTAAAGAAGAGCTAGGAGGTTTGAATGACCTCATCAGCTACAGAATTGGGGCCAGTTTTTTATAATGAGGCTAATGAGACCTCTGAGAAGATTATTAAAGTAAAGAAATAAAGTAAGAACAAGGGAAGATAAGCACACAAAATCAGGCTGTGGAAAAACAAAATTTATCAAAGTCATCATTCATCTTAACTTTAAATGTTTACATTGTGGACATGTCCATCTGAATTAGTTACCCAAATTCTTATAATAGTTAAAGAAGAGAAGTAGATTCTTTATTGTGTTGAATCTCCCTTAATTTAGACATTTATGCAAAGATAAGGCACCTCAGTCTCTACTGGCAGTATTTTCTGGTGTCCTTTGGTTATAAGGGGAGTGCAGGTTCAAAGCTGAGATCTACTCATCTGCACTGTAGGTAATTGTGCTTAATGGGGTGAATCCCATCCCAAGGCAATGGAGAGCTTGTTTAAATTACTGTACAGTCCAGTTCATTATTAGATAGGAAGGACAGAATTCTGAATAATAGTGCAATAATAAAGTGCTATTAAAAAATAATTTATTCTCTTCCTAGAAAAATACAGATGAGGTGCATTTATATGTTATGATGGTGATGAAACACTATCTGCCCAGCAGTAGCGGAAGCACACTTTGAACATGATCTAACAAAGCCAGATGTATTGAATTAGTAGATCTAACTAACTTGAATCGAGGGATTTTGCAAAAGATCTTTGGAGTATTACAGTTGGATTCCTTTCATCTAACTTTGGCCATTTTTAGGTATGGAGCTTAAAGTAGTCTAAATGAAGACACCTTCCATTGTCAATGGAAAGAGAGAGAGGAACCTGCAGTCTTGTGCTAACCGAAAATAGATGCCCAAGATACCTGAAAGGAATAGACTCATGAAAGTGCCTAGTTTTCTCCACTGAGTATAGAAAGGACCTAGGTTACTAGCTCAGACTAAACAGCTAGCTTTCAGACAGCTGAATTTAAATTAATATCCTCCTGAATGTTGATTTTCAACAAGCCTTGCAGTACAGGGGAAGTTGCAGGGCTGGAAGAAAGGTAATGTGCCAATACTTAAAAAGCCTAAATAGGATTATAGTCCTGTAAACTGGACATTATTCTCATGTTAAATAATCATAAGTGCATACATTGTAATACTAGAAGGGATCATTTTAATGATCTAGTCTGACTAGCCTTGATCATACAAACCAGAGACATTGCTTCAATTTTTTTCTGTTTGGAATAGAGTATATCTTTTAGAAAAACACTGACTCTTTACTTAAAAAATTCCAGTGATGGAAAATCCACTAGAGCCATCATAACTTGTTCCAGTAGTTAAATACCTTCCCCATAAAAACATTTGCACCTTATTTGTAACCTAAGGTTTTTCTAGCTTTATCTTATGCAATTACCTGTATGATACTGTTGCGTCATAAACTGAAAAGCTTTACATAGCTTCTTTTCTCATATACATTCTTTTTGAGTAAGATCAAATTACTTGTCACACTGTCATCTTTTTAATTAGCTAAGCAAATGTAATCTCTGATAGAATTTCATCTTTTTAATTCTTTATATTTGTGTGACAGTTCTGAATTTTTTTCTCTTTTGGACTGAATTTCAACATTCTTCAGAACAGAATTCAGTATCCTAGTAATATCTGTGTGAATACTTAAAACAAGTAAAATAGCTTCCCTGTTTCTATGTAAGCTCTGTGTGAACATCAGAGATTTTCATTATTCTGTTTGGCCACAGTATTGCCCTCGAAGTTCAGATTCGGCCAATTTTCTACTTTGATTTCCATGTCTTCTTGGAAACAGTTCCCCAGGTTAGACCTTCACATGCTATAATGTTGGCCTTCATGCGCAGGAGTAAAAAGTAGGTAATATTGTTAGTGTAAATAACCAGTGAATTTAGACCTTGTGATAGAAGTTGATTTTTCTTTTCAGGAGATTAAATCAGATTTGAATTGTTGTCAATACACTTTGAAAATGTCAGATGAGTTAGCTCTCATTTTTTTAAGAATAATTCACAATTTAAAAGCAGCCACAAAATGTATTTAAGTGTTTTATTGGTTTAGAGAGGAAAATTTTAAGAGATCAACATATTGACTCTTCTTGTCATGCCTTTAAAACAAAATATTGCCTTTCCACAACGGAAGATTCCAGGTTTGGCAGAGATATGATTAATTAGAAAACTGAAGGAGTTCACTGGCTGAGGAAGTATACTTTTGAGCTGCAACTCAATCATTGTAAGTAAAACATAAATACCAAATGCTGACTATTACCTTTTTGTGGAAACTGAGGAAACAGGACCACTGGATAGTAGCCAGTCACCCAGACTTTAAGGCACTTGCACCATATGGGAACCATAACTAGTGCTGTTGGCAGTTTTTTGCATGTGTGCGTCTGTGCTGAAGGCTACACGAAGTTAGAATAAATTAGCCTCTGTTGAGGTCTGCATTGTTCTGAGCAGCTTTTATTATCCGAACAAGTTTATTTAAATATAGTGTTGCTGTGCTGCACTATGAACAACTCTATTTTCTTCAGTTCTTATTCCATTGTACATACAGGACTAATTGGTTTTGGGCTGAAGGAACCATTAACTTACTGATTACAGTACGTATCTGAAATGCAGAAGATCAGACTTTCCATTCATGTTCTGGCATTTTTTAAATATTGAAAGTGTATAGCCAACCTACCAGTGCATAGAACTAATCTTTAGCCTTAGTCTGTGGTCTGGTTTATTGAATTATTTGCACACGTGGAAGTACTCTGTTTTCTTAATATTACAAAATATAAATAGATGCCTTCTAGAAGATCAATTATTGTAGCTTATAGGAACTTCACCAGGGATGCTGAAAACCTATTTTCAAGTGCTTGGTACAATAAGACAGGCAAAGCAGAGACTCATGCTCCTAAGACTGGGACTTGTTTTGCATATTCATACATTTGAAGATGTATTTTTCAATTAGTGCATCATATTTGTTCCTATCTTCTCATCAGACTATAGCCTCAAGAGATGAGTGGGATTTTCTTCAGTTAGTTTTTTGGGGTTTTTTTTTGCAAAGAAGGTGTAACTGCTATAATGTATTTTCTGAATTCTGTGATGAATTCATACATAAAAGGTATTTGTGTTTTTTGAGTTCTATTCTTAATGGTAGAAAGATTAATCATACACAGGCTCTTCCATTCCCTTGTAGTAATAAAAGATGTAAAAACACTTGGTTTAACCATGATTTATGAATGTTATTGTGAAATACAGATTTAATGCTTGGTGAATTCTTTTATACTTTGTTATAATGACTGTATTAAAAAATGCATTTTGTGTATTTTATTGTACAGAGCTTCCAGAATATTGGTCATTGTTTGCTAAAGTCGTAAATCCCTACAAGAAGTTTTGGCTAACCATTTTATGTGAAAAGACTTTCATAAGACTATCTCTGTGAAATAAATAGATGTGAATTACAAAATATGGAAGACAATTGCTAGTAATTTCTGCTGAAAACATTCTAAAAACAACTTTTTGCCACAAACCATATATATCTGAAGTTTAGAAAATGAAATGCAAAAGCCCTGACACCTACTTCTTTAGGATTATTTGGCTATGGTGTTGGTTGTTTTTTGTGGGGGACCTTTGCATTTGGTGAGAACACTGAATACAGAATATAGAGTTTTACATTATTAAGCAAGGCTGAAGAGAAGATCTTTATAAATCAATCAAAAATATTTCCTATAATATCTACACAATAATATTATCAGGGTAGAACAGTATGTGTTTGCATATTTACAGATGTATATTTTTATTTTAAGTTTAGAAGAACCCACTTTTTAGCCATCACGGTTGGCTCTATGCAGGCTCCACAGTTCAGGCTGGAGATACAGTGCGTTTGGCACATAGTCCAAGCTGATGCCTGTTGCTTTTTAGAAATTAGTTGTTACAGTTCTTGGACATCAAGAAAGAGGGCACTAGATGGCAAAATTTCTGTATGTCTCAGCTACAGAAAGCATGCCCAGTCCCTTCACCCACAAATGCGTTGAACACATCACACTTTAAAATTTCAGGTATAAGAGGTTCCATAAACTAAGTCCAATACTGGCATATTTTGTTTCATTTCAGAAGGATTAATGAAAATTGACAGTGTTACACTACTTCAATTTCTATTGTCTTAGCAACTGCCAGGTGTGAACATTTTTCTTACAATTTCAGCTCCAGGAAACAGAAGTGAGTAAGTCTTTGCTTTCATAATAAAGGTAATTAATAAAATTTCACCATTCATAAGGTAGGGGTACTTACATGTAAAAGATTTTGCTTTTGCACCTTGCCCAAGGTAGAGAAGTTTGGCTTCAGTGTAGATTAAGCCTCAGATTTTAGATGATTTTTCAAAATTTCACATTACTAAAGTTTGTGATGCATAGCATGTATTCTGTTAAAATCTGGCTGATCTCAGATGGGAAAAACCAGCAGACTCAGGGAGATCAGCTTATCTTTGCCCAAACTCTGTGCTTCAGCAGACCTCTAATTTAGCAACATTTGGATAGCAAACCTAGAGGCTGGCATAAAGCTCCTCTTGGCACATTTTAAACATCTTTTAGTCTTATAAAAAGAAGCTTGTCCCACTAAGCTGTAGGTTTTTTGGAGCTGTTTAACAGTAGCTGTGCCCTGCAGCTCTTTTAGTGATAAATGAGCCGCTTCAAATAAGTGTAATTGCAGCCAACTGTGCAGAAGGAATCATTAAAAAAAAATTTAAATAGACATTTTTGAAGCTTAAAAATGCACAAACAAAGTATGTTAAACCAAAATATATGCTGCTCTTTAATGGAAAAGATTGCTACTGGCTAAGTCTGCCAGCTTCAATAGGTGTGCCAAAAAGCCAAGGAATCTGGCAGACTCCATTGATAGCAGTTCCATCTTTCATCTATATTTCTTTTCTGTATTTATCTTGCTTTAGAAAATGCAGAGAATGTCTTTTCCTTCCGACTTGGCACTATTTCCAAACCACAGAAATACACAGAGCAGCTTCTTGCAATTGTTTAGCTCCCTGCACCAGTCTTATCCTTGTGACTGAATGAAATGTTTCTTTCTAATTTGACAATAATAAGAAAGAAGAATATTAAAATATTTTAATGGTTGTGGAATGATATCTTATCTAAATTGACAGATATTAAAATTAGTTTTCTTAATTGTGAGATACTGGGCTTAATGTGCAAGGGCAGAATGCCAGGCGATTATTTTTGGCATTCAGCTCATCAAAAATAATTTCCTTGTATATAAGGATCTATTCAAAAAAGCCAAACATAAGAAATATGAATAACAACATAGATATATATATACACATACATATGTGTAAATTGAGGCTGAATCATCACTCAGGAGTCCTTAATGTACTGAACTATGCATTCATTATTGTCATCTATGAAAACTTCTTTTTTTTTCTCCTTCTTCCTGTAGAATCTATCACTCAGTTCAAATTGACTTAAAGCCCCAGTCACTGTAATCTCTTTTATGTTGCCATTTTATAGAATCATAGAACCATAGAATGGTTTGGAACAGAAGCGACCTTAAAGCTCATCTTGTTCCAGCCCCCCAGCGGTGGACAGGGACACCTTCCACTAGACCAAGTTGCTTAAAGCCCCATCCAACCTGGCCTTGAACAATTCCAGGGAGGGGTCAGACACAGCTTCTCTGGGCAACCTGTGCCAGTGCCTCACAACCCTCATAGTAAGGAATTTCTTTCTTATATCTAATCTCTGTGGTATCTTTTAAGTAATATGGCAGACCTTATTGCTGTCACTTTCAAGGCATAGATGCTAAGGAAAAGTCCTTTTGCAGTGTGTCGATTATGGCTCTAGTGTTCCTCATCAGTGTTCTGTACTTTGCCATAAAATTTAAAGGCCTAATGAGGCTGCCAGGGGACAGGAGGCTGATGAGATTTCTGTCACCAACTTCAGTGGGGGACTGGATCATGTTATGATGCAATGGGCATTATATAACAATCAATTGTATCTAATAGCTAAAATGTATCTTCTAGACTAGGAGTGAAGGTTCATACAATTTCATTTTATTGGAAATCTTATTTTATTTAATTTTGCATTTATCTCCAAGGATGTTAATTGGTTTTATTTACCAGCTTCTAATCAGTACAGGATTTCTTGTAACAGTTTATGAGAATTTTAAATCTCTAAAAGTTTTGAAGAAAAAATTAAGGTTGAAGTAAAATAATAGGGGTCAATATTGCTAGTTAATTACCAAAGGAGTCCGATTTGCTGCAGATTATACATTATCTTTGGATCTGGGGAAACTGGAAAGCTTCCACTACAAGAAAGGCATAGAGGTGCTGGAGCATGTCCAAAAAAGAACAATGAACTGATGAAGGGTGTAGAGCACAAGTGTTTTGAGGAGCAGCTGAGGGAACTGGGGTTTTTTAGTCTGGAGAAGATGAGGCTGAGGGGAGACCTTATCACCCTCTAAAACTACCTGAAAGGAGGTTGTAGCGAGGTGGGTGTCGGTCTCTTCTCCCAAGTAACAAATGGTAGGACAGGAGGAAACAGCCTCAAGTTGCACCAGGGGACGTTTAGATTGGATATTAGGAAAAATTTCTTCACAAAAAGGGTTATCAAGCATTGGAACAAGCTGCCCAGGGAAGTGGCTGAGTCACCATCCCTGGAGGTGAGGAGCCTCCCTGAGGGAGCTGGGCTTGTTCAGCCTGAAGAAGAGAAGGCTGCGAGGGGACCTAATAAATGCTTACAAATATCTGAAGGGTGGGTGTCATGAGGATGGGACCAAGCTCTTTTCAGTGGTGCCCAGTGACAGGACAAGGGGCAATGGGCACAAACTGAAGCAGAGGAAGTTCCGTCTGAACATGAGGAAGAACTTCTTCACTCTGAGGGTGACGG
>Ga0065711_1006753_pt1 | contig 23835 bp, 9 predicted proteins | sample Hoacrofraction12_FD_59098 | JGI IMG/M metagenome (GOLD analysis project Ga0065711, IMG submission 59098) | Hoatzin crop microbial communities from Cojedes, Venezuela - Epithelial fraction 12 v2 (version 2) | ecosystem: Host-associated > Birds > Digestive system > Esophagus > Crop | place...
TTGGGTAAGCTTTCTCCCACGATAAGGGATGCTGCCTGGCGCTCATAGCCTGCTCTGTGTTCAAGCAAGCACATTCGACCCCAAAAAAACCCAAGACAGATCCTGTGCTGGCGTCAACCATCATCTTGCTGTGGAAATCTGCAGAGTACCGAGCGCACACGCAGGTAAGGAAACCTTGTCCCTTTGTCAGTACCAGGTTTGTAGTTAGAGGGAGAATCTTTCGTTAGCTCAACTGGTAAGGTCGGAAAAAGTAGCAAACTTTAGGCAAGTGCCCTCCCTCAAGCCCACAACAGAAGCAGCACGTTTCAAAGCTGAATGCCAGTTGAGTGTAGTTATTCAGAGGTCTGTCCTTCTGAACAGTTGCATTATTTATTTACTTTAAAGTAGAAGTTCCGAGGCTTAAAGCTACAGATTGCTTTATAGCTATAGCTTTTGTTTCACTACAAGTCTTTGGATCTTTCTACATATGGTTCTTTAATTCAAAAGTCAACATTTTCTGCAAGTAAGTTTTACATCATTTCTGTAGAAGCGTGCTGGGAGACAACATCTCTTTTTCTGTCCCTCTATGAAGCAGCTGCTCAAGAGTGAGCTATGGTCATGCATACAGAATTCAGCACAAGATATTGCTTTAATAAAGTAAATGCAATGCGGGCTGCTCAGCACAGCTCCTGATTTTCCTTTGGAGAGGTGTGGGGTATTTCTTGGAGTGAAGATTTTACAGCCACTCCAGAGCCCTCTCCCCAGAGGTTTAACACTGTCATGGTACTTGGCAGTCACCTGGGCCCCCAGTGACAGGATCTCTGCTGTCACTCCTCATTACTTTCAGTATTTTCACTGCCTGTGCCCTTACCAGCACCAGCTGCTGCCAGCACTAAGAATGTCTACCGCTGTACAAGTCACTGAGTATGAGATACTGCAGCAATATTCGAGGGCTGCTATCTGGTGCCAGGAGGGTGGTAAAAAAACCCAAGCCTGGCATTCCTGTGACAAATTGCCCCAATGAATTAACAGAAGAAGCTCCTACATGAAGAAGAAAGGAACCAGCTGAAGCAACCACATCAGAAATGAATTTTGAAACGGCACGGTGGTGGGAAGAGACGAAGGGATTTTCCCGTACCTGTGCAAGCCCCACAGCAAAGTGGAGCAGCCCTGCCAGCCCTGTGCTTGAGGACAGCGAGGTCCCTGCTAGACCCTTGCTTGTCCTGGGGAGCGTGGAACGGAGAGGGGACAGCGGTGACAGGCTGCGGAGCACTGCCCGGCGGGCCGGGGGGCTGTCACAGGGCACAATACCCTGCCAGCAAGGCTGGGACGGCAGCGGCGGGGGGCGATGGGAGCGGGTATGCTTTCTCCACCAAAACCAAAACTGAGTTCCTGGCCTGGCCTTACGGATAATTTTAGTGCAGAGGGTGAAACCCAACCCTCTTTTTCAGCGTGACACAGGCTCTAACGCAGAGCTGGCAACTCAGCTGCTGCTGTTTCAGGAACATTAGAGCTGTTTATCAGCGCTGGGCAAGTGTGGGAAAAACCCCATCAGGGAGCGGGCGAGCCCAGCAGGCTTTCCTTCCCTCTCCTTCTCTTTTGCTCATGAGCCCCTTTGCCTGGCGTCAACAAAGCCCGAGCTGAGCCCAATTAATGGTGACAGCCGGCTGCCGAGCGCATAAGCAGCAACCCCACGCACTGAGCGAGCACGCAGGGGTGCAAAGGGTAAGCCCACACGTATAACACACACACGTACTTTTATTACATGTTGCAAGGCAGAGGCTGGGAACCCTCCGCGACATTCATGCTACTGCAGCAGTGCCTACGGACCTCCATGGACCCCGCTGGCTGAGGCAATGATGCTGGCCCAGAGCTGTCACAGCTGGGAAGATAAAAGCAGGTGAAAAGCATAATTATTGTTCCCACTTTGCAGAGTGGGAAAGGAAGGAGCTGAAAACCTCTTCCCATGGACGGAGTGGTGAGAAAAGTAATTCTTCTGTCCTCTGACACGCTCAGCGTCCGCTCAGAGGCAGCGGGCAGCACCCCTCCTGCAAGGCACATACATCCCCCTAGCTAAACAGGCAGGTCACCAGTCAGTCAGTCGTGCCTGCAAAATGTGCACTGCCGGGCGATCTGTGCTTACTTTGAACAAAACATCATACTGTAACTGCGCGCATAGTGTCATTCAGTACGCAGTTTCAGGCTCTGTGCTGAAACAGCCATATCAAACCACATGGATCTTTTCCCTGAAGCATGTTAAACCACTATGCACTCAAAGTAATGTATGGAAATTTACCCTAGCAGCTTCATAGCAGCATCTCATCATTCTTATCCTTCATACCTGTCACTGTTCTCTGAGACTACTCATTGGATCATAAGCTTTTCCCCCTCTCCCCTTACAAAGCGGTAAATGTTCAGAAGTGTTTAAAGAGCCTTCCAAGCTTGCTTCATTTGTTCCTATGCCTAAGTGCAGACGTGACTATCAAATCTTGCTGTTCCCAAGTCCATGCCATACATGCAGCCTCCTGGAAAGGTAGCCGAGGGAGGTCTCGAGATCTTTACAGTCAGGGACCTCTGTCTTTTTGCGTAGGTGCTCTTTTGAAGTCTTTATTCTTCATGGCTAGGGAGCAGGCAACTAGCTGATGACATCCTGACGTGCCTTCCGGTCATGTGGGAACATCCTTGCAGCTTGTTTCCAAGCACCAGTTTGCGGCCGAGGATGGAGCAGATGTAGGATGTGAGGCAGCAGCCGCACCGAGACCTCTCATCAGTTGGGATTTCAGGGCACCGGCAACCGCACCTGAGCCAACGCTGCTCCCACCGTCGGTCACCTGCATGTAGTCCAGCATATGTTGTTCACACCTGGTTATGGCTGGCACCACTCCTGCATTTGAGACAAGACTGCTGGCAAAATTACAGAGCTCGGGTACAGATCAGATCCATCAGGTATTTAAGGGCTGAACTCCTACTGATGTAAATGCAAGCAGGGGTTGTAAACACCGTTTTGGAAGTGGACTCTACTGACATTAGTAAGGGTGGTGGGAAAAGAGATGCAAGGTTGCAAGGAGCAAGTGTGAGCGCTAGAATGATATTAACTTCAAGGTAGAAAACACACTCATTTTGTTAGAGTGTCCCAAAACAAGAACACTGTATTGTTTAGAGATTTCTTGATTAAAATTTACTTTGACTATGGATTATTGTATTCTACATTCTTCATGAAAGCCGGCATGCCATGGTAAATGGCAGCACTTCCATGGTGTGCAGCATGGCCTGAGGCAGCAAAATCTGGCCCTAATACTAGAGTTAAGCAAACCGTTAAAATAGGAACCGAACCAAATGCCCAGATCTCCTCCCCAAACTCGAACTAAACCTGTTTTGAGGTTCAGGAATGTTTGGTTAACTTTAAATAAAACAATGTTATGTTTCTACACATCCTGCTTTCAGTGAAGCCTCCAAGCAGAAACACAAAAACATGGCAAGCCGATCTATGTTTGCACTATTTCTGGCCCAGCTGAAACCAGGAGGCACTGGAAATCTCACAAGCACAGCTTTGTCTCAGGCTATCCAGCTCCCAGGTTCTGTCACTGTTACCCAACGGAATACAATCTAACTCATGTACATACCAATTTGTTATTAATTTTCCACCAGATAATTGTGATTGATAAACAAATTCCCCAGACTATCAGACATACGAAAACCCCATTTTTACTTTACTGTGGCAGCACACTATATGGCTACTTTAAAGTCCTTTTATGCTGATCGGCCTTGTTGCGTAAAGACAAAATGTCTCTCGTGGTATACGACAACAAACCACCGCAAACGATAACAAAGATAACAGAGCAGGCACACAGGTTTTGTGCTTCACATTTGATTCACAGCTAATAAAAAACACGCAAACCAAAAATTTGTTGCTTGACATCTCTTTGATGACTCTCTTTATTGAATTTGCAGACCGTAAATATGAAGACAACAGCATTGTTTTAGAGGTACATATTTAGCCATACAAAATTGCCCTGTATGTCACGGCAACATTTTTAAAGCACTTCTTTGTACCAGGCTTTTGCAAATTCATATTTAAAGGAACATTTAATGTTATTGCTAGAAATTATATCACTGTCAGCAAAACATAATACAAACACCCTGATTACTCAGCTATCTGCTCTACCACAACAAAGTCACCCCAAACGATACAGTACCACAGCTTCATGTTTGCTAGCCAGATTTATCATACTTTCCAGATTCCGACAAGACACAGATATTAAGAAATGCGTGTTAATCATTGCCCTAATGAGAACAATATGAAGCTAGCATTTAGGTTGTCACAAAAAAATACAGAAGGCGAGTACAGACTCGATGCACTCTAAATTCAGGGAAACCCAATCCTTCTTTCCACTAGCATGTTCCAGAGAAATGGTCATGTCCGAGTGAAAATTTTTAATGAACTACCTAAATTTTAGCAGCCATGTGTATACGCTTTCATTAGGCACAAGGCAAAGTAAAATGTCATTCTGACCACAAATGTGAAAGTAAAATAACCACTGTACTACTTGTTTACGTACAAATAGCTATGAGCTTATAAAGCAGTGAAAGCCTGCCCAGCATCTCTCCTCCAGAAATGGCGCAAGCTTTCGTTTTTCTGTCAGATATGGTACTATTGGCCAATAAATTATGTATCCTACTTACGCAGGACTTCCTAGCACTGTCAAACTGGATCATTTCTCTTCACTAAAAGTTGTCCTGAAAAAGAAATCTGTTTGTGGGGGAAGAGTCCAGCAGTCACTGAGGAAGAAACAGAACTTGATAACTCTGCCCCAAACCACACCAAACTTCCCTGTGCTGCCCTGTGTTCAGCCAGACAACTTCCAGAGGAAACTACGACCCAACACACCTCAGAGGACAAGAATCTGGCTTTAAACATATTTGCAAATAATACATAAAATGCACACCTAGACTTACAAAGTAAATAAATAAATTTCATTTGGTACAAGTGCAAAACCCATCACCATCCCACACTTCCGAGGGCCTGAAGGTCCATGAAGATTTGGTTTGAATTTTCTAAAGCAAAATACATGCACTTCCCATGCTTGTTTTGGTTAGTTCTTTATTTCCCTTAAGGAAACTTTCACTTGCCCACCAGAAAAGAATGTGGAGATGATGAGGTTTGAAATGCTGGCTGAACAGCAAATAAGACAGGCATCAGTGGAGTGGGTGCAAAAGCAAGCAAGATTGTCATTTCTGCTCAGATTGCAGCACCTTGCAGTCACACCAGGCAGAAGACNTCTACGACCTCTCCATCTGCCTCCCATTCCTCCTCCTACCTCCCCACATCGGTCACACAGCTCTGTCTTTCACTCTATCCGGACCACCAGAACTGTGTGAATACTGATTTAGCCTTTACTAATTATGCACTAAGAACGGCTTTTTTTCACTTCTACCTGGAATTATAAAGGTGTTTCCACACTCTTTCAGAGCTTTAGAAAATAGTTACAAAATGCTAAAGCCATTTAGAGTGCAGTACCTCTTAATCCCTTTGCATAGGTTAAAACTAGTATTGCCTTGAAAAGTGGGTGCTAAAGTCTCATCACACCCTACTCGAACACTTGACTAAAAGTGCACTAAATGCAAGAAAACTTTGGCTTACTTTTCTGAAGGTGTCCCTCTCCCTCCTTCCACGCCACTCTCCCAAGAAACAGAAAAGTATTTTTTGCAAGTCAGCTAGCATTACATGAACAGAGCTATTCCAGTTTCTTTTCCGAAACAAAAAAAAAACAGCTCAAACATTAGACTACCGCCTTCCTGCAGGGCAGAAAGAAAAAAACCACAAAGCAAAACAAAACCAAGAGAATGAATTTCCATACTTCTGATGCACATTGTTTACAATGGGGTATTTTTTGGTTAAGGATGAGGTCTTACCCAGGACATATTTCCCCTTCCCTCAAGTCCCCAGAAGTAACAACAACAACAACAAAATCTAGCTTTTCCTTCTAGATGTTACCATTATTGCAGTCTGTTTATATTTAGTCTTGAAAAAATAAATAATGAAACCTTTGCAAAAGGAAAATCAGCCACAGCTTAAATAAATAGCATCTAATAAATATTATCTTCGTGGTAACTATATAACACTGCAAGTGCATCACTGAACAAATTAATGTGATGAAAGAGATCTTTCGTGTTACATATTTTACTCAATTAAATGTTTATGTTCCCTTTCAAGTGAAAACTTACAATTCCCAAAAGAGCAACATTAAGCTTAAAAAATCAGGTTAGACGTCAGCAGCTGACTATTAATAACCATCCTCTTGGCTAATATTTGCTTGCCCGGGGCAGCCAGTGTCCCTGATCAGCAATCATCTTTCATCTTCCTCAGCTGGGCTGTCTGGCAGGTGCTGGGTGGGGTGAACACCGAGGGGTCAGCAATGCCCAGCTGCAGATCAAAAAAGCGAGTGGAGGTTGTCACGCTGTAGTTCCTTGTATAGGTTTCCTGTACTGGGTAACAGTCTTTGACTGTGTAAATGCCGACCCAGGATTCCACTGTAACCAAGCAGAAATGTGACTACTTTAGATGACAAGAACGAATGAATGTGTCACAACAATGTCAGTCAAAAACCCGGCCATTCCTCAAGCAAAGCCTATAGGCTGGAACTGCCCATAGTTCTGTCCATACGCATGGAAACACCAAGAGAGGCCACACAACTGGTACGATGTGGACACTGTCATGATCTTAAACCTGAACATGTTGGTGCCAGGCACATTTCAAATCACCATACCGTCATGGCATCGGCATGCCACCCTTAAGTGTACCTCTACCAAAGGATCACTGCTTCTGCTTTGTTCTAGATTTAGTTGTGTTTGGCACAGGTCTGACTTCTCTCATCTTTTGTGCCACCTTCATGTCAGCACTTACCGACTTTACCAGTAAAGCACTGAAATGGTCTTTTTTTCCTAGAAAGCAAATTTTGGCGCCATCAGCTTGGGCAGCATGGTGACATTTCACCTTGCACTCTGTTCTTGACAAGCTGAAAGACGCGATTAAGGAAAACCTGTGGTCCATTTCACAGTGTTGACACTCAACACAGCCTCTGACACTCTAACACACTTAGTCCCCACAACTATGTGGGACATCTGATTCCTTCCCGTGCACAGAGGTTCTGCACTCACCTCCTCAAGGAAGCACTCGTCCTCTGCTGTGCTGGGGACACCTCTGCACCAGAACTGACAGCCATAGTATTTTGTTTTTGGTCTTCTATAATCTGAACTGTCATTCTTACACTGATGATACTCGCTGCATCTTTAATCCAGATAAACATGACCTTGGTCTTTTTCCATCTTACTGTCTCAAGCACGGAGGGTTTGTCTCATTAGAAGAGGAACATTTCCAAATACAACTCCAGTGTCTCCACCTCTTAACTCTTCCTTTCTGTTTACCATCATCTATTCATATCCTCAGTCCCATGCTGATTTTTTTAAGTCCTATTCCTCTCAATNCANTTCTANTAATTATTTCACGACTACACTTAATGCTGATCTCCTCCACCTATGTGAAGTGGCAAGTCTGTCCGTTTGATTAACTTCAGTTTCATTCCACAATGTGCTTATCTCAGAGATGTTCCTTCACTCTCTTTCCCCCTCATCCTCTGCCATCACCTCTACTTTCACCACTATGCTATTTCTGTAGCCACTACCATTGAGGTGGTTTCCTTTGAATACCCTTCACTTACAAATCTCTTTTATTAACCCCATGCACCTCTTTTGTGATCTGTCTTTACCCCTTCCATCATACACCACTTCACCCAGTTGTTTCATCTACTTCAGATCTCTTGATAGCAGAAACTCATGAGGTTAAAACACGAAATTACCTACTGTGATCATAAATCAGTTCCTCTGAGGGATGCCTGCAACAAACTTTTCCAGTCCCAAGGAGGCTTATTTTCTCTCACTCAGCAGCAATCAAATCTACTTACCTTCTGTCCTTCCAGCATCATGTCATATGCTGTACCACAATCACATTACCAGAAATAGATAAGCTGTGACATCAAAAATACACAGCATCTAAAGAAAGGGTGGCCAGCTGAGCAATATTTGAACATACATCTCCAGGGCACCCTAATATACCAAACACATTCTGACCTCAATGAGCTTCATTTTGAGTATCCAGAAAAGGAAGATTCTTTTCCTCGATAAGACTTCTATCAGAATTTTGAATAAAAGTTAAGGTAAAATATGATACTACCAAGGTAGCCTAGATCTCCACTGAAAACTTTATAATTTTAACAGAAATATAATTTCTAGAATCTAAGCCAATATTAGCTGAATTGTGGATGGGTAGACAACTTTAGGACATTACTTTTATGAATGATCATACAGAAAAGTACTGGAGATACAAAATACTGCAGGATAAAAAATCACACATCATTAACTGAACATATCTGGATATTAAGTTCCATAAAAGTTCCCAAAATATTGGATCTGAAAAACAAAATTCTTGAAGTGCTAATTTGCCTCTTGTAGAATATTAAAGGATATATTGACCTAGTTACAGAGGTCTAACGATCTTATCCTTCATCCTCTACTTCATTCTTTCTACTTTTATTCAAGAAAGAAATATTTCCCCCTGGCTAAACGCTCAGGTTCATAACCAGCCTATATATTAGGTGTCTATAACCATAAGTGTTGCATTAGCTGGATAGTGCCACAAATTTCACGGGGGATTTGAAATTATTTTTATAGTTGTCTGGGTCATCAGTAAACCATAAATGATATTGAAGCCAATGTGCTAATAAATTGCTATACGTCCGAAACCTAATATGCTGGACCTTGGAAAATTCAGCCTACTTTCTTTTATGATGCAGGTGTTCAGCTGCCAAGTGCAGAACTAAGCTTTGTGAGCAGATGTTTCTTGCCAGTGTAGCTGAAAACAAAAATTAGGTGCATATTAAGAATGTCCATTGCTGCAGAACCATGTATCGGATCTATTCTATGATAACATTTGATAGTAGTATGTAGACACAAACCAAAACCTACTTCATCTTAATTATGCACACTCTAGTTTGAGTGTACCCCTAATTATACTACCAGTTCCTCTCTATGTAAATTTTGGCTTCAGGCTGCTGGATTCAGATGCAAAATGATGCTGTTCCATGCCAAAACCTGTATGATAGGAACTAAAATACAATCCACTCCCTTGGATATATTTGATCCTGCTGAGATAGGAAACATTTTCTTAATAAAATGCATTGATAATAAAATTATATGCTGTACACAGGGTATATTTATTACGTCTTCCAGCAAACTCTATAGATAGATGGAAAGCTGGGGTGAGACATGAATAATTTTATTTTTCCCTGGGCAGCAGAGACAATGATGATTATTAAGATGAAACAAAAGCATGCACATACATTTCCTGGCTGGTTTTCTGTCAGACCATTCCTGTACCATAATTTTGTCTCCAGGTCCCCCAATGTAGTACTGATCTTCATAAGTTGAATTGGCAGGAATGTCATATGGATCCCATGGCTCTGTCAGAGCGATCTTCGAGCAAAGCTTTGTAACTTGTTCAATCTGAAACATCACTGCATCGTTGTAGAGCAGTATATACTCAAAGAATCTGAAACATAAAAAAAAAAAAAGTTAATGTATATATTCTTTTTCTATTCTAAGCAAGGAGCATTGCTGACAAGTAAGCTTGCCTTTGCCTTCTCAGTATAAGACCATTTTCATTTGCATTAAACTTTGCCAAAATTCGAGAAAGGCTAACCAGTTGGGCTGAAATTTCCCATGCTGAAAGTTTGTCTCAGCTGACTCTTTCCAAAGTAAATAAATCAGGCTGAACTGGTTCAGCCATTTCTGAGAACAACAGAACAACTTTTCTGAGAACAACTGAGAGAAAAACATGTTATTAATCCTAGTTTTGTTTTTTAATAACTGTTTCATTAAAAAGCTCTAGTGCCTCCATGTTTTGGAGAAAGGACTTGAAATTTGGCAGGGGAAAAGTTTGTATTAAAAATTGCCCAGATTTGGCTCAGTTATAAGCCTTTGAAAAATTCTGCTTGCATAGGCTGGATAGATTCAGTTCCCCATGAATGTGGTAGAGCCTTTCTCTGTGCTGGTGAGATGTGCTATCTGCCATCCTCACAGGTGCTACTCCATGGAAACCCCTGTAGCTTAGTGGGACATGCTGGTGAAGGGGGAAGTACGTGGTCCCAAGTGCAGAACTGAGACTCTCCCTCCTAATGGCAAAGTTTCTCTCCAGAAGCCACCAGACTCAAGTAGCAAAAGAAAAAAGCAGAGGAGCAAAACAGTAAGGCAGAAATAAATAGAGGTGTGGAGATCTGGCTTGAGAGGCCAGAAGATGAGGTCAACAAAATGGACAGTTAATAAGGAATTAAAAATAACCTTCTATAGAGCACGAAGTGACCAAACCCTACTCTGAGGAGAGATGATAAACCTCTTCATGGACATTTTCATCTAGTTACTAGTTATAGTAGTTGAGTCTACCTCAAACACTGCGACTTTGCTTCCATACCTACAAAAAGGAGGTGGTATCATCCTTATCTTATGTATCAGGTGATTTTGAATACACAGCCAGAAACACCAGAAGCCTAACCTCTCCAGGGTACTTAGCATTATCAATCAGATGATGAGTTGTTCAAAGCACAACTCAAAGCATCCTCACGCGTGCTCTGCACCTTTTGCAAAGGAGAGCCAGGACCCCCAAAACTGTGCACTCATTATTAGAGGTTTCCTGTGAGTATCTCAGCTCATGTATTTGGCTACAGCCTACCGTCGTGCAGTGACTCTAGAGAAAAGGAAGGGATGGTACTAACTCCCTGGAACAGCTTCACCTTCCCTATCTGCAATAGTGTCTCTTTCCATTTGTAATTCCTTGTCTCATTCATGATGCTGCCTCCATTTCCTGCAAAAACATGCCTTTGGACAGTGGCATCTTCCACTTCACAAATCTGATGCTAGCCCCTAACAGTACTCACCCTGCGCCATCAGCAAGATGGGAAAACATTGCATAACCCATGTAATTGAAGAGATGATGCAGAGAAGCAAGAGGGGACATTCTCTGTGGCATTTGCTAACTTCTGCATGTTTCTCTTCGCAGTCTTTTGGGGAGGATATAAAGTTTACATGAAATAGAGCTGGCAACAAAACAATTTACAGTTTTAATTGTTGCACTACACAGCTGCATCAGCCAGGAATCACTTCACCCGGCACTGACACAGAGACATTTAAAGGTTGCGCTATGCAAAGTGTCTAACCATGGTCAAAAGCATCTGAGCAACATTCCCACCACTTCTTGAGAGGATCATTTATCCAGCATGTGTGGACACATAGGCAGGCTAAATGGCATTAGCCAAACTGAGCAGTGACGCAGAATGTAGAAGGGGACAAGGAGGGTGACACGAGGCAAGCTGGGGCATTCCTCTCACGCACAACCTTGCACAGCATGGGAGGTAGCTTGCCCAGTCTGTCACTGGGAACTTCCCACACATTGAGACTCAAACAGCGGGGCTGACAAGCTGCAAGACTATACATTAGCTTCCCCATGGTAAATCATTCTCTGGCCCATATCTTAAAACATTCCTGCTTCTGTGATGACTTGTACCAACCTAAACTTGCCTGCCATTTTCTTAGTCAAAGGCAATGTCTCCACAGTTGTGATACGCTACTGAAGAATTCAGTATATATAAACTGGTTCCTTATATAAACTCCAGCCTGTGACCACGTAAGGACATGCGTAACTTTTGAATCACATTCAGTCCAGAGAACATACTCAGAAGAACACTAAAATACACTTGGTTACGTGTTTGCAACCCGGCTCTAATGACCTAACTACTGTTCGGCTGGCTGTCCAGCAGCTCCCATCAAAGTGGGATGGGCAATGCCTTACAGATGAGTCTATCAATGTATTTGCGATATTTGAGTGATAATACAGTCATTTTATGAAAGAACAAAAAAGCGATATATTAGTGAAGCATTACAAACTACTGGGAACAAAATTTAAACAATTACATTTCTATTTTAATTCTTTACTTAAAACTTACTTTGCACAGAAATTTTACTTGCATTTTAAACATTTTTTCCCATTTTGTTTTTCCTTATCCTTTTCTTTATAAATTCTTTCCTGGAATAAATATCTTTTACTCTAAGTTTTCTAACCTGTGAATTGATATCATTGCATGAGGGACAGGTGCCACCTTTCCTCAGGTGAGACAGTAGTTCAAACCTCAATCTGACAAATGCATGGACAGCCATTGCAGCTTCAACAGATGGCCTAAATATTTGCAGAAGGAGGGCCACAACCCAAAAAAGCCTACTTTCTTGTCTTTGCCATCTTCCATGCAGACAGCACGATGTGCATTATGAAGCAACGAGAAGAAGAATTAGAAAAATCCAAACAAATCGAACTTATCACAAAGAGTCTCTTTAACACCCTCTCTGCAGAGCAAGAGGCTCCACTACCTACATTTTTGCTCCTGGGAGAGGCAGAGCGAACGTATGTGGAACAGACACCGGTCACACAATTTGATGCGCTGCTGGGATAAACTCTGCAGCTATGGTGGCAGGCACACAACACAAAGACCGCAGAGAGCGTGGCTCTACTCGCTGTCCATGGCAGCCCTGGGTAAGCAGTGAACATGATTTACACTGTCATTATTCAACCCGTATGTACCTCACATCCAAGTTTTAAAGACAATTGCTCCTCTGTGCGACCTGGAAATAGCAAGCACAGAAACCTAAGATTACACAGGACCTCAGTTTAGCTGCATATGAAAGGTGAATGGTTAAGCTGTTGTTTTATAAAGAGAACTATTTACCAGCCAAAATTAATAACAAAATGTGCATGAATATAAAAATGACAATCCAGCATATTTTAAAGCAAAATATTTAAAAGTAATTTCCGCTTTTTTTTTTTACCAGCCAAGTCCTAAGTATAATGCCTCTATTTGTTTTAGGTGCCTGAGATTTCATTGGCTGCTTGCGGGGAAGTACAAGAGTCCTGAAAATAGGTCTTGGCAAAGAAACAGCAGAGGAAATGAATTTTAATTAGTTTGTTTTTTCAGAAGAAGTAACATATTTGCAGCCTGTGCCCACCTCTAATACTATTTTTCTAATAATTTCAATCCTTAAACTGTAACTTCAGGAAAGCCCCAACCTGTTCATTGGGCACCTTCAAACAGATTTGGAGAAGTTACTTGGACAAGTTAACCTATTTGCCTGACCAAGATTATTTCCCTTTCTTTCCTATCCTATTCCATCTTACCCTGTCCTATTCCTCACACCTTTTGTATGCTACGACCTTAACAGGACTCTCTCATGGTCCTTAACACTCCCTTCGTCTGTGCCTGAAAATGGATAAATTCCAGCATATTAAGACACACACATGTTTTTTACTCCTATGTTTTAAAGAATTTCTTAACACTGGACCATATCCTGCGCAAATAATTCCACTGACTTTGCTGGAAGTAATCATGTCAGACAGGCGGGATGCACATTGAGTTCAGTGCTCTCTTCTCCCCAGCTAAGAAAGTATTTTTCTGAGTAAGAGACCAACTGAATTCAATGCAAGGGCAGAATACCATGTCCACACAATCACAAGGCGAAACACTTGTGTCAAGGACATACTGTGAGGAGTGGGTGTGCATCCAAATACCGTCCTACCTCTGAGATTCCTCCTGAAGCTTGGGGAGATAGTTAGAGGTGCCTCCCAGAAGACAGCCCAGATAACACAGAGACACGCTCTTGGACCCTCATAAATGACTGAAGCCAATAAACTTATCTAGTGACTTGTCTTTTGAATGGATTATTGTTCTGCATGTTATTAATGCAATTCAAAACAACGAATTATTTTTTAGTGTTTGCCAGAAAAAAAAGTCATTAGACTCAAGGCCATGCTACCAGCTGTTTCAGGTACTCAGCCTGCACCGAGTCCTGCTGAAAAGTGCCCTATGCTGAGGTCCTTCCCAGCTGTCAGTCCTGAAGGGTGCTAGCCTGTATGTCACCTAACACATCTGCGTGACTCCCCGCATTTACTTTGGCACTTCCAAAGGTTTCCTCACGAGCGTCAAACCTAGAAGGAAGGAGCTGCTTGCTATCCAGTTGCCTTCGCAGAGGAGCAGAGGTGCTGGCAGGAGCATGCCAACACCCACACGATGTATTGAAGAACATCAGACAAGGTGATTTGCTAGCAAGAAGCAGAATAGTGGTCTGAGACTGAGACTGGGTAAAAGAAATTCCTTGTGTGCTAAATCTGGCTTTGCATCATTTCATTCCTTGGCTCTGGCTCTGGACAAGTAACTTACAGTACTGGAGCCTTAACATCCCATTCTGTTATTCATTTTTTGATTGCTGTAGCACTGAAGAGCCAGCAAGCAGGGATCAAGAACCAGTTGTGTGAGGCATTGTATTAACAAAGAACAAAACCGCACCTCCTGCCCCCAAAAAACAATGGAACGATGGTGGTTGTAAAACAGGCTTTCCTCTCCTGCAAAGACATACGGGGTTTCGTGCATCCAGGGCTTTCACCTGTTCATTCAGTTCCCCAGCTGCAGCTGTTGTATCCTTAAAACTCCCACTCACGTTTCCCAGGACTTATATTACCTAGCAATTATTATAAAGCAACTGAAAAATGAAAGCAAAATTTTATGCATGATTTGTATTAGAGATATTGTATTAGTCAGCAGGGAACAGTATTTGATATTTAAGATATCAAGTTGAGGTCACTGCAATTATTCCTAAGCTAACTTTGCTTTCTCTTTTGAGATTAACTGAAAGCTTGAAGCACCTGTCTGCCTTTGTGATATTACTTAACTTTTTGCCAGTTGTTGGTAAAAAGGCATTTTTAAACACTGCGAAAGAAGTTAGAAACACTCCTAACTAGAAGAATTTTCACTAAAAATATCCCACAAAAGTTCTCTGTTCTAGTGTGCACGGACAGGTACATCCAAATATATAATTCTTGAGTTATCATGTATCCTCTCGATAACACAGCCCACAAAATTTTTGTAACAATACCACTATTTTTCACACATCTTATTGAAGAAAGATGTACTGGGAGAATGGGAACCTTTACGAGAAGGATGACAACAAAACCTCATCTTCTCAGCTCTTCAGACTACGAACATTTTCAAGGGAGCAAAGCTGCCGAGCAGACAGACAGACAGTTGATAAACACTCGTCAGGTCAAGAACATTCATCTGCTTTTGGAAAGCTCTGGCAACCTCATTCCAAAACTAAGAAGCGTTCGTTTTTCAGTATATTTCTGGGAACTCCTTTCCTCTTTCCCATGAAGTTTTCGGTAATTTCAGACTTCTGTTTTTCTTCTGGTGTATCAGACCTCAACAACAACAGTAATTTACCATATTTGATCTCACATGTTTGGCAGTGGTGCTGGACTATGGTATATTGTACAAACACAGTATTGTGCAAATACATGTGACAGCAAATGTAAACTGATATTGTGTAAAAGCAGTATTTTTCAGCCTGACTTAAATCACTCGCAGATTGTAAAGGCCTTTTATTATTTGCAAGGCCACCAAGCCCCCTGTGATTCTATGATCAAGTATCTAATTAGCAAGGTATATGAGGAACTTTGACAGCACTACCAGTTTCCGAAGCAGAGAGAATTAGGCAGTTTAAGTCCTGCTAATTATGAATTTCATGTAGAAAGAAAACCTTAAATACAGGAATCGAAAGCTGGAAAGTCAAAGCTACACCAGCTAAAGGATGACATGTTTGTGTCACTTCAATTACAAACCTCAGTAATAAAATTACACAATGTCTTATTCTTTTAATCATTTTCCGATAAATTAGATTAGCTACTTCGGCAAATACTAAGGGAAATTAAGTTCTTCAGCAAGAACGCTGTTTCCTTTGCTGTCCCTTTTCGGCTATTTGACGCTCCGTAATAATCAGTCTGCTCCAGCAAGTTGCACCCCTGAGAACAATGCATTCTAACTGAAGTTGAAATTCAGGAAAACAATAAAGCATTGTGTTGAAGGGAGTCATGTTTTGCCAGGGGCTAAAAGATGCACTGTCCTTAATAAAGAGCATCTGTGTGTTTCCCTAACTAATGGCATATTTGTGAATCACAGCCCTCAGTAGATGATGGCACAGCTCAACAGGAAAGGAATGGAAGATGTAGCCAGAATACCATCGTGCTTTCCAGTGTATCAATGGAATCACCTCCTAGGGAATACGGTATATACCAGTAGAGTCACAAGATACCAAAATATACTTGAGGTCAGAGATTATTTTCCTGTTCTGGGTTTGTAATAAAGAGTAATACCGTGAGGTCCCAGCAGGGCTTAGAGGAGACCAAAAAGCATGAGGAAGGCCAGGATTTGCCTCTCAATACGTACTAAAGACCTTAGGAAGGACAGAACAATGAGGATGGAAATGACACAGGTACGTTATCATTTATTTATTACATTTCTCATCCTCTTTGTTTTATATACAGAAGGGAAGTAAATAACCCAATTGAAAGGGTGGATGCCGAAAACTGAGATGTGGAAATGCTCTTCTAAGCATGTAATTATATTAAGGCACTCTACGAGCTTGAAAAATTGTAAGAAAAAGGAAGCAGAAATTTAACATGTAGAGAACACACAAAAAACTATGGTTACAATGATTGAGAGTATCTCCAGAAAGCAAAAAACAAAACAAAAGACATATCTGTGTTCCTGTTTTTAATTTTACCTCTAATTGTCAGATTTATCTCGAGTTTTCACCCCTTTCTCTGAATCAGGCTCAGAGACAGGATATTAATTTGGATCTTGGCTCTGCCCCAAGACGATAATACTGTTTTACACATCAGAAAGGCATAGCAGAATGAGGTCCCTAATCACAAATAACTAAACTCCAACAATCTCCCTCTTCCACGCATTTACTTTGGAATAAAAAAAAAAAAACAAAACAAAACACCAATTTTTCAGTGAGGACTGGGCACCCCAGCCTCTTGCACATCTTCTGTGTATAAATGGAGAAAGATCTTCAGATACCATGAACAGGGACTACATGAAACCCAGGAGAGCTGTATTGCTCTTCACTGAGCTTGGAAATCTCATCACGCGTATACTTGGCCCGTTAGTTGCTCTTCAGTATGCATTCCTGTATGAAAAGTAATCACAAAGAACTCTGAGGAACAGATTGCCCTTTGGAACAGACGGGGAGTGAGTAGGTCCCTATTCTTATAGAGCAAACTTTTCTTTCACGGTGGAATATTCCCTGGAAAAATTTGTGAGGATATGCGCTTGTACCAGATTACTGCCCCAAGATGTAATGATTTCCACCTTCCATCTGCAATGATTTCCTTAAGAGGGATGATTCAGGTCTTTCAGATATCTGTCCAACGTAAAAAGTAAAAAACACTAGGTCTATTTTCAAGAGAGTTTGGAAGTCAGGCCAGCTAGGATAATCAGACAACACAGTTTGAAAACTAAGCACACTTTAACTTTCTAACATCTTTCGCCAAAGATCTGAGTATAGCTTATTTTTAAATAAACTTTGTGAAAGATTGAGATTCACTTCACTGGAAATAGCTGCAACCTGAAGTCCTGGCATAGCACTCCACCCTCGCTCCCCACCTCCAGTGTAAAAATAACTTCTTCATTTCATCCAGAAGTCTTTGTGCAGGTCTTTTTCTTCTTCCTTCAGCAGCTATCAGTCAAAAGTCATATTGTTCACTGAGTGTATAAATTAGTGACTGGCTTCCAATACAAAGAGTTGGTGAGTTAAAAGTCCAGGTGGACCTGACTGAAAAGTAAAAGAATTACGGAAAAGAAGGGACTGTCTGTGTATCATTAGGGACAAATGTTAATTGCTCTATGGTTATAAAGCAAATGGCATTTTGAACACATATCCATTGAGATGTGGTACAGTACACAGTAATAACTTAGAAAGCCAAGTTTACAGTTCCGGGTCAATTAGGGAAGTCATTTATTCTGTTCTGCTTAGCCCTGATGAGGTCAGAGCAGTAATGCTGTTCCCAGTTTTGGATGCCACCCTTAAGGGAACAGGTAAGTTGACTGGATGTAGTCCAGAGAACAGCAAGAATGGTGTGATGTTTAAGAAACAGGACCTATGAAGAAAGTGGGCATGTTCAGTCTACAAAAGGAAGACTGAGGTAGGACACATGATAAGCTGTCTGGTATATAAAAACACAAAAAAGACTATCAATTGTTCTCCATGTTACCTGAAGGTAGCGTTGGAACAAAACAGCATCACTTTCAGCAAGGAGGGTTTAAGTGAGATCCTCTGAGAATGTCTCTAGGTGTAAATGCTGCACGTTTCCATGGAACCCGAAGCTCCAGCTTTTACAAGAACTGGTAAGAAAACCAAGGGTCAGACACACCCCAAATACAGCTTTGCTTCTCTGGGATGCAGGAACAGGTTATATGACAGCTGAGACCTTCCCAGCCTTACACGTAGGTGACCAGAGAATATCGATGGCTGCCCGTCTCCTCTGGTAACAGACAAGAATTAATCAATTACTCCTGACATTATCAGTTCTATGACTTGGATCTTTGACAGCGCTACCTGCCCAAAGGTGCTGAACAACTTTCAGGGACCGCTTTCTGAGACCTCTCAAAAACAATGGTGGCAACTGTGCGTCCTCTCCGAGGATCCTCAGCCGAGGGCTGAGCCTCCACGTCATTTCACAGGGGGAGCCCGGCGATTTGAGGGATGGTGCCATCTCCTGCACGCTGATGATCCTCAGCTCTGTTCGCTTTTACAGTTAACCCTACTTACACCATCAGATTGTTTCCAGTGCCTGAATGGGTTAAAGAAAAATACTGTCTGAAATCAGGACTGGGGAGTTCAGATCCAAATGATACATGCTCAGCATTCAAAGGGAATAATTAAAAGGTCAAACTATCTGCTAAATTTGCTCCTCACAAAACTGGTTTTTTTGGTCCTCTGTTGGGTTATTGTGCATTTTGTTATTACAACTGTCCAGTAACCGGCAACTTCTCTGCCTTTTGAGGGGATTTTCAGCAGTCACCACACATACACTGCTTGTAGGAATCCTCCATAAGCAATATTCACGATGCATCCCAAGAAACTGGCAGACCTCAGTGTGCTCCTAAGATTCAGCTGAGCTGCAAATAAATAAATAATCAACAGATGAATATGAATTTCAAAACCTTTATCTTCAAATTATCGGGTACTTGATTTAGAGTACACATCGGTTTATGTGATGCAGAACCATTTCACAGATTATGTTAGTCCATCACAGAAACAACAGTTGCTGAAGACACAGCAATCGGCTAAAGTAAGCATGGCTAAGAATACATTTCTATTTTTAAGACTATTTATAGCCATTTTAATTGTATTAAAAACCTGACACATTTATTTTTCATTCAAGGACAGTTCTAAGAAGTAGTGGCAAGAAGGGTAAGACCTGTAAATAATATTGGTATAAATATACTGCACTGGCACAGCTGAAAGTTTTCCATTACTCAGTAAAAGGTCACTAGACCTATTGAACATGTTTAGACTACCCGTGCTGCTTAAAACATGACAGAAATAGCTTTACCATTTAGCATCTGACACAAATACAAACTGAAGTCTTTAGCAAACAGGTATGCCTATGTAATTTTGGGGTGTTTTCTGACACAGAGCCCAGTGTCATACATACACTGCCAGGGAGCCAGTTTTCTTTGAGCTTTTCTTAATTAATATGAATTCAGAACTTTTGCACATGCTAAAGTTGTTTTACTTTACCATTCCTATAATGACAACAAATATGAAAATAACTAATTTTTAAAGTACAAATTACTTCATAATTATTTGAAATTTACACAGTGTCTCGTGTTTGCATATTGAAGTTTTTTGCTGTTTCTAATTGCATTAATGTATACATTTAATAGGCAAGATTTTCAAAACTGACCAGTGATTTTGAACAACTTCCTAGTTTGGATGTTCAACATGAAGATACTCAAAAATAGCTGATTTTCAGAGGGACAGTATCCAGTATTATCTAAAATTCAGTGTGTCAGCGTAATCATTGCAAAACTGAGGTGCCCAACATTACTAAACACTATTTTTCTATTCAAAAAGTGCATCAGAAACTCGTGAATTCTCTCCCCAGAGAAGTGCATCAGCAGAAATCACTCTTCCGCACATCAAATTTTCCCTCCCATCTCTCATGTTTCCCCTGGCTGTCAAGAGACAATTGTTCTTTCCACATCGTAGCAGCAGATCCTCATGTAGCTGCCGCTGTTTACAATTTCCATCTACCAGCTACGTAATTAGAGATAAATCTGGCTGTATAACTCCTTCTCCAAAATTATACATTAACCTGACCCAAAGCCCAGTGAAAGCAGCCAGAAAAGTTCCACTGATTTTTACAGATGTTAGATCAGGTGTTTGTCAGCCATTCCATCAAGAAGAAAAAAGAAGCTGAAAAATGTTTAAAATCTAACACAAATGTCAACTTACCTGACATGGGCAATCTGAGGAGATGCTGGAAGGCAAACATAACATATTTTATGCGCTCTCAAATCCTCAAAATGTATTTCCACAAGTTTAAGCTGACTCTGAATATTCTGACTTTCGTGATATTTCTTGTTCTCTTCTTTATAGTGTCCTGGACTCTGGCTTTAGGCATAGTAATTAATATCTTCGTATCTTTAACTACAAACACTTAAATATTTGAAACACTTTTTGTCATAAAAACCCCTCTTTGGGGCCTTTTTTATATAGTCATTTGCTACAGTTAACTTCACAAAAATCCTACAACTTTGAGGGCATGGCAACTCAGAAAAATGAATTCACTTGTGGGAAACCTTTGCAGCATTTCCATTTATCCATTTGTTTTCTGGTCTGCTGTATCTCTTGCCGTACTTGCTCTCCCAGGTTCTCTGCATTGCATTAACCCTATAGTTGGATTTCTGAGGGAAAGAGCTGGTAAGGAGCAAAAATCGTAGAGGTAAACTCACTCCGGTCAAGACAGTGATTCAGTTGCTGCTCACCACTTCTCACAAACAGCATCTGGGTGGAGGTATGCCCAAAGCCTTGAGCAAGTCCTAAGTGGAGACCTGTGTGATACATCATTTTTGTCACCCTGGAAACCCTCCCTATCCTTAAAGCTTTACAGGGCAGCAAGCAAAGGCTGTTTTATATCACTCTGGTTACAACAATACGGTCCACCTCCACCACCAAACTGCTTATTAGCACGGCCACGCTTTGGGCAGAAGGGTCTTTGGCCAGAGATGTGTTGCTGTGCTCCTGCGGGTCCCCTTCCCGACGGTGTCCCCAGTGGCATGGGTCAGCCCTCCCCAGCAGAGCCAGCCACCCTCCGTCAGCATCAGCGGGCTTGCTGCTGAATCAGCCAGAGGATGGAAAAGGCTTTCTGCGCCAAGGAAGAAGCCCCGTGTTGTCCCCGCCTGCCCCAGCCCTCTACACAGCGGGTGTATCTCAAAGGCGTAGTAGCCGGAGGCTGCTATGATCAGCTCTCACAAAGCTTAACTTCTACATATGCTACATAAATACATATTTAGTATAAACAGTTTGGGCTAATGACTTTAGCAGATTTTTGTGTTTATATTTGATGCTTGTTCATACACTATACTAATTTCCTAGCAAACGTCATATGCATATTGTAATGATGAGATGTTCTCCCTCTTCTTATAATATTTTAAGCGCCTTTTTCAAAAATACAGAAATGATCTATAGATTTTTACAGCCTGAAACTGAATTCAAATATCTAGGGGGGGAGGGTATGGTGTGAATTATGAAGACCAGACTGATAAATGGGTGTATAGCAATTGCAAACAGCAGATAATTCATTAGGCCAACATGGAGGAGAATACTGGACATTTAAAGAACACTTCCATCATTAAAAAACATAATCCAAAGGACACTGAACACATGGAACAATGTTTATAGTTACTATTGCTACAGTATACAAGCATTTGAGTTACAATACATATCCTGCAGAGACATAACACAAGCTTTGTAAGTGAATTTTTCCATTCTTTCAGAGGAAGGAAATCCAGAGAATGAAACTGTGTTTCAAACGTGTGCTAGACTTCCAAAATACAGTAAGAGAGGAGATCCTACTTGGCCCAGCATGGATCCCTTTACAGGGCTCCAACTCAGCAGCTGTGGTACCTACCTTTGGCAGTGCCTCAAACAGCAGCTTGTGCCTCCATGCCTGCCTGTACGTCACTTTGACCTGGCTCGACTATATTAGCACAACCGATGTGACAGACTGGGTGCCCTGAATGTACCTGAATTACACCCGATTCTGCTCCATCTCTGACGGCCAACTGTCTTCTGCTTCAGAAGACTAGATTACTTGCATTCAGGACTTTGGAACTTATAATAACCTGCCTATGAGGTATGCATGTTGTGAGATCACCTGCTCTGAAAGGCAATGTAACTAACCAAAAATTAAGATAAATATGCCGATAAACAAAGAATACACATAAATGTATTAACAATCAACATCTACACGCTTACATTAGTTTTGGAGACAGGCAGCCCGGAAGATCAGTTAAAAAAATAGCAAGCCTTTTATCTTCTGGTATGCTGAGGCAGTTAGATGGTCCCTTACATCATCACTCTTCAGTAACAAGGGGATAAAAAAAATGCAAAGGGTGTCTCTACTCTCACATCCTTATCTCCTTTTACTCTCCCTCATTCTTTTTCCTCTCTATGAAAAAAGTACAGGAGCTGCCACACCTTCACACTTTATCAAGCCCATCATCCAAATTTGTCCCTTCCATTTTCTTCTGGGACAGGGAAGGTAACAAACTAGTCTGACTTTGCAAATCCATGTGTGGTTTTGTGCACAGGTATTTAAAATGACATAAGGAGGTGTCCCAGCCCCCGGATGCCACCACAGATTAAGAAAAAAGAAATGTGTTTCTTCTACAGAAGACATAGGCCAACAAATCTGGATCTAATTAAACAGTGATACATTAATTTGGGAACTAATTGTAGTAAGAATTTCTCATCCTGTATGGAACTCTGTTTTCCAAACAATAAACATCCTCTGAGAATTACCATAACTACATAGCATGAGTAAACTTTCCAGGGCTGGCTGCCTAAAAGTATGGCAGAATCATAAGTTTCCTGGCAAGAAAAGTATCTGAATATGATAAAACCACAATTGCAAATGGTATTAGAAGATACTGAAAGAATGAAAAATGAGATTTTTCTTTGCTGCGTTCACTGAATCGACTCTGTGGCCTGTACGAGTGTTTGAAAGCCTTTAGCACTGCCATGCACAAAACCGCCCTTGGAAAACCTTGGGGAAAACCTTGGCCATTCCCCCTCAGAAACATTAATTTCTAAAACAACAGGTATCCATACAAACAGCAGGTTTCAATGCAGACAGACCACTTCAGGAGAAATTCCCTGCTGTTCAAGAGCTAAATGCTATACAGGTCTCACACCATCTTTCCTGTGTAGGCTTTCACCAAAATAAATGGCACACGCCAAGCACACCACATTTTTAGGAACACTCTTCTCTACTGAGCCATCTGATTTTCAGATGAAGCAGCAACCTCACCATGAAGTCCCAAAAAGAACTGGCAGGAGGAGAGCAAATAAGACTTGCTATGTGTGAAGGTACCAGAACTGACAGAGAAACAGATGGGTAGTATCAGAGACTGAAACCTTGGTGGAAAGTCTTGTAAACAGTTGTCTTCAGTGCTATCTTACACCATTTTTTTCTCTGCAACTGGTCCCAAGCTCAGAATAAGAACCGAGCAGAACAATTCAGGAGGTTTTGTTTTTCACCCTGCTGGTAAGCGACATCATTCTGTGGAGGTGTTCTGGGGGGCTTTTCTTCTCACCTCATGTATTGGGTTTGCGTGGCAGGGTTTTTGTCGGGGGGGG
>Ga0065711_1034401_pt1 | contig 23835 bp, 18 predicted proteins | sample Hoacrofraction12_FD_59098 | JGI IMG/M metagenome (GOLD analysis project Ga0065711, IMG submission 59098) | Hoatzin crop microbial communities from Cojedes, Venezuela - Epithelial fraction 12 v2 (version 2) | ecosystem: Host-associated > Birds > Digestive system > Esophagus > Crop | place...
TTTTTTTTTTTTTTTTTTTTTTTTTTTTTTTTGTTGGTCTGTTTTCATAAAAGTCTCTGTTGTGTTTCTTTAGTCTTCCAGTTGTCTTCAGGTTACCTGTTTCTCTAGCATCTGACTGCCGCACCATATGCGTTTCTATTTCTATCCGGCTTTTTTGTCCTGATTATCTAGAGGTGTTAGCACATGGGGATAAATGATCTCCCTCATTAAAAAAAAAAACACCCCCAAAAAAGGACAACAAGATCTGAGCTTAGAGCACCACATGAATGCATGATGTAATTGGAAATTCATGTTAGCTTTTTTCCCATCCTTAATTTTCTTTTATCTTTATTCCTTTTTTACTGTTGTTCATGATTCTTCCTTCAATTGCCATATTTTCTCAGAAAGGCTGCAGTCTTCTATTTTCATCTCATACTTTTTCTTTTGTATTAATCCTTTTTGATCTCTCTGTCTTATCTCTTCCTCTTGACTTTGATTCTTTCTTCCTAAATTCTTTTCTTGACATTATTTCAATGTTATCTCTGCAGTTTGTTGAAGTATAACAATTCCTGTTGCTCAGAAATTAACTAATTATCATATGATGCTACTTAATGTGCTTAGAATACAAGATACATACTTAACTGCCGTTTCATAAATTAACGGATGCCATATTGTAGTGTATAGAATGGGCATTTCCTATCGGTGCTATTACATGGAAAGTAAGTTTTTGGCTGATTTTTGAAAAATCGGAGGCAGGGGAGACTAGAAGGCAGTGCATTTGGGTTAATAATGCCCCGATTTGGTACTTTACCATGTTGTTAAAACAAGTTTCTACTCTTGGCCATTTGTTTTTGAGGGGAAAGGAGCAGAATAAAGAATTTCTCTTATTAAGGAATGCTGTAAAATATACTGCTAAAACATAGGAGAGGGATAATGTAGCAGCCTAAATAAAGACGACTTCTAAATTCAAAATGAAACCCTACCCTCCCTGTGAGTAAAACAGTTAATCTCTGTGTTGGTGCATGATCTTCAATGTTTCAGTGAAGTTCTTTTTACTGAAGAAAAGAAAAAGCATATAACCTGATTATTTTTGTGTCTTAGAATTGGAATTTGGGAATACTTGGTTGTTTGATATATTATAAATGTTAACTTTTGAAAGGCAATTTATTCATACTTTGAAATCTGAGTTACTACTGCAGTTTATACTGTGGAATTTAGTGGTTGGGAGGGGAGAGGGAACACATGCAAAGCAAATCTGTTTTATTACAGGATCTACAAGATGAGGTAAAGCGGGAGAGCAGTAACCTGCAAAAGCTGCAAGCTCAGAAGCAGGAAGCGCAGGAAATCCTGAACGATCTTGATGAGCAGAAGGCCAAGTTGGAAGAGCAACTGAATGATATCAGGCAGAAATGTGCAGAGGAGGCCCACTTGGTAAGGTCTAGTGGCTAAGGCCTTAGCCTTGCAGTGTGGTGTGCTTGTTGGGGAAGGTGAACAACTTCAACAAATAAACAGCCCGAGTGTCAAAATATTGTGACCAACAGAGAATAGGAAGTATGTCACTCATTTCAGTGACCTCCTAATTTAGTATCAGTGTGTCAACAAATGTACTGAGATATACTTGCATGCAAATAAGATTAAGTGCAAAATAATGCAAAATTAGAATGCAATATAAGTGTAATTACAAACACTAATTACTGTGACCAACTTGTTAGCAGTTAAAAAAATCATCTTATGGTTATGTAGATTATTCTAATATGAAGCTATAGTATTTCTTTAAGGTCTAGAATTATATTTTCAGTTTTAGAGTATCTGTGTTGGTCAGGAAAACAGCTAGAATGCTATGATCTTAATGAGACCAGCACGGAATTAACTTTTCATTCAGCTATGATGTATAATCTCTGCAATAGCTATGAGATCTTTACTTTTTGTGGCCACAAATAATACTATTTGGATGTGTTTGGAAGTGTATGTGGGGGGTTTATTTGGCTTTGAAATATTTGTTCATGCTTTAGATTGCCATGCTGAAGGCTGAAATAACAAGCCAGGAATCAAAGATTTCAGCATATGAAGATGAACTGACCAAAGCTCAGGAGGAGCTGAGTCGCCTGCAACAAGAAACTGCAGAGCTTGAGCATTGTATAGAGTCTGGGAAAGCACAGCTGGGACCTCTTCAGCAACATCTGCAGGATTCGCAACAGGAAATCAATTCAGTAAGGCGGTGTGAAGGGGGGGGGGATTTTTCTAGCTGATAATTGTTAGTGTGGTTTTTCTTAAGGGGAAGGCGTTGTTTTCTTTTTTCTTCACTGTTTGCTCATGTCTTTAGCTGTTTACATGTGTTCTGTGCTAGTAGTTGTTGGGATTCTTAGAGGCTGACTCAAGTCACGCAAGATACTTCATGATTTTTCTCCATTTTTTTAAATAAAAAGAGATTAATTTGTTATACTGCATAAATAATTTGTCTCAATGTAGTGAATGAAAAATCAGTAATGCACGTTTAAATTCTCTACATCCAGTAGTTACTGAAGTTTTCTTCCTCAGCCATGGCCTGGAGCACGCTCTCACTAATCTTTAATTGATGTGATGTTGGTATAAAATTACTTAATAACATTTACTTAGTGCATTGTTGAAGGAGGAAAGGAAGGTGAAAGTAAGAATAAATTGGACTGAGATTAGATACTGAGAAGCAGAGAGGGCTGCGCTGGCTTTTAAGCAGAGAACTGTGCTTTGAAGTGTCTGCTGTTACGTTAAAGGAACAATTTTAGCTCTGATCTGTAATCAGTAATGTGTTAGCTTGCACACACTTTCTTCATAATTCTTCTCTGACTTGCCAGCTGTCTCATGTATTAGCTAGAGTCACATCATCAAGTTAAGAACAAAACAGAAAGCCTGCTTATTAACTTTGAACCCTAGGAATGGCTGACTTTTTTGGGTTGGTCATTTCACACAATTCATGTCTAACTTGTTACGTTTTTCTGAAGACTTCCACTGCTAGTGTTCATGCAAGAGCACTTTCTGCTGTTGAAGAGCCTTATAACATATTCCTAACTTTTAAATTTGTCTTTGAGGTTTAGAAACTGGGAAGTAGAGAAATGGATTTTCCATGGCTTCATCACAGGCAGAGAAGGCTGTGCTATTTCAATATCAATGTACTAGCAAGAGGTACTTGCAGTGGACAGATCTGAGGCTGATAATACAAGTGGTTATGCTTGACTGTACTACAAACATTTTTTTGATAGATTTTGTATCGGTACTCTTGATTTTATTGCTTTTGGCTCTCAAATAATAAACAATAGATGCTTTGGTGCTTTAGGCGAGATTATCTAATGGCTGGTCTGAGGTCAGTGTATTTGAAAGGCACCTGATGTTGTCTTTGCAACCTGACTTGTGACCTATGCAAGGCAATGAAAACTCTATTTTGTGACTGGCTTAGCAAAAGCCAGTGGGATTTTGACACCTAAATATCTGAACTGTGTTCATCCTTCTGCATAATCTGCCAAGTGCAGTAATTCCTTCGTTACTGGTAGGTTGGCTATAAATGTTTGTGGTGAGGCACTGTATTAAGCATATTGCTGAAACAGTAACATGTGGATGTAACTGTCTGCTTAGGAGGATACACTGTGGATTTTGTAGACTTCAAAGGTCATGTGGGAGAAGATAACAAATTTTTTTTTTCCTTCTCGGAAGATGAGAACTCTGATAAAGCAGCCTTTTTAATTTAGAGTTTAAGGCAATTGCAGATACATAATTTTAAAAACAAAAACAAAACAACCACCACCAAAAAAAACCTAACCAAGCAGAAAGAAAGCCTGAACAAAAAAAAAAAATATGAAAGCTTTGCAAGTCTTCTTATGAGTTTGAGTAGAAACAAAGCAACAAGTCTTGATGTTGCCAGTGATGCAGTCTGTTACCTTGGCAGGAGAAGGTTCTCAGGTCTGTCTTTCAAACACATTGTATCTCTTCTAAACCAGATTTGTGCTTATCTCTCAAATTTAACCCTTTGATTGAAAGAACCAAGTTATTATATTTGCTTTTGAAAATAAGAATTTCAGACATATAACTTCCGTCTTAGATTTAAGAGGGGATGGCCATATACTAGCTTCTGTGTGCTGCAATACTGATGCATATACGTTTATTTGTTTACAGGTGCAGACAAAACTTCTTGAGCTGAAAGAATTGGAAAATAACCAATTTAGTTGGCACTCTCAGCCACATAATACACTTGTTAATGGAACTGCGGATCGCTCTAGTCTTAGCAACAGCAGCAGTGAAACTGCTAACCTGAATGAGAATGCTGAAAGAGAAAGTATAGCAGAAGATGAACAAATAAACAGTGTGTCTCCAGTGAGTAGTGTTTTGTCTGCTTCATCATGATGCAGTGCAGCTGTGAAGTTGGAATAAGTTAAGAATGTATCAAGATTGATTATGTTTTTAAACACTAGCACAGGTGGAATTTCAGGGTGTTATTCTGAGGGACTATGTTTCAGCAATCTGAAAGTTGATAAGCAGAAATGGAGGCAATTTTAGCTTAGCTGGAAAGCGGCAATAAAAAATTTTCTGTATTTGTTTGCAAAGCAAAATATCATAAATGGAATAGTAGAATTAACATTAAAGGAAAGCAGCTCTCTCCAGTTGGTGCAACAAGAATGGAATAAGTAATAGTACAGAAAATCTAAAGCTGTTTTGCTTTAAATGTCCCTCCTTATGTCCCAGTAGATTCTTGAGTAATATTGGGGGTTTTTTTTCAACTTACACAAGATTTATGGAATATTTCAGTGTGTTTTATAATAAGTATGAACCTCTTAAAGTATCCTTTAGTATATTTTTTTAGCCATTTAATGCTTAAAATGGTGTATATTGTGTAGTCTTCTATTTACTTACTTATGATGAATTGCTTTTATCCTTATATAGATCAGGAATAGTCCTGAAACAACAACCTCTGTTGTGGAAGAAGAGAAAGAGACCCCAGCTGCAGCTACTACCAAAAAAGTGAGTTTGTTCAGATTTGGAGGAAGAAAAAGTAAATTAAAAAATCCTAGTTAAACTGTTTCAGGCTTGTATGATGTCACTTGCATGATGGTCATAGAACAACAGAGAAATAAAATTGTCTCCTCTTAATGTATTTATTTACAGTGTGATGTCATGAAAACGTTTCATATATAGCAGGCAGGTTGTTGTTGAGAAATATTTTGGAACTCTGTTGATGAATTGTGTAGAATTATAGGTGTCCCTTTTTTCCAGCTTTAAGAAACTACTAAATCATTACACAAGACAACGTGTTTTCTGTCCTGCATGTCTTAAAAATTTAATACCTTCTCTGCTTTTGCATTGTGCAGGAAGATCCATTTGATGCTGAATCTCATCCATTGCCTGATCTAGTTTCTGAAGCCAGCTTAGAGTTCTTCCAGTCTGACCCTTTTGTTGGCAGTAAGTAAACTTTTCTCTCTAAGTGCAGATTTGCAGAAATAGGTCTTACATGAACACATTTCAGACTAGTCTTCACCTTGGAAGTGGTCTATAGAGAGTAAATGTGAAGGTGTTTGAGTGACACAAGTGTGGAGCCAATAGCATTACAAAAATAGAAATGAGAGTTCCAGGGTGTTTCTCCTTCCTTGTCTGGATTTCTAATTAGCTGTGAAAATTGCACCTTCCCCTCGAGGGAAAGTACCTGCCTTACCTCCTGCCCACCCCCTAATTTGCAGCACAGATCCACAATCAGATCAGCTGAGGGTTTGGTGAGCTGTGGTATTGAGGGGGTGTGGGTGGCTGAGAATGAATGGCTGTGGCCTACTTATGGTGAGTTTCGCGCTTGGAAAAAGGTAATGTGGAACTGCACCATCTGCTCGTCTTGTGGAAGTGCTATGCTTTATTTTAGGAACCTGCCACTTACAAATGCGGTTGCTCTGACTTTAGTTTTTTCTTTTATGTTGGAAGAATTGATCTGTCTGTGTGGAGCCCCTTGAAGGAGGGGAGTTAATTTGGATTAACGGCTGAAGTAGATGTTTTCAGCCATGCTTTCAGAATCAACATGGTCCGATTGATTTAGCTCATATCGCTTCAAAAGGAAAACTAGATGTTTCAGATCACTTGGCTTCTGGAAGAATGCCACTGCAGATTTAATACTTTTAATGAATAAATTAAACTAATCCAAAACAGCTTTAATGTTTCTGTGTGGATACTGCTTGATTTTGTTGTTGTTGTTGTTTATATTGGAACAGTTCTACTTACAGCACATGACACAGCCTTTCTTTCAGAGGAGGAAGGTACGTCTGTTAGTAGCCAGCCTTTTGGTCTTTGTGTGCTCAGTACAGGCAGGGGTAGATACCTACAGTTAAGAGACAGTATATCCATGTGGCTCAGGTGTAGATGAGGGAGTAGAACTGATGCAGTTGGGACCATGCATCCAGCACACAAATGAACACGTAGGAACTACCATCTGTGACGCCTGTGAGAATTATCAAAACTGGGACTAAGCTTCTATCAGTGGTTAGCCTGGATTACCATGGTAGTAAATACTGCATAATTTGGGTGTTTATTGATAACAGCCAACAAAAATGCACCTTTGAGATGCTGTATTTGTATGTGCTTCATTCTGGTAGTGAGCTACTTGATGAATATTTGCATTGTCTACTGCTAGCTCTTGTAGTTCCACTGAAAACAGTTAAACTATTCCTCTAAGTTGTTTAAATTCTAACTGTAGAAATGAATTTGTATCCAAAAGACTTCAACTCAGCACATGCTTTGTGCTAAAAAGCTTCAAGTCACTTCTTCATTTTTAACAGGTGATCCCTTCAAAGATGACCCTTTTGGGAAAATTGGTAAGTAACTTTATAACTCTTAGTGCTTTTCTTTTTTCCCCTAAATGAATCCTAGTAGAAAAGTATGTGGGGAAAAGCGTCACCACTTTCACCACAAAAAAAAGGTGGAAATGACCCATAAAGTCACCATGGGATGGGATACATGGCAGTACCAGCTGGCCCGTTGTGTTGAAGTTTTTCAGAGAAGCCCATTGCCGGTGATCTTTTCTCTTGCTGTTGAAAGTCTGCTTAGTTGGTGTTTAAGTAAGTGAAGGTGGTGAACAGAAGGCCCCAAACTCTTGCTGCCTGTTTTATGTGTATGGTAGTAGGACTGTACTCTTTTTAGACTTCCCAACTTTATTTAGCACTGAATATTGAAAAAGGTGGGAAGTCTCTATTTAGACTGGCTGTGTAGGCAGTGTCACTGTGTTATTTGCTTGGTCCTGAAGGGAGTTACTGGTAACAAAAAAGCAAAACGGCCAGTAGGAAGGCTCTAGCAAAGTGGTATTGTGCACCAAGTGCCAAATAAGAAAACATTGATTGTGTCTGGGGAGTGAAGGAGAGGAGGGTAGGATAGTTCTGAGAAACATTAAGTTTTGTAAAATGCTTCATTTTTAGGGGGCTCGGATAAAGAACCAATATGCTTAGGTGATTCTGGAACTGAACCACTGGCACCATCCAAAGTTTTCATGATGTGCAGAAAACACTAGCTTGTCTAATGTTTCAAATTGCAGAATACAAATTATTCTCAGATGGATTTCATACTTCAAAGATGCTTGGCCTTAAGTGTGTCATCTTCTTGCAGTATGAGAAAAGCAACATAATGTTTAGTTTTTAGGATATCAAACTAAGTAAAGCTAGCAGAAATGTTAATGAGATGTTTACTTTTTAGATCCCTTTGGCGGCGATCCCTTCAAAGGCTCAGATCCTTTTGCAGCTGACTGTTTTTTCAAACAATCCTCCACTGATCCTTTTGTGACTGCTAGCACTGATCCGTTTAGCACAGCGGACAGCAGCAATAATATCACAGTAAGTTTAATAGCATACCTTTTACTTCCTTCTGTATATGATTTGGACAAAATAACCCATTATCTGCATTTGGACATGGCTTGAAAAAGCTGATATTCAGAAATCATCATGGCTCTGTGTTATCTTTTTTGTGTCTTCTATTTTCTAGAAATTGTCACAGATGAAACAGAAGTAAAAATAATAACATTTTTAAAATGGTTGTGTGGAGCTTCATTTCTCCACAGATAAAAACATTTGAGAGTAATGAACTAACCTCTGTTGGTAGCTGGTGGAACTTACTAAACATTGAAAGAAACCCACGATTAGTCTCACCAAGTTGTGCTGAGACACTTGATTTTTGCATCCAAAGCTTATAGGATCAATAAATATGTTCTATATCTTACCTGAAATCTGATGTGCTGTGGGGTTTCCCTCTGAAAAGTTGTTCTGTAGGCGTATATTGTTTGGGTTTTGTTGTATGTGTGTGTGTGTGGTTTTTTTTTTTGATAGGAGTCACTGAAACTATCTGATCATGTGGAGATCCTTACTGAATGTACCTCTTTCACGTGTACTTAGGTGTAAATTTTAGATGCTCACATTATAACTGAGCAGCTATTGATTAGTCTTGAGCCTATAATAAGGTAGAGTTGGGCGTGAAACCTTCTCTGATGTAGGCTAGAACTTGAGAAAGTTCAGATAATATTTAGGGCTGACAGATGAATAATTGAAGAAGCTGAACTTCTTGGTGTCATAAGTTTGTGTCCACCCTTCTTGCCATCCCCTTTTCTTCTCAGTACTGCTTCTGTTCATGCCTCACTTCCAATTTTGTGTGTGTATAAAATATGCATATACATGTATAAAAATTGAAGATATATGTGGATTAGGAAGCAAGTTAAGTGGCTGTAGAGTGTGCCTCAGGCGAACCCACAACAGCCAAGATTGTGAGAAGTCACTCTGCCTAACAGTGATGTTCTTGTCCTTCCATGTGGTGTGCGCATTATGCAGATCTCAAGGCCATATTACACACCACAGCCTACACCTCCAACGTTAAAAATTGGTTTTCTACAGTCTTCAATACTTAGCACACTATGCTAAGTCTTAATATTCTAATATAAGCAGTTCCTGTTCATATTGCAGTCTGATAATAAGAGAATTACAGAAGAGGAGAAAAAAAAAAGGGGGGGGGGCAGAGCTGTGGTGTGGGATTAGCAGCTGATTCTTGTGAGATCTGTATTACACACAGAATCACAGAATGTTGGGGGTTGGAAGGGACCTCTCTCGGTCATCTAGTCCAACCCCCCTGCCGAAGCAGGGTCACCTACAGCAGGCTGCAGAGGACCTTGTCCAGGTGGGTCTGGAATATCTCCAGAGGAGAGTCCACAACCTCCCTGGGCAGCCTGTTCCAGGGCTCCATCACCCTCAGAGGGAAGAAGTTCTTCCTCATGTTCAGATGGAACTTCCTGTGCTTCAGTTTGTGCCCGTTGTCCCTTGTCCTGTCGCTGGGCACTACTGAAAAGAGTTTGGCCCCATCCTCCTGACACCCACCCTTCAGATATTTGTAGGCATTTACAAGGTCCCCCCTCAGCCTTCTCTTCTTCAGGCTGAACAAGCCCAGCTCCCTCAGCCTCTCCTCCTAGCAGAGATGCTCCAGTCCCCTCACCATCCTCGTAGCCCTCCGCTGGACTCTCTCCAGTAGCTCCTCATCTTTCTTGAACTGCGGAGCCCAGAACTGGACACAGTACTCCAGATGGGGCCTCGCTAGAGCAGAGTAGAGGGGGAGGAGAACCTCTCTCGACCTGCTGGCCACACTCCTCTTGATTTCTCAACTGAAATGAAGTTACGCACTCATTCTAAATGCTTTACTGCACCTTTGTGGTGTTGATAACTTGTAGTTATATCTTCACAAAGATGGCTCTGGTTGTAGAAATCTGAGACCAAAATGACTGGTAGATATTCTTAAATTTTGCATTAGTGGTTACCAAGTATGTTGTACATGGTGTGTACCTTTTTTCCATCTTTTGAAACAATTAATCTCTGTTTTGAGGAGGAGTTTCTGTCAACAGACTTGTTTACTGATGCTGATAAAAGCTACTTCCATAATATTTTATCTTAAAACTTCTAAACCAAAATAAATTGTGATTGTATTCTTAGAATGAGGAATCTTTTAAGCTGAAAAACAAATTTTCCTCCAAAGGCGTTTTTTATTTTAGACAGAGATATCAAAGAAGAATGACCCTTTTGCTCCTGGTGGAACAACTGTTACTGCATCAAATGATCTAGGTAAAAGTACATTGTACACATCAAACTTCCTGTGGTTTTATTTTCATTTGCTTTTGCTTATTGTTTTCTAGTCTTTTAACAGAATTTGCGATGGAGCATTTTAGGGATTTCCTACGTTTTCTGAATTTTGCTATGAAGTATGACATAAGGTGCACGTTTGCAGGGGGCTATTTTTGTAAAACAACACTGTCTCGTTATCTGCAGTGCTTATTTCTGAAGACTGATTCTGCAAAAATGTTCCTCTGCCTTACCTAAAACTGGTGAAATACCCTGATCTAAGTGTTTGGAACATTTGAATGGTTTGTACTGCTTCCTGTTAGGGTTGTTTTTCAGGATGTCATGTTACTCAAAGTAATACACAAGTTAGCTTTGTACTACAAGATGGGATGATGTGGGATAGAGTAACTACTTCATCAAGAATTTTTACTGTTAAAGTTTGCTCCTTTTGTTTTGCTATGACCCTCTCTGATCTGAGGGCTAAAGATGTTTCAGGGAAGACTCTAATCTGCTGTTTTCCCCAGTTGCACTGACAAGTGTTAATCCAAAACATGAATCCACATGTGATTTCATATTGTAAACCTGTTCAGTTTAATTACAGGAAAAAAAAGCCATTTTCTGGAGATGCAGAAGTGAGTATTGGTTAAGACAGTGCACTTCTTGCTTTACAGTAGAATAGCAGTTTTTACATATTTTGAGGCACGTAAGAATGAAGGGGTACTGTTGAATTAGATTGAGATAGTAGGAGGTTTAGCTACTTTGTTCCACAAGTGGGCCTACAGTCAGAAGTGAGCTCTTTGTGTCTTTATAGATACATGTATCTGTGCATGTATATTTATGGGTGTATGCAGACAAAAAGTACCTTTGTGTATACATACATGTATCTCAGCAGAACATCCAGTAGTATGATTATTTGATACTTTCAGTGGAATTTAACTTTTTTAATGTGGGAAAACAGAGTACCAGTATTTCTTTTGATTTTCTCCCTGTTCCCGAGAACTATTATTCGTAATTAGTAATTGACACTTAGAGTTTTTGTAAAAACTACTTAATAACTTGAAGTGCCCACCTCACAAAATATTTCACTTGAATTAGTCTGTGCTGCCAAATATGTAACAGTTGCTTTTTTGTTGTGGGATTTTTTCACTCTTTCATATTTAACTTTTAATCTCATTCTGTTTGATTTATATGTATTTAGCTACAGACCCCTTTGCCTCTCTGTTTGGAAATGAATCCTTTGGAAGTGGTTTTGCTGACTTTAGCACGCTGTCAAAGGTAATATGAAGCTACTGCCACTCATAGAAAATGCATGAAACTGCAGTGACAAGACATAGCCTACTCTCTTACCAACAGTTTCGTTACAGTTTTGCCACTACCAAGAGTTTGTAATGGCTGACCTTCTGAAAAAAAGGACTGTATAGTAAATTGTTCTACAATTCCACTGTGAAGAGTGCAATGTATTGTTTGTGGGTTTATAAGTATTTTCTCTGTTTGGAGTGATACTACATTTTTTTAAAATGTGCTGAGTTCAACAGCAAAAGTATTACTTTGGTATGTATAACTGCACGCAACTTTATATTGCTGCACACACTAACTATTCCTGATCTTTCTTTATTTTCAGTCTCCTGCAGTATGTGGATGATATGTTTTAAACCAAACCAAAGTATTTTCTTTTTGTCTTGGCCCAAACTTTCAGTTCTAAATATTTGCATTATTGAAAAGAAGGGAAAAGTATTAGTAGAATTGCACTGAAAATCTGTGTGTTGCTGTTTTGTTTGTTGAAGGCCAACAATGAGGATCCCTTCAGCTCTTCCGCATCAGGTTCTGTCAACAGTGTGACCATAACTAAAAACTTATTTGAGGAGCCACCAGCTAAAAACGAGGATGTTCCTCCTGCATTGCCCCCTAAAACAGGAACTCCCACAAGGCCCTGTCCACCGCCACCTGGTAAGAGCTGATACTGAGATGTTGTCAACAGTGAGCTGCTTCAATATTGGCAGTGGGACAGCAATGATGAGGGGATGGTGAAGTGTCTGAATTTAGAATGAATGAGCAAGATGTGAAACAAGTCTGTTCCTGATCTGGTGGTGGTTTCCTCAGGGTTAAATTTTGCGTGGCATTTGGGATCATAGTTTGTCCTTCAAAAAGAGAAAGGATTTAGAAAACAGGAGGAAATGGAATTACTACAAGTATCTGCAAGAACATAGCATGGCTGCAAAATAAATGGTTACTAATGTGATACACTGTGAATCTTGCATTAAATTATGCTCAAAGTGAGAATTCAGTGTGCTTTATCCATTGCAAAACCTCTGGTTTTAATGCAAAGTTAACTAAATAGGGTTAAATGATTGTCTTAGGTTACTTTTTCCAGGTGGTCTTGGTAAAGGTCTGTAGTAGTAAACCTAACCAATGTAATAGTAATAAGCCCAAGTTTCCTATGCTGTTTTCTGTCAAGTGATAGCCGAGTGATCTGGTCTACTCCATGACACAAACAGCTCTGCTTTCCAGAAGAGGCCGTGATTATCAAAGATAACAACGCCTTCTTGTGGTTGCAACAAGTCCATCTTATAACAGACTCCTCACTCGCGATTTTTTTTTTTTCTCATAGATTGGCCAAATATATTACCAGTATTCCTTTTTAAGTTTCTGTCCTTTGTTTCATTTTCTTTAAAAACTCTACTGCATCATGTTTTCACTGTTACGCTATACGGATGAATCTTAAGGTGTTTGGGAAAAATGCAGCATGAAACTTAAAACATGTATTCCTCTTTTTCCTCAAAAGAAGGGGAACACAGTAAATGTAGGAGTATTTATACTGAAGTTTAAATTCAGCTGTTTAATTTCTAATGTTAATGGGAGATCTGGTTCATGCTTATAGAATCATAGAATAGTTTGGTTTGGAAGAGATCTTTAAAGGCCATCTAGTTGTGTGTGTCCCCCCTGACCCCGTAATGAGCAAGGACGTCTACCACTAGATCAGGTTGCTCAGAGCCCGGTCCAGCCTGGGCTTGAAGGTTTCCAGGGATGGGGAATCTACCACGTCTCTGGGCAACCTGTAATTATGCCTTGCAAGGAATTGGTTTCATTGTAAATAACGTTAAAACAGCGGACATGAGAAGTGATGATAATTTGAATGTTTTATAGTGTTTCCTGTTATGGTGGTCCTTACTTAAAACAAAAACCGAATTTCTGACTTTATTGTGTGGGAGTGGCTATGACATGGTGTATGGATCTACTTTTGGAATGGGAGCTTCTAGTGGTGGAACAACAGTATCCTTATCAAAAGATGACTAGAAAAAAGTAGCCTGTTTTGATTTTATATATTAAAAATGATACTGTGGTTATCTTAATAACCATTCCAAATAAACTATTTTCCTAATGGAAATAAAAATTTGAGGCATTTAACTGTATTTGTTTTAAATTACTCCCTTGGCGTGATTCAAAACAAGGGAATTCTTTTTCAAAGAAATGCCCCAAAGTCTTTCTCTTAATTCATCATGCTACTGGAAAGTGTGCAGAAGGACTGTTTGCTTCCCTCTGAGATCTGTTGCCTTTCTAGATACTGATAAGCACTCTCATTTCGTGATTTTTTGGGGCAGATTCAGAGATTGTATACTTCATAATCTTGTATTTATTAATCCTACCCATGTAGAAATAAATTCCCTAGATGTCATTGGAAGCTGCTTCTCCCACGTTATTCAAGAAGTAGATGTGCATTGTCTGCCAGTAACAGATCATCAGCAGTGAATGAGAGCTATCATGGCAAGGTTATCTGGGAAGTGTCTAAATAAATCATATATTCCTGAGGGGGTGTTCTCTAAATCATTGCCAAATTAGAATCTCTTTTGGTCTATGAAAGAATTTTTAGACTAAGTTGCAACAGTGATACATGAAATAATAAGCGCTGTGGTTAATTCTGCAGTTTAAAATAGCAACAGAAGCAAGTTTTAAAATACGACCACTCTGTTAAACCACATGTAGAACCTGCTAGTTGAACTCAAGAACTGCAATGAAACCTTCTCTGTAAGCAGTAACATATGGGGAGAATGGTGGGATGAAATTCTGCTCAGCTGTTCTTGGAAGTGTTTGGGTTAATGTCCTCAAAGGTTTTTAAAGCTGACTGGTGTTAAGCTGAAAAACAAACAGATAAGTGGGGGGGGCTTGTGCCTGTTCCTGTTACATCTGCAGCTATTTATGCAGCAGTTAAGGCTGTGTTTGCTTGTTATCATGCTCCTTCATTCTGTTAGTTTAAAAACTACAGAAATTCCAGGTGTTAGCATAGTGAGGGGACATGGTGTTTTGAAGACTTAGAAATATATTTCTGGTCTCTGAATGAAATTGTGTTAACTAGATCCAAATAAATAATAAGAACATTGCCGGAATGATCATGGACAGCTGATAAACAAAAGAGAAAATACTGTGCTGATAGAATAGGGGCTTGAAACTGTTAGAAATTCTTTTCCTAAAATAGTTAATTAGTACATAACTGTGTTCTTGAATCCTTAACATACAGGTGTTCCTTTTTACCTGATTACCTTTTAAGAAACAGTGGATCATACCCTCATTTTTTAAACTGGCAACCCTTCCTCTGAAATCACTGTAACTCCACTAGTTTACTAGAAGAGGTTGCATTCCAAGTAGCTTTTGATTTTGTGGGGGTTTTTTAAACTATTTTTGGCATGTTATTACCTGCTATCTTAAATTCATTTTAAATTCATTTTAATCTAAGGGAAAAGACCTATCAATCAAATAGACTCTTCAGATTCCTTTAAACCGAGAGATCCATTTCAGCCTTTCCCCACCCCAGACATTCCCAAAGAACAAGAAGCAGATCTATTCTGTGATCCATTTGCTCCCACCAGCATGAGTAAAGAGGCTGACCCCAACAATTTTGCAAACTTCAGTACTGTGAGTAAACACTTTTTACATTTGTTTCAGTATAATGACAGCTTTGAATTGTTCACACTGAAATCTTCAGTCTAATTTAAAATATTAAGACATATCCCATGTACAAAAGGGATATCGCTTCCAGTTAAAACAGTATTTACATCTAGTTTACAGCTGAGGCTGTCCTAAAACAAATAACTGCAAAATGTTGTAGTTAAGGTTTAAATTGCATTGCTTTTGTGAGGTTTTTTTTTTTCATGAAGGCCTCCTAGCTTTTAGAAGATAGGACTTTTAAATATCTATGTTCTTGGGATTATCCATTTTGTCAGGGCATGCAGCAGACTTAAATTATCCATCTATAACAAGCACAGTGTTAACAATCCAACTGAAAATAAAACAAAAGGTGTGATTTTAATTTAGCTGTCACTGAACCGTTTGGTCATAATTTCAATGTACTGAAATATTGATAAACAGCCTCGTAATGGTGTATGTTAATGAAATATAATTTTGTGAGTTTTGAATGGCTAGTAAATTCCAGACTTATGTACAATGAAGTAAAAAGTAGTGTCTCTTTGTAACCAAAATCCATTTCATTGAAGTTGTGGTGACCAAGCAGTAGAAGCAAATCTAAAGGTTTGTGCATGCCTATATATATTTTTATTCTTTTGAGCTTTTGCATATGGGAGTTTTGAAAGGCGTCATCTCACTTTCAAGCTTGATACCTGTTAAATGCAATTGGCATTTGCAGTATCTTGATCATACTGCTTTTTTTATTTTCAGGCCTAATAAACTATGTGCTTGAAGTAAACTGAGGATTGACAGGCTCTCAGAATTGACTTGCACTGGGTGATGTGTCTTGTAGCATGATAATTTCTGAAATGCTGTTATTGATCACTGTTCTTATAGAGACTGAGAAGCCAGCTTGGAGGGGAGAATGTGAAATGTGGAGGAGAAAACGAAAATGTTCATTATCTTTTTGAAGGAAAAAGTATTTTTTTCCAGTTGCAATTACTGAAAACACTAGGTGAACTGTGGAGAAAACTGTCTACTTTTATTGCCCAACGAAGCAGCTCAAAGCAGAAACCAGCTGGAGTATATTGTGATAACCCTTTTGGTCTTAACATTGGGGCATTCATGAAGATGTGGGCTTCACCTGCTTCTTAGCTTTTCTGCATGCTGACTAGAAACAAACTTTAGCATCATCTTTTGTATTTTATTTAAGATCATACCCTTAACTGTCTGTGATTTATAGTCATTGTACCACAGAAATTTAGTTCACATTCTGTTCACATCAATATACATGGAAAGAATCTGTTCTTTTTTTTCCTTTGTATCACATTCACCTTTCTTTATATTACTCCTAGGCTTCTAACTCTATGGTTATCGTATTATTTTGTTGCTTCTTGGCAGAAGTATTTTTCATACGCACAATTAAAAACAGTCATTCTACAGCTAATTTTTGCAGTCATTGTCACCTGGAAAAATCATCCCTAATGAAAGTATGGTAGATCGGGATGTCCCACAGTGTGGACAGGGGTGTATCTCGCAGAATGTTCTCCTGATTTATTCAAATTTTTTATTGTATAGACTGATCTCTACCCAATATAAAATGGAATTTGAATTACCGCACTTTCTGCTGAGTAACTTTTTTAAACGTAATATTGAATTCTGAAACACGGTGTATTTCATAATAATATGTCTGTTGGATGGCTTCAATGCAGTTCTTAATAGTTAAACCTTAGACTGAGCTCATTTTAATAGTGCATTAAAATTAAAAAGCAAGTAATATTTGAAGACTAGAATATAAAGAATTTTTGAAAAACTGTAATTGTCCCTTAAACCAAGGACAGTATTAGTTATCATCGTATTATTAATGTGGTTTGTTTTGTCTTTTAAAAATGCAGTATTCTACTGAGGAAGACATGATTGAATGGGCTAAGAGGGAAAGTGAGAAAGAAGAGAAGGAAAGATTGGCAAGACTAAAACAGCAAGAGCAAGAAGACTTGGAACTGGCTATTGCACTCAGTAAATCTGAAATATCAGAAGCATGAAGTTTAGAATAAGATATTGTCTTATGTCAATTGTTTTGTCCCTTTCCCTGAATACCTAACCTATTTAAATGTTAATCAGAAAATACATATATTCAAGAAACTCTGAAAGGTTTTAAATTTCTGAAAGTGGTGTGAATGTTTCTGCTAAATTCAATCCTTTTGGTTATTGTTTGAATAACTTAAGTTTAGCATTCAGTTTCTCTCAAGTTTTCAGGAGAACAAGTACTTTTCCCAGCTGTAAGCAAATCAGTTTAAAATGCAGATAGTGAGGTTGTAGTTTGACTGTCATCTGTCAGCAGCTGGTAATTGAGCATAAAGTGAACACGGCAATTATTCTGCCATGGCTGACTGTGTCCCATCAAGCAGTTAGTCACTTGGAACCTTTTATCCTTCGAAAGAGATTTTAGTAATGCCAGAGTTGTGGAGTGCTGTATTTTATATGTATGCATATAGATTTTTCTCTTTATTGAAGATTCTGCGTTTGAATTTGAAATAATATTCTTCATGGAATCCAGGTCAGAAAGAGTGTGTCTTTCTGAAACCTTTAATGCTTTTCTTGCGTGGTCATAGGTTTTAAGGCAGACATGTTATTTTGTTTTTATAAAGGAACTGAATTGAAGATTCATGTGCATTCGCTGTTGGCCAGGATGACTGTCAAATTATGAGACCCCACTGCTATTTGAGCCACTTTTGCCTGTGAAATATGCAGCTGAACTGGCAAGTTAAGAAGTTCAATTTGTAATAGGATTGAGAATAGAAAGAAAGAACAGGTAGTCTGATTTTTATTTTTTTTTTTTAACCACAGTTGTTTTCTGTGTGTGTAATTTATTGAATGCCAACTGTTAGTTGCACCTTAAACTGAATGATTTCTTTATGGTCACTGAGTTGGGATAGGATTCATAGAATGTTAATGAAAATAACTTATTGTTCATTTTGAAAGAACTCTATTCTGGAGAATCAGTTTCATTAGAATAATTCCAAAAAGAATAATCTTTTGCCCTCTCTAAGAAAAATTCGTGGCAGCAGCACAGACATCAAGAGATTTTTTTTTTTTTTTCCTTGCACTTTTAACCTGTGGTATTTCTGTAGAGGAAATTGAAGTGTTTCAACATGCAGCACTGGAGGGGGGAAAGGGGGAGAACTCAGCCATGCTTCAGTATGTGTAAGCTCTTCCCATTACCTGTCAGTGCTGCTATTACATGAATTTGAGGGTAGGTTGTTTTTGGGGTTTTTTTTTCAGGAAAAATGGGTAACCTGACTGAGATGTTTTTTCTTTTGCACTGGGAAATGAGCATTTGAACACCTGCTCAAAAGAAGTAACTTAAAATTTTGCAAGTATTAAATAGGTATAACTTATCTATACATCTTTGTAATGAGTGTACACTAATCTTGCAAATCATATGCTTAACTGGATTACATAGTTTCTTATCTTTTGTTAAAAATGTATACTCAGTGGACCAACACAATATTATATGTATATATTATATATATATTCCTGCTTTCCTTTATGGAATTTAAAGTTTTGAGTCATTTGATGTTACATTTCATGTTACTGACTCTGACTATAGTACTTTTACTCAGACTACCAACAAACCACTGCTGTGAGCTAAATGGCATTACTTTATGAAGTTTTAACTGTTTGGTTTTTTTAAAAAAATAAACTTGTTTGGGTGGGATTAGCCTCTATTTATAGACTTCCCTTTTGTTTAAAAATTCTAACAATAGCCTGTAATTATGAAGAAATAAAGTTTAAGTACATAAGTGTGAACTGTTTGCCTGTTTTTTCAAAAGGGTGCTGTGAGCTGTAAAGCAACATGTAAATGTAATGCAAAAAATATGAAGTGTTCCAATTGTAGTCTGATGGGAGCAGGTTAATTTTCAGAGAAAAAAGTTGCCTGAGTCTTGAGGTTAGCTGAAGTGCACGCTAATCCCAGATGTCACTTGCTTCATTAGGAGTTGTGGCAGCTTCAAAGACAACTTGGGCTACTCTTGTCCAAGGATTTTTGCCTGCACAAGGGTTGCAGAGCCAAAATGTTTAGATACTTAAGATTTATCTGTGAAGATATGTAAGCATCCTCTACTGGCTGCTGTCAACATACAGGGCTTAAGAGATCTCTAGTTTGACCCAGCATATATGATTCTTCTAAATATGTCTGTCAGCATAATGTCTCCTTTATGTCAAGGCGTAGAGTGCTCGGTCAGAGGTTTAGGAGTTCCAGCAACCATTTACATATGTCTGATTCTTTTGTTACGATAGTGCTGGGTTTGAATATACTTATCTGAGTGGACCCAAATTTCTTTGCCTATTTTCTTTTAATGAGACATCAGCTGGATTAGGTAATGGGTTCACACGCATTTTTGAGGCTGTTTGAAATCTTCTCCAGGCTGTCCCTTTTTTTTTTTTTCTTCTTTTAAGTCCCCTGTCAGGTTTCCAACTTGGCCGCGCTTTGCTCCTGATTGTGCTGCTTTCAACTCTGTTCCCCCCTCCAAATTGTGTACAGTCCATTTTACTTGTTCTCATGAAACTGAAGATGGTTGCTAATCATTTTGAATAATTTGATACCTTCTTTTAGCTGTCTTTCTCTTAATTCCTATACTATGAAGTTTTAACTGTCATGTAAAAGTTTCTATTGCATTCATAGAATACCATTGCGCTCAAAAGATTGATTATCTGATGTCTAGCAGATGAAAGGGCCACTTGACAGTTACATTTCCAATGCAAGGTATCTGAATCGGCTAGAAACTGTTGGAAGAATGTACTGGGGATTAATGCTAAGTCTGTTCTATCCCTGTGAAGTATTGACAAGGAATAAAATGGCAATAAAGGCACTTAATGAAGGAACTGACATACTGGCTTGACTTTAACTGGAGTTCTCTAGAAGGCTGTCTGCTTCGGGACAGTGGGCTTTAAGCCAGGAGACTTTGTGTGACAGGGAATACTGACCCTGCTCCTTGATACTTAAGCTGTTGTGTTAGCCCTCAGTATTGGACTTAGTGGTTCCTTTTGGTCACGCAGACTTCCTTGCCACCTGAAGCATCTGCTGTATGTCACCTCTTCATGAAAATAGCATCCAGCTGTCAGAATCATGTTGCCTACCACATGTTGTTTCCCCACTAACTTCTCAACAGTTTCATTTAGCTGCTTAAATTTAAATTGACTGTTTCAGAATTTGAATATTTAGCAAAATGATAACTTTCATGTTGGAATGTTTTAGTCATGCTTTAGCTTGAATCTTCGAAGTGATTGGTGTGCATGGATGTGCAGCCTCATATTTTTGCAGTACTGACAGAACACTCTTTTTTGATTGCAATGTTTTTAGATAACATAGAGTGTACAGGTTTAATTCATAAAAGGGTAAAACTGGAGAAGTTATGTATCTGTTCAAAACATCGGCAGCTAAAGTCATATGTCTTCTCTTTATGGAATTCCGTAACATGTCAATGAATACTCTTGAATTTAATTCCGTTGTTAGAGTGAACATGAAGGTTGGGTGTCAGATGTATCCATTTTTATCATAAGAGGGAAGAGGATTTGTTTGCCTTGTGCAATTATAAAACACAAGAAGATGTTAAATTAAAAGCAGATAGTTAACAGTTTGTACTGGAAGTAGGCAGTAATTTTCCCAAATTGAAGATCTTTGTGCAAGTTTGAAACATAACCTTTTGGTAGGTAGAGTGGAGCTTTAGTTACTTATGTGAGTGCTACTGAACTCTTGAACTCTCTGGAGAATAACTTGTGTGTTCTCTTCCGTGTTGGCAGCAAGGTGTAGGTATTAACATTTAAAGGTGGGAGAGGAGGGGGAAGCAAAAACCTCTGAAGTGGTGGCTAAGGGTACAACAACCAGCTGGGGAGAGGCAGGCTTTCCAAGCTTGTAGCACCTAAGCCTTAGTGCAACAGCCAGTCAGTCTTCACATCTTTCTGCCCTAACGGTATCTCTGCTGTTCGTAGTACTGGTCAGACTCCTGCTACCAAAACAGCTGGAAAGCGTGGGTTTCCAGGGAGCTCTGAGGCTAAAATGCAGCAAGCTGCTGTCTGTACTTGTTGCAGAACTATAAGTCAGTAATGTTAAGGAATTTCTTGTCTGGAGAAGAGTTAGGGAGGGGTAAAGCCAAGTAAAAATATTTTCCCCTTATGCTTATAGACTGCTGGATGAGTATGAGAATCCCTTGTTGCGGGTTTTTGTGGGAGGCTTCATGGTAAATTTTGGCCTGTGTCTGTTATCCTAGAAAAGATGGGAAGGATCTTTTAATTTGTCAGGTGACAAGCCGTCAAGTCTAGGTCAGTAACATCCTGAAATGTAAGTTATTTTCATCTACAATCTGTTTAAAGAAACACAGATAACAAAAAATACATAAATAATACCAGCTGCATTGCCATACCTTGCTCAGAATATTTAAGAATTCCTGTTGTGCTAAAACTGGGAGATGTAGAGCTGCTAGGACCTTAGATTTTTAAACTGAAAACAAAAAGTATTAGTTTTTAAAGCAAGTCATCAGGTAGCTAGCTGATAAAGGGGGAAAATGCTGCATTGTCTGGATGTGTATTCAAGAGGTGGGGGGGTGGGGATGTTGTTTCTACTTATCTGTTGCTGATTTATTGCATGATTTTGGACAAACTATTTCTTAATGTGAATCTGTTTCCTATTCTCTAAATGACTGTGGGTCTGATAGCATATTATGTAACTGCTGTCATTAAGAAAGACAATCTTGTGCAGAGTAGAAAGAATTTTATCCCATGTTGTGTGTATCCTACAGGTAGGGGAGATGTTATAAGGTGTTTTCTCTTCTCTGTTAGTATGAGCAGCCAGTTGCATTCCAGGACCATACAAAGAACTGGAAATAGATGAATTTAACAGAAGGGCTGCTTTGAACAAGATACTTGCTTGAGGATTTCATTTGCTGATAATACTGGGTGAAATTCTTACGTTTGACTTCAGAGGTCTGTCCCAGCTGGCGTTGGCAAGCAAGAGATCCTTGTGACGTGTCTGCTAACTGCCAGCTTTCTCGGTTTTGTATCTGACAGTGCCCATGTCAATAAACGGATTCATCCTGATCCGCTTAGACTGATTTTCCTGTGTGGACAGATTCAATGTTTATTCTGTTGAGACTATTCAAAGCTGAAAGGTCTTTGGGATTGCTTTCCACAGAATGCAGTCTCTCTTAGGTGTTGTATGAACAAGTGTGGTCCCTTACACCGAAACAACTAATTTTGAGAAGGTTTTTTAGGTAAAATCCTTCGTGTAGAATTTTTCTTTTTAAATACTTACCTGAATCTCTGTTAATATCTCCTTATTCTTAAACGCTCTTACGTAATACAGACTAGGGTCTTTGAGTTCCAAACAGTACTGAGGAGTTTGGAGCAGGAATTCCATTTTGGGCCCACATCCAGTAATAACTTTTACTGAACAACTAACTCGGTTGAGGTTCAAACCGGTGACCCATAATCCTGAAAACTGTGTGTAAAAGTACCAGCTGAATTTTGGTTGTAGATTTAAATTCTCTAATGTTCCTTTCTGTGTGATCAATTTGTCTTAAAAGTATTTATTTTACAGTCAGATATTAAAAGCAATTACTGTTCTGTTCATGAACATACAATAATGTGCTCAGAAGAATCACTGATTTGAACTGCAGTGAAGTTGATGGTGCAACTTTGTCCTTCTGCTATAGCTTTTTCAACTTTACAACATAGAATTCCTGAAAGATGTAAAAAGCAATTTAGAGTATATTCTGGGGTGGTTGTTAATAAAAACGTTCTTTAGGTTAAATGTGACTGGCTGCTGAAAATGGGCTGTGGCTAAAGTGCAGAACTACATGGGAATGCTCCCCATTATGAAAGCCGTGAGCTAGAAAGTACGAGCTTCACAATTCAAAAAATGAAATGTATGTAAAGAGGTATTTTATGCTGAAAAATGTGATTTTTGCATCTCTGCCAAAACAGCTCTGTGAAGGTGCTTATCGCCACTCCTTACAACATCCCTCATTAGTCTGAAATGTTTGGTTTAGCTGAGAGAATCACAAATTTTTGCCTGTTGTCAGACTAGAGAACCCTCTTCTGCTGGATCAGATGTGCTCGCTTCAGCTGCCGGAGCGCGAGGCAGCCCTGCCGCCTACCTCCCCTTCTGCACATCACGAACCGCACCGGCAGTGTTCAGCTAATAAATTCTTTCTTTTTTTAACCTTACACGCCCACTGTTCCCATTAATGTGCCCATTGTTTCTTTATGTCAACCAAGTCCTCCTGTTTGCCCGGCCACTCCCTGGGCCGTGTAGACCTTTGCTTTCTCTCGCTGTTCATTTCCTCCCACGAACACCTTGCTGTTGTTATCCTCTCCTGAACTGCTGGCCCCGTAGCCCTGAAGCTGCCTGATTGATATGATTAGAATATATAAATGGCCAAATTGAGACAATTTTTTCAGTATTGCGTGTCTATTAGAATTTCAGTAGGTTTAGCTTTCTGTTCACTCTGTAAATTTTTATCAACAAATTATTTTAAACTGGTTACTCCTTTTGCACGATTAACTGACCGTTGTGTTTGGGGGTAGAGGGCTCCACCCAGGCAAAACACTCTCTTAGAAACGGACTAATGTAAAACTCGGCTAACCGTGAATTTTATTTTCCTCCGCTTTCTTCTCAAGAGGAATTAACGACTCTGATAATAACAACGGCTCCGATACGGCGCGCTTTCCCCTCAGCTCCCCGCAGGCCGGCCTCCCTTCCCTCAGTTTAACAGCCGCAGCCCTCCGCCCCGCCATCGCTGCCCGCCCATCGCCTCAGCCGCGGCCCGGCGCTGGCGGAGGGGCGGGCGCTGCCGCAGCCGCTCACCTGCGGGGGTGGCCCCTC
>Ga0065711_1034403_pt1 | contig 23832 bp, 14 predicted proteins | sample Hoacrofraction12_FD_59098 | JGI IMG/M metagenome (GOLD analysis project Ga0065711, IMG submission 59098) | Hoatzin crop microbial communities from Cojedes, Venezuela - Epithelial fraction 12 v2 (version 2) | ecosystem: Host-associated > Birds > Digestive system > Esophagus > Crop | place...
ACAGAATCACAGAATCACAGAATAGTAGGGGTTGGAAGGGACCTCTGTGGGTCACCCAGTCCAACCCTCCTGCCCAAGCAGGGTCACCCAGAGCAGGCTGCACAGGACCTGGTCCAGGCGGGTCTTGAATATCTCCAGAGAAGGAGACTCCACAACCTCCATGGGCAGCCTGTGCCAGGGCTCCGTCACCCTCAGAGGGAAGAAGTTCTTCCTCATGTTCAGCTGGAACTTCCTGTGCCTCAGTTTGTGCCCATTGCCCCTTGTCCTGTCACTGGGCAGCACTGAAAAGAGCTTGGCCCCATCCTCCTGACACCCACCCTTCAGATATTTATAAGCATTTATTAGGTCCCCTCGCAGCCGCTTTCCCACTGGAGCGTCTCTCTGAGCAGCAGTGCAGCAGTCAGGTGCCCAGGAAGGTCTGGGGCCATGGTGAGACTCTGGGAAAGAGCTACGGTGTGATTCCAGGCCATCACTTTTAGGGTTGCGGAGCAGGTAAACAGAGATGCCCTGGCTGCACACTTGATCGCAAATACACCAACTTTGTTAAATCATCACAATAAATCCAGATGCACGAAAGGCCAGACGTGCAAAATGGATTTCTGTTTGCAAAATTTGAAAATAGCCCACTCCTGAAGCTCACCTCTGAACGCCATCACTTGGAAGTGAATGAGGCATCCGAAATCAAAACTGAAGTACGCTATCATAAATGCTTATTTTTTCTATGCTGTGGCCAAACCCATGTCCACTTACAGCCTGTGCCTGGCTGATTCAAATGGGGCTGTAGCATAATGTGGCTGTAGCATAATGGGACTATTCCTCAGCAGGACTAAAAGTGAGGCTAGGCAATTGCAGCTGGTGGAGTTATCATGTCTAATAAGTTAATTCAGCCACATGAAAGGCTAGCTTAAAGTATCTTTTTTTTTTTCTGATGTTTGCAATAGGCTATGGGCCTGTTTGCAGCTGAGGAATATGATTCAGTGAATGAAAGGTGGCATATTAAACTCAGATGCTTGAACAAAGCCGTGTGCAAATAACAGTGGTGGATTAAGGACTTAGTTTTAAGGAGTAAAAATGTAGAGCTGTAAGGCAGTTAGAGAGCTGAACAGGGGAAAAGTCAAGGGAAATGGTAAAACAGGAGTGGAAAGGAAGAGAACCGGGAGAAATAAAAAAAAAAAAAAGAAAGGAAATTATGGAGCAGACATAAAACCAGAGGAGATTACCAGGAAGAAATCAAAAACAAATGGAGACTACGCTGTTCCCTTTCAGATGGTGATGGTGAAATAAAAAAACCTCACTGGAACCTAGAGCGGTCACTTCAGTTCAGCTCCCCTGGAGAGCCCTGTAAAACCAGCACGACGTACCCAAGGATACGGAAAACAGCGAGTACCGCTGCTCTGTCATCTGTTTGCTTTCCTTTGATGGAGGTCATGACTTTGATATTTTCCACCAGACTGGCCCAATTTGGGTGTCGGGCTGTTTGTTTGTTTACGCTGTCTGCGTTCTCCTAGCAGCTACCTCATGGTTCTTGCAATTTCCCACACTTGCCCAATAGACCTTTCTTGGAAGGTTAGTTTAGTTTGCATTCGTTAAAATATCCTTTAACTGAACTCACTTAACACAACACCAAAAAGGACAAAATTCCAGCAGATGAACACTGTCTTAGCCTTTATGTAATATTTTCTTAATTTTAACAAGCAGGTTGAGTGGTAGGAACCGGTGGGGATGCTGAAGAGCCGTGAAGAGATTACATAGTCAGATATTTCTGGAAACGTCTAGATTTCTAGAAGTACAGATGAAATCATAACAAGATCAGAGTGCAGCTGTGCGGAGAAGAGACAACTCATTTTTCACCTCCATCATCAAGCTAAGATTAGTCCAACACCAGTTGGAGAAGTGACGTGGTCGCTTGGCTTCACAGCAGCCAGAAAAACCTGTGAACTGGCCACGAGCTGGGGCTGGGTATTAACGAGTCCCGTGAACGCTTGGAGCAGCTCCTGGTGGGAGCAGGGTCAACCTGCAGCTCACCTCCCGGGACATCCCTTGGGGCTACCTAGTGCCACCGCAGGAATCAAAATTCATTCGGGAAATACATGGAAACCACGAGGTCAAAGCCTTGAGCGGAAATTTTGCGAAGAAACAAGCTGTTCTCTGCGCAGCCCAGCAATAACCCTACGGATTTGTCTGTGACCCTTATCCCCACGCTGCGAGGCTCCCAGCTCCTTCCCATGTCCTCTGGCCGTCCCCTGGGGCGGGCCAGGGCTGTGGGCAGGACCGCAGCCAAGGACCACGTGTCCTCTCCGCCAGCATCCCGACACGTGTCTCTCCTCCCGACCCCCTGCCGATTTTGATCATATAGGCAGGGATGTCATTATCTCTGGGATTTGTTAGGCTCTTGCAAATTTGATTTTAATTAGCCAGCGGGTTCCGAATTCTGACAAAATGTGTTTTAGCTTTAATTCTGCCTTAAAATTGGCTTCTGTGTAAGAACAGATGAAAAATTATGTGTGTGAGTCTGGGAGCTTACTACCGATGCGATTTATCTCCTAACGGCTACCCCTAAATGCTTTACGTTTCCTACAATATGTGTTATAATTGTCCAACTAATTGAACAGGGTTTTTATTGAACTGTCTCTAGGAACAGCTTACACTTAAACACTCAGCCAACTGTTAACTGCTAAAGCTTTTACAGAAATGATTGCCTTACATTCCCTTTCAAAATTGTGATGTAGTGCAAGCACAGTGCCATTTTTTTAGCAAGCAAAAAATAAACTTTATGCTGTAGAAATGTGCACGTGGTCTTTGGCAGACTGTTTTCCTGACTTCAGAACTACTGTGAAACATGGACTTTAAATACTGAGAATCTGGAGAATAAATGCATTTACAGGAATGAAAGCCTGACCAGAATGATAAATGAACCGGGCTTAATCAGAAATAAACAGTGACCTATTCATAGATGTTTCAAAAAGGCAAGAATTTTGCAGATGTTGTTAGGTCAAGTTATATAAAAAGACAGTTTATAGTGAGCAGAATGCGTGTGCTAAAGTCAAGGGAAGTCTTCACAGACACATGTTTTTCCCATAGCTACATGACTTTATTCCCCGGTGGCGTGGCTTCATTTGGACACATTCTCCTTTTCATGTCCAGCCGTTGAACCATCCCTTTGGTGGTGGGATGGCTGGAGAGCACAGTGAGAACTTGGAGAGACACGGGAAGCTGAAGTTTAGGCTTAAAGCCCTTGAGATATCCAAAATTATATTCACAGGAGGGATGCCCAGTGCGGAGCAAAACCTGCCCTGGGAACCCGCATGATAGCCGGCATGGGGGGGACTGTGGCATGGCCCGGATTTTAGGCAAGGTCAAACATTATTCTGAGATACCCATCAGCGACCCCAGGAGTGTCCCCTCCCCATGTGTGGGAAATGCTTGCTTAGAAGGCAGCGCCAGCTCCCACAGGCAAGGCTTCGTCTGCCTGGAAACGCGATTTTGAGAGCCCTGCATCTGGAGTCCAGCAGGAGTAAAGAGCTCATCTGGAGCTGGAGCCCATTTTTCTCTCATCTTGAGTGATGGGAGAGTCAGGCAAAGGGCTGCAATTCAACCAGCAGTGGAGCTGGGGTAGAGCCAAGACGAGCTTTTAAAGTGCTCAGGAGTTGACACGGATTTTCATTTGAAAACTCTGATTAGAGAGCATTTACACTGAAGCTCAGAACACCAGAACCTGCTTGCTGGCTTGGAGCCCAACACACGCTCCATTAAACCACATTTCATTTATTCTAAATAAATAATCGGCACCCTTTATGGCACCATAATGTATCTCTGGTAGCGTCTCTGCTGTTATTAAGGTAGAAGAAGAGGGGAAAGAGATTGATAGCTGATGTTTCATGCGCTGAAAGGCAGAATGAATCATAACCCAGGTACAGGATGGCACTGCTGCATCAGTTCTGGCCTGAGCCTGCCGCTCTGTATCTCACCGTGTTGCACAACATTTCAGCTGTCACACAGAAATTTTGGAACAGAGTCATCCTGGAAAGAATGATTTATACCCAAGGTGTGGATCTAATGGCATTAAACCCGATCGCTTGCTCTGAAACGGGCTGTATTTTATCCTCTCTGGAGGCAGCAGGGTTGCATGGGTGGCTGCAGAAGTCAGACCTGCAGGGACCAGGGGCTGCCGAGAGTCGTGCACTACAGTTCGAAGTGTAGAAGCGGGATAAGAGGAAGGGACGTAGGCTGGAGGGTCAGAGAGGGCACAGAGTAGTGTGTAAACTCATAAAGATTTACCAAAACAGCTGCACAAGTGATCTCGATCAGGCTCATTCATGGTTATTGTAAAGTTAGAGCCCACTTGGAAAATATTATTCAAGCAAGAAGAAGTTAGAAAACAAGTGTGCAACTGCGGGAAAGCTGAGATGCAAACACCCCCAAACTGTCTCTTCCTATAATCTAGAGCCAGGTTTTGTCATCCGAGCCCATGCCTTCATACAGAGGAAACTGCCGATTTTCCGGAAGAACCTGATTAATGGGGCGAACTGATTGCTCCTGCTTCACCAACCCTATGGGGTGCTAAAATCAGCCCGTCGAGTGAGGAAACTCTAGGACTGACTGACTTACGGAGGTGGAAGGGGACGAGCGTGTGTCGCATGGCTTGGAACGGGTGGTGGCCGTGCTCCAGCACCTACACCCAGACCCAAACCAGGGTCCATACTGGAGGAATTGATCTAATGCGTTAGCAATTTAAAATTTTAAGATGACTGCTGGCCAAGTATTTGGTTTGGCAAGATAGCTGCAGTCTCATTGCTTTGAACTTTGAGCAAAAAGACAGTTTCTTTTTAAATGAGGAAGGGGTAGGTCTAGGCACTTTGTTTTCCTGCCGTGAAGCAGACAGAGTGTAATCTGTACCTGAAATCTGAGTTCAGCAGACAAGGTGAAAAGAAACATGTTTGACTTCTGGGTAACTATTCAGAAGCCCTGACATAGAGGCACACAGAGGAACCACAGACGGTGCCTCTTAAATAACTTCTTGCAGAAGCTATGCAAGCAATTCGCAGGTCTTCACAGGAACTTGGTATTTTGCTGGGGAGCATAATCTTTTCTAATACTGTTAATTTTAATAAGCCCTTTCTTGTCTAGTGGTTAGACCACAGGTCTACAAGTCATAACACAGGGGTACCGTTCCTGCTCTTCGTTAGCCTTGTGTCTCACCTCAAGCAAGACACTTACATCGTTACATTTCTCTGAACCTTCAGCTCTAAAACCATAAAATGTTTGCCCATCTCTATTGCTCAACTGAAATAACATTTGCAGAGCACTTTGGGTTGTCAGAGGAGAGACATTATTTATTAGTGTAATTTCTGACTTCGGTTACACCCACGCAACCTGCTTGTTCATGTGGAACAGCGTCATTTCTCTGACTTCCTTTCTGTGCAAAGGCTTGGTGTTATCTGCATTAGGAAGTATGATTAAGGAAAGAAGTATGCTTCTTTTTAAAGTTTTTTAACAGATATCTACTTAGCATGTGCTTTTCCTTTCACAGAAGTAATTTTACTTTTTCCTAAGTTGAAAACCTTGCTTCAGTGAGGTACGTCCCTGAGACAACCTGTTAGCATTTTCCATGAGGACTTGAGTCCACATCCCACCAACGTTTTCTCTGAAGCGCTACGCATCTACTTGTGACACCCATTTCAGTAAAAATTAAGGGAACTCAAATACTTCAGAATTGAACCTTGGGTGGAACGATTCTCATGGAGGTTGTACATGCTCGGGCATCCCTTGCAGAAAGCACCAGTGTTGATGTAGAGTATTTTAATTGCAGAGGCTGTGCTTATCAACCCTCTAGCTACCACGACCCTTGAAACACTCTGCAGCTTCTAGAAAGAGCCGAGTTAATTAATGGTCGTATGTAGACGTAAGGATCAATGGGCAAAGTAAGTCCAGCAAAAAACCATGTCAGCAGTCTGTTGAATCAGCTCTTTAAACAAACTGCTGGATGTCGATGTGGGTTTTGAAGTCTTACGTGCTGACAGGCCCTTATGTATGCCTACTAAAGGCAAAGGCATTATATTTGTCATCAGCTGAACAACAATAGTTGGAGACAGCATTTTTGTCATTGACTCCACAGGTGTTGCAACAAGCCTGATGTTTCTCTGGTGCTCCGTGTCTGCCAGCGCATTTTAAAATTCATCCCTTTTTGTTTTTATTTTCTAAATGTCATACCAGAGTCCAAGCTCTTTTACGTGCAGTAAGCATCTACTTGCCACAAATACCACATCAGTGTTTAGACACAGCAAGAATAACTGCGGGGAGTTCATCTTTTTCCAAATGCCTTTTTCAAGAGAATCTTGCCACTCTGGATTTTGGGTGAGCTGATCAGTACCGGTCTGCGTCTGACTCTCTGAAGAGGCAATGAATAAAATTCAGGTGAAAATCTGTAATGCATATGGGAAAACCAACTGCTAAATATTGTTTGTGTCAACTGGTAATTGCAATTTAGGTTGGGAGACTGTAGCCCCTAGTTACATGTGGCTTTTCTCAGGTAGAAACAGAGATAAAGTTTTCCAAGGTGTTTTCAGCAGGAGTGAAAATACTGAATCCCATGCCAAGGTTTGCACGATGCGTTCGGTCTCCCTACCATTTTGGCTGTTCTTTCAAATCCATGTGATGCTGCAGAGTTTTGACCCAGGATCATGGGATTTTGCAAAATTGCTACATGCAGGTTAAACAAGAGTGTGTGTCTGTGAAGAGTAAAGGGATTCCCTGCTAGGGATGGCCATCCCTGCATCGGAGAGGACCAGGCAAACACCTTCTCTGCTATACCAAGCGAGAGATGCACATTCCAAACCCGGACACCTCGCCGGCACTTCCAGTGCTCGTACCACACCCAGACTTGGCCCTGAAAATGCTAATTATTAAATGTTTGGGTAAGAAGGAAGATCATTTTTGCTTCAAAACGTTATTTCCTCCATGCTGCTTTGGTATTGAGTTCTGAAGGCACCCTTTGAACCCTTCCTGTGCCAGCCCAGCCCTGTAAGCACAACGTTTGTCTTGGTGAGGCTTGAGACTGAGCCTGGTAAGTACCAGCAGCTCTGGAAACCCCCAGCAGCGGCAGGCTGGCAGCACGACCTGTGTGCTGCAAAAAAACCCATTTTCACCACCATCACCAATATTATTAATCAGGCCATGGTTTGCTCAGACAGGAAATTGTTACTGACCACTTTAATTTTACTAAACAAATGAAACCACCCTATTACTCATTCAAATCTAATAAACCGCAGAACACAGAGGAGGAAGTAAGCACTTTAAAATGGCTCGGAGAAAAGTTCTCACTTTGTTTTGCCATTTAATTAAAGCCAGGCTCTTTACAGGAAAGAGAATAATTAAATGGCAACAGCATATGTACTATGATAATCTTCTCCATCGGCATCAACATCTCCATCAACAGGCAACTTGCTACCAAATGCAGAAGGATTTCTCGTGCTGCTCTTTACATTCCCAGAGCATGACCTGCTCCTCAGAAAGAAAAGAATTAGAAAATACATAAAGTGCCAGGATGGATCTCTTCTGTCATGCCTTGTTGGGTAATACGAGGCCTTGTTAGGAAGGGGCCGATGAAATAATTTTCCTGACACTTAATGTCTGTAGACGTTCAGGAAGTGACTTCCTGAAGATGGGCCCTGCAAAACGCATGACAACCAGCTGGTTTATCAATGCCTTGGCATTTCCTGATCATCAAGTGGGTAAAATATCAACAAAATATCATTGCAGTGTTAATAATTGCAGTTCTAGCACCAGTTCAACACGTGATATAGTTTGTATGCATATGTAAATACTGTCTTTGCAGTCAGAAGGCAGAAAAAGCATGAACGTACTTGCACCACAGACAGCAGTTGCTGTAATTGTTTGCCTTTCTTCTCAACATCAAATTACAACTTTAAATGAAGGTAATTTCACAAACAGGCAGAAACGCCATTTTTGCTATGGGAATTCTTACTCCAGCGCAAAAGCTGCATGATGAAGCTTCATGTTTAACTGCTTCTACCTGAAAGAAGAGTTCGTAAATGGGAATTATTCCTTTGTGGTGATTTGGCTCCTAAAAGACGATTAAAGAAGAAAAACACTGGTACCAGATAATGTCCATAATAAGGGCAAATATCACGAAGAAATTAACACGCAACATGTTTTTGTAGCACTGCAACGGCCATGAAGGCTTTTCCAAGAATATACGAGTTTGTTCCTGTCTGTACACCACGTGCTCTTTGGAACTGTTGGCGTTCAGCTCCTTCACGCTCAGGGGAGTGGACAGTGTCTTCTGGAAGGTCCTTGCCAACTTGGAGGTGGACTGAAACAGCTCTCAGCTGGTTTGCTGTAGACACTTGATCTGCTGCAGCCTTAACCCAACGCACACAAGAGGAAAGGCAACAGGCAGATTTATTAATTGCATTGCATATTAAAGAAGCTGGCATAGTCAGTAAAATCCGCTTTCAGTCACCACCAGAATGACCTGGTGTCTGATAAGAGAAATAATTTTTGCTACCATGCCATCAGTCCCATGCATGGATGGTGTTATCCACACGGCGCTGTCGTGGAGCTGGCCATTCTTCCCTTCCCCATCACAGATGCGCTGCAAAATGGGATGCAGCCTGCTCTACTTCTCATGCTTCAAAATATTCTCCCTAGCAGTTTATGTAGTCTTACTTAATTTGTTTTGCTATTTGGAAGGAGTTACAGATTTGACATCCTAGAAAACAGCTGTAATTTTTACAGGAAAAAAGTATGTGATTCATAATTTTCCAGAAATATGCACATTACACATGTAGTGTATTGGCACCTTCTGAAAAACATGCTAAATCTTGAAACTTGTACCATATTGTTTCAGTTGCTCTGCCTTACATACCTGTCCAAACACCACACCAAATCTCGCAGCTCGCAAGGAAAAATCTTTGCGGTCCCTTGTGCCATCATCGTTCTCCGGCTGAAAGGAAAGTGGTTGCACCGTATGAAGAGCATGATTCAAAATGGTGCCATGTTGTAATGGCATTTTCCAGTGGCACAGAGGACTATGGAAGATCCAAGGAGATGGAGTATCAGGACCTGTAGGACAGACCTTTTTGCTAAGCCAGAACATGCAAAAGGAATTCATAATGCAGTTCTGATTCAGTGTTTAATTTCAGCAATCGTTTTCTCCTTGGGTTTTTTTTTTCCTATCCTTTCTAAAAGCCGCATCCTCAGTTTGCCTCATCAGGAGCCATGGGGTGAAAGGCTGTGATGAAACCGGACTGTCACGTCAAGGGTCTGAGGGACGTCCGCAAGGAATGCAATGGAAAGGCACCAAGGCCAAGATGACCCTCAGATCTATCTTCCTTCTTCTCATTTTGAGATGCGAATTTGCACATGTTGTACGGACTGGAAAAAAGCTCACAGATACCTGAAAAATATTAATAATTAAATACAGTGAGCGTTGGATAAGATGCCAGTGAACACACTCAGTCTCAGAAGGAATAGCTGGACGTTTTGAATAATGCATTCTTCAGAAACCTTCAGAAAGTCAAAAAATTATTTCTGAAGTGCATTTAAGGATAACAGTAGTCTATCCACTAAGCTAAAAATGTCTGTCTTTCTGTCCTCTACTTTTTACCATCATTACAGGGTACCTTATATCCCAGGATGTACCATCAAAGCTATTTTATACATGCAAGAGGAAAGTAAAAGCTTTGCAGTTCAGAGGTTGTTTCTGACACCCTCCTTCTGGCCCAAATCTGACCAGGACTTCAAAGCGCTTTGTAAGGCTGCGATACAAAAAGCAGTAGTCTGAGTTTCAGGGAATAACCTCCAACATTTTCTATTTCTGTTCTGCAAAGGATTCTTCCATGTCGGTGCACGGCGATGCTTGGCTAGGACTTCTTCAGAAATAAAATAGAACCATAGAATGGTTTGGGCTGGAAGGGACCTTTAAAGGCTGTCTAGTCCATCCCCCCTGCAATGAGCAGGGACATCTTCAACTAGATCAGTAGCACTCTGCCTGCCGAGGCATGGGGAAGCAGTCAGTCTCCTGCAAGCCCTCCAGCTCCCCGAGCTGCCTGTCCAGCTGGATGCCACCCTAACGCCCTGGGTTCCTACGCATGGCGTTATTAAGACAGTGGTATTTCCTGCTCTGAAACTGTACATTCCTATCGCTTCTTCTGAAAGAGCAACTTTGGCGTAAGTAAATAGCAGCCTTCAAAGGGAGATTCCACTGCAGAGCCATTTAACCTGGCTTGCCGCAGCTCTGGAAGTCCCTGAGCGCTCAGTGCCACCAGAGCAGTTTCTCCCAACAGATCCCCACCCAGCCGTGTTTCCAGCAAAGGGGGATGGAGGGGGAGCCCCGGCCGGGGCTAGCTTCCCCCTGTGCACCCCTTTTTGCCACCCTTGGGCTGCAGGAGGCTCTAGGAATACAAGTTCCCTGTGAGGGCTCCCCAGCAGCATGGGTAGCAGGCTTGCCAACAAAAAAAGTCTCATTATACAAGCGCTGAGGGTCATCTTCCTCTCCAATCACCTCCCCAGCAGTTAGAAGAAGGGATGGTACAGCCTTGTTAAACAAAAAAAAAAAAAACACCAAGCCCCCAATTTTCAGAGCATTTTCAGAATCCTTTCCAGTGTACCTCATCCTTCGTGTTTGCTTAAACAACTGTTTAAACAGCTTTTGTTTGCTAAAGCAACAAGATTTATATCCTGGATCAGTAAATAAAGCTGTAATTGTATGCTTTCCTACAGTCTACCCTGATCGTTGCAAAATAAAAGAAGTAGGAAAAAATTACATGCATACGAAGAAAACTGGAGTCTTTAATGAAAAAGACAAGAAATTTTACATCTGGTTTGATGTACGCAAGCAGATACACGGTCAGTCATGGCTGCTTAGCTCCAGGATTTAGGTTTAGAAGCATCTCTCTAAGCACAATGACGCCCAAGCAAAAATATTAGGGTAGGTGATGAAATATGAATCCAGAAAGTCTGGGGGTTAGATTTTACTGAGCTTTGGCTGGAGTTGCTGGGTTGAGGAGCTCTGTCTCCTCTGGCTTAGACGTTACATAGCAGAGCTCATAATTTTTCGTCTGTTCTGGAATGTAATTTTGCAATGAATATAGGTGCGAAGAAATGTTTTTAAAACAAACTTTTACATTGTCCGTCTGTGTTCTGAGTAGGTAAGAGTTTGGAAGGAAGGTGGCACCCTGCCCAGGAGAGAGGTACTGATAGGAGCTGGGCTGCACGCAGACCTGGCACTGGCACTTCAAATCTTTCTGTCCGAAAGCAGGAGCTGGTAAGGTTTAAATCACAAACACACGATAAAACATACTTGAAATGAGTCCATGGAAATGAAGGGATTGAAATACAGCTATGTATCTCTATCCTATTTCCCTTTCCAGGAAGGAACATCTCTTGGGTAATCTAAAAACAAAACAAAGTAGCAGAAAACTTTGCTTAACCTCAAGCTAATTTCCTATCTGGACTAAATTTAGCTGGTTAGATTTTGTTTGGTGTATGTGCCTCCCAACGCACGGACTTTCAGAGGGATGTTTGCCGTTTGCCTAAAGCAACTGCTGTGGCACTCTGGTTAAAACTGGCTGATTTAATTTTGCATCTCAGCATTAATTTTTAACGTGAAATGTCACTATACGTTCGGAGCCGGCAGTGCTGGAGTGGCAGCAGGAGTCTGGTAGAGCTGGTGGCTGAATTTTGCTGACTGGAAAAGCCCAGCCACCCACGCAGTGAGCAGCTGCTGGGAACTGACTTCCAGTGACTTCTGCCTCTCAAAGAGCAGGCGAGGGAGAGAGCAAGGGGATAAAAACATTATCATAAAAGCTTCTCCACGCTTGTTTTGAAACAGACAGTCATTAATTCAAGGAAGATCAAGTCAGGGACCAGCCCAAAACACTTAGATTATTTTTCCATGACTCAAGAGTTATACTCAAAACAAAAATTAGCCTACAAATACCAAGGCCTCGTTGGTGCACTAAGCATTTCCCAGCACAGGTCACTGCTGCCAGCCTCCTGCTACAGAAAAAAAAAATGTTCTGACAAATAGTTTGGAAAGTTTTTAAAACTTTATTCATTCCGTCTGTCTCTGCCTTTCTCAAACCTTTAATTTTAAGGCCAGATACTATTTGTACTGCTGTCAGCTCACGGTGTATAAATTCTGGAAAGAGCATAAAAGAGTAACAAGTTCATTTAGAAAATCTCTAAAATCGAGAGCAAGTAGTTCTGGATGTAAGGATTTGGGGAAGTTGGAGACCACAACAAAGTGCTGCTTCTCATACCTAACTGAGAATTGCATCGTCTTCGTGGTGCGAGTCTTTCCAGGGTAAGGAGACACCAGGTTTCCAAACTGTCACCGAAACTATGACGAAGTAGTGTCTGCTGCTCACCTCAGTCCGGTGATACTGGAGGAAGAAGAGGAAGGGAAGAAAAGAAACAATTTTTAAGCAAGTGAATTTAAAAAAGAAATCACAACAACTTATACAAGTAAAAAAGAACACCTTTATTATTAAAGTACAGCTTGACGTTAATTTTAGAACAAACACTGCCTTTGATCCCATGCAAGCAAAATGAATGAAAGGGAATGACAAACGCATCAACACACTGGCTAGAAAAGGTAATTTCAGGCTACGCTCCTGCATCACATTCCCCCCCAGACCCACCAGGCCTCCCGCCACAGCCCCCTGCCTGGGCTCAGCCCTGCTGCGCAGGGAACTTCTGCAGCTGCTTGGCTTTCCAGCCCGGCATCTGAGGTCCCTATTTTGTTAAAAACCAGAATATGAATGCTTGAAGTGCAATAAAAAGCTCTGTGTGCTTACAAATCCCGTGACACAGGCTGCAGCCATCTTTTTCTGTTGTGCTGAAAGGAGCAGCACCTGGCACAGGCCCACACCCCATGATACTGGGCATCCCGCTCTTGCCACATCAGTCTTTTTTTTTGGTTTTTTTCTTGTTTGTGGGCAGAAAAAAATAAAATTTAAAATAAAATTGCATAAACCACCCTTCTTAAATTGGACCTACATTTCTTCGTGAACTGGAAGGTACACTTAGGATTTTGCTGTTCACACTAATGAATTCTAGCAGCCTGGGATTTAAATGAAAAGAAAGCCAGCAATTTAGCCTTCTACAATCATTAACTCTCTTTCCTAAGTCCATAGTTGATTCATTTTGATTTTTTTTGTTGCTGTGAGAAAGTAGGGCCCTGTCTGACTTACAAACCCATATAGCCTCTGTTAGATGAATGAGACTGCCAGATGCAAGCCAGGACTGAAGAGGATTTAAGATTGTTTCCACTCTTCCAGCAGTAGCTTCTGTTTCTGTCTCTGGCATTAACAAATAAACACAATTACAGGCAGGGCACGAAGAAGCAGCTGGTTACTAGTAGGAAATGAAGTGGTAAATAATTAAAACAATTAGCTCTGGGAAGGAAAAAATTAAAAAGCTGTTTTATTGTAAGAGTTGAATTTTTCAACTGGTGACACCCGAATCTGGCAGAGATCTGTGAAAGCTGACTCAGGTCTGGTTTTCAGAGTTAAGTGCAGGTGGTGTCAACGACTTCAAAAAAAGCTATGAATAATTCATAACTAAAGTTTTGTTGAGTAATTATTAATAGGAAACACGCGATTCAAGATAAAGAAGTCTCTCAGCTGGCAGAATGTGGTAGAGATCACAATAACACTGAAGTTATCAATCCATGGGGCTTACACGGTGCTCAGCAACAAAGGAAATGTATTTTCCCTGCTATTTCCCCAAATAGTTGTGAGTGGGGCAAATCAACATCCGCAGGAGGCAAGAGAAAAGAGTCTCTGTTGCTGATGCAACTTCCCATATGTTTTCAGTCAGAATTTTCCATATGCTGCCTTTTGCTAATGCATCTTAAAGCGATGTAAATGCTCTGATTGCAAAGAATACATATATATAGAGAGAGATATAGATATATTTATGGGTCAGCGGAACACTGCCACTGCTGCAGCGTCTCTGGAGGAACCAAAAAAGGAGGATTAATCATTTGCTTCTCCGAGTAGCGGTGCATTTGTGGGTCCTGGAAACACGGGTACTACTTTGCAAAGGGATCATTGCGAATGAGAACCGAGCTGTAACTCCATCGTACCTCCTCCCCCACGTTGTGAAAGGTCACGGTTAGCTGGGCCCCATTGTAGCTCAGCTCAGAAAGTGGTAAAGGAACTCAGAAGGTTTTTTTCCCACCAAAAAAAAAAAAAAGGAAAGAAAAAAAGAACAATTGTACACCACTTCAATTTTCTGAAGAGGAAATGGTGATTTGTCTCAGCCATGCTATTGCCTGGGAATTCAGCAGCCTTTGGTAATAAAGGAGTTAAAGAGCAAGTTCATCTTAACTCTGGAAGAAAACATGTTGTTCAAATTGCTTCTTTCCAGGGTAAATAAGCATTAATGCTTCATAGCAACTTTTTGAGGTGCACTGTGTCTCTGGCTTGGCTGGTTTTTATTGAATCCCAGCTCAGGTCTCACAAATAATGTGCCACACCTGAAAGATGCAGCCATGCTGGAAAAATCTCAGCCTAAGAAAAACAAGTAAGAAATGCACTGAAACACTCTGAAATTCAGTCTTCTGAGCAGGTGTGAATTCCAAGGCACAAATTAATTACCTTATGTAGGCTCGCTCATCCAGTGAGTTGTGGTGGAAACCCAGACAAGTATCCAGCAAATGTATTTTTCACTATGACCTTTTAATATATTGCAACAGAGTCGGTGAAAAGCCCCAGATCCTCTTTCTTTTTCGTTCTGAACCAGTCCCTCCAAACCATACTGCTAAATTCACTTTAGATCTCATGTCCAAATGCAATTCCGTTTCATCTCAGCAGCATGAAATTCTATAGAACAGCTGTGCTTTTGATGAATCTTTCCCATATTTACTCTTTTCAGCCCAGAACGTGCACTCTTGTACCTCTGACTAGAGGTAATGGCACACGTCCTGAACACGACCCAGTCCCTCTGGATAGCATCGCCTCTCCTCGTGTGGTTGTCACAACTAGACATAAGCAAAGTTATACACAAAGGGACATTAAAACATGAAAATGAGTTAAGAATATCCCAAAAGGGCACTTGTTCAGCCTTAGATCAGCCTCACATAAATCAGCGCAACGAACAGCAACTCCGTGAGACCACTTTTCCTTTTTCTAATGTGACAGCTGCCTGTTTCACTGCAGAGGGTGGACATTGTCTGGGCATGAATCAGGCTTGTTGAGGAAAAAAGGCTGGGTTCCCTGTACCACCTGGTGCCTTAGAGAGTTTGAGTTAATCAATTCCCCACATAGTCACCAGTTATTAATGGTCTACTTTCTGGAGACCTCTGATTCAGAGCTCCAGAGCTGTCAATAACTTGTTGCAGCCGGGGTCAGCTAAAGTTGTATGTCAAATAAATGAAATGCTACATACCTCTAAATCCTCTGAAAGAGCCCCAGGTCCGAGGAAGCAGCTGAGCAGAAATGGTGGACACTTCTGATGTTCATTTGTCTCTGTCCCTGCTCCCCAAGCAGGTAATTCAGAGGAGCTGAACTTTCACACCTCAAACTGGTATGCTAGTACATTATTAATAAACATCTGTGATGTTCACTGGGCATGACTGAGACAAGAAGCATCAGAAAACTGATAGCGACATTAAGTATCAGGATGTCCAAACAGTGTTTAAACAGCTTATTGCAAGATGCAGTAGGCAACAAGAAGAAGACAGAACATGCAGACACCTCATTTTTGAATGCTTTTCAGCTCTGCAACAGGGATGTGATGACAAAAACGGTTCTTCCATTATTTATTATAAGTCTTTATTGTAATGCTTATGCCAGAAGGCTGTGGATTAAGATTGCATAGGAAGTTTTAATCATGTCATTTAATTGCTTTTGTGGACCTGACTTTGCCAGTCCAATAGCATTCTTCCCTGTAATGTGCATCCTGTGCTTACAGAGCATTTGCTTGTAGCCAGTTGTTGGCTTTACAAAGAAAACTATGTGAAAAGTCTGTGTTTTTCACTGCAATAACAACGAACAAAACTGTAGCTTGCAGTAGCAATATGTATACTGTTCTACACATTGTTCGTGTTCTGAAAAGGAAGAGGAACGGGGCTGGGCTCCTTCAGAAATGAGACAGAAATGCCATTGAGATCTTGTTTCCTGTGCAGGAGCTTGCGAGAGCTTCAGTCGCTGCAGTCCTACGTCGGCTTTTGAGTGGTGTCAGGGTTTGTAAGGTCTGCTACATCCTCCTGAAATCACTCATTCAAGATGAAAAAGACTAAAAATGGCCCTGCTTTCAATTTAAAGAACCCTAACAGCTCAAGCAGATTGAGCTGAGGACGGTGCCTATGAAGGGGGAGCAGAGATGCCATCACCTCTACTCCTGATGAAGGGTGGGAGGGAAGCCTCAGGACATCTCTGCAGCTAGAACAGCCTCACCATGTCTGGTAATGAAGACATTGTCCCCGACGTGTCCCATGATGGTCAACAAGCCCCTGGCAGCATATGCCCCATTGGACATCCAACCCTTCTGAAGTAATTGTTTAAAGTAGTGGCAGCCAAGCAGAAAATGTTTGGATGCTGGTTGTGTGCTGGTTATACACGCTGCCTCAGAGTCATTAATCAGACACGCTGCCTTCAGAGTCATTAATCAGACTCCAAAAATAGTGGGATGACTTAAAATGTTGTTGTCGTTTGTAAATTAAAGTTTAGGGGGTCTGCCTGTTTAACTCTGGCTTTCTGTGATTCGAGATATTTTAGGGTGGAACGTGCCGATTTAGCTGCTTCTAGGGTGTGGGGCTTTTAAACTCATTCTTCCTCCCGACTAAAAATCACGGGACTTGTGAAAAAATTGCAAGTTGGCAACACTGTGCATATATTGGGTGGCTTTCATGGAAGGAGAGGTCATTGACAGCTTCTGCTTTGCTCCATCTCCTTACATGGAGCATAGAAAGGCAATCTCATTGCCACGCAATCTTATCACTATGTGGCTACAAGAATATTAGTCAAATCAGAAATGCCAGCTGCACTGTAAAAACCCATCTTCAAATTCAGAAGCTATCCTGGGAGAACAAAATGGATAATGTTCAATTCAACTGAGAGAAATAATTCTGAGCAATATTTCAGTTTATATATTTTTTAAAATACATTTTGTCCTTTTCTGGGAAACGAATTTCCTCATTTCCTCTTCCTTCTCCTCCCCTCCCACCTGAAATGATGGCCACCATAAAAGAGACTTCTTGATCCCAGATGTGTTCCATTTCCTGCAGTAAAAATTAAAATCATTGCCTTTTTCACAAATATCTGCCAAAGGTGGGGATACACTACTTGAGAACTTTCTGCCACCGCTTTAGTTCAAAATGAATAAATCAGTAGGATTTGATGAGCTAGCCAGCATTTTCTAATTTGTTTCTACTGGCAAAAGTGCTGCAGTGAGTTACATCCAAATAAATTTGGTGGCAGCATCTGCTTTACCATGACCTAAATGTCTAAATCTAATTTTAGAAAGTGACTTGCAAAGGGTTCAAGCAAGGCTTTCAGAGGTTAGTCCGGATTTTATTTTCACTCCTTTAAGTAAAAAGCTGATTCATGGCATTTACGTAGTCACTGTTTATTTACGGACCCATGGTAGGGTCCTAAGCCCAGCAGAGCTGTGACCCGTACGCAGTCGTGCACGGGGCAAGACCCCAACGTGTTCAGAGAAGCACATCAGCACTGTTTGCGATGGAGATGATGGAGGGTCACAAATGGTTCGACATACTGAGAGGCAAGCCTGGAGGGAGAGAAAATATGTTTCGATACTCCACCTGACAGCGCTGAAGAAAAATGGGCAAACCTGGATTGTTCAGCAAGCCTTCAGCAGCTGTATGATGGAAGAAATCCCGTTTCTGGGCAGTCTGGGGTTGCCTTCGACCCCAGGACCGACCTTTCCAGGTACATTGCAAATAGCCCTACTACAAGCAGCAGTGGCTGGGTTTTGTCTTCTTGGCTTCCAGGAGGATTTTGGTGGCTTGGGCTGGGCTGCCCTTGGGGTCTGCCTGTTGGGCTGGAGCTCAGGCAGATAGCACTGCTGGAATTGTCTGGCAATTGGAAACGGTTATAATCCACCTGGAGTTAATACTAAAATACCCTTAAAGATCCTGCTAACAAGAGGGCCTCTGCGTTTTCCTCCAGTTCTTAACCTTTTTGCTGGGGCCCTGCCAACTGTCCCCGATGGAAGTGGCTTCTGGGGCTGTGGCTCTGGCTATTGCATCAGATTTTGATTGCCAGTTTTTGGTCTGATTTGCTCTTTTATCATCTAGAATTCTGTTTTATTCAAGGTTTCTGAGCTTAGATGGGCTTTAGTGCCCAGGACTGCTCTGTTTATATATATCTCTAAGATTTTTATGTCCAGGCTATATAGGTGTTTAAAAAGTGCCTTACTATCTTGTATCATACACACATAAAAGAACATAAATGCATAAACAATACCATGTTTCTGAGCCATATGAGAAAATATACTCTTGAAGAGTATTTTAAATCACTAAGATACCATTCTGGAATGAAATGAATCACATTAATAAACCTGTTAAAATGTAAAATCAACATCAAAAATATAAGGGTTTATTACTGTAAATGATGTAAAGAAACCATTAAAGAGCATGTTTAGTGTCTTGAGTCACATCTAGCTTTGGCCTTGTGTTTTAGGAATTTTATCGTATGATTGCCTTTTCTTTTAAAGCTAGTGGTAAAAACACATCTCAGGTCAAAATAGTAAATAATGAATCACCCACAAATTCAGCTCATTTCCTATCTCTCATTGAAAAAATGTTGATTCCAGGCATGGGAGCAGAACTTTGAGCCAAACAGTAATTTCTTTATGGTGTGCATGACTCATAGGAAAGAATGCCTCATGGGGATAGCAGCAGAAAAAAGTAAATTAAAAAAAAAAGTAAATTTGTTTTAAAGAAACAGGCAATCAAGTAAAGGGCAAAAGGTCAGAAGAGGCCCTCACCCATTTTTGCCTTGCTCCTGTGGTTTTTAGATTGTCCTCCAGCTCCTCTGCCCTGAAATGCCATAGCTCTTCCCCGGGAGGCCCCCAGGCCGCTGCCAGGGCATGGTGGGCATCTGAGGGGGCAGCGCCCGGAGAGGGAAGGGCTGTGGCACCGCGGGACAGCCAAGGCCAGCTGCAGCCCATCAGCCAGTTAAATAAGCCAAAATCAGACTCATTTCACACCATCTTACAAGACACTGACAATAGATGTTTTCTTTTCAGTGCATGCCCATAAGTTGCCCCCGGTGTGAAATCCTGCGAGCCGACCCTGCAAGTTATGTGGCAGTGATCCGCGGTGGGAGGTACGGTGCAGAGTCAGCAGATACCCTCTGTTCCCTTGGGTTTACCCTCTGTTCTTTCGGGCTTACCCTCTATTCTTTTGGTTTTTTAAGGTCCAGTACCTTTTTAGTAACTTTACTTAAGTTTCTCTTTTGCATTACTCTTTCCTTATTCACAAATGAGAATAAAAGCAGTTTATCCTCCTCTGTAAGTTGCTTTGTGATCTCTTGATGGGCCTTTAATTATTACAAATATTACTTGCCCTCTCTGGGAAGCGTCTCCTCCCGCAGGCAGATTTATTCAGCGGGGTAAATCGATATTCATCAAGCGTATTTCATGAACGGTGATTGTGAAATGAAACAGAATTTCAACTCAGCTTTCAGCAGCAATATCTCATCAGATTTCCATTTCTTTTTTTTTTTTCCCAGAGTGCTAATGGATGATTAATTTCAACAAGCATTGCTATGTACATTTACATAATTATTTGTGAGTAATTAAAACATCTTGCCTCCTGTTCCAGAGTCAATATCACATGGCCAGGAATACAAAATGAGACAATGATGCAACATTAAAATGTAGGGTAGCTTATTCCTGTAGGGTAACTATGCGCTTCTTTAATGTCACATACTTAAAGCCGTGCTCAGAACCAATTAATTTCAGAAAATTATTTGTACTATCTCAGTACAGATCATTACTGTCTCCCACGCATTTTAGGAGCTTTCAGAAAAATGCAATTCAGGTTCCAGCAAGATATAATTTGGGGCCTGAGGGTAATTTCCTGTTCAGCACCTTTCCTTCATAGGGATGCTACAGCAAATGGGCTATACATTTATATACTATGATTGCTGTAAGAAATAAAACAGATTTCTTGGGTTCTCCATGAACACTCTAAAGATAAAATAAATATGTGCACTTTGGAACAAGTACTTAAGAGTTAATTCTTGATGATGTAGGAAAAAGCATTACAAAATTAAAATTTGTATCTCAAGAAAAGCTTGAATTGGAGTTGAATTAATTTCTTTCCACTCAAATTCACTTCCTTACCTGCTAAAATACACTAGAGCTGTTTCACAAGCCAGGATTATCTGGGCAGTTGGATTTATCCCTAGGCAGATCCACCAAAGAATTGTTTTCAGTTGGAGAAATTCATGGAGTGTAAATAACCTGCAGGAAGAAAAGCTTTGTTAATAACAGATTGGGAGAAATTACTTATTCCATATTACTGTGCCAGGGAGAGATCAGCCCTAAGCCACTGTTTCCAACCATGATACATTCAGAAGCACTAGGAGGGGAGTCACAGACTGGACTTCCATAAATGTTGGGGAAAGCGTAACACCGTATATCCAGAAGGAGTTCTGCTCTGGAGGATGCAATACTGATCAAAGGACTCATCTCTCACCACATGTCTGCTGGTGATGGTCCCAGGGTAAGGGCTAAACCATCTAAAATTCACCTGCTGTTGGACACAAAGCTCTCCAGACACAAAGCTGTCCAGCCCCAAGTAGCTTCTTGCAGACCATGGGTGAGAGCAAAGAGCCTTCCTGGTTTTGGGTTGTCTCATCTTTCCTTGGCTTCAGGGGAGAAAATGCCTGGTAGAAGACACTGAAAGAGCGACGATAACAAGGCTTTCATTTCACAAAGCAATGCAGCAGTGTCACTCACACCACCCCCTTGGTGCCCATGGCAGCACTGGCAACTCATTGACTGCTCTTCTGCATTGGAGCTTACAGAGGGGTGAAATACTTGACTCTTCAGTCCAGAAGCCTATTTCATTAAATGGCCTTATCAAAACGATAAATATAATAGACTTCTACCGTGCCTTTGTAACTACTAGAGACATATTGGCCTTCCTCGCTTATTAAATTGTGTTTATTCTTTAAACATTTTCTATTTTATATAGTGGCCACCTGATTAATAAAGAGAAAAAAAGTGGCAAATGATTTACATGTTGGAAGCCAAAGGAAAACAGCTGGAGTAGTAAGAACTACACCATGACTCGCTGTAGGGTGTGAGGGTTTCAGATCAGCTGGGGAGCACTGACAGCCCAGGGGATGAGTGCAGGCTGTGGGTGATGCATTTTGGCATCAGAGGGATACAGGAAACTGCACAAGAGAGGTTCTGAAAGAAGCTCAGGTGGCAGGAGATGAAATGCTAGGAGCCCCACCGTCCGTATCCAGCACTAACTTGAGAGGCAGAAACTGGGGAACTCCTGCGAGCCTGAGCGAGCAGATTTTCGGAGGGAGTAGTTTCAAGCCAGAAGATGGAAAGTATCCCAGGCTGACCATAAGGAAAGAAAGCCTTGCCAGAGAAAAGCGTACGTGTCGAGAAGAATGCTCAAAAGGTGAGCGCATGTGTGGAGGAACCCAGTGGCCATGGGTGTTTGTGATGACAGCTGGTGTAAAGGAAAAAGGACTGATTTTCCAGTGGAAAAGGTGACATCAGGATGAGTTACATCAGCAGTCGGAAAAGCACGCTTTGTAGTGGAGGAGCCTAAGAGGAGCAGCCATGTATTTCTGGTTTTGCTTAACGCTTGACATTAAAATTGGAAAATTTGGGTTGGGAAGGAAAAGACAATTAGTATAACTGGTAACTAATGCCTTAGAAGTCTCAAAGAAATGGTAGCAAATCCTTCTGCAAAGGAAGGATCGGGTGGAGCACAGCAGGTTATAGATAACAATCCAGACGTTGGGTCATTCTGAGTTAAACATCTGTCCTGCGTTTGCCAGCGATTACAGCAACCCACGCTGATGGCTCCGGTGGGGCACAGGACTGCAGGAGACCCCCACCCCTAATTACAGCCAAGAAACGCAGCCGCTGGTGAACGACAAACCTGAACAAGCAAAGGAGCTAACTGCGCTTTAGCCTCGGTCTTCACTCGGGTATCACCGAGAGAGCAGTGAGGAGGCTGTACTACATTTTGGATAAAGTTTTACAGCCTACTCTTTCATTCCAAGTTAATTAACGCTAATGAGAATTTTACATGGATCAGGTGGTGGCTCTTGTTTACCAGAGCATCGGTTATGTTTATCTATCAACACTATTCTGGTTTTACTGATTTTCGGATCCTCATTAGATATTAAAACCAGAAACCTGGAGAGAAAAAGCCCTTCATCCTACTTATCCTAAGTCAGTGTTTGTGATGAGTGGGTTATGGCACTCTCTAACCATTGCTAACTTTCATTAAATTTGAGTTTCTTTCTTATTGGAACAGAATTAACCAGATGGGATTTTGTCAGAGAAAAACTACACTTAATATCAAAAAATTGCACTGCAGCTGAAGGTGGAAGAGCTTGGAAACAAAAGCCAGCGAGGTTTGACTGTCAACATTTTGAACCTTACAAATCTACACACTCTTTCATTTTGGAAGGGCAGCAACAACAAATCTTCCAGAAAACTTGCTTTCATGTTTTCATGCCCATCGTCATTTCTTTGCTGTTTGTTTGTTTTAAAATGCTCCGCTCCACTGGTGGCCGTGGTATGCTATGTTACAACACACTGTTTCCAGACATGGAAGAATGTTTATAAATCTGTGGGGAAAGATTTAGCTATCTTTTAAAAAGAAGCTATTTATGTATCTGGGTGTGAAAGACTGATGTTCAGTTCAGAGCCTCATCTCATCAGCCTTCACTATGCTCTGGCTCACTGTCATCATGTTTACAGGGTAGACCTGGAGCTATTTTTTTATGGTTGCCCCTGTAGCTGGAAGACATGACCATGAACTTCAGAGCCTTCATAACAAGTAAACTCTTGACATGGTGCTAGTGTCACATAGAATAGTTGCAGGAGTTTGAAATAGATCTGGATAAAATAGCTAAACAGAAAGAGGTTTTTAGTATTTTTTTTAGGTAAGATATCACAATCAGTGCAGTGTAAGCATTCTTACTTCAAGTACAGTCCATTATACCTGTCACGCACACCTTGATCTTTTTTTTGGCCATTCAACAGTGTATTTGCCTAATTCTACTTCATTGCAGTGGCATAAAGAGAAAGTTATTCTGTGTAAGTGAAAACCTAGAGCATAACAGGTCCAGAGACTGTCCTGGTGTTTCTGCAGAAAGCAGAAATTCTGAAAAGGAGCAGGACAAAGCTCACAAGCCAGCACTCGCCCCACGGGGAAAGGCTGGTGTACGTCCGCAACTCTGCTCCGGCGCTCCCTGACTGCATCCCCAAAGAAATGCCATCCTTTCTGTCCCAGGGGCTGGGAGCTGAAGTGGGCATGGCTGTCCAGTGGACTTGGTATTTGCACCCAGGGAGATCACAGAATCACAGAATGTTCGGGGTTGGAAGGGACCTCTGTGGGTCACCCAGTCCAACCCCCCTGCTGAAGCAGGGTCACCCACAGCAGGCTACAGAGGACCTTGTCCAGGCAGATCTTGAATATCTCCAGAGAAGGAGACTCCACAACCTCCCTGGGCAGCCTATTCCAGGGCTCCGTCACCCTCAGAGGGAAGAAGTTCTTCCTCATGTTCAGCTGGAACTTCCTCTGCTTCAGTTTGTGCCCGTTGCCCCTTGTCCTGTTGCTGGGCACCACTG
>Ga0065711_1034404_pt1 | contig 23831 bp, 13 predicted proteins | sample Hoacrofraction12_FD_59098 | JGI IMG/M metagenome (GOLD analysis project Ga0065711, IMG submission 59098) | Hoatzin crop microbial communities from Cojedes, Venezuela - Epithelial fraction 12 v2 (version 2) | ecosystem: Host-associated > Birds > Digestive system > Esophagus > Crop | place...
GTTGGAAGGGACCTCTGTGGGTCATCTAGTCCAACCCTCCTGCCGAAGCAGGGTCACCTACAGTAGGTTGTAGAGGACCTTGTCCAGGTGGGTCTTGAATATCTCCAGAGAAGGAGACTCTACCATCTCCCTGGTTTGTTACTCATGTCGTTATTGGTGAAATCATGTTATGGAAATTTATAAACACATCAGTGACTTGGCATCAGTGATATTCTCAAACTCCCCACACAATTCTGTGGATACCTACTCTTCCATTTGAAAATTCCCACAGAATTTATAGATATCACAAATGAACTCTATACCATCATCCCAAGAGCACTCACCTGCTCAGTGCTTGTCTTCTGCCTAATCATGTATAGTGTAACAAAGAGGTCCATTAACTTGTATCACCTCATGATAGAAATCACTAGAAAACATAGCTGGAAAAAATGGAGCTGGCAGTGGCGTTTATGATGCTCCAGCTTCACTTAATCCATTAATTTGAAGTTTAGAGCATTCATCAGGAATGTGTCCAAATCATCCCTGTCGAAAGGAATTTGAACCCCCATTCCATGGAATGGCCTCATCAGCAGCTGTGTAATCCGCTCAAGCAGGACTCTGTCTGTCCTTCCTGTTGTGGATGTTCCACTTTACGAGGAGGTTACGTCAGAATGCAAGCAGAAATCATGAAAGAAAGATTTCATAGCCTGGTGGTAATAGCACTGCTGGAAAGAGCAGACCTAAGTCAAAGTCACTGCTTTGGTGAATATGGTGTATGATATGCCAAATGGCCAGCTGGCTGCATTTCCCTATGTGCTGAAAGTATCTTGGCCTGAGTTACACACTTTTCCTTGTCACTTCCAACTAGTTAATATAACAGTCGTTGAGAATTTTCTACACTCCCTGTAGACCTAAAGTCCTAATTTTTCTATGCTCACTGTAAAGGAAATTCAAATACTTAACACTGATGTTTTGGAAGGAGGAATAGCAACCATGTTTAGCATTATGAATGTCAACATTGCTGGCCTAATCTCCACTTAGTGAATCAGTCCTGAAGAGATTAGTGAGATAAAAATGGGGAACAAGATGCATCCTAGCAGACCCAGAAGGCACTGCCTCTTTACATCTTTGATAATGATCCTGGAGATGAAAAAAGTGGTGCAAAGCTACACAGACTGCAGGGAGGGAAATGTTGGAGGCTTTAAAGTACAAAAGGTCCCAAAATGTAGTAAATAAAATTATTAAATGTATTTCACAGCTAATCTGAATGCCAGTTGTGGCTGTTGTTCTTCTCCTACCCTGCATACGCATTCCACCAGAGAAAAAAACTACTTCATGTTTCAAATGCTTTTTCTTCTCCATGGCAGTTTTACGGGAAACTGGGGTAAACCTGGAATCTGACTTACGAGCCTTTTGAAATCTGACAGTTGTTGTGCACAAAATTCCACCACATGAGCAATGCTATTCTTCCTTTTCAAGTTTTATTGGACCTCACGAAATTATTCAAGACAAAATGTTCCATAGATCAAGAAACATTAAAAAGTTTATAGTATGATTTTTCAGTATGTCTCTTTAGAACACACTGAAAACTGGAAAACATAGTATACAATTTTTCAAATTTTATAGTAGAATATAAAGAATATTTTAAAATTTTCATTGACATCCTCCCTGAAACTCCAGGAATGGAAGAAAATGAAGAATTAAAACCTTATTATCTCAATTTTATTGTATGTGACACCAACTTTTTTTCAAGAGAGTCTTTTGTTTTGAGTTAATTTTCTTTTCCAAAATTAATTAATTAATTTTAAAACAGGCTATTTCCAAAAAATTGCATTTTAACAAATCACTTCGTATGTTTGGCACTTATGATATTATAATATTAAAATGTAATATTTTGGCAGCGTATTTTTACAATTATACTTCTTTGGGATAAAAATGGCAAAACGAGTTCAAAATATTTTCATTCATATCTTTTTATATTGTTTAAATATACCACACTAAACAGAGTTTTACCTGGCAAAGTGTCTAAATAAAATACTGGTGTAATCTATTCGTAGTATAAAGATAAATATTTCTGATATAATTTGACTTTTAAAAATATTTTAATTTTTACATTTTATGTTAAATATCATTACTGTGATAGAGGTTTAATTGTTAATTACTAGTATTCCTATACTCTTTTGGCAATTATTAACGATAATTATGGGAGATAAGAACAGAAATTTAAATAGATACTACAATATTTATTGTATGCCTACCAGTCAATAAATCTGACTGTCCCACTCTGAGCTCTGGGAAGCCTACCTTGTCATTTATCCTGCCTTAGAACTGCCAAGGTCACCAAGTTTTGTGCTAGAGCTGGCAGCTGGCTGGCAACTCCCTGGGAGCAGAGCGGGCTGCAAATGAGAGGTGTCTTATTAAACTCCAGAGGCATGCAAGCTTCCATGTTATAGACTAGCCAGTTTTTTGTGACAAATTCTTGAGAAAAAAAAAAATTTAGCCGTAGAAAAAGATTTCCAATTTAGAAGGATTGTTAAAGCATCCAGTGACAAGAGCAAACCCACTAATGTGTACAGGAAGTACTTCAGCTCATTCTAGATCAAACCATGGACCAAAAAAAATGACAGACAATACAGAATGACATCTTGGTATAAGTACACTAGAAAACAACTTTGGCTATCTCTTCATAATAAACATCGATCTATACAATCACAATGCTCCTGTCAGTAATCTGAACTCAGATTGATTTCAGGCTGCCTGAAAGTCCTGTCCAGAAACTAAGGTCAGGGAATTTTTTAGGAAAGAGCTAATAAAGTTGGGAATCCTCTGAAAAGAGTTACAGCTGGCTTTCCTGTCTGACTTCGACTTTGTTGTTTGGTGAAACGAGCTTCACAGAAGCAGATAAGACAGGCTCAAAGTGATTAATGCAATCTTCAATTGCAGATTACATGTCATGCTAGAAAGTGTTGCTCCTCTCCTCTGGCATTACCAGCAAATTCATCTTCAGACCAGCTCTGAAGGTTCACCAACATGGTGTGTGGCTGGAATAATTTATCACTAAGCATCGTCTGAAAGCAGTTCTTGTACTGTGTTGCAGCTAAAAGATGAAAAAGCAGCAGCATCTGTCATCACTGGAGATTCTGAACAAATGAATGTAAGAAGTCAGCTAAGAAAATTCAAGATTTCCCGTGAGATACACTGCAGAAGACTTCAAGCTATTCAACTATAACTGTAACATGAGATCAAAGGTGACTGGACTCTAGCTGCGATGTATTTTTAACTACTTACTAACAACAACCAAAGAAATCAAATTTATTCAGAGCAAATGCACTAACGACTTCAAATTCCAAGAACCTGTTAAATGGTAGAGTTCAATAAATTTGTGGCCAAAACCAGGACGGTTATATCCAGACAGTAAGGATCTCCCAGGGATTAAAATTGTTGATGACATTTTTGTTGTAATAGAAACAGAGGTCAAAGAAGAAGCAATCCAGAACCACAGTAATAAACTGAAATGACTACTAAGCATGTTCCAGTAACAGCCTGCATGCTGACAAGCTGAAACTGAGGACACCTGAACTTTTCTCTTTTGGCGATTTTGACACCTAAAGGAACTGAAAGACTGAAAGCTGACACACATCATAATAAATAAATAAAATTCAATAACTTATGTGAAAGTTAAATTGCTTTTCCATAGTCTACCCCATCATATTAAAAAGCATCAGGTAAAACCCACTGCTGAATTCTCTAACTCAGCCTAGAGTAATACAAAGAAAACGTCAAAGAAAAGCGCTGTGAGCAGGCGGCACCTTGCAGACCAAAACACAGATGCCTTCCAGACAGCAGTTATGTAGCACGGGACACAAGCTTTATCCATGTTGTACAGCTGCTGTGCAGCTCTCCAAAAGGCCACAAACAACCCATAAAAAGACTTTGATGTGAAGTTGTTCCATCCATTGAAACAATGCAGACTCTACAATGCAGGATCCAATGCTGAAGGCAGTTATCACCTACTGCCAGCTCATTTGTGGATGATCTGTGAATGCATGATAGCCCTAACCAGTAATGTAGGAGCTGACACTGAGACAATCAAACATTTCACATTTAATGTAAAACAATATGCATGGAGCAAGCCAAAAGTCATGACTACAGGCCATGAATTTGTTGAGCATGTATATTGAACAGCATGAAATGCACACCTGTTCAGACATCATAAACCTCTCTAACCTCATTAAATCACAACCAGCTGCTGAAATGACTAAAGCACACGTAATTTTTAAAGGCAGGAGTTCCACTCTATGTTTAGTAAACACTCTCATTCCTGAAAGGTTCTTGTGTTCGCAGAGTTGGGAACTGATTGACAAAATTCAGGCACATTTTTTCAAGTGTTTGGCATAGACATCAACAACAGAAAAAAAAAAGAAATTGGTAGCCACTATGTGTACTTCAAGATAGTTAAATGAGCAGTCATATAAATCAATGATGAAAGATAAATCCTGGGCATATAGTACAGCTAGAACTCAGGGCAGCAGAAATGAAAATAAGTATGCCTGCAGAGCAAAGACAGGTCAAAAGCTGGAGCAAAGTCAGTGGTGGTAACTCAAACAGTAAGTTGTAGGAAATAACAATAAGTTGTTTAGAAAATATGAAGAACTGGTAGGCATGCCAAAATGGTCTGCTGATAAAGGCCATATCTATAGACACCATATTTACTAATCACTTCATGCCCCATGAAGCCAAGCAAGACTCACAGAAGATAAAAGATAACTACAGACATTGCTAAAATTAGGAGTAGCTAACTCAATGTAACTTGGAAGAAGGAATCCAGGATGAAAGGCAGCATGAAGAAATCTGTTTTATATGCACACAGCCTGAGTCCTGCCTGCAGTTTCTACCTCTCTGTAGAAGATTCTTTTAAAACGGGCATATTCAACTCTAAAAACAGTGTAGAAACATGAGGCGGAACACAGGTTAGTACTGGCTGTCTGTTAAAAAGTAAACAAAGAAACAAAAAAACAAAAATAAACCACAAACCTTAAAGGAATTGTGAATATATTACTATTACTATGAATGATATGAACATAACATATCATGAAGCAAGCTTAACTCGGTTTGTAGGTAAGTTATTATTGCAGCATAACAATCGTTGCTATTTATTATTATACCACAAAGATACTTACTGGTTCCTGTGGAGATCAGAGAAAGGAATAGCATAATTCCAGAATGTTGACATTTACTCGGTCTCACAGCAAAGTATTTTAATATGTAATTTAGGTAAAGCCAGCAAACAATCGCCCCCTTTATATTTCTATATTAGGAACAGTCATAGGGGAGAATTACATCATCTGTGAACAAAACTGTTACTGTAATCGATGAGGATTTGGATATTCCCTGGCACCTGCACTGTGCAAGTCTCAAGACACTCCCATCTGTTTAAAATAATGTGTGTGAAATTACAGTGAGGAGATAGTCATGCTTAAATTTTCCTTTTTAAGCAAGGTTCATTAGGAATGGGTAGAAGGATGTGAAAGTATAAACTTGTGGGTGTTACACAATAAAAATCATTTGCAGTCTCTTGGCAGCAGCTTGGAAATAACAATTTCTGCAATACGAAGTCACGTCAAATAATCTACCATCCATAAAAGACATAGCACTGAATGCAAACTAATGAGGAATGCTGAATCTGGGAACAGTTAAACCTGTCAACTAAACCTCACACTGCAGACACGAAAGGTACAGTGCTCCCCAACACAAAGCAAATGCACTGTAGCTTTTAATATGTTCCGTCCAGATGGATTTGGTCAATTAAGCAGAAGAAATGGTCAAAGGCAGCTCTGCGGAGCGGGACCTGGGTGTCCTAGTGGACGACAGGTTGAGCATGAGCCAGCAGTGTGCCCTGGCTGCCAAGAAGGCCAATGGCATCCTGGGGTGCATTAGGAGGAGTGTGGCCAGCAGGCTGAGGGAGGTTCTCCTTCCCCTCTACACTGCCCTGGTGAGGCCTCATCTGGAGTACTGTGTCCAGTTCTGGGCTCCCCACTTCAAGAAAGATGAGGAACTACTGGCAAGAGTCCAGCGGAGGGCTACAAAGATGATGAGGAGACTGGAGCATCTCTCCTATGACTAAAGGCTGAGGGAGCTGGGCTTGTTCAGCCTGAAGAAGAGAAGGCTGAGAGGGGACATTATAAATGCTTACAAATATCTGAAGGGTGGGTGTCAGGAGGATGGGGCCAAGCTCTTTTCAGTGGTGTCCAGTGACAGGACAAGGGGCAACAGGCACAAACTGAAGCACAGGAAGTTCCTTGTGAACATGAGGAAGAACTTCTTCACTCTGAGGGTGACGGAGCACTGGAACAGGCTGCCCAGGGAGGTTGTGGAGTCTCCTTCTCTGGAGATATTCAAGACGCGCCTGGACAAGGTCCTGTGCAGCCTGCTGTAAGTGACCCTGCTTCGGCAGGGGGGTTGGACTAGATGACCCACGGATGTACCTTCCAACCCCTACCATCCTGTGATTCTGTGATTCTGTGAAAATATGCTTCAAGCTGGCAGCAGTCCCTGGGTCTAGGAAATGGAAGTGAAGAAAAAGCCAGGTCTGAGTGACCATTTTTAGATGCCATGCCTCAGGATGTGGAGAGGATGGCCACCAAAAGGACAGGAAAGATTCACAAGGATTTAGCAAGCCTTGGTTAAAACCCTATGTAAAGTCCTAATGAATCTCCTAAGGATTTCTATAAAGGCACAGTGAAAAAGTTCTTTTTGAAGAAGTTGTTATTTTTGCTGTGTTGCCAGGTTAAATGGATGGCTTACCAGCTCTAATTTTCTTTTTGACAGGTAAAAATAATTACAATGTTGTAAACTACAAAGAAAGGTCCTATTGAAAATAATGCTTGTGAAATGGTGTACCTGTAGCTTACAAAACTTAATATGTCACTTGCGAGTTTATAATAAGAGGAGTCTAGAAATGACAACCCAGACAAAACTTCCCATGCCTAAAGTCTGATTTTGTGTTTTCCCTGACCCTATGCAATGCTCCACACGGGAACAAATGTTATTTGAAGACACAGAAGCAGCTGAGAGCAAGCAAAGAATCTATTCTCTCTGGCTTTGTCTCTTTACAGGAAGAATTCACTCCTAAAGAATTGTATGAGGGAGTATAGAATGATGCCCTGCATTTTCAGAATATACCATAGCACAATTTAAAATGAAATCTATAAAGTGGAAAAATAAAAGCAGTATAACCTACCTTGGTGCTGTTTCCTTCCTAAAAAAATTCCTATATGCATGAAAATAGAAGATTTTTGGAATATTGTCATCTGCTCCTCCTTTGCCTTGGTGAGAATATTGAGAAGATGAATAATCAAAGCCTGTCCTTATCTAAGCCTATGAGTGTCATTGATACAACTTGAGACTTTCTAACTACATTACATAGAAGAGACACCTGAGGCAAGTAGACCTGGATCTCCCAGCTTGTGCTGAGGGGAAGTTGCTGTACTGAAAAAGCCTGATACACCAGCAGAAAGATGTGACCTTATTGGTTTGGAGGTTCGTTGAATGTCCCTGTTAAGGCTGTTGAAAGACATTTCCAATTACAATGTTTTAACCACATTGCACAACGAAGGAAATAACAAACATTTCTGCCTAGTCTTCAGATTGAATTTAGCCATCCTTCTGTCAGGCATTCAGATCTACAGAAGAACTTCACCTCATACACAAGAATATTGTTAAAATTGCTTTCACGTAGTCCTTTCATTTCTAGGAGTGGAGAATAGGATGGGAAAACACCATGAGAAAGTCTGTGTGTGAGGTCTGTCTTTTTGATCTGACCAGAGGAAGAAAGTATTCAAGAACAGGCAAAAAACAGATTTCTGTTCAGTTTTCCTTGTTTTGTATATTACCTTGGAACTCAGATTATTATGTCTTGTGATACAAAAGATACAAAATTCAATGAAATAAGCATGAACAGGATTAACTAGTTTGAATCCTGTATGCATACTGCAACGATTTCTGTCTACCTGGATTCCAAGCTGAGGAACAGTCAGCTGTCTGATGCCCTCAAGCAGACTTGGTAATCATGGATCATATATTAGGCTATGTTATGTAGATGAGAGTGGCAGGTTTCTAAGAAATGTCTGTGTGCTTAACTGCTACTCAGAATAGCATGAAAGGTTTGTAATACAAATGAAGTCACTAAACCTTTGGAGTTCCTTAAGGAAGGGCATGACCTGTAGAAAACTTATTTATTGTTTATAATTTTAAATGAACTTAGAACATTTCATTTTGCTCCATTGACAACCTTTGGTATTTCTAGTTTTACAACATTCTGCTAAAAAGCTGGATAGTATCTGACTGAGGTGACCTTCAAAATTTTCCTTCCACTTAAATAAGAGCACCTAAAGGATGTGAGCTGGTATGGGAGAATATTCATACCAGGAAATAGTAATATAAGCCCTTAGGAGACAAAACTGCTGACTACCTTCCTGCTCAATACCATCATCAGCCTGAAATGGTGCTTTGAAGTTAATGCATCAGTCATGGTAAGATGTAGTGAGATTTATGAAATTCAAGATTTCTTTATTCCGAAAGATTAAATTCCCTTTTCTCAACATTTTAGATACAGAATTATTGTACTAGCTCTAAAACTTTGTTCTATTTAGGAGAACCATGATAGCATTAAACATGGCATGAAAACATCACTTATAGTAGACTCAAAGATATTAGATTACAGATGCCTTAGTGCCAATGAAACAACATAATAGAGCTTGGCAAAATGAAGACTGTCATAAGACACATCTTCCAGAACAGTTTCCAGGTAACAGAGAAAATAAATCTACTTTAAGGGTCTTACTAAAGATTTATAATAAATAGGTAAATAAAGTATGCAAGAGTATATTTTTTCAGGAGGCAACCTGTCCTTGCACTCAAAGGGAATGCTGCATAGGATGCTACAGTGAAGAAAGAGAAATACGACATCTGGGGAAACAAGCCCTGAGAACTTCACAATATTAACATTAACGGCCAGTAAAAACATTTCTAAAAGACAGCTTTACTTAATCAGCTACCTGTGTATCTTTTCATGCTGCACATAAAACTTCATCAGAAAGATGCATCAGTACAAGTCAAGAAAACATCCTGAGAGTCCTCACAGATAACATTACCTGACCAGCTCTACTCCGTTAAGTTCAATGCAGAATGAGTTCTCAGCACTCAGCACAACTGCAAGCATTGTACTGGGTACGATGGAAACAGTCAATATGCAAGGGATCTGTTTCAATTACAGTTTAAGTACTATCAGGAATAAATATTTCTTTAAATTATTCTCTTATTTGCATTTATCTAATGAAGTGCCCTCTGTTGATTTTGTCTTAACACTTCATACATTTACTTTATCCAAAGTATCCATGACTATCCTGTGAAAAAAGGAACCCTGCAAAGTGATCTTATTGATACTTCATGGTTAATATTATTATTTTTACTACCCGTACAAACTCTAATGACCCTCCATTTTCAACTGACACCTAAGTCAAGGCTGTACTCATGCTCACCAGTCGCCATTCAAGAAACATAGAAAGGTTTGGATCGGAAGGCGCCTTAAAGACCATATAGTTCCAACCTCTCTGCCACGGACAGGGACATTTTCCACTACACAAGGTTGCTCAAAGCACCATCCTACCGAACCTTGAACAACTCCAGGGTGGGGGCATCCACAATTTCTCTAGACAACCTGTTCCAGTGTCTCACCAGCCTCATAGTAGATAATTTCTTCCTTATATCCAGTCTAAACCTACCATCCCTCAGTTTTTCCTTAAATCAGCTGCAAAATCACTTTATAAAATATAAAAACATCTTGTGAGTTTTGCAATTTAGGTTGTATTTTTTATAATTTTGATGACTTATTTCAGTGTGTTTGTATGACTCACCCTATAGTTGATGTAGTTCACATACAATTTCAAAATAAAAGGACTTGGAAAACTTTGGAGAAAATGAACTACAAAGGATATTTTGACAAGGACTTTGGGAATTACTGCCCTTGGCACAGAATAAAAGAAGTTCCTTGGGATACTAACACTGGAATTGACAGTACCACTCAGCAATGTGGAAGTTATTAATCAATCTTTTGAAAGCCTGTTATTTTTCACTGGAAGCTGTGTGAAAATCCAGAAACTAAGCTTAGCGAAGAGCAAGAAGAGAGTAAAATCTGAGTGGATAGATCTCAGTGAAAGCTGAAAGAAATTAGCACCGATTAAATGACTGTTAACATTGAATATTAATGTCACCTTGACTTTCAAAATGAACTCTGGGGTAGGTTATATACTCACAAGGTATTTTCTTTACATCTTTGTGTTTCTAAACTGTCTACATACTTTAAGAGGAAAAGGCAAACAAAAGACTATCTGATTCTAGGGAAAGACTAGACTGTGTGCATGTAGTTTCTATAAAATAGTATCCCACTGGATCGTGAAAATGCTTCAGGAGGTCTTATTAGGACAACACAACTGGTTTTATATCAGCAAACAAGATATTGAGTAAAACCAAGAAGTTCACTCTCTTGTGTTGCATTAATTTGGCAGAAAATAAACCTCCTTGCGTTCTAACTCTCTTCAACGGAGTGCGAGGCTAGGTGCGGCTAGGTTTACATTCTGAGTGATATCCAATTTACCACTACCAGTCCAGTCGCATTTAATATGTATATTAAACTACCACGATTCTGGATACACTAACAGCAGTCTGCACCTTCAGTCCAGTCGTGCTCATGAACTAGCACAGCCGCATTTTGTCGCTTTCAGTGAGAAACTGTGACAACTGGCTACTGAAACAGTGCAGTTTTATTCGTGCAACAGGTATAGAAGTTTTTTGAATTGCCGGTGACAGTGACTGTCTGCAAGAAAACACGTGCAAATATGCTGTTATTAAGTATCAAAAGCGTGAAAAGTTTATAAATAATACAGCCTCACTATAAACATTAGGGAGTAACTCTCTAGAGAGATTTCTAAGATTCCGAAGAGAAGCGCTTAGTTTAAGTCTCACCCAAGGCGTCCCAAGGGGCGGAGCAGCAAGGCTCAGCCCGTCAGCCAATCCCAGTTGTCAGAGGCAGTCTGAGGTGGAGTATCCCTTGACTTGCTCATGGTGTTATCTTCTTTTCTGAAAATCCCCTATTTCCCTGGCTATTGTTATATCCTTTCTACATTTAAGGTGGAGTTTGAGTGACTCTAGTCATACATACCTTTTATCATGATTGGTGTAAAATTCTCTTGCTTCATGTTTAAAGGTATAGTTTACGAAAAATCAAGGGTGCAGACTTGAAAAGGAGTGGTTGCACCTTGGAGGCCGGTAGCCTTCGGGATGGAGGTGTGTTTTGGTATTAAAATGATATTAAAACGAGCAAAGTTCACGAAAGGATAACATTTTGGCAAGGTTTTGAAAACCTGTTGGCTTAGGGGGCCAGATGAGCTGCTAATCAGTTCTGGAGGACCGTTTCTTCCCACTTTATCATCACGGAGCATGGCCACTGAATCTCCACTCCGCTCCATCCTCTATGGTATGTTGCAGAGAGTTGCTGTGTTAGTGGATTCCTCGCATGCCTGCTGCAGTTGTGTCCCATCCTCAGAGCTCTTTTTGATTTTATGCTTTTCCTCAGTGGGTGAACAATGCTACATTTTTCATATAAATCTTAATTTTCAGATGTAAAACCTTGATTTTACTAATAATTCCACATCTTGCTAACATAATTCATATGTAAATTTTGCAAGAGTAGAGTAATGAACATTGTTGAAACAATATAACCAGGACATCTTGAACAATAATCCATCAGCATTTTTTCACGAATCTATACAGTAACAGCACCCTCAGGCAATGTATTTTAACAGACTGACTTCATACTCGGGAAACGTCACCAATTTCAAAGGTTAGCCAGAAAGAAGTAAAGATTAAAAGAGGGAAGCAATCTAAGGCGCATCTAATTTTAGAGATTATAAATCACAGCAAATGGAGTTCTCTTTGTTCTTTGCTTATAAGATGTCAATCCACTACCAGGTCAGACTGCATAAATGTGTACTGAATGATAAGAAAAAGGCTAGAAATACTTCTCTTCAAATAAGGTAGCTATTGCAAGAAAAGGACAATGTGAATCTTCTTATATCATGTTCAATAACACCTGTGAACTAAGAAAGGACTTCAAAAACTGTATTTCCTTTAGAATCAGGTCCCATGGACTTGTGCATGTCCAGTTTTTTTAAATGTTCCGCAGCCTGAGCGTTCCTCTACCATGGGTTACACTTCCTTTCTCCAGACTTTCCCTCTAGTCTCAGAGGCCTGGGATTCCTAAAAACAAATCATGCTAGTAAAGACTGAGTAGAAGAAAGCACTGAGTACCCCAGCCATTTCCATGTCCTTTGTTACCAGATCCTATTCAGCACCATGATCCCATTTCCCCTAGTCTTCATTTTCTGCTTATACACCTGGAGAAGCCCTTCTTCTTTCTCTTTATGTCCCTCACCATATTCAACTCTAGATGAGCTTTGACTTTCCTACCTCCATCCCTTCTCTCTTCGACAGTATCTCTATACACCTGAGTTACCTGACACTACTTCCACTTCTCCTATGCTGCTGATTGATAGTAGGAGATACCAAGGAAAAAGCTGTGTCTAGGATTTCTAACTCCAAGGCAAAGATTGAAATATTCCCTCTAATACAGATTAACAACCCTGAGTCAGGAATCCAATGGGGTATTTATTCCATGAAACAAAATATGATGTAGAGGCCCTTGAGCTGGTTCTATTCAGGCTGACATGAACGTTGGTGGAGTGCAATGCCATGCAGAGATAAGAGCTTGAGTCCAAAGAGCATCATAAACAATTAAAGCAGCAGCAAATGAAAGCTTGAAAACGCTGCTTCTGAATACAATTAAGTAGCTCAGGTGCCACATTACCTTCACATGCATATATTGTTTCAACTTTGGGAGCCAGCTTCATTGGCACCAGCTTTGCACAGATGTTATGTTTTGGTATAAATATACTACAAGGAAATTGCGCTTTTTTTCTTGTTTTCCTTACACAAAACAAAAGCAGAAGAAAGACAAATTTTCATACATACACTTCCATTTACCCAATGCTTAGAGAACTCATTTGGGAAAAACTCAAGCTCAAAATTTCTAATTTATGTGATTTGGAAGGAGAATTTGATCCCACTCCTTTTAGCATGCCCTAAATGCTAAACTAAAACAAACTACAAGGTTGAGTTTTTTCTGCTTTTCAGGTATTGCTATGTCAGAAGAAAAAGAAGTAGCTCAAGCGTGGTTTTGAGGGTCTGCTAATAGAACATCAGGTCACTTCAACCAGCTTGAAATCTGGCTGCTGAACGAGTAGTCCCATCCTAAAAACTCATGTTAATTTCTTTTTCCTGATGCCTCTGTTCTCCCAACATTTGTTGCCTTACTCCTGTGTGAGTGTCTGATCAAGAAAAAATAGAATATTTCTTTTAGGGACAGCCGGTTCTTTCATTAAGCTCGATGTCACTGCAATCTGGCAGAGGACTACAGACTAGAATGTATCCTGTCTCACAGTGAATGGAAAAGAAAGCCACAGTTTCACCCATTGGAAGGGAATGGGAACCCAGGGAAACCAATATGGGCAGCTGCTCCTTAACTGACAGCAAATCCCACGTACTTAGAAAACTCAAGCCTAAGTGCTTCTTGTTGTGCCCAAGACCAACATTCAAGGCCTCAGCAAAATATCCTTTGCATATAATAATTTGATGGTTGCCCACATTCCTGTGTTGTATTGCCTCTACGTCATTTCTGCTGCTGCCCGTTCACCTATGCATCATTACCCAGCTAGACATTTGGCTTACTTGAAATGTCCATCCGTGAGCTTGTATTTTTTTCACCTTTCCTCTTTGAAGTCTTTAGGGTCTAATCTGGTAACTACATAAAATAAGTTATGGGAGAAAGGAAACTCGTTCACGCACAAAGTAAACACCATTGAGGGATCCCTCTGAGAGAAAGGCTTCCAGCCTCCTGCAACAGATATTTAGTACTCACGTGTGAAAAAGAACTTCAACAGACAGCATCCGTACAAATATGCTGCATCTACACAATACTCACTAGTTAGATGGAAAAGCTGGAGTCTAACCAGTGCTACAGACACAACAGTGCAGGGATTTGCACTGGGTCTTTTGCATTTCATTGCACTCTAACTACAAGGAAGAAAATATGCTCTGCAAATATATGCAGGTGCTAGTACTGTGTGTGAAAGATAAAATGTAACTTTCAAAAATAGTTTTGTAAGCAATTCTAATGCAAACACTCTCACTGGAATTTCTACTGCTTTGCTCTCTGCGAACATTTGTTGGAGCACACATTTACCTCCCTAAATGATTGCAAATAAAAGTGGTGGTGAACACCACTTCCAGCAAAGTAAATTACCAGCTTGCATGTGGAGGAATCACTTTGCTGCTGCATTTCCCAGCCCTCTTCCACTTCTGATTTTAAAGACATCACTGTTCTCACTCTTCTAATAGTAACAAATTATTATAGACTGTACAACATAGTGCAGCAGGACTGAGTGAGTAGAACTGCTGGAGAGCAGAACTTATCAACAGGAAGCTGTGACTGTACCATTTACCTGTCCGCTTTTGAAGTCTGTTAATCTTTAAATCTAATGGGAAAAAATGTTAGCAAAATACTGCTAGTGCATGCACACAATTTCCTTCTCTTTCTCAGTCTCAGTCACATACACGTGTGAACACGCATGCACACGCACACAGATCGTTTTGTTCATTGTTCAGCTTTGATTATGACAGTTCACAGCAAAAAGTTCTCCACAGTGTCTTTCCAGTTAAAGGCTTTTCAGGAGGAATTTCATTTGTACAGACTGAAAACTGGAAGAAACTCTTGTCTGTTGACATCCACAGAATCTCCTGATCTTACATTATTCATTTTTAAATCATTATTGTGAAACCATTTGAAAGGCTTTGAAATGGAAAATCCCAGTCTTTACAGTTCTTCACTGCTTTTTATCTAGTCATTGGTCTCATTGGCATTTTCTACTTAGAAATAAGTGCTGTCATTAAGAGTGAATAGATTTTTTTAACTAATGAGAACCTTTCAGACAGTAACTTTAATGTACACCTTTATTCTAAGAAGTGGGTTTTTTAAATAACATCTATTTGCTCTCTGAAAGCATGCTAACAGTATTATACAACACACTCCATTAGCATGGAAATGGATTTTTTGTGTGTAATTTACTTTTCTGCCACTGTATTACATTATAGCTACAGTTATCAAAAACAGACTGGAAAACTCTTGTACTTTAAAGTGTGTAAGATTTCAGCTGTTTTTTTATTGTACTTCTAATGTGTATTCTGTCTAACAACACCCTTTGTAATAAATATAAGTGGATATCTATATCAATACACCAAGATATTTAATTTTTTCACATTTTAGAAACATTTTAAGAAAGAAAGATTCAAAATATTTCAAGAGCATGTGAATATATGAGTATATCTTACTGATTCATTAGCATAACATGTAAACATTAAGCATTAATGCTCCAGGAATGATGATAGAGTAAAACAAGAGTAGGTAGGAATGAGACTATTATTGTGTTCACCTGGAGTTGTTTATTGATAATACTAGTCTTAAAGATATACATCATGGGAAACAATTGGCAGTAAGAATATACGTACATGACTAAAGGAGGTTATTTCTTCAGTTAGGTCCCTGAAAATACTTCCTAAAGCAAATGTAGCTTCATATAGCACAAGACTTAGTTCCAACCTTGGCAAAGAATCACACTAAACTGGAAAAAAAACATGTGTTGAGAAAAAGTACTGAGCAAATGAACTTTTCTAGCACTAATCCTTGATACTATGGTAAAATCGTGAATACCAAAGCTGACTCAGAGGCCGTTTTGAACACTCTAGAGCTTTCAGAACAGAGCAGTATGCCAATTTAGCCCTTTTTTGTGGCTATTTTTCTGTGTCACAGACATCAGATAAGTCTACCACGGCTTGACCACATCAAAGGAATTGCTACCTAGCAAGTTATTCCATTTCAAGAATAATAAAATCAGGCTTGCTGGGATCTTCTTGAGACCCGGAAGTCATGGAGATAAACTGGAAGCCAGGCAGATAATAAATTTCAGTTCGTACGTAGAACATGCGTGACACCTTTAGAAAAAAGAAAACATGTTGTTGTACTATTATATGCAAAAATAAAGAAAGGGTTTGAGCCATCTAAGGAACCTGAAGGTATACAAATTCATGAGACCTGATGAAATACACTCACGGGACCTGAGGATACCGGTGGATGAAGTTGCTAAGCCACTATTCATCATATTTGAGAAGTCATGGCAGTTTGGTGAAGTTCACACTGATTAGAAAAAGGGGAAACATAAAGCCCGTTTTTAAAAAGGGAAGAGCAGGGGATTGACAGGCCAGTCAGTCTCACCTCTGCACCCAGCAAGATCACGGAGCAGATCCTCCTGGAAACATTTCTAGGGAAAATGGAAAAAAAGGAGGTGATTGACAACAGCTGACATGGCTTCATTAAGGGCAAATCATGCCTGAAAAATTTGGTGGCCTTCTACGATGGGGTTGTTGTGTTGGTGGATAAGAGAAGAGCAACTGATGTCATCTAGCTGGACTTGAGCAAAGCATCTAACACTGACCCGCACAACACCCTTCTCTCTGAATTGGAGAGATATGGATTTGCTGGATGGACCACTCGATGGATAAGGAATTGGCTGGACGTTCACACTCAAGGAGTTGTAGTCAATGGCTTGATGTCCAAGCAGAGACCAGAGATGAGCGGTGTTCCTAGGGGTCAATATTGGGACCAGCACTGTTCAGCATCTTTATCGGTGACATTGACAGTAGGATTGAGTGCACCCTCAGCAAGTTTGCTGACGAGACCAAGTTGTGTGGCGTGGTCAGCACGCTGGATGGAAGGGATGCCATTCAGAGGGACCTTGATAGGCTTGAGAGGTGCGCCTGTGCGAACCTCATGAAGTGCAACATGGCCAAGTGCAAGGTCCTGCACATGGGCTAGGGCAATGCCAAGCACATACATAAGCAGGGTTGGGGAATGGATTGAAAGTAGCGCTGAGGAGAAGGACTTGGGGAAGCTGGTTCATGAGAAGCTCAACATGACCCAGCAATGTGCGCCTGCAGCCCAGAAAGCCAAACTTATTCTGGGCTGCATGAAGAGTGACCAACAGGTCAAGGGAGGTGATTCTGCCCCTCTACTCCACTCTGCTGTGTCCTCACCTGGAGTACTGCATCCTGCTCTGGAACCCTCAGCACAGGAAAGATATAGACCTGTTGCAGAGAGTCCAGAGGAGGGCCACAAAAACGGTCAGAGGATCTGGAGCACCTCTCCTGTGAGGAAAGGCTGAGAGAGTTGGGATTGTTCAGCCTGGAGAAGAGAAGGCTCAAGGGAGACCATATAGGAACCCTCCAGTACCTGAAGGGGGCCTGCAAGAAATCTGGAGAGGGACTTATATAAGGAGGAAAATCTTTACTATGAGGGTGGTGAGACACTGGAACAGGTTGCTCAGAGAAATTGTGGATGTCCCCTCCCTAGAATTGTTCAGGGTTAGGTTGGATGGTGCTTTGAGCAACCTTGTGTAATGGAAGATGTCCTGGGCCATGGCAGGGAGGTTGGAACTAGGTGATCTTTAAGGTGCTTTCCAATCCAAACTGTTCTATAATTCTACAATTTTTTTTTCCCCACAATAATGTTTAAATCAGGTTAGTACTCTCTGCACATGAAGTTGGTTAACTGCACTAGGCACTCAATAGACAAAATATGTGACTACACTAGGGTTCATGAGCAAAAAACACCTGGGTTTCAGGTGTCCCATGATATCAGAACATCCAGGTGCTGGAAGTTGCAAGTGATGGTCAGTCACTTGCTTCTGAGTATTGCTGCATGGTGCAGGCTCTGCTCCAGGTGCTGAGTTCTACACCTCTCCTCACTGACTTTTCTGTCACTACTGTCAGCTTTCCTCAGATTTACAAATGCACGTCCAAATGGGAGCTATTCACTATGTCAATGGCTCTCTCTAGTTTAGAACCACCTACAAATTTGCTGATGTTGCACCGTTTGTCATCAACCTCTTCATCAGTGAAGATGTTCAATGACTTGGGGTCCAGGACTGACCTCAAGGTACAATGCCTTTTTGAGCCCATGTACAACTTTCAAGCCACATACTGGTTTATTCTTCTAGTCCAGTACGTTCCAGTCCAGTTTCCATGCCATCCTTATATCACTCTGTTAGATTTAGACATCTAAATTTCACACCTACATGTGTAATTATTATTTTAGACTTTACTACCTGAGTCAGCTTGCTGTTTAGGGCTTTCAAATTCCTATGCTACTTTTGTCTGACTCATAGTCATCTCTGATCCTTCAAATTGTGACAGAAGACTGATCTTATGGAACTTCCATGTGAAATGCTGTTGAAATACCTGTAGAAATGCCAAGTACTTATCCATATTCCAAGAGATTACCCTCACTGAAGAGCCACAGATATAAACAGTTCACTGCTTTAACCTGCCTTGTACTGAGGGGGGCATACCTACCACACTTCATGCAGCAATTATGATAAATGATACTGCTTCCGATTTTTCCAGTATCTAAGGCATTAGTTAGACATATGAGGATTAAAATTTATGTCATACAGCTAGTACCTGCAGGCGTATGAAATAAATGCCTAAGACAGAAGAGACTTCCAAATAACTGTAAATAAACATTTCAGTATTGGGGTTTCTTACAATAAGCAAGGCTTCAAGAATTTCCCCACTCTTCACCTTTAGCAAGGACAAGCTACTGCACAATATCTGCTCAGAGCTTTGCACAGGGTTTAATAAAAGCAGAGTCAGGCTCTGTCTATGTGAAATGTTCAGCAGCTGGTAGGAAGAAAGTGTTCCAGAATGGTCTGCTTTTGTTGACTTTCCTGATATGTCTATTTCTGATACGCATAAAGTTGCTGTGTATACATCATGTCCGTGCCACAAGCACTCTAAGGAGATGGAGCCAGAAGCGCACTCTCGAGCTTCATATGCCAACATGAGAAAAATCAAGTCAATTGCCAACACCTTGTAAAGCTGCCAAGGTCGGGAAGGCCCGGAGTTATATGCTGCTGTAAGTGACAGTTGCATACGTTAAAAGTATTTGTTATTGCAATACATATTTTTTCTTTTCTGTTCGTTGACTGTTCATATAAACAGAAGGTGATAAAATATCAAGCTAGCATTCCTACTGGTCGATATTTTTCTTTTCTCCTTCTTCACTTTTAAGATTTAATTACCCTTGAGCTTGTTCACTTTCAACCTTATGCAAATTAATAAGACACAGAGGCAAATGTAACAACTCTTTATTGTTCTCTAACCAGTATAGAGCTCTGTACATGCCATGGCACACATCTTTTCGGTTCAATTCTCTATGCAGCTGCAAACTCCTCAGTGCATTGTGTTTTGAGACTTAGAAGAAGAGTAAATATTAGTTCCAGTGGAGCATACCCTTTAGCAACTTCAGAAGGTGGGGTCCGTGTTACAAAGGCGAATGTGTATTTTCTTCTGACACAGATGCAAAGCAGGAACATCATCAGAATAAAAATCAGAAGTGGGGGCTTGGGTGGGATGGAGTCATCTTTATCAATCAGGTCCAAAAAGAAAGAAGACTGAGAATGTCTCAAGTTTCTCTGGATCCAACTGCCTCATTCCTGTTTCCTCTGCTTCCAGCTCTAAGATGGCTAGCTCTTCCCCTGTGTCTCTGTCATTGCTGAGACAGTCTGCAAGGGTTCAGTAGCTTGGGTTCAGCTTTTCATGTGTTCTGCTTTCTCTCACTGTGTAGTTCACCAGGAACCTCCACGCTAGGCACCAGCAATTCACTCCTGGAATTACGTACTGCTGCACCACCAGCACAGTCCCAGTCAGAATCCAGAGCAGACTCATGTCTGTGCCTCCACACAGGGGTGGGTTCATGAGTGAGAAGCTCAGTAAGAGCTCTGGGAAGAGCCACATGTTGTCCACTGCTTTTGTCTGGAGGCCATACACTGCAGTAAAGAGTACCTGAAGGAGGAATTAAAACCAATCTTTTGATTGCAAAATCAAAAGACAGAATCTCTTTATCCTTTTGGCATACTCTCCACACCATGTCCCAAAGATGGAGCTGCTCAGCTTGTTCAGAAAAGGGCTGTAAGCAGCCCCATGAAGTTGAGGCATTTCACAACCCAACCTAAAGATACTGGGTCTTTCCTTGAATACATCCTTGCAGGTTAACTAACACTGCCTTAGGCAGACTGTGGTGATTAAAACACATATTTACTGTTTCAGTGTAAGGCACTGTAGTAGTCTGCAAGTTCTAATATGGCTTCAAATACTTTTTGCCATGTCTCCAGGGCTCCATTGGCTGTGAACCCCGTGCTATGTCTGACAAAGGCAAAAGGCCTCACCTTGCAGTTCGTGCCAGAACTGGGCTTGTGTTTACAGCAGTCTTGCCCGGTGACTGAGGAGACAGGCGGTGCTGACAGCAGCCCTCTGGCAACGGCAGTAAGTGTTCACAGGAAGCAATGGAAGAAACCTCCAGCCTGGAAGTCAGTGACCTCAGCAATGCTGTAGTGGTGACGGTCAGAGAGGGTGGAGAGTCTCACTCTTTGGAAGTGCTACTGCAGAAAGACATATAGCAAAGAGAGAGAAACTAATTTGTAGTATAAGGACTTCATGAGTAGATGAAGACAATATCAGCAAAAAGACCACATTTGTGAAAGGCTTGAGGGCCAGGTCTTTTTCTTTAAATCAGCATGTCTACATACATTTCAATGAAACTACACTGATTTACCTCTGTTGGATACCTAGTTATTTCTACTGTAGAAGAAAGGCTTAATAAATATTATGGATTTTATTTTCATGCTGTATAAATTGTTACGGTTCCCTTGTTATCAGTGAAACTACATTAGATTACAACAGACAAAGGTCAGGCTCAACTATATCAAAGAACATTCACTGAGTGCTTATTGAGCTTTTGTGGTTCAGCTTCCCTGCACTTTTACTGTGAAAAGTGCTTTGAGGAGCTGGGCTCCCTACATGAAAAGGGGCTAAGGCAGTCTGCAAAGGCATTTTAGGATCTTTATGTAAGTTTGGTGCAGAATAGATGTTGTCATTTACTCATGCAAATGTAAATGTATTTGTTCCAAGTAGAACACCCTGATGACCGAAAAAGATATTACTTCCATTTAGTTCATTGTGCCTGAAGTAGAATTAAAGAAAAAAAGTAACAGCCTGTTTGTCAAAGTGATATTTGGTTATAGCTGTCAAAGTTTGTAAGTTACATCAGCTGCTCAGTTTGAAAAAGCAGCAAAAGGCTATTCACAGAGGTGCCTCAGCGAAATTTTCATCCCTGGTGACCTTATGTGAGCTTGAACTGTACTGACACAATCACATTTCTCCATCCCACTTCACAGATACATCTGCAAGAATTAGTATCATTTCTGTAAACATATGAAAACTGTGCGTTCCACCTTGAGATATTACTTGAGGAAATCACTCATATATCGATTCCTGATGTTGCTGGTTTTAGCAAGATAAGACTTCTAATCCATCTGCTGAACGTTGCCCTGCCAAAGATTAAACAGCTTTCATGCCTACCCACCCCCAGTTAAAGGAAAGAAAAGAAAGAAAAGGTTAGTGTGTTGATGGGTTAAGGCAGGTCTGTTTTCAGAAATGAGCAAAAACCAACAAGAAGTGCTGTTTTCTATGTCAGTGCCAGTTTCTGAAGCTTTAAATAGCACTTCTGTCTGCAAAGAACAGAATGGAGAAATCGCAAGTGTGTGGCATCACTACATAAAAAACCAGTAAAATTTCACTCAAAGCTAATGGAGAGCTTTATGCCTCCTGCTCAGAGGTGCAGGCTGTTAGTCTACTGCCCTTATCCTCCTATGTTCTGAAAATAAGAATGCTGCTGAGAATTTGAAAGTCCAATTTGCTCTAACAACTGTGAAATTCCGGAATGCTCCTTTAAAAGTCCAGTTTGCTCTAACAACGGTGAAATTCCAGAATGCTCTCTGATAACAGTGAGGTTGGGTCAACTTGAAACTAGTATAAGGAAGCACAGTTTTGTATGTTATTTCACAAGGTACTGAAAAAAATAAATGCATTTCAGAACGAATAGTAGGATCTGAGGAGCCAGAAGGAAGGAAGAAAGGTGTTACTAGAGAGCCTGGGAAGGGTAAGAAAACATCCTTAGCAATGAATGTAAGAAGTTTAAAGTATCCAAGGTAGGGAAGAATGCTCATTATCTTTGTTACATTTGTTAGTTTCCCCAGTGATTATGGAACGGAAAGTAATGTTATCATATTTCTCTCTCTAATGAAGTAAGCAGCTGAAATGACCTTGCATAATGAAACTATAGTAACAGATATTTATACACATAATACACTGATTTGTGCTTTATACACATAGGTGTCCTATTTGCTGATACTAGCTAGAAATAAGTGAAATAAGAAACTTGCACGACTGATGAAAATGAGATTTATACATGATATATATGAAAAAATAATTACAAAATAGCTGGAGTTTCACATCTGTTCTAAAACATTAAAGACCTTGGTCACAAGTACTTGCAACTATTAATATTCAGAGATATATAGTTTGCCATTTAAATGTAATTAGCATCATTTATAACAAAAATACCTGTGTCCAGAAATACACACACACGCACACTCTTACACACACAAACACAAGCACACTGACAAATCAGGGCACTAAAAATTAAAAAAAAACCCAAACCGTACCCCTGAGAATATTGCCTTGAGTCACTGGTGATGAAGGCCGCACATGCATGGAAACAGGTGAATGACCAGACAAGTTGATCAGAGCAATAAGTATTAAATCAGTAGAAGATTTCTTATCGACCACAAAGGTGTGGGATGGATCCATACTGTGTGCACATGAGAAGCCTAGCAAGGTCTTCTGAAACTTAAAATTGGGTATTGCTAACCCATTCTAGCCTTTCCCTGGCTTTGGATTTTGACTTGTTAAGAGATTCCTTTTTCAGCGTATCCATGTCAAGACACGATAGTTTTGAAAGAAACTGGTCTTTTCCTGATATCAAAGTCTGATCCATCATACAAATTCTGATCTAAACAAAGATACCACTGTGGATTCAGAGGAAGAACGAGCATTTCTGTTGTTTCTGAGGACCTCTCAATTATTAATAGGCTTTGACATCCTTATTTTGCCCTGGAGCAGTAAGGAAATGTTTCACAAACATTGGTACTGAGAAAATAAACTGAGCAGCTTGTTCAAAAAAAGGTCTGAGTGAAATGAATACAAGCATCCTGATCATAGAATCATAGAATCATAGAATCATAGAAAATTTTGGGTCAGAAGGGACCCCTAGAGGTCATCTAGTCCAACACCCCCGCAGCGAGCAGGGACACCGCTAACTAGGTCAGGTTGCTCAGAGCCCTGTCCAACCTGGTCTTGAATGTTTCCAGGGATGGGGCCTCCACTACCTCTCTGGGCAACCCGTTCCAGTGTTTCACAGTCCTCATTGTAAAGAATTTCTTCCTCATATCCAGTCTAAACCTACCCTGTTTTACTTTAAAACCATTACCCCTCGTCCTGTCACTGCTGTCTCTACTAAAAAGATTGTCCCCATCTTTCCTATAGGCTCCCTTTAAGTACTGCAAGGCTGCAGTCAGGTCTCCCCACAGCCTTCTCTTCTCCAGGCTGAACAAGCCCAACTCTCTCAGCCTGTCCTCATAGGAGAGGTGCTCCAGCCCTCGAATCATTTTTGTAGCCCTCCTTTGGACCCGCTCCAACAGTTCCACGGCCTTCTTGTGCTGAGGGCTCCA
>Ga0065711_1034405_pt1 | contig 23828 bp, 18 predicted proteins | sample Hoacrofraction12_FD_59098 | JGI IMG/M metagenome (GOLD analysis project Ga0065711, IMG submission 59098) | Hoatzin crop microbial communities from Cojedes, Venezuela - Epithelial fraction 12 v2 (version 2) | ecosystem: Host-associated > Birds > Digestive system > Esophagus > Crop | place...
GAGGGAACTGGGGCTGTTCAGTCTGGAGAAGAGGAGGCTGAGGGGGGACCTTATTGCTCTCTACAACTACCTGAAAGGAGGTTGTAGTGAGGCAGGTGTTGGTCTCTTCTCCCAAGTAACTAGTGATAGGACAAGAGGCAGCGACCTCAAGTTGCATCAGGGGAGATTTAGATTGGATATTAGGAAAAATTTCTTTACTGAAAGAGTGGTCAGGCATTGGAATAGGCTGCCCACAGAGGTGGTGGAGTCACTGTCCCTGGAGGTGTTCAAAAAATGTGTAGATGTGGCACTTTGGAATATGATTTAGTAGGCATGGTGGTGTTGGGTTGACGGTTGGACTTTATGATCTTCGAGGTCTTTTCCAACCTTAATGATTCTATTTTTTTTTTTTTTAAAGCTTTTGCATGGGCTTTTAAGAAACCTCCAGGGAATTAAACAGAGAATAAGAAAGTAACCAATATGAAAATTTTATATCAAGCCCTGCAGAAAAGACTGCAGTCTTCTAGACTCCTAGCAAACTTCCTAGCAAAGCATTTAAAGGCTGCCACTGTAACAAAAATACTCATCCCACACTTTACCAGATTAACATCAGCCATCTGAAGTACTATCAACATTATTACATGCATTGCTATACATGCTATCAAACACTGAGTAGACATATTCCAGAAAACCTCTGTTCCAGCTTCAGCACTGAACTTATTCTTCCTTGATTCTCAACCACGCCTATAGTGAATGGCAAGCAAAAGTACAGATCTGTCAAGTCTAAGAATACTATGTGCATTGCAACTAAACATAACCATGCTTCCACTGGAATTCAACGCTTTCTATACAAAGATGTTCATTTTTGTTTTGATTGTTAATAAACCCCATTCTACCATATGATTTAAAAAGACCAGATTTTTTTTCTGTTTGTATGATTACTTGCTTGAATGTAGGTAGAGTTATCCTGGGTTACTCTTCCTCAGTTGTAGCAATCCTGTCAGACTCTGGAGACAGGGATGGGGTTTTTTTCTGCCTCCAGTTAAACACGAACAGCAGACACACGAATACTAGCTTTATGTGGATTCTCTATGCTTAAATGCTGCCTCAGCTGTGCACAGCCTCTGTTGTCAGTCTTCTGTATTAGAATTTAGTATAGCTACAGTTTTGAGGAGAAAGTAAAAGGTTGTCTTCGTATAGCTGCTCTACTGTAGATGCACCAGCTTCCAAAACATTAGTCTCCACTCATGACCAGAGCGTAATTACTTTCCAATTTAAGAACACAGCATAAATTACTCCTCTGCAATCCTCCCCTCCCCTCAAAAATTGTCTTTCCAAGAGCAACAGTCACACAGGGCTAGGTGAAGCACCATTTCCTCAACTGACCTGAGCAAATACCTCTTTGAATGCTCTGACTCTGTTCTTTCCTTTTCTGGTCCTCCTTCCTCTCCGCAGTAAATACTATACATCCACAATCAGACACTTACCTTGAGAAAAGGAACTAAATACGGTTGTGGAGACGACTTGAGTTCTATGTATAGCTTTTTTGTAAATTCTTCTGGTTCAATTTTTGCTTCCTAAGAGGAAAGTATAATTACAATCATAAGTTAGACTATGAGTCTACGGTATTTTTTTCCCAGGTCTATCAAAAATTCATGGAAATTTACATCATTGTGGAATTGTTCAATGTCAATACTGAAATGGTTTTTCCTCTTATGCTTTTAATCAAAAGGTTTTAGGGTAGAATGTTCTTATAATTTAGATACAGTATTATCAAATTCAATTACTTTCTTCAACTCCAGGCAGGTAACACTTGCGGATACTTGTTCAAACACCTCACCGAAGTGAAGTGACAGAAACAAGTTTGTAAGTAGGGCTGAGTAGCAATGAGTACCTCATTGTTATGAAGAAATAGTTAAAATCCACCCCGGAGTACTTTTTCGGTGTAGAAGTAGTTTATCTGCATAAAGATCAATTTAAAGAGACCAGAGACAAAAGACAACTCTGTAGTTTTTGCAAGACAATTCTAGTCTAATGCATCATAGCATAATAAAGCAGAATACTTAACATAGTCTTTCAAAAGCAAGAGAAACTGAACATCAGAACATTACTTCTGCATACCACTATGGTGACAGTCCTCTGGCTTGCAGAGTATCGTCTGCTTTCTTAACACTTTCCACTCTGCTCCAACACAAACATCCGACTCGAGGGCTTGGGAGGGTTAGGAAGCTGCAGCAGACTTCCCACACCCCTCACTCACTACTTCAGCGCCACTATGACAGGGCTAGGGTGGTGACAGACACTGCTGCCCTTCCTCACCCTCCCGAGTGAGACCCTGCCACAGAGTCACCAAGAATGTTACCTCCTCCAAGAAGGTAGAGACACACAAGGCAGAAGGACCCCAGCACCTACGTATGTCTCTGCTGAGAGACTCCTCTCGCCCATGTTCTCCTTCGGAACAACCCTTCCAAGGAGCTACATGACCAGAGCAGGGGGTTTAAGGAACGTATACTGACAGACAAACAGAACTTACAGTACCTCTCCTATCCAGTCATTTGATCTGCTGCCTGTTAGGTCTCACTGAGCTGTGGATACAGGTCACCAAGGTCTCACTGATTGATGCAGATGCTGTGCTTTGGCACGCTACATCTCAGTGCATATACAGCTCTTGACACCCACTTCATAAGATGCTGCCTTAAGGACCATTTTACTTCACAGCTGCCATTTACTCATTTCCCTCATGCATATGAAACATTAATTTACTTTGTATTTACATCGTACACACACACTGAATGGCAGAACAGCAGCGTTTTTAACATATTACATAAAGCAAACTAATGCACAGTTAAATGATGTATTAATGTCTGGTAACAACTGTTCTTAAAAAAAAAAAATAAAGTACTGTAAGCACAAGAAAGAACAATTCTAGTATTTTCCTGCAGAACCAAGATGCATGGTCCAGCAGGGACACAAACGCAGTGGAAGAGGAGGAATCCAACAGTTTTGCAAGGCTGCATCTTAAAAAACAATCTGCTCTCCAAAATTACGACTCCAACTGCCACGCTTTTCTAGACTGAAAAGTCCTTTGGTACCACTAGCAAACCCATCCCTCTCCACCAGCCCACAGCCTTCTGCTACAGTGGAACAACAGAACAGCAGCAGCGGTCAAATGCCAAGACAAGAAGCGGCAGGAGAAATCATTACCAAAACCCAGCTGTGCTGGGGTACAGCACAAAGTGGCATACAGAAGCCACTTGGAAGGAGAAAGAGGATGGCACACTATTTTCTTCATCCCTTTGTCTAAAGACATACTTGTTCCACTGGAGCTTCACTGAACCTGTAAGTCATTTCTGTCCTGCAGTAACACAGTAGTATGGACTTAGCACTGCACTACAACCTCCACAGTAATACTCTTGCCATTGAGGACTCAAAACTACACTAACATGAAAAAAAAAGCAGCTCAGACCCAGAAGCTGTGTTAATACTGTGAGCTCCTCCTGCTGTCAGTCACCTGTGTGCATAGAAGAGAAATGTCATGGGGGAAAAATCCAGCATGGGATCCAGCTAAAAATAAGAGTTATGATGTAAGACTTAAAGAGGTTCAGATGTACTCAGCCACAAACCCAACTCTTCAGCTGTTTAAAAAAAAAGAGATAAGGGAACAAAACTATGATGAAGTCAATGTCAAAAATGATACACAAATGATACACTTTGTTTTTGAAGAAGTCTCACCAGTAGATTTTGCACCAGATTCTTCACATTCTGCCCCATCTCGGGGGCTTGAGGTCCACTAGATGCCAGTTTTATTAGCGTGGCAAGAAAATTCTTGCATTTCTTCACATTCTCTAACATCTCCTAACGCAGAAACAAAGAGAAGACTGTTAGATGTTGCATCGGCTCTCCAACCTCTGATGAATACAGAGAATGTTAATTTTTAATTAAAAACATTTTTTTTTCCCCTTACTGTAGAAGCACTGGTCTCTGCCACTGTTGTGCCCTCTGCTTTCACAGAGACTGCCTTTTGGGAGATAGCTTGTGCAGGTGGTCCTGTAACTGGAAGTTTTACAGGTGTTCCAGTACTCAAAGGCTTTACAGCAGTAACTGTAGTAACACTAGCTGTTGCAGCTGCTGGCTGAAAAGAAAAATTAACACTTTTTAACCAAAGACCAACGTGACAAACACACAGCATTCTGCTAGCATACAAGGTAGCACCCTCACTCCACACTTATTTTAAAATATAAATAAATTACTTATATTTGTTTTTAAAGTTTGGATTCCTATGCTTTGAGAGGCTCTATTTAATAGAGTGACAGAACCCTCACAGCCGCATTTCTGTTTTCAAATCAAGGGCAAGAAGCAACAAAGGCTCACCCAGACTGAAGCACTGCCTGCAACTTCAAGTGAAGAGAGAAAGGTAAAGTTGTCTTGAAGAAATCAATAGATTAACTTTGCCAGGCTCCTACAGTCTAAGACTAATGAACTTTGGACAATGCTAAGCCAGCCAATACTGCTCTGAAGATAAATACATCCTTAAGCGATTATTTATCTTCCTTTCTTCTCCTGCAGCTCCTCCTGCAACTGCAATATCCCTTACTCTTCCCATCACACATGCAGTAAAAAAACTTCCATTTTGGAAGGCCGTGTACATGACAGCAGCAGCAGCCAGCTGGGCAAATGCACCTGACAAGTTCTTCCTGCCTTTTCCTTGTGAGCAGCAAGTTGGATCTCTCTCTCCTCTGCCCAGAACACAAGCCCTCACAAATTTCAGTTACTGTAAGACCTCTTTTAAAAATCTCTTTAGAATTTACCAAAAGATTCAGAAGCTCCAGCAACAGGAGAGTAATGAAGGTTCAGGAAAAAAATAAGAACACAATTGCCTCTTTCCTTTGCAAGCCACTCTAAACAGTAGTTTCCAGAGGAAAACCTACCAAACGTAGTATTTCTACTTCAGATTTTAAAGAAGAAAAAAAAAAAAAGAAAAAACCTCACATAGTTCTACAACAGAATACAATATGAGTAAAAGACTTTGCCTCTACAAAACCCATTACTTCCGATTTCTCAACTTGAAAACTAAAAAATCAGATTGAACCTGTAGGTTACAGAAAAACAAGAGTTTCAGGTTAGCATTTGAAACCTGAAGTTGGGTGCTGTTTTTCCTCCAAACCTCTCAAAAGAAAGGGAAAGTCTGGTTTTGTAGGCCAAATCCTAGGTTCTGATCTGTGCAACATAGTTGCTTTCACTGACTCTTAACACACTTAAACATCATGGTTTACTCCAGCAATCACAAATTAATACGTGCTAATTGCATTAACAATAAGACAGTAGCATAAGAGCTCAACTTACCCTACCATGAATAAAACAAGAACTAATCAGAGTTGGACAGACACCATGTAGAATATCAAAGGGCTTTTAAGTCTTTCAGGATAGGGAAAATTAATGAACGAACATTTCAAGCTAAAGCGAAACACTGTCACTTTTGTCATGTATTTATAAATCATTTTTTTTCCCCAAGTGGGTGCCCCCTTTCCTCCCCAAGCTACAGCCAGCTTGGCATGAAAGAAGCAGGCAGCTACCAGAAAGCTTTCCAGCTTAGGCTCCCACTGTTGGTAACACTTTAACGGCTCTCTGCAGGATCTTTGCCACCACTGCTGCCTCTTCCAAGGATGAGGCTCAACAGCTCTAAGACCACAGGGAGGCAAACTGGGCATGCGAATCCCACAAACAGATGGACGGGAGGAAGACGGAAGGGGACAGAGTGCAGATCTGTCAAGCTGCAATGCCCTGGGCTTTTAAAAGCCGAAAACGTGAGGTTTGCGGGAGCTGATCTCTTGCAAATTCCAGCGTGTCTACACGTCAAGGCCAGAACGGCATTTTATCAGGCAAGGGAGGGAACAACAGGAAGGCTGCTGGACGCTTTTCCCAGGAAGACAAATATATGGGAATTAACTTCTGTCATCTGCCCTCAACCTTTTTCACTACTGACAATTCTCATTCTCACTTCAAGCAACAGAGAAACAGTCACCACAAAAAAATGGCACTAATCCTGCATATTTTGAAGTCATTTCAAGAGAAGTGCTCTGCATCTAAATGAAAGTGCCCCAGCATGATGCTAATTAGATACTTTGCAGCTTCAGTTACCCCATCTGGGAAGAAGGTAAAAAAATACAAATGTGCAGGTGTTTTGTCTAACCTCAGAGCTTAAGCATTCAGGGATGACAACAAACAGAAATATTTTTGTAGATGAGGAGAATAATCCTGGAGTCAGTAACTAGCGAGAGTTTTGCAGATAGTAGTGTTCCAAGCTGTACTTATCACAGGATAGGAGATACACAACTAAGCCAAGGATTATTTCCTCACCACAGTCTCACACTTTTTGTGATGACATCATATTTCCACACCAACACTCCTCTCCTGCGACTTCAAAAAACTGTCAAGACTAACAACAGCAAGTTCTCTCAGGACTGGTGAATTAACCGCTGCCAAGGAAAGCAGACCCAAGCCCTTACATATGGACTCCCTTGTCAGCACTCCTCTCTTGTCCACCCCAGGGTGAGGAGTGGAGTGGCCCTGAGATGGCAGGATGTATCCATATTGCACCTCTTCAGCCTTTATCGTATGAGGAGCTGGTACAGCAAAGCTTTGTAATTCTCTGCAAAACAGAGGGGCTCCAAGGACATTGCTCCAAACCAAAGAGCACTAATATTTTTTCCTAAAGTCATTGTTCCTGCTGTTTACATCCAGCCCTTCCAGTTCATTAGAAGTGTTCAAGATTCTACAAGGCAAAAAAACACAGCTTATAAAAAATACTCCATGTCTACCTCTTTAAACATCTCAGAACACAAGTTGAACTGATTATATCAAAACTGAACTAAGAAAGTACAGAAGAGCCAAATCAAAGACAGATGTAAGTTAAAAAAGGAAAAGTTAATAGCATGATGAATCTCCATGTTTATCCACATGAGAGTGTGAGGATGCAAGCAGCTTCATCCATCAGATGGAAGAAATCTTTGCCTTCACCTCTTCTACCCAGTGCAAGAGTAGTATAGCAGATGACTACCACTTTATATCCTAAAGATATAAAGAGAACACAAGCACATGACTTGCAAGCTAGTATTCCAAAATAAAAGGGGGTAAGGAATACCTGCTATTGTTCTTAGACATGAAGCATATGCTGTTTCCATTCTAAGCAAAACAGAAAATGTATTAAGAGAGGCCTCTGGGTTTTCCCCTTCAGCCCCACCATTATTTATCTGCAGTGAGAAGGAAGAGAAAAAACACAGAGCTATGAATAGTTTTCAGTTGCTGATACAGAAGAACAGCAGGAGGACAAATTTGTAAGTCAGACTGTCAGTTACCACTGTCAGCAAATATATCCCCCAATCCTTCAAACACCCTCAAGGTCAAGAACATGTGTCCACGTTTTTTTGAATTACTGATCCTGCTCATTTACTGAGTGCTTGGTCAACCACTACAGCCCAGTCTCCTTTAAGCTCTTGTTCACAAAAGATCTGTACAAACTAGATTTCTTCCCATTTCTCCTCCAGTTTGACGACAGAGTATTTTAGCTGCAGAAAGAAGCAGTTTTTTCCTCACAGGTGCTTATCCAGAACTCTGGTCCCCAAGTACATAAGATGAACTGTATCCAGGAGAAGTCTCACACTCTACAAGTGGCAACAGCCTCTTCAGAAGAGTCCTACATAATTTTTCTCTGGAAAAAGACAAATAAGACCTAGGAAATAAGACAAAAGCACTGCCTAAAAATAATGAGGCATTTCCAACCACTGCCTATTTACAGTTGTATCTGTGGAATCTGTCCGCCCAATTAGAGAACAAAGGTCTTCAGCTATGACCTTCCTTTAGTTTTTAACAAGAGAAAAAACTGTACACATGAAAACTAGCTTGACTGGTACAGACAGCTCACTTTCCCCTCAACATCTTGTGTTTACTTCATTTTTCCCTAAGGAATCGGGGACCCCAACAGGAGAGAGCATTAGTAGGTCTCCATCTCCCAGAAAAGCTTCAGGTAGAGCTTGAAGGAGCTCTGTCACAAGGTATAAAAGTGCTGGAAATGGCTCTCTGAACTATTTTATCCATTGTTCATGGGCTTTCTACTGTAGTGAGAGAAGATGATCTCACACAAACTGGTAGAAGCATAATTAATTTATGCATTTCAAAAAAAGAAATTCAGGAAAGGATTTACTGTGAGGACAACAGTTACCAAACTTACTGAAAACCAGATTAGAGTTAGAAATAACAAGAATGCATCCATATTTTCTTCACTTCTCTGTCACTTGTCCTTATTCCATACTATAAAGCTTGCCACCTACCTGCATTACAGTAGGTGGCTGAACAGAAGCCGCAGCATTTGTTGTTTGAGATAATGTTTTCACAGGAGTAGCTGCTTCTTTCTTTAGTAACTGGGTGCCAGAGTTCTTAAAAAAAAAAAAAAAGACATTACGCACACGCAGAGAACAGTTGTCAGACAACTCAATGACAAAACAGACACTGAAGTTAGCAGGAACTAACTTGTCTGATATAAACCAAGACACCCACTCTTACAGAAACAATATAGGCATCGGTCACGTATCCCATACAGTTTAAACACTGTTCAAAGCTATCTGTCTACCAGCTTTAATACTGAAGAAGAGATTCAGCAATATTTAGTCACAATGCCTGATCAGAACAAAATGCTTAAAGGATGAGCATGTTGGCGAGACCTATGCAGATGGTTACTTTTTTTGTACCCACTCTTACTCTTGCATGCTGACCACATTACAAGAAATGGAAGCAAAAAGCCAGCAGGGCTCAGTGGAGGAGGAATATCCTGGGGACATGGGAAAGGTCCTCGGCTTCAGAGAAGTATCCCACCAGAGCATCACAAGGTTGCAGTTACTAGCAGTAACCATTTAGGCATGTTTTCTAGGTTTGGATTGTTTTTTTTCTTAGAACCCTTTACATCATCATCATCAGAGGAATTCCTTAATTCGAACTATACCATATATAATGGCTAGCAGTTTTTTTGCACACTGAGAAAACAAAGCACAGTGGCGTTTATGTGCAAAACCAAACACCATCACACTGTACGGAAAGCATTCAAACACTTGTTTAACCCTCCATGACTTATTGAAAACCCTGTTGTAACTACATAACATATAGCTATGTCAAATTAAAGCTATGAGGGAAGTTACCTGTACAGGACATATTCTGATTGTAGGTGTGCTGGTCGGTACAGATGGTCTCACGTTTGTGTTATTTTGTGGCTGACTCTGTGCTCGTGCTATTGCTTGTTGAGATACTAGCATTAGTTGGCCACTACTGCTTCTGATAAGAACAGTTCCTGTTGGAGAAAAACATTCAGACTGTTAGAAATTGAGCGATATTATGGCTTTCCTATGCTTCTGTGGAAGAAGTAGCTAGACCACACTAATAAGATAATATTTAGTTTCTTACACGAAGGAACAGCTGCCAAGAAATGTAAGAGCTCAGTATACATCAGCTTTATTCTGCATTTTATGACAGAAAACAATTCCTAAAGTCTAGAGAAAAACTTAACTAGACAGCCATATTGAAACACTACGTGCATACAAGATGCAAGCTGCAAATCAGTTCATCGTCTGAGTCAAAAAAGATATTTGGGACATCAGGAAGACAGACATCCTCCTCACACATGCTCTGGGATTACTCTAAAAGTAACTGCTTTAAGCAGTTCCTCAACCCGCAAAATTCACTATCAGACTTGACCGTCTCTATATATTTTCACTTTCTGAACATTTAGGCGCATACTTACAGGTGAAGACATGGTTTAAAGGAAGCCTGGAGTGTGAACTGAGACCTGACTAATACCGGTTCACCTGCCCCTATCGTGACCCCCCGCCTCAGTCAGGCGCAGCGGTCTCCAACGAAAGCCGAGGCCACTCAGGCATCGGAAGCTGCCCCTCTCACAAGGGTCTGTCCAAAAACATTAAAATGCACAGTTTTAATCAAAGTGGCTTGCAGCCAAACAGGGAGATTCCAATGGGAAAGAAACTAAAAGAAAGAGATTCTTCTGCCTTGTTTCCTTGCTTTTTTATGTTTCCCCTTCCAACCTACAGAAATGTCAGCCCATCACGATTTAACTCCTACCACCTTCCTCCTACCCTGTTAGCTAAAACGGCAAACAATTAAACAGCTAACATACAATGAGTATTTTTACTAGAGGTTTCAAATGAACACCACCCTGAGGAGAATCAGCCAGATGCCACAACGCAGTCCCATTTCCCCATGTTTGGAAACCATTCAGCTACCAATGCCGCCGCCTCCTCATGCCCAGCCCCTAGGGGCTTGGCTCTGGCAAACCCACGCCTTTCACTAGGGTCACAAATGCAAAATGGCGGCTGGATCCCTGCTCCTGGCTCCAGCCTCACCTCTTCTGCCCACCACCAAGCCCCCTGCTGCCAAACACCTCACTTCGTGGAGGCCTCCCACAGAAAAGCAACAGGGAACATACAGGAGAACGCCAGATACGTAAACAGCAGTACGTCAACATTTTTGGAGGGCTGCATTCAACTGTCTTGCAAACTGTCCAGTATCTGAAGAATCACAGATTGTCTGTGAACGCTTACAATCTTTCCCAGTGTAGAACAAGCCTGCATCAACAGAACACTCTTTTTACTACCTAGTCTGGAAGCTGTCAAAATATTGCTGTACAATACAGTCTAAAACACTGCTTCTCTCCGAGTTTAAATGAATACAACAGCAAAAGCCACAAGCTCCATGAGTTGGGTTTCGTTAAAAAAATAAAAAAAATCAGGCTATAACCACACGCTTACAAACAGCTTTTCATCCTCCACATCTAAAAGCGTAAGAGGATATTGCAAGACAACACAAAACTTGGTATAAAATTCTGTAACATCAACATACTGCCATTTACACAGCACACAAACAGACTGCAAGAGGAGCATCTGGAGCGATTCCCTCCTTTCTCAAGCAGCCTTTACTAGACGGGGCAGATGCACGAGACAGCTGTATATCCAGAAAAATACTGTTACTCCATCTGACAAATCAGCTTTCGCCTCCTCCACTGAAGTCTTGACTATAATTATATATAGGTACAGATGGATCTTTAATTTAATCATTGCATACCTGGTATCATAGAAAACATCTCAGATTTCTAATTTTCTTTTCATGACATCTTATTTAGATAGTGATTCATGGCATACAATTCATCATCAGTCAAAAAAGGGCATTTTTTTCCCTCGTTCACATCACATGCTTATGCAGATTCTAGGGGAAGAGAGTAAGCTGATGATACCACACATTTTGATAGCAGTAGCGTTTCTCTCTGCTCTAGGCCTAAACTCAGGATGACAGACGTGTTGCTACTGGAGGTTTCAGACTTTTCTAAGCTTGCTTAATTCCATTGCTAGCTCTACTCTTTGAAAAGGCACACAAATTTATAATTTAATTCCTTTAGAGATTTGGATGCATTAAGTGTTTTGTGTTCATGTATTTGGGAGATTTTGTCACTACTCATTACATTTGTTTTTCAAGCCAAACTGTCAGAAGCACCATTTCTACTTCCCCGAGTCATACTGCATATCAGAAACATCACCATTACCAGTCAACTCAATTACAGGGTTGGGGTGAGTTTTTTTGCACTGCTGTTCCGAAGTTTCAGTCAGCATTTGCCAGAGATGAAGACCCTGCCTGAAGAGTATCCCATCCTCCAGTCACTTGAATGGGGAGAGTTTTCAGCAGACTCCACATGATGGGACATTAATTCAAGAGCAACACCGCTAGCAAGCTTATACAAATACAATACAGTCCATATGCAAATTCATTAATATCTAAAAAAAAGTACACAAAAACCAACCACCACAAATATTGACAAGTCCCAGTAGTCCCTTTACATATAACCCTGACTGCAATGATCCCAACAGCACTGTACCCCAAAACATAAATCAACTTTCCTGCTAGTAACAGGGTTAGTCAATACAAGGACATCCATACTTTAGAAAACACTGTAAAATAACTTTAGGCTCATTCTTGGTGAGAGCATCCACATAAGTAGTTAGCTAAGGCCACTCCAGTCAGTGGTCATAGCCTGGATTGGAACATATGACTAAGATGATGCCTGTTTACTTCCATATAAGTTACGGTAAGAACTTGTTCCACTTGGAACAAACATTAATTTTCCTGTATTTGTTCCATTTGGCAGAATTTTCGATATGGTGGTAGCCTTTTCATGTTGGCTAGCAAAAATAGAACTCCAAAACCAATATTATGGTAGTCTATTAGCTACTGCTTTGGTAGGCTTAACACTGTAAATGCGTGATGCTAGCACAAATAAAACTGAAGGCAAATTTGAAATGACTGTCATAGCTGTCATACAGATCCATACAGTGAAGAGCCACAAGACATCACTTCAATCATGAAACACGCAGTTTTGGGCAGTTACAACCTAATGTCGCGAAGTGACAGTGAACTGACATGTGGATTGTCTGAAACGGTTTGAAAGCTGTTGAGAAGGGCATTTATTTTTCACTTCTGGTTGCCGCAATTTACTTATGCTTTTTCACAACTTAAAAATACCCCCAATCTTTTGGTGCTCTCTTTCTGCCTTGAAATAAAAGCAACGATCCAACACTGAAGTCAATAGTGCAGGCTCCAAGAGGAAACACAGGAGGTGTCTTCTGCCAGAAGCAAAGGTTCCACAGCACGCACAACCAATGCGTGAAGCCTCATACACCACATACAGCTGCACAAGTGTGAAATGAGGGAACAGCAGGTGATGGTAACCTTGAGGTTCTCAACAGAAAGATCACAAACAGGCTCATGCAGCTACCAAGATGCTACTATCAGACATGAAGAGAAGTGCAAGAATGCACATTCTTCACTTGGGGGGGGGCGGGAAGATACTATTTCTTATCAAGAGCTGTTTTCACATTCACTAGAAGGCAAATTTTTGCAAAACTAAACATGAAAACAGATCAGGTCTTGCAGTCATTGCAAGACCACGGGAAAACGGGGGGGGGAAACCTCTGAACAGCCGAAACAGTGAAGTTTCAGCTAACACCGCTCAGCATCGCATTTAAAAACAGAAAAGATATCTGCAGTCTCAGACCAAAATATCAGCACCAACTGTCGTTACTGAACAGCAACGAGGCATCTTTGTAACGCCAAGGTGCCCTCCTTTGGGCAGCCTTTCCGAGAAAGCAGTGTTTACAGGATACACAGTTTGACGGTTTTACTGAAGTTGTTTTGGAGAACAGGAAAGACTTTCTCACCACTCATGCACTTTGATAGCAAGAGTAAGACACAATCCTTTTGGGGCTACAAGGCTGGTCCTGTTTTCAGATCACAAGCAGAAAACCCAAGTGACCAGTTACTAGCAGGGATTAGTTCTCACATGCTTCGCTGGAGGACTTGGGTGTCTCTCACAGATTAACAAATAGCCCTCTTTACAATGAATTGAGACTTCTGTCTCTAGATATTCTGCCTGTCCTGACAAAAAACATCATTTGGAAAGTTATTTCTTTTTCTTGACTGCCAGAGAAGGCAGTTAAAAATCTATTTCAGTCCTTTCTTCCCTGCACACCTTCCTTTGGCTGCAGTCCTGCAGGAAGGCTGCAAGGGAAGGAACCAAAGCTACATGGAAGCAGCCACGTTACAGCTTCTCGCCTTGAAGAGGTCTCATTGAGATCTGTGCCCTTTCTCTCCAGTGGCACGCCTTCTCCTGGAACAGGGGCTGAAAGAACCATGCCTCCAGAAAGAGCACCTGGTCTCACTCCTGCAAAGCTCAGGCAACCACCACCCACAACAGCCTCTACCCAGGCACACCAGCAGTGCCTGCCATGCAAAACCAGAGGCCTCCTATTAAAATTCCATCTGCTATTCCAATACGAGATACCTCTGCTGTAAATTCTTTGCTGTTCCAGCACCACCAGCCAAGGAAATGTAGATTTTTCTGTACTTGGTTGTAATGCACTTGAAATTTTCTAAGCTGTAGCTGCGTTTAGCATCCAACCCAGGGATCAAGAAACCCAGGCTAGCAGGAGGAGCAGCTTCCAGATACCTCTTCATTGTAACTACAGACAGAGAACCAAAAACTCAGAGACATGAACAAGATGCTGTGGGATCATGGCAGAGATCTGTTCATGCCATTGCACGTAAGGCCAGCAAGCCCCGAATAAGCTTCACTATATTTCAGGGAATAGCGTTAAGGAAACCACATTGTCATTAACAAAGTTGTGGTGCCAACGGAAGCTTAGGGTTTCATCCAGCAGCACTGAACACCAATGTATGCTAAACACATCCCACCATAAGGGCAACTTCCACCATGAAATTTCTACCACGTAAGACAGGTGTGAGGCTGTTTCTGAAGGAGAACATCGAGAAGGAATTTCCTGAGATGAACCAGCCAGCAGGCATGCTCTGGTGGAGATACACCGTGTGGCGTTACATGGGAAGCTGAACTTGTCAGGTTACACCACCACTTCAATTACATGGTTCCCAACACAACAGTTCTTCGGAACTGCTAGCTGGAGAACAAGATGAATAAACAAAAATAAGTCTCCTGCTCCTAAAATAAAATACAAGCAAGAACAAAATGCATTAGACCAAACTCATTTAAATAAGAGAACACAAGCTGCAAAAGTCGCTTTCAAAGAAGGGTAAGTTTAGCTTATTTTGAAACAAGAGGTGCCTGCATCAGGTATGTTGCCAACCTTTGTAAAGTTAACTTTAACACCAACTACAAATACATGCCTAAATGAGACTTTCAGGCCCCATATCAGTAAAGTGAACAGCTTAAGAACAAAAACGTTTTAAAACAGCAGTAATGTTTCAGTGCTCTTTGTTACTAAACAAATCTTACTCTTTCACTGAACTACTCAAAACAGGATAGCTTTTAAGGCAGTTACATGATAAGACCAAGCTTTAAAGGGGATGTTTTAGGAGACTGAATGACAATTAGAAAAGAATGTCAATTTTAAGTTTCTTAGCCTCACTATTTAGGACGACTCGAAATTCAGAAAATGAAAGACCAAATACTACTAATCCATGCAACAGCTTTGAAAGTATTTTTTCTTTCTAAGGGCATCCTTCAAAAAAAAAGCATTTTTTCTTCAATCCTGTTTATTGAGGCTCACAGAACAGGTCACTTCTGTTACAAAACCACATTACAGGACTGAATATGAAAGACCCAGAAGGACATTATGTGAGACATCGACTATTCAGGCAATGATCATATCAAAGTGTGTTATGTTGTCAACTGGCTGTAAAAGACTGCTGAAGAGGCAGAAAGTCTTAATAAAATACTGTAAAAGACATGATAGGTAAGTCTGATACTGAAGTGCCTTAACTTTTACATGACTTACATAACCCTTCTAATACATCAGGGCTGTATGTTTTCAGACAAAGTATGAACTGTAGTGCATGCAGGAGAACTACTTACTCCCTGGGACCCTCACTTGCTACTTGAGTTTTCCCAGATGTCTGCTGCAGATTTTTGTACTGAAGGTGAAGAAACAAAGATGCAAGCCCAATCTGGAGGCAACATCTAGCTGTGCTTCTTACTGTCTTAGGAATGAAGCTACCATGAACATCTGGCAGCCACCCGAGGTTACCTCACCACAGGCTCCCAATGATGAGCTCTAACTTCTATTCTTAAACGAAATACAACTGACTTCAGACAACAGATCTTCTGGGAAGCCACAAACATTGCCTGTTTGGGGCTTTTCTTGGGAAAACATCTCTGATTGCTCTTTGCTTTCCCAGACAAGCAGGGTAGAGGGCTCATCTATACCTCACGAGTCAAGTTGAGTTGTTCAGCTTGTACACTACATCCACAAAGCATTTTACTCTGCACGACAAATCATTCCAACCTTTAGAAGTCAATTTTAGTTGATGCAAGAGGAATACAGCAATCATCAACCCATAACCAACACTGTAATGGCAGCAACCAGAACGATTCACCACATACCCAGGCCCTCAACCAACTCACTCTGTTCACATGTCGTTTCACTAACCAAATAACTACATAGCTCAGAAATCACCCTCTGCGCCCCTTCCCGCTGTTCCATGGAAGTTTCTGTACTAATGGGTCTTTGTAGCAACAGCCCAGGACCAGTGACTGGTACGTAGATAGCGCAATGTCACGATGAGATTCCCCATTTTGAGTTCCAATGAAAGACACCTTGTTTTGCCCACAGATATGGTATTAATTTCTACATCAGGAGAAAAGTTCAAAGTGCGTAATCCAAACATTCTTTCATGCTACAACAGAATACAGACAGGCTAAATAAAATACAATACAATGTTATACCCACAAGCTCTTTAAAGAAGTTGATTGCATCTTTGCCAACTGCACAAACACCACACCGCAGATTCTTGCAGACTCTGGCCTACAATTTTTAAAGCTGCGTCAGCCTCAGATGTCTGAACGCATCTCACCTTTTCAAAGCCAAGGACTAGCCTCTCACAGACATCACCATCTAGTTGATCGCACTGTTTCACCAGCGTTAATGATTCCCAGATTGCCTGGGTTGCTGTGAGCAGCTTTTCAAACCACCACGCACCCACAACTCCGTCACACTACCAGCTCATGGGGCGTACAGTTCCAGCGATGGCTGTAGCCTCCAGTAACGCCAACCTTTCTCTAGCAATGTTCTGCGCTAACAGCGGGCACCAGCTCCTGAGACCCTCAGCACAGGCACAGCCTTTTCAAGCACAGGGAGCCAGGAAAGGGATGAAGGTATCTCTTCTAGGCAGGATGTAGCCAAGTTTGATAACCTATGGTTTCAAATAGTCTGGAATAATGGACACCATGCACCTTTCTGGAGTTGAAACAACATCCCCTCTCCCTCCCCTCCTCCAGCACTAGACACAAAGTGCTAAAAATGCAAACATCTGCAGCCAAGTTTCACACGCTGCTTAATCAGTCAGTCTTATCCAAGCTGTTGGAGGCTAGCTGCTCATCAGTGCATTTTGGTGCCCAGATGGATATCTCTATCTAACAGACTAGCAACTGGGCCCCCACAGCGCTGATGCCTTTTCACAGAATACAGGCCCACGTTTTAGAGCTAAGAGTTTTCCTCGACTGCATGCACAGTTGAGCTTCATTACTTGAGAATACATTTATAGCCACACAATTTTACACATAGTAAAACTCTTGTGCAAAAATATAACTGATCCAGTTGCAAGGTAGTATACCTTTTATTTATAGCAAACAACAGATAATCATACTAACCATCTAAAGAAAATCTGGACATGGCATTGATTCTTGGAGGGGCTGTAAATAACTGACAGGTCATAGATGTTTTCTGGGCATAGTTCCAAGATGGCACTACTGTTTCTATTCGAAATCAAAGTGTATTTATTACACTTGAATCCGAAGAGTTCTTGTTTGTATTGTGGGTAGACATATGAGATTGCTGGCCAACGCTGCGTTCCACAAGGTGGAGTCTTTTCTGATGTCTTGAGAACATCTAGCTCTTGTCCTTGGGCCACGTCTTTCAGCAGCTGGGATCATTTCCCATCAGCATTTCCCCATCTCATCTCTGTGGTTTGCAACTTTGCTACTTGAGGCAGGGTTACTTTCCTAGCTGAGTAATCAGACAGCTCCAGAATTGTCTACATACAAGATGATCCAACTTAAGAGTTCTCCAGGACCCAAGTTACTTCATGAAGGAGCTTCAAGTATTTGCAGAAGACTCAGCTGACGGCAGTGAAACACTACCTCAAAGGAGCCAAAGTTACACTTCCTTACTTTCAAGACAATTCCCACTGCACTGAAAAAGGCACTGAACCTATACATCACACCCTCTTCTAGTTTGCTGTGTACTCCTAGCATGCACTAGAGTCAAAATTCTTTAAATAGCAAGTTAGATGCTTGGCACTTTGCAGCCACATATATACAGCACACAGCTTTATAAGGACCAGAAGGTATGCCAATACCCTGCACTTACCATTTCTAGAACACTGTGAGCTATTAAGCTGTTACAGAGAAATCTGAGACGTACAGAGTGTTAAACTTTATAAATCTTAATTTTAAACCAAGAGATGCTAAAAACACATAGCTGGTATCTTGGTAGAGTTCTAATAAAGGACAAGATCAGCCTCCTTTAAATCTCTGTTTCCTCTAAATAAGACCAGAATCAACTCAATTAATCCAAATTAATTTCACAATGGGACACTCATTTCCTTGGTGTTCACATAGGGACTAGCAGAATGCTGAATTCCACTTAATTTCCTCTAAAAGTACATATTCACCACTCGGATGGATTTTCACTAATTTCAGAAGGGCAAGCAAGGGCTTAACACTGGATTTTAACACTTATTATCACCTTGCTCTAAGCGGTACAAAGCATACAGAAATCCTTGTAGAAGACAGCAAAAACCTTCATGGAAGCACTAACTTCTGTCTACGTGGATATTACGGAAACTGTCACCAAAGCAGTGTGATATTTGTCAAGTTGCTAGCATACAAGCCATATACAAAGGTGTTCTGAACACACCCCTTCAACACACACCATCAGCTGCCCCAAGCAGACTGCCTAGTCATACACCACCAAGCAGTCAGCTGGACCTGGCTTTGAGAGCTCCACCTGAACAAGATGGCAACTGCAAGTGAGAGTCTTCAGGTGTCACGCCAACCAGGGCATGCTGTTTCACCCACTTGTTAATCTAACCTGGACATCCACACAAGGAACGCTGACTTCCCAGGCAACTCCTAGGAGCAGCCAGTACTAACAAAGCCCTCTCCTCTGCCTCCACCAAACTGGAAGAGTGCACTAGAAGAGGTCTACAAACACGAGCTATGAAAACCAAGCGCCATCGTAACATCTGACTGCTCTTAGTTCACCAAATACCCCAGTGAGATCACTGAGCTGCATGAGTTCTCCACCCTCAACAGACCCTAGATTTGCTCATTAGCAACAAGGATCTTCCATCTGCTGCCATTTTCACCCTGCTTCAGCTGTGGTCAGAGACTATTTCCTCACCACACTGGTGGAAAAGATCCATTAGTAGACTTTATTCTAAAGGTGACCCAGATGGCAGAACAGACCTTAATCCTGACAATCTGAATAGCAAGCCACTTAAAAACATCTACTGTGATCTTTTCCATTCTGCAAATTACACACATTTTTCTTCTGAAATGATCACAGTTTCAAAGCAGTAGATTCATGCAAAAAGAATTTTTAAGAAGAAAGTATTTGCTTTGGGGTTTTTGTCTAAGTGGTTAGGGCAGTACTAATTATTCATCTTTGATAGTTATCAGAAGCTTTGCAACTTACAGCAACACTCACATACAACTGTAACACAATCCTACCCACTAAGCACAGCACAGATATCTACCACATGGCATGACAAATACCTGGTTCTCCAAGACAACTTAAAAAAAAAAATCTGGTATTGCAAACTACTCAAAATAACTCATGAGCTTACCTATTTTAGCAGCATCTTTGGGAAAAGAATACTGAAATATAATTAGTGTTTCTTCCAGCTGTCATTTGTGCGTAGATGATGCTATTTTTACAGCTACAAGCTGAAGGGTCCTTTAAATATTTGCAAAAGCAACAGAAGCCAGGCTCACATTCTCTCTAAGGATAAAAAAAAGTTTACTATTCACCAATTGGTAGCTGTAATTCTCTGCAACACACTCCAATTGACTGTAAAATCTGAACAGCATTTAACATTAATTTTACTGAGCATCATATTTCAGTACTTCAGTATTCTGAATGCATCTGGGTTTTTTTTGTGAAAACCATAAATCTAGAAGTTAGCTTTATATCTTCTGCCAAGATGTAAATCAGAATTCCCACAGGGCTGTGCATTTAATGATATGAAGGCATTGTTTTGCTAGACACATTCAGTCCTGAAAGCAAAATCCAAGTCCTACAGAGCAGCTGAAATTTCTCCTGATTACAGCAGATGATGTTTACTCACTAATTTTTAACTTTGACTTCGCTCTTCAAGCCTGCCAAAGCTTTGCTGACCCCTCCTCAGAAAAAAAGTTGACTGGTGTCGCCTGTTGTGAAGAGAAGTTTGCAAATAATCCATCCTGATAAACCTGCTAAACAGAGGACACTACCAGGATACGAAAGGTTGCAAGGTTGTATTATTTAGCCTCTACTGGTCATCCTACAGCACAAGCATTATGCTCGACTTCATGAGATTATCTACACCCAGAAATCACAGACTTTGAAGGACTGTCTACGGTTTTTGTCTCGTTGAAACGAGAAATCTTTGGACAGCCTCCTCCTACCCAAACTAATAAGTATTTTAAAATCAGCACTTCTCCCTATTCCAAAGTGAAGGACCAGATGCAAATATGAAAATATCACATTCCTCATGAGGTTTTACAACTGATAAATAACAACTAGAACACGAAGAGGGAGCTTCAGAGTACTGTACTTCAGAGGTATTCAGCCAACTTCAAAAACAGAAGGCGGCAGCATCCAGATGTTTACCAGCCCTTACCTCTTGAGGTTACCTTGGTGTCTATATACAATTAAGATAAACATAACAAGATCAGGCTCTGTACCACCCTGCAGCAGTTTTGGGATTCCTGCACCAGCTCCCTCCCTCCCACCCACAGGTGTCTGCACACCGACTGCCTGCCCCTTGCAACAAACAGTGGTTGTACTTGATGAACAGTGACCCACTATCTGCCTAGATAAGCTGCACACAGTGGAAAACCTGCCAGGGACAAGCCAAAATATCCAAGCAAAGACAAACAAGCTGCAAACAGAAATGAAGAACCTGCACCTGCTTCCATCCCCCTCCAAGTCAGGTGCAAATGAACCTCTACACAACGGCCATGCCTTGCACCAGCTTACTAGCGTGAATTAAGGCACACTCAGGGCAACTTCTCTCTGCTGACACCATACTTCAGGCCCATTGGTGTCAGCAACAACAGAAAGCATAGAGCAGAAATACCCACACCAGAGGCAGCTGATGCTGCAGTGAGGAGCGCTGGCAGCTGCTGTCACAGCCCTGTGGCCAGCAGCAGCATCAGGTGAGCTTTCTGAAGAGCTTCCTGCTGTAAGCAAGCAGATCCTGAGATAACAAAGGCAGGATCCCTAGCATTCAGTTATGTATTTTTTTTGTCCCTCCACAGGCGAAGCAGATGCATCTGCGAATTGTCCTTTCAACACCTGCCTGTAGTGACCATTCAAGGGCCAGGGACACCATGAAAGCCACAAGAACAGACACAGAAGCGCCAAAATACTAAGTTCAAGAAAAGCAGAGAAGAAAGGAAACCAAGGCACCACATTCTCCTTGTTATTCTTATGGTCCTTTTCTACCCTCCATTTCTCCAAAGCAATGTGGGGCCCAAAGACACTAAGGTGAGCTACAGACATCCGTCATGGCCCATGGAAACCTTCTCGCTCCTTCCCTTTCTCGAGCCTTTATTTCCTCCTATTAATAGTACAGCCCAACCATATCATCCCCTCCAACACTAAGCTCAAATTAACCAAAGACACAATTTCTTGTTAAGCAGATAGTCCATGACACGAGACTTTTGAAGTTTTCGAAGCACCAGCACAGACCACGCGATCACCAGAGCTCAGGACCGGGGGATGTACTGGCAGTGCGGCACTCACCATGCTGGTCTGCTCTCTGCCAGCCCCACAGACTCGCTTGCTGCACGCAAAGCCTTCTGAAATGCTGCAAAAGTGGTCTTGACAACACAAGGGCAATTGAGGAAAGGTCCCTTTGGCAGATCATGCAAGCTCCCTCCATTCAGGAAGACACACCCCAACCATTCAGTCTAAGAGCTGATGGTATGTAAGGTCAAAAAGCCACAACCAACCCCTCAAGGCAGAATCTGCCCAGCTGAAGGTGTTTGAAGGACATAGTCCCCAGCTAGAGCCCAACTGCATGCTAAAACCCCCAGTGCTGGCTGGCCATAAGCCAGGGGTAGACTCACACCTGCTGACTGCTACTACAGGAGATACCCCAAGGGTGAAGGAGGAAGGTCTTGAGTACCAGTACTGGCCTAACAGTTGGCATTTTGTAGCGGAAAACATAGGAAGGCAATAAAAAACCCTTGTTACTCATGAGCAAATCTGGGTCCTGCAAGACCTGGAGAATTTGTGAGGCTGAGTGATCTTCCCTGGGCAGCCAGGTAAAGGGGCACTTGTCAGAAGGACAACCTGCGCTCAGAGGCAAGGCCATACCTGGCCATCAGTCCTTCCCACTGCCAGGCTTTATTCTGGTGGAGGGGGAGGTAGAGACAGAAGCCTAAATCTGTGACTTCCACAAACCTCCGCCACCCTCCACGCCACGGGGGCAAGCGCAGCTCCCCGGGTGCTGTTCCTCCCCCAGACGCAGCCCCATAGCAGCTGGAGAGCAGCTCACCAGTCCTTCAGGATGAGCAGTCTGTGCCGTGCTGCCCAGTCTTTCTCAGAACAAGTCCAATCAAATAGCTCCCTCTGACACTCAGCAGGACGATGCCTTCTGTATGCATTGTCCTTAACAGGTGCCACAGGTTGAATGCCATGATTTTAATACCAGGTGCCTTCTCCCTTATGTGTTTTATCCTGCACAGCTCGATTTTGCAATTCATTTGAAATACAAACTTTTCAAGCTAAAGAATTTGGTGTTTTATTCCACTGCCTTTTCTACGCATGCTAACACTTGTATTATGGTATTCATCTTGCATTTAAGTTTCTGAATTATTTTATGATTTACATACAAATCTACATAGACGACAGAGGTAGAATTCTAACACTTACTGAAGCCAGAATACACTTTTAAGTCGTCCTTAGGACAATTATTTAGAGAAGTTTGCCCTAAAACATTGATCCATTTGAAACCCAACAACTTCTGTAAGAAGCAACTTAACGCTTCTTCTGGAGCATAAAACTCCATACAGTTACTTTCAACATACAATGCTGTACACATTACCAGCACCTCTGAACTTCCAACACAAAGTCTGCTTCCTTCGTTTCTTGCCCCAGGAGCAAGCAAAACAAGCTGATGCAACTGAAGAGTAACACTACTTTTGTTACACCTGCCTACAGCCACTGTACAAGCCAGATGACATTCAGCAGGATACCTTGACATAATCACAAGTGACAAGGAAAAACAAAACTTTTGCTGACTTGTAGTTCCTAAACTACAGGCAACTCACAGGAGCATCCCCCTTCACGGAAAGATGTTTAACCGAACACCAGTGCATTCCAGAAAGCCAAAATATCATATGGAAAACCTGAAGATCTGGGGGGCTCTACTACAAAACAACGAATGCATTTCCGTCATTGTTCATTTTAGAGGAAAGCTGGCAGGGATTTAGACTCCTTCGTGTCTGCTGACTACCCAGATGTTACAGTATCATGTGAGTGCTGGGAAATCGATAATGAAACTTACTGATTTAAGACAACTTTTTTTTTAATTACATTAGCATCATGTATTTCCTTGAGAGGTGCATGTCTTCAAAGACATGGGGGGGAAAGAAAAAAGTAAAAAAATCAAATATTCACCAGTAGCACAGGAATTAACGTAAAACTGGTCATCCTTTTAGGCAACATCCTACCTGAAAGTAATTCCAGCAGACACTCCAACTAAGGAACTGTCCTGGCAGGAAATAATTATAGCAACATTAGCAATAAAATGACTACGTATCTCAGGGTCTCAATAGAGCCGGACCAAGACCAGTAGAACCAAAGTCACTTTTTTTTAAAAAAACTATTCAAATACATCCTGACAGGGAGGTTTCGAACCACCAGCACCTTCCTCCTCTCCTGAGGCAGCGCAGGCAGGGGCCCTGGCTAACCCTCCGCTGCTCCCCAAAGCGCTCAGCCGCCTCTGCCCCATTGCCCCATCAGCCTTCTCCTCGCCGCTGCAGGACCCCCCCCCCCCCC
>Ga0065711_1004370_pt1 | contig 23827 bp, 11 predicted proteins | sample Hoacrofraction12_FD_59098 | JGI IMG/M metagenome (GOLD analysis project Ga0065711, IMG submission 59098) | Hoatzin crop microbial communities from Cojedes, Venezuela - Epithelial fraction 12 v2 (version 2) | ecosystem: Host-associated > Birds > Digestive system > Esophagus > Crop | place...
GCACATGGTATGGAATACCGGGCTCTGTTTGGCCAGGTGGGGTCAGCCCCCACCCCCCGGCTGTGCCCCTTCCTGGAGTCCAGTGAAAATTAACCCTGTCCTGGCCAAACCCAGGACACCTCTCTAGCAGAGCAGACAGAAATCAGAAGTCCTGGCAGCTCTTACCTGCATCTACCTCTCAGCATGCCCTGTTGAAACATGAACTTGTATCCTTCAAAACGGCAGTGCCAGCAGGCCACAGCAGCACCCATATTGTAAATTAAACCTAATATATGGCATATAGGTACTTGGAGGGGTCTTAAAGAAATCTCAGCTAAGAAAAAAACTTAAAGATACTCAGTGCACTGATTTACAAAAAGACAGAAGGAGAATACGATCACACATCCAATACACAGCAGAACAACCATATGATGATGAAACAACCACCTATAATTACAAATTTAGCAATTTTTTTCTTTGGTGATTTTGATTCCTTTTAATGAATAATTAACATTTCCCAGCATATGAAATGTTTCTTGCCAGAAAAGAATAAGCAGGAGACTAGATATGTCTCAAGGCTGGAAAGAAACCCATTCAGATCTTCTGTTCAGTCATGGGATTTCCGTACATTTTCCATTTAAACCCATAACTCAGTTTTATATTTACTTTGTTAATTAAAACTGAGATTTATTAAATTTGTAACTTAAAAATCCAATAAAGAAGAAGCCACCATAGGCAAAAGCATTTCCCTTGGTATAGCTGTTGTAGTAGGCTATCAATCAGCTATGAACACAGATACACAAATTGACTGTTCCTATCAGAAAATGGTAAAACAACATCCCACTGACGTAGGAAAGTTCTGCTTGTCAGCGGCATGCATCATTAGTCCATAAAACACAGAACTATATTCCATATAGGCAACTTCAAGGATGAGGTCTTTTTCCTCTGAGGTACTCCCTACGCTATATTATTATTACTTCAGTAATACCTCTCTCAAAAACTGATTCTATGCTAATATCCTGGATGCAGGGAAGTTGGAGTAGACAGCACTCTATACATAAGGGATACCAAAGCATGCTGTTCTTTACCTCAGAATTTTTTCCAATAATTTTGAACTGTTCATTAAATTACCAATGCTCTTTGTATGAGCAAGCAAGACACTGAACGAAAAGGCAAGCCTGAAGAGAAATAGTGCAAACCTGCCCTGAGAGCTTTCATGTGCTTCCGATTGCTAAGGGGTACGACAAGCACTTGTTCAGGACTAATATATCACTGGGCTCTTCTGAAGAGCCTGTTGGGCTAGATAGGAGGTAAGGCAGAAACTGGATGGGATGTTAAGATGCATTCCTTCAGTGCTCTTCCCTCAATGATTGAAATATATGTAAGAGAGACAGGGAAGTCTTCAACTTTTTAACCTTGCCGTATATTTGTGGGAAGGATGTACCGACTTCAGAAGTTTGTTTGCTTGTTGATTCATTGTGTAATTAACCTTGTGCTTATGACTCAATGAATTGCTAAAAAATCCTGTGCATACATTAGTGCCTTTCTAAGTAAAATACATTCTGGGTTCTCAAACCAAAGCCTGGCCTAATTATACAAATTATTACAGTAAATATTTGGGACTGAATATGGTTTCTGTCTGGTGCTAAACAGTGGTTAATATGTAAGAAGGGAAACGTGTAATGAACTTTATCGATTCTCTTGCATGAAAAATTAACTTTTAGGCTTAGAGTTTCTTCACTCTCCATGCAAGTGAGATTTCTCAAAGACTGCAAACATGTTTTGCTGTAGCTCTCAAATGTTTTCATTTCTTTGCTGTGATTGTTTGTGCAAGTAAATTCCTGCTCAAGAGAAAACCAGAACATACCCGATATCCACATAAAAGAGCTTGCTTATCACTTTAAACCAGAAAAATCCATGTGGATTTCCATCTCTTACTGCCTGTTCTGGCATATGGGAGTTTCAAGCACTTCACTGATGACCAGAAATGAATGGCGTGATCAGCATAACCAGCCACCATGCCCTTCAGACAACAACTAGATTTAACTTCACCACAACAATTTTATCAGCAACTCCTAGCTAAACCTGATGAGCAAAAAATATGTGTTGTGTTATTATGATTGAAAGATAAAATCACGTTAAAAAAAACAGTTTTACAGCAATACACCAACAGGTCATCAACCTGGCTGCAAACTGCTCCAAGCCACAGTTACATCAAGTACAGGTCTTCCCATATTCTCAATCCACCGGGTCTCACGCCTATTTGCACAGCTGAGGAACACACCCTTTTGCCATTTCTCATGTTCTTTATAGTATTTTGATTTGAAACAAATACAAAATAATCTTTGGTCACTTGAAAATATTTCTACCACCACTGAAGTTTTTCTTTGCTGAAACGTATCAGTGTTCGTATATATTATTAATATATTACTTGAAAGCAAATAAATGGAGTGACCCATTTACAGGCCAATAAAATGCACGAAAGCAAATAATAATACAAGAAACTCATGTCAATTTAAAAATAGTTAAGGCCTTTAGGAAAACAAATTAATACCGAAATAATTGTCATTCCTGAACTGTTTCTTAGCCAAGATAACTTAGTGACTCAGCTCTCAGCTTGGCAATTAAAAATTGGCAAAGTACTTGATTGATACAATAACAGTACTTAAATTAATGAAGCACATAATGCCTATAATCAAGGAGAAAAACCTAGAAAGGGTCTAGGTAGCATGTTATAACACCACAAGACTTGATTTGTTTTGATTTCAGTTGTGCCTCAGTATGTTTACTAAATGTGGTTCATTTTGTAGGGACTTTCAGCTCTTTATGCACCCAGCAGTTTCCATTAAAATGCAAACTTGGTTAATGATAAATCCCAGAGCCTGCAAGTTTATGGGATGTGAAACCTACAGAAAATTTCAGTTGCCTCTCCCTAAAAGCTGTTGCTGACTATTTAGTGGCAATCAGTTGGCGGACCAGAATCTCAGAACTGCTCAGATCTGGTGCAGACAGGAAATGAACTGATGGGTTTATATGTCAAAATGAGCTCTCTGGAAACTGTCCCCTTTTCTCAGTGACTTCAAATTCTGTTCTTGAATGTTTCTGACCACTTAGCACATTCACAAATCTATGAAAGCATGCAGTATTTTCATGTACAATGCCTTTTACACCACGCCCACTGACCCACTAGCATGGTGCCTATTCTCAGATATGGGAACTTTCAGCAGACTCTGGTGGAGCTGCAGGCTCTCATTGGGAAATATTTCAGTCTTACTGCAACTGGCCTTTTGCCAGCTTCCCACAGAGAAAGCCAGACTAACTGGAAGATGTATCACCAGACTCTGACACTTCATATTTCTCCATCACTGGCAGGACCATCATCCTTCAAAAGTCCAACTCAGCTGTCTGAGAAGAATGCAGAATCATTCTTCTAAAAGTCTAAGCAAGTAAAAAAGATAAATGGATTTGGTCTCATTTAAAAGTTGTTGAAAATGTAAAATGACATGAGAAGACACAAGTGCTAATTTATTGAAGACAGCACAGGGTTAAATGCCTGTCTTTGGTAAATGCAGGCAAGCGCTCTTTTCCAAAGCTTTACTTCTATATGGGGTTCATATTATAGATATAACTTTGGTATAGATATGATGTCTTTTGCTCTAGCACCTGTCACAGTTCCACTTTCTTGTCTTGCCAAGCTCTCGAGGGGCATGCCTGCTCCCTGGAGTACCAAATGGAAGGCATCTGTCAGAGTGCCAGAGGTTGTCGTTAAAAACAAATGGAGAAATAATAAAATGAGGAAACACCCAGTGCTTGGGAACCTCTGCCAAACCTCTCCAGTTTAAGATGCCACTATTGCTGTAACAGAAGGACTAGATGAAATGGACTTGTACATGCCAGTGTTGCTGCCTTCATAAACTGCTGAATTAGTTCCCGATTGTTTTAATAATCTAGTGCTCTGCTGTATTTGGAGAGTAAATACCACCTCTCAAAAGACCCCCAAAACTTCATAAGCCCTGCTAAAAGTATACTGTTTAAAGGATGAAAAGCCATGCCTTTTATCAAATATGTAGACTAAATATGACACCTAAATGTTTAAAATAAAATCTTATGCATAGACAGCAACATGAATCTACCAAAAATGAAAGTGGGAGAGAAAAGAGCAGCTGTGTAGGCACTCAGAGGTTTGAAAAACTCCACATTCATATTATGCAGACAGAGTAAACCCAAAGGATTCAAACGCTAACATCTCCCCTTCCCATAATCCAGGCAGATCACATGATCAACACATTGTAACAAGAAGGATCCATTTGAATCACATCTGCCATAAATATACACACATGCATCAGAATCGCATGAGCTATTTGATCTAATTTGCTGCTTCTCTTGCCATCTCTCTGCTGCCAGAAGCCAACCAAGAGCCCTGGCACTCAACTAGTTTTGCTGCGTTGCTCAAGTCCTCCCTCCGCTCCATACGTTTCCACCAGTGGGAGCAGACCTGAATGACTGAGGCACCCAGCTCTACCGGCTTGCGCAGAAACACTACTGTGTGCAGGCTCCGCGCTTTGTGGAAGCTGCCTTTTCCTCAACGGATGCAGAGTGTCAGCTTTAAAAGGCTGAGATAAAAGCTGAAGTGCCTGAAACATATCCCAGATGCTAGAGTCAATAACGCGGTCAATAAAGAAAGATCCAGTTTCTTCTCTCCTGCCTGTAACACGGTGTACCTTCAGCTCACTATTCAAGCGCTGCTGCCTCTCCTCACATGTCTCTCAGATGCAGTTCCAGGAGGAAGCTCCCATTGATTCCTACTTTCTATAGACTGTTGGATCAAACACTGTACCTACTTATTTATGACCAGAGGTTTTTAAGTAACAAAGTGAAGCAAAACAGAACAAACCTGAAAACGCATAAAATGTCCTATTTTCTCCTTCTCCTTTATTCACATTCACTTCGCAAAAGTTCAGCCCAGGGGCATCTGAAATCTATTCCAAGTCATCGCTGAAGACAGCACGTTTAAAACAGAAAAGCTACAGTATTTGACACTGTAAGGCTTTTTCCTTAACACTGGTTTTGGCAGACTTGTGAGGTTTCTAGTCCAGAAACCAAAACGGGCAGCAATCTGCCCATGATATTTCTGGTGCAAAGGCCACATGAAACAAGCTTTTGGTAAGGCAGTTTTTAATACCAGCAGCTCTTTTCAGGGTTCTTATTTTCATTTCATAGTGCACACTGATGAACAACAAAACAAATAAGAGCTGCAGGATCATAAGAAGATCATGAGAAAACACTCAAAATCTATAAAGGGTAGTTTCCACACAGGATTTCCCCTTTCCCTCTAATATTCAGATTGAATTTTAAACTCTGAAGCAATTAAGATAGCCTCCTCAAATGTCAGCAGAGCAAAGAATATGGGTGTGCGTATAGTTAGGAACTTACCTCCTCATCAAAACGAGGTCCTTCTTGTCAAGTTTTATCAACAGGTGATGTACAACATTTTCCTAATGCTATAGCTGACTGAAGTAAACAAAGCTGATCGTAACTTGTAAGATTTTAATTTCGTGATTAATCACAGGCATAAGTAATTACGGTTGGCATAGTAATTTTATCCTTTCTTTAAGACTATGCAAGGTAGCAACACAGGAAACTAGTAACTCCTTGCAGCTCAGAAAGAGGTGAAACAGCTGATGCATTCAAGGAAACAGATGTAAGTACTTGTAAAGTACAGTAAGTACTTGTAAAATTGAGTTGAAGCCATCTGGTCTTAATGCTTTACCACTTGGAAGATGTAATACTGCATTCTCAATTTCCTCTCTTGATATCGCTGATTCTAATTGAGGTTTCTATTCCTCTGAGGGTCATGGGGTGTTAAGATTCTCCCAGAAATTATGCCCCGGTTCACAAGTGACATCTTCTAATGTAAAATGAAATTTAAATAAAAATGAACAAAGACCACCGCCACCTTCTCATTCCCTGTATCCCCCAGAGCTGATACCATTGGTGAAACTGGAAAGGGATAGCTAAATAAGAATAACAGATTGACTTTTTCTCCAAACCTCAAAGTCTGCTTTTACATTTCAGTTACAGTTGACACTTTGTGGGTTTGACCCCATGAGGCTGGGAAGCAATGAAATTTGGCTTGCAAAGCCTGGAGAGTTATTTTAAGACTTTCTGCTCTGTGTCTAGGCCACCCTTGAACACTTTTGGCTGCCACGGCTGTCCTACTGGAGGTTATCATCTTGTACCAGATTCCTCTTTCACAGGGATTTCTCATGTGGTATAACACTTCCAGGGCAGCCCTGTCCTTCACTTTCCCATACACCCCCTGAGGGTTATCATCAGATAAAAGGACTGTAGAGATGACTGCTGTGGCTCATGAGGATTTGGCTACCACCTGGCCCACTGGAGGCCATCAACATGCAGCTTTAATCAGAGCATCTCTGAAACCAGCAGAATCTGCATGCCCTTATGTTATCAGTGCTGGGGCCTTAGCACAACTGAGGATCACATTTCAGCCTGTGGAGCCATGCTGATTTACAGAATTTGGAAATTCAGCCTTACATCTTTTACTTTGCCCTTTAAGCACATGTTTTTGCCTTCCAGTGTACTCGCTCTTCTCTGTGATAGCTCACAGGTCACCGCTCAAGAAGAAGACGCTCCATCAGGATAAATGCCAACTGCCCTTTAGAGACACTTGTAACAAAGCAGCTTTCATGCTGGATGTTTCCTGCATTCGTTCTGGAAGTGGACTCTGACTCAGGACCCCATTACGCCATACCTGGTCACATTGGAGTCAGTGCTTAACACATTTACTTCTTTCAATAGGCTGTGCTTGGAACAGTGCTTTTGATTTCTGGGGCTTTTTAAAATTGAATGGGCTATGCAAAATAAGTGTCAACCTAATGGTTCATAAAAACACTTTTCTGGAGGACAAATGTTAACTGTTCCTCATAACTGAACATGAAAAGTTCCTGTTTTGGATGCGCACAGGCTTCATACACAGGGTTGCATGGAAAGGCCATTTCGAAGTTGGAGTTTCAATCACGCTGCCAGCCCACAAAACACTCCTAACAGTCCATTCCCAAAGGACTTTCTCTGAGCTAACTTCAAGTAAACTGGGACAAAGGATTTTTGACACTTCTGAAGTCTGTATCATAGTCTAGGCAGGCTTCATTATTGGAAAAATTTTCCTACCACAATTTTTCTGTGCCCAGTTTATTCTGGTACTTCTAGTTACAGCTCGTTCCCTGTGCCTGGGCATTTTCTTTCTGAATTAAAGCAAAGAAACAAGCTAAGCCTTCATTGCTGTGGCATTCACAGCCCTCCACAGTATTTCATGCAAAATTGAAGACCATCCAAATCTGGATTCTTTTTGAGTTGGAAAAGTTCTACCAATATGAAGCATTTTCTAATATTCCCTGCTGCCACCCCATTTCTGTAATGGCAGGCTTGCTTCCTTTGTAGTTTCTTCTAACAAGCCAGAACAAAAACCATGGCACGTCAGGACTAGAAGCATTGCCCATGTATTGAGAACATGCTGCTGTTCCCACATGAGTGTGTATTGTTTCAGAAGAGCTTTGATGACATGGTGTCAGAAATAAACCAGCAGAGAGATTGCTCCTGTCAAGTAATCACAAATACCTAATTTTAGTGCCGCAGGATGTTTCAGTTCTGACAAGCCCCTGGACCAACCAGAGCGAAAGCTGTAGCCTCTGCCCCTGCAGAGTTTAGGAAGAACACAGTGAAATCTGAGGTGGACTGAGGTTTCTGGTGGAAAAGGTTTGTGCAGAGCATCAGATTTTCGGCCTCTTAAGAGTCAAAAATGTATTGTGCTCAACTGTAGCTTTCTGCAGGAAAGTGGGTTGGCAGATTGTGGTAACAGCCAAAGGCCTGGTAATGCAAAAAATGCTTTTCTTGGATGCCTGTCAAATTTAGCAGAATCCTCAAAAATTTAATGACACAGGGGCTTGGATCCGTCCAAAGCCTCCCCAGACTCCAGTGGTGCACCATGTGCTGCAGACTCCAATGGGAGGGGAGATTTTGCTATTATTATGCAGTTTGCATGCTCACTTCTCATGGCAGAAAGGAGCACATTTGGGATGAACTCCTCATTAACTTTTTCAGTCTTCTATCACAGAAGATTCAAATCCAACAAATCACTCCTATGACAAGCCACCTTGAGATGATTAAGTCCTGAAATCAATTATAACACTAGGAAGTAAAAAAAAGGATGTAGGAAACTTGAAACTCTCTTAGAGGAGAATATCTCTCCTAAACCAAGAAATGGTGGAGGCACATGAAAAATGTTTACACAAACAACAGAAAAGCAAAAGAAGCTGATGAAAAGGCATAATCATACCTACATCCATGTGGTTAAATGCTTAGCCAGAAGCACAAAGGTCTAGATCCTCTCAGAAATACCAGAACAAAACAGTGGTTCTGTGATCTGAGACAGAGCAATGTGAAACAGGCAAGATGAAAAAACACCAAAAAGGCACAGAGCACAAGATGTACTGCTCTTTCAGGGCTTATTCAGGTGTGGTAAATTGTAAAGTGAGTTTTGCCCATTTGTAGTGGACAGCCAAATTCTAAAATAAGCACAACTGATAACTGGTGCTTTATTTATTAGCTAGGCACTCTTCAGCGATTGATCAGCAATCAACCAATATTCCGTAGTACTACATCTCTGGGTACTACTGCAGTACAAATAAATAAATCACCGTACTTTTCTGGGTGCTTTATAGTGAAAACAGCAAAGCTATAGTGAAAGAACAGAGACACCTACATGGCCAGGCACAGGTCCACACTGACTGTTGGAATGTGCAACGTGGGAGCAGAAAGCAGGGATGTTTACACAAACCTCTTGGAGGATTTAGCCAAAGCAATAAACCAGTGCAGGAATTTTATGTGATGGCATTTCCGGTTACTCCCAGGCTGGCCACCCCGGTGAGAAATCTGGATATTCTGTTAGTTTTACTACTACCAACACTGAGCAATTACACAGCATTCACCTGATTTAAGAACATTAGGAAACATGGGCTTGGCCAAAGCCCTGACAAACTTTAGAGGTGCAGCAGGAGGACCAGTGCCCCAAAGCAATGGCAGATTTTTATCATTAGTATGTATTTATAAGCCCTTCTGACAAATCCTGTTGCATTCACAGAGTGCCACAATTGCTTTGTTAATTCTATTTGCCTGATACTGTTTCCTGCACTAACTAGTCTGGCCAACGAAATATCTCTACCACACAGGACTGAATTGCGGCAGGATGGAGATAAATCTATGAATGGTATTTTAATTTGGGATTAAATCATTCATATTATCTGGCCTAGTTTCCTGAACCAGTAAGTGAAGACATGTTGTTTTAGATCAGAAAATAATCCAGCTGTAGAGCTGCTACAGAGAGAAAACAAGGGAAGTGGTTTCATAACCATGTCACGTGAAGACTGCAAGACCTGTTTTTAGGGGATTTGAAATTCTGAAGTCTGACTTAATTGTTTTTTAAGCTGAAAGTCAAAAATTTAAATTCCTCTGGCAAAAAGATCTTTCTCAGATTACTTGAAGCATTTCGTTTCAGCAAATGTAAATATTTCCTTTTGATTTGCCCTTAGAAAAATTTAATATATTTTACAAAGAAAAATAGCCAAAGCAAAACATATTTTTAAAATGAAAAGCTGAAATAGTACATCGTCAGAACTGTCTTGGGAGTCAGGAAATCCCCAAAGTAACTTCTGCTGAAACATCCTCCTCTGCAAAATCATTCCCATTCTGATAGAGGCACATATAGTCACTGAACACGAAATGGTTGCAACTTTGCCAACAATGTCCCAGTTAGACATGTCTCATGCACTAAAAAAGTCCATATGATGAGCCCTGAAAAGATGTGTCCTTCCATCAACTAGGCTAAAAAAATTTTCTAGGGCATAATGAAGAACAGAAGAACATGTTCCCACCTGAGACTGAGAGAGAGGTAACTGCTAAAATGATCTACTGTAAAGGAAGAATGAAGTATATTACTTACTTAGAAGAGTATTTTCTGTTCTTTGTTACTAGTTTTCAATACTCAAAATGTCTTGCAAAAAACTGCAGTGTATGAAATCTGAAGTGAGCAGGTTTTACATTTTCATCATGTTCAGAACTAATTCTAATTAAGATCTTGTCTCAAAATATGCAGAATCTAAAAAGAAAACATAAATTATCTTGGGAAACTAAAAATAAGCTTCCCCAGGCAATAGTAAGGTTGTGCTTGTCAGAAAGCTCCCTCCTGCCTTGAAATCTTGACAAGAGAATATGATGATGAACGAGATATCAGCAGATGTACAAAATTAGCAAAGATGACTGAAATAAAACATATTATAAGACAGTCAACTACTTTTTCACATTGCCAGATTGATTAGCAATGCATAAAAAGCCAAGAAATGTTTTCCTCATCATCTTCACATGAAAGGTGATGAAAGGGCTTCCCATCATCTTTAAGACAAGAGATGACAACACTGTATTACAAATTCTTATTTTGAAGGTGTTGTTCATGATATTTGCCTGAAACTTTCACATTTGTGCAAAGTTTGGCATGTTCACTCTGGGTAAACTCGTTACAGATAATACACTGCAACTTCACACAGCAAGTTTCAAGTTTTCAAGGAGACACTATTTTCAGAACATTATTACATGTCTTCATTATCCCCGAAGTGAGGAGAGAAGCCAAAATAGCTGTCAGGGTAGCTAAGAAAAGTCCCTAATCCAATGCTGTCTTTTTGCCACTAAAAACTTATAGAGTAACTTGTTCTCACTAAATTCACCACCGTTTTTACTAAAAGCACAAGAGCAGCAGCTGTAGTCACCTGAGACAGCTGGAGTGACCTGAGAGACTTGTCAGAACCTCCTGCTCCCTGCCTCGGTAATGGGAACTTCTCTGCCAAAGGAAGTTAATAGGTAACATGTTTCCTGGACGAATTCTGGAATGAATAATCATTTACGCAGAAAACAAAAAAACTTTCAGAATTCATAAACGGCTTCTATCTCCTTCCCAGTGTAAAACAAATTATATAACCTCACAAAGAAGACACAATGGAAAGTGGTGCATATATTTGCAACATTAAAAATGAATTAGGCACCTGTGGGAGGTTGCCAATCTGCCTATTAAGTACCAGAAATGCCCTGCTGGGACAGACCAGTGGTCCAGCCAGCCCAGTCTGTCTCTCTCCATGGCAAAAGGGCTGATGCTTAGGGGAAGGAGGGAGCCTGGCCTCTCCTCCAGCATCCCCCTTCACCCACAGACGTTATTTTGAGGACGTCAGGTCCCTACCTAGCCATTTATGGACCTGTTGTCCATGAGTTTGTCCAAACTGTTCTGAGCCCGCTGGCGCTGCCTGTCTCCCCAGCCTTGCAGGGCAGCGAGTCCCAGGTGTTCACCACCTCCTGTGCAAAGAAATTCTTTTTTTTATCTCTTACAAATCAACCTCCTACTCATTTCACCAAGCACACCTTGCTCTAGTATTGCAGGATTTGATGAACAGCAATTCTACATCCAACTTATCCATCACCTTCCTGATTCTGCAAACTACATATTCCCCCCACAGCCTTCAACTCTCCAAAGTGAAGTCTCAGACTTTTTAGACCCTCCTTATAAAGCAGCTGCTTCATGTACCTAATCATTTTAGTTGTCTTTCTCTGTACCTACTGTAATTCTGCAACAGCTTTCTTCAAATGGTAAGACTAGGACCCGCATGCACTTTTCTGTTTGTTTCATAAGTACTGCTCTACACCATCCAATTCAAACTAATTTGCCTTTAAAATGTATGGTAGAAAGTATATGACAAAGCATCTCACATGGGGCAGAGAGATAGACGTTTCCTGCATTACTGCTTTTTATCTACTCAAGTAAAACCCTCTCTGATCTTTCTGATAGAGAATCCCATCTCCTGGATTAAAACACCAGTTGTTTCCAGCACACATTTGATTTACAGACTCCTAGGCCTCTTCTGATTTATTTTTTTTTTAATTTGCTTTCCTATACATCTTATAGTTGAGCAACTTTGGACATCATGCTACAAAAGGAGAGGAGAGCTATAATTCTGAGAGCAGAATGTGTTGGTGGCTACAGCAAGGTCTGGGACCCAGAAGATCCAGGTGTAAGTTTCTTGCTATGCCACAAAATTTTCTGTGCCCTTGGGCAAGCCATCTCTGCCCTGGTCCCCACTGGTACAACAGAGACAGCAGAAAGTCTCTTGACTCCTGTGGATGCTGTAAAGCAGCAGACATTAACCACGAGATCCTCCATCAGCCGAAACCAGCACATAAAGAAATAACAGCTGCTTCATTGGAGAAGAACAGACCAACCTACTGCCTGGAAGGCTCCCATTTTAAACCCTTTGTCAAATGTGTAAGACAGCTCCCTGGGGCCAGGAGAACAAAGAACATTATGTTAACCTCAAATCATAAAGCACTCCTTTACATTCTGACTGTGGAAAGGCTGTTCCACAGGCTACTGAAGAGCCGGAAGAAGAAATACGCTTCACTGTGTGTGCGACGGGTAGGGGGAACAAAATCTGCCTCCTGTTCTTTATGAAGCACTTTGATATCTATATAAGAGCTATCTACTAATTATTTATTGTTCCCTTTCTGGAAATGCACGTCACAGTGGCTCGGGGGAAGATCTTTCATCTTCCATGCTGTATATCCCTCCGAGTGCAGGGGCTTCAGTACCGCAGTGTCTTGAGACCTTGTTGCTCCCACAAGTGCAAAGGAGGTTCAGCACTAAAACAGAATTATTAAGTGGTTTTATTAAATTGCAAGTTTGCTCCTTGGCTAAACAACTAATATGTACCTTGGCTCCTTACTCTGTGAGGGATCTTGCTTTCTTTTAGTTCTCTAAGAAACTGGTTTATTCATACTCACATTGTTCTGTGAAGGCAAATGTGAGTGCTTTTAATATAACACTAATGTTATGAAGTTTTCTTTAAAGCTAACTAACAATACAGGAAAATCACTGATTTTTTTTTAAATATGTTGATTATTTATCTGTTTGCACAGTCTATGAGGAGTATAACAGCAAGATATTTTAGAAACTAAATGTGTATTTACTCTCCGCAAAGGGTTTATCAAATCTTAAAAATCAAAGGAGAAAAAGCACTCATCACCTTTCAAAAAAAAGTTATCATAAAGCAGCATATGAGACAGCTCTTACCCATTAGCAAAAATGAGAAATAATGCACCTCTTGCACTTTCCGTTAACAAGCAATATCCCCTTTAACTTCGTCCACTAAATAGGCAACCAGTATTTCACAGTTTCTCTCAAAGGCTGATTTCCACCTCAAAGCAGGCTGCAATCCAATATATTCATAAACATTCGGATTCTGAAGATGTTTGTACAAGAAGTAGAGAAATGCAGGATTATTTACTGGAGCAAGCGATAATGAAATAAAAATACACAAGAAAATATTCTTCTTATAAAGTTGGCCTTAAATTAGGACTTTTGTGCTTATATAGTATTCCCTACTCTTTTTCTATGTTTAGAAGGGTTTTTACTTATTTCAAGGTTTTGAGCTTTTTGGTTTTGGTTTGGTTGTTTTTTTGTATTTTTTTAAAAAGAATGACAACTCTGATATCCTACTTCAATGATTCAGTCCAAAACATACAGAAATTGCCCTTGGGAATTTCAAAACTTTTTCTTCTTTAATCGAAGACAATATTCTGTAGCTACCCTAGGGGCTAGAGTTTGAAATTAATGCTTCTGTCTTTTTTCCCCAGTTCTTACAGAAGAAATGATCCAACACTCCTAGCAGTATAAATCTAAAATGTTTTTATTAGTAGTATTTTTGTGCCTATAAAAGAAAAAAAAGCAAAGAAAATTACTACGTTGGTATAATCTTCAAATAAAAACTCTTAAGTTTGCAATCACAGGGCTAAAACAGAATTTGGAAATAGAAGACTGACTTTCAGACAAGTTCAATGCTTGCCTAAGAAACAAAAATTGCTCATATGTGTGTTATTTATAACATCCTTGACTTGTCAATCTGTAATTAAATACTACTAAGTTTTTTGATTGTTTTAACTTTACTGCTGTATACACAAAACCCTCTGCTGCCTTTTAAGAAAATCAAGAATAATCACAAGCAGAAAAATGAAAAAAAACACAAACCAAACCCTAGAGGAAAGAAAAGCTATCCAAATGAAAAAAAAAAAATCAATATAAAACCCCAAAGCCAAACCACCACAGCCTGTTTGCTGTAGCTCAGTACAATACCTGCTGTATTAGTAAAAGCTTAGTGCTTCAGGGGTCTGTGTGCTGTTCTGGTAGTGTTCACCATATTTACCAACACTATTACATAATAAGGAGTTAAGAGATGTAAGGGGAAGCAAAGTCCTTCCCAAATGAAAAATCCTGCTATTTCTCTTCTCTTCCGATTCCTTACCAGATCCTTAATAGCAGTGTACACAAAACATGCTGTACAGGCCACAGTAGCAGATCCACACGGAACACCTGTGGCTCCTTCTCCAGTGCTGATAAGCAGGTCTGGGAGATGAGAAGAGCTGGAGGCTACACAGCTGGAACCTTTGTTTTCTCCGTCTCTAACCACGTTAGCAAGATCCAGAGGTCGCCCCTCAAAAGGGAAAGGCCTCTGCAATTAAGGTTGTTCATCAGATAAAAATATTTCAGCATCACAGTCAGAACTGAGTAAGGCAAGACAGCAAATGCTGTAGGCTCCGGAAACATTCTGCCAATCCACAACAGGCACCTCTCCAGCGCAGCGGCTCTCCTGTACCATCTCACCCAGCACAGCTCTGCAAATTCAGTGGCAAAAGCTTCACCAGCAGCTGGCTAGAAGCAATGGTCACTCTGCTTCCCAAATCAGAGACATGATGCCACAGTCCTTGAAATCACTGGCCCAAGTATTTAAAACAAAAAAGTGTCCTTCTGTCCTATGCAAATAAACCATTTTAGATGGCAGTGGCAGAGAACAGAAACACTTCAAGAAGCAAACACTGGCTAATGGCTGATCTGCATCACTTGCTTTCAGTTTTTTCATCATATAGCAGCTCCCCATGTACTTTGTTTCCTTAACCTGCTGTTGACAAATGACACTTTTCATACACAGAATTCAATGTTGCGAAAAATCCATGGCTCTTGGAATGGACTAGTATTTTCTTCAGCTACGCTGACCCTTCCAAATGAAAACTGCCCACCTCTCCTTCCCATCTGCTCACAGCATAACCCTTGGTATTTAACCTTTGTCCACACTGGGGCGGATTCTGCTCTAAGCCCAACATATTGAGCCGTGCAACTGAATTTATCTGTTCAGTGAACCTCAGGAGGCCTGCATGCAACTGCAAAGCACATCCTTACAGTGTCTGTGGAAACACCACTTCCCAGGAAGTATGAAAGGATGAAAAGCTATTAACCGACCCATTTCAGGAGATACAGTTCAGTGCCAGTAAGGCAAAGGGACACAGCATACGGACATGCACCATAAGACTGAAGAACCACAATTTCATCATTTGTAAGTGTTTGTCATCTGGGATGTACTGGAAAAGAGCAATGTAAATTTAGAGACCTGCTTCGGATGGCAGAGCTCAACATCCTCTCAGCTGTGCTGGAGCCTCTTGTCTAAAGTAGGGAAAAACTTTTTTTTTTAATTCACCTAAAGGAATTCAGTACTGATAACTATAATTCACCATCAAAGTAAGCAAACTCTCTGCAAAAGCATAAATTTCACAGACCTAATATTTTCAACTACACACACTGTTTTCTAAGAGTTATACTCAGATGGTAGAGCAGCATCATACCATACATACCAAAATGGTCCCCTTTTCTTACAAAGACTGAATGAAATAATAGCCTGCTTTCCTGCATTTGCAAAGCTCACAGTAGCATTTCTAGTGTAGAGCCAGCATCTGGGTTTTCTGGTATACACTATGGCCTTCAGAGGTTAAATAGTTTCTCATCCTGTGTTTATTACTGTGTTTTCAAAAAATCTTCATGACAAAAACATTTACTATGGAGAAGAAGCCACCATGTCCCTTTCTGGGAAAAAATTAGGTGGGTTTATGCTACCCTGGCTGCTGTAATCTGGATCTATGCTAACAGCAAGAGAAGGTACCTCAAGGCTCTCAACATAAGCCCTTTGGAAAAGCTTGATGTGTCCCTCCCCATGCAGACCCTCCCAACACCTATAGCTTGCCTTTTCACATAGATCCAAGCATGTGCTCATTTTAAGGAGAATTAGGACTGTCAAATCACCCTGGCCACCTCAATTAGGATCGCTGCTCTGTGGGAGATCAGAAGCACTGATTCCAGACCGGCGCTCTACAAATGTGCTCCTTTCTTCAGCCTTGATTAAAGCATTTTTATTCTCTGCAAGTACCTGTGGGAAGAGCTGGTGTGCCTGGAGCGCTGCCTCTCGCCAGCCAGCCCGGCAGGAGAGCACAAAACATCACAGAGGTGTTCACCTCGGGAGCTACTGGCTCACTTCAGAAGGCCAAAACTTAAAAGCATGAGCATCTTTTTGACAACGTATGCTTCTTCTACTTGAGATGGAACATAAGGTTGTCCTGACTAATATTCTCATAAGCAACCTAGAGAAAGACAGTCTTGGGAAAACTTGGAGGTGAGGGAAAGCTGGTTGAGTAGCTGTGTGCAGGGAATAGCTACCGCTGGCTTAAGGTCAAAATGGAGCCCTACAAAGAACAATGCTGAGGAGGCCTGTCTGATTCTCTGTAACTGTAGCTTGGGTGATGGACAAGAATTCATGCTTATATGTTTTCAGCCAATGTCAAGCTGTGAGGGATCTCAAATAAATGGGGAAATAAAATGAGAATTCAAATGGTCCTGGCAAATCGAAAAAAATGGTCTGAAAAGAACAAAATTCACAGAGACAAGTGCTGGGGACTATCCTTAGACAGAAATAATCCACCATAGAAACACTGAATGAGAAAATGGGAGAGAGAAGCTCTCCAGGAAAACATTTTGATCTGCAGCCCTAAGATACTGTCATGAGCCAGCTGTGACACCTTGTCACAAAATGAGGTGGTCACACCATACTGCAGTGTGCAGAGAGGCACAGAGCCTGCAATGTTTATGATATAATCCTTTCATGCTGTTCATTCCTGGCAAGACAGCAGCTCAAACACTAGCTGAGTTTGAGCACTGCACTTCAAAATGAGGTGGTCAGAAAATCCAGGGGAAAAAAAATGAGAATTGAGCAGAAACCAACAAGAGTAGGTAGAAAGAAAGGAGGTTGTTTGGTCTAAGGAAAAGAAGATTGAGGAGGATGGTGACAGAAGTCAGTAAAGTCATTCCTGTAGAGAGAGACAGAATAATGTCCTCCCCTGTTCATGGTGAACAGACATGGAGTAAAGAGCTACAGCACAGGGAAGAAAGGTACAGATGAAGTGATGTGCGGTGACCAACTCCAACTTGCCTTGAGGAGTCATCTGGCATCTAAGAGCTGCTTTCATTTGTAATACTGACACGGTGATTTCCTCTGTGCAACCCTTGTTAGATCACTTAGCTCACTGTAAGAGATGCTTCCTCAGCCCACCAGCCACTTCCACTTAGCTGAAGAGATGTAGTGACTGGCTAAGAGGTGTGCTCTGGAGGTAGGAAGCACTTAGCTTCCCATCCTCTTAAGCTTAAAATGAAGCAAAACTAAAGGAAAACAGTGCTTCCAAAGAATGAAACCTCACCTATCAAAACATAAAAATTCACTGAATCATGCCGTCTTTAAATAAAAGAGTACAAATCTGACTGGCAAAGTCAAGTGTCATGTTCCTTTTTGTTCTGTCTGCAGTCGTCAGTACTTGCAAATCACAAAATGAACAACCAAAGGGAACTAATGCAGGTACAGCTAAGTTAGCTTTTCCTACACGTTGTGTCAATGCCTCCAAACAAGGTTTTGGCAACTATCAGCTATGATGCCAGCCAACCCTGACAGTACCTCTGCACAGCCCAGAGACAAGTGGCAAGTTCGAGGAGGTTGTTAATTACAGTATGTAATACATATCCCTTGTTATTATAGGCACCAAGTGCAACACCTTATTCAGCACAACCAACATCCAGGAAGGTTCAGTCTCCAAACAGAAGGGCAATTGTCAGGAGCACATTACATAAAAGGACTTTTCAAAGCCACCAGCAACACTGTCTTTTTCTTCTCTGAACTTTATTCAGATTTAAATTAATTATTATTTGTCTGGTTAAGTTTTTTTTTCATTAAACTATTTTGTGATCAGAAAAGCTTCAGGCAAAAATCACCCAGTTGTTTAATACCCCTAATTACAGCCAAGGTTTCAAAAGAATTCTTGTTTATGCAATTGGACCATGATTTTCAGGAGTGATAAATGATAACAGAGGGGGGTAAGTTGATGTACTGAGAAGGGGACCCATTTTTAATGGGGCGAATAACCACTGCTGTTGGAAAAACAAACTACTTTGAGGAATATCAACTCAGACCTCCAAAAATGGAAGTACCTTAGGAAAACAGAAGCACAAAATAGGTCAGTGTGTTGAGCTATTTGAAAAGACATTATTTTCTGTTTAATGACAGTAGAGGTTTGCTGAATGTTTCTGAAAAGAATAGCTGTTATTTACATGTCTAAACAAGAAAGGAAATCTTCTGTGAATCTGGCTTCAATCCTGAATAATGAACAGTTGATATTCCAGGTGTAACAATTTTGAAAATCATGTTTTTGAAACCATTCCTTTACATAAGCAAGCTCAAGGTAAGTGGGGCCGCAGCCCACATTATACAGCAATATCACAATACAACTCCGGCATAGCAATTGAAGCAAATCATACAGGACTTTCTACCCATGCGTAATTGCTTTTCAACAGTTTGCAATGAACCCTTTTAGAGGATCAAGGCTAGCCCCTCAGAAAATGTGGGCTCAGCTCCAAGACCTCCTCTCCACGTAGCAGGTTTTTAACCTTCCTGCAAGCTGAATTACATTTAGGACCAAAATATGTGCCTGTGGAGGTCGTACAAGCACATTTTGTACTGAAGCAACTTCTCATAGAAGCAAAAGGAACCTGCCCATGAGTAAGGTGTCTGATTAATCTTATCTACAGAAGCAACATAGGCTTTAAAAGAGAAACCAGCTTCCTATAAAACAGTGACTGGAATTCTTAAAATATACTGATTCCTGGACATTTACTATTTCATAGTAATTAAAAGTTCTTCCTTCTTTTCATCCTAATTGTATTATAACTTGGGATGTAAAAAGACATAAAAAGGACAAATAGTGAGTTGCCTGCAATAGCTGAGGAGAAGGCAGGTTGGAGAAAGGCTGCTTTCCAAAGTTGATGTTTTGAAGATTTCAGACGACATTTCAGGGTAGGCATCAAATCTGCAGAGAACTAATCGGCAGTGTTACTTCTTCCCTTCCCAGTGAGGCCATAGCTCCCTTCCCTACTCCTACAGAGTTTCTCCTCTGGCCTGCTTCATTTCCTCCCTTCCTACTGAAGAAGATAAGCCCAGGAGCAACAATATCCATTAACAGGGTTACTGAGGCCAAGCTTAACTCTTTAGTATAAAAAGGCCCCCAAACTCCCATGAATGGTTCAAAAATTCAGAGGGTTTGGCTTTGTTCTTTTTTATCTTTTCATTGAAGACAGATTCTGTTTCTTGCCTTGGTTTTGAGCCTTTGAGATATATGTTGCTCGGTTTCTTCTGCACCATAAAGCCTGCTCTTTCTTTTAATCCAAAACCTAAACATCATCTCATGAGCCCCACAATTGTTGCCTGGGCGTCACTGCTATGACCATACCCCCATTTTATACTTGCATAAAATCATAAGGTCCAGGCAACAAGTAGGGGGCGATTGTTTTCAAAAAGCATTTTGAGACCCAACTTCACAGTTCTCTTACAGCAAACTTTGATGTGAATATATATAAAATGCTGGTTTAAAACTGCATTATTTGGGCACCCTTCCCATGCTGTTCGCCCGACCTTCAAGTTTCCATACGAAATTATCAAAATGCATTCACTGACTTCAATGTTCTGTGACTCCAAACTATACACTGGGTTTACTTGTTCGTTTAACACAAACATCTAATTATATTTAGAAAAAGTTTAACATTAGAACATTAGCCTGGGCAAATCTTAATTTTTAATACATGTCACAGTGCCAACTGTGCATTCTGAACCTCTTAATGGTTATTTAACACAGCATTAATATCTGCAGTAGGATCTGCAGTATTATTTTGAATGGAAAAACAGTTCAAGTCTAACATTTGACCATTATATACTGTAAATTGCTCATTACTAGCAAACTGATGCTGAGGGAATTGGCTATTTCAAAAGCAAACCTATCTGACCCATCAGAATTAGGTGATGAGCTGATTTTGTTTGCCACATGCAACTGCTGCAAACAGACCAAAGTGGAAGCGTGGGCAGGCTCCTCAGCCCGCAGAAGCGGGAGGGATCACTAAGCCAGCTTTGCTCTGAGCATGACAGTGACAGCTCGGTTCACACATACTTACTTCCCAGCATGGAGCAAAGCTCTCAGTTATCTCCCATTTCTGCCCTTTCTTTCCCATCACAGCAGAGTGGAGAAGAGGTCAAGAAAGTGCAAAAAGCTCGCTAGAAAATTATTGCCGGAGGACCTCAGTGATTTTTTTTTGTGACTGCTGCTAGCAATGAAGGGAAGCCAGGATTAATGGATTTTTTTGTAGGCAAAAATAATTATGAACCTGTATTTTTTCATCCTTTAGCTCCTATGAATTACACAAGTTCATTTAAATACATGGGGCTTAAGGATCTTTTTCTTCTAACAAAAAAAAAAATATGCTAAACTCCATCTCCATATGCATTATTACCATAAGCAAAGCAATGACAGACACAAGCAAATCTAAGTACGAATTATTAGAGCCTAGCAGAGGACCATGGCTGTCCACAAATGTATTCTCAATGATTTGTAGAGCTTTGACTGCATACTGCCCCATCTTTGCATGCTGGTCAGTAAAAAACAGACAGTTTCACCCTTGTGTTGGAAGGAGAAAGTATAATGAGGAAGGGGAAAAAAGTAATCAAAGAAGCTACCACTTTTTTTAAACACAAACAAACAAAAAAACAAAACCAGCTTTGCTCCATTTGGTCACAGCAAAGATTGGTGCAAGAGGCTAGAAGCAGGGCTTGTCCAGGTGCTACCACTGCCTTGATGGCATGGCATTTTTTCCACTCAAATAACACAAAAAAATATTGGCCTTTGCATGTGAAGCCCAAAGTTTTCTGAGCTGCTTGCTTAGATCCATCAACAACCTCAAAAAAGAAAACCATAAATACACCCAGAGTGCTGCTGAATTGGATTCTGCTGCACACCCAGATGGAGCCGAAAAGGGTCGATCCACAAGGCCTAGATGGCAGAAATGTGGTTAGCGAAGATCACAGCTCTTAGGCCAGACTATAACTGCTGTGGATGAGATTGGCATATCAAGCCACACCTTTTCCTTCCTTTCATTTGATACAGTGTTTGCTGTGAACAAAGGCATCCACCACTTTCTGCTTTATATAGACATAAGAACAAATAAAGAATCCAAGTGCCAGTGCACTTTATCAAACAGAGGATATCTGGTTAGATAGAGCAATACCTGAAACACATTCACAGCACAGGCTCAGCTTGGTTCAAGACCAAGGGCGCACACAGAAAGCCATTTAAAATTCTTGCACTTGGCTTGGAAATTTCACAGAAACCAAGACCGTTACATGATTACAGCAGTTAAGATTCTGGTTACAACCAAAGCTGTCCCTTTTTTCTGGGTGTGTGCCTTTCTGCTTCTGCTGCCACAAAATGACAAGCGAGCCCAAAGAACACAGCACAGGGATATGAAATTTGCCCAAAGTCAAGCATATACGGAATGACTACTTCAGATGTCTTTATTACGCACAAAAGCCCAAATTTCAATCCAACTCTAAACACCTCACAAGACTTTTAAGAAAAAAGGGAGGAACAGACATGAATCTGCAGCTCTGCTTATGGGTCATGCCTAACATGAACTGCACAGAAGAATAAAAAGGCTGCACTTCAGCTTGGTTTCAAACCAAGTCAGAGGTATCACGCAGGCATCAATTTTCCCCTTGCAATGTTTCTAACGCAGATTTCTACCACTGCTTCATGTCTAAGGGGCTTCTTTGTCCTGAACAAAACCACTTTGGAATTGGCAGTGTTCTGGGGGGATTTACCTGCCTGCAATGGATTTGGAAAGACTGGTATTTAGAAATACCAGCAAACCTCTTCCACCTACTCTAGACTTGGAGGAAAAGCCTCCCCCTCAACCCCGTGTTGCGTGTCTAATCAAAAGCACTTTCCTTAGGCATTTTTTTCCAATGCTGCTTTTGTTGTTCAGCTCTTTAGTTCTGTTCTCACTTTTAATAGTTTGTGAAGCTTTGACTAGCACAGAAATTATGCTAATCATACTTTAAAGAGGTGCTACGTATAAAATATTACATTTACAGTTTTGGAACAATGGAAATAAATATTGTTTTTATCATTTCAGGATAAAAACAATATTTCACAATTACCACTCTATTTTGTTAACACATTTCAGCCACAACAGCAGGTGGTGATCTCTTGCTCACACAGATCAAAAACCACTAGCCAAAAGCCGTTCTCCATTAGCACTGCTGAGTTTGCCCTTTCCTTATCATGCACCCAGATCAGACTGGAAGTCATTCCTTAAGATTTGCTTGGAGGTTTTGTTCAGCTAGAAGAAGAATTTGCGAGGCAGCCTGCATTCGGTAAAACATGCTACAGACTTGGGAGAGCCTGTCAAGCCTGAAAGACCTCCCTTGATTTCGCAGTGTTTGGTAGGATTTTTTTCTGTCTTTGGGAGACGACGACTTTGCTGCAGTGTTCAGCCAACTTTAAGAAGTTTACTTGCTTCTTTTTTGCATGCACATACAATGGTCATTTGAACCTAATAATAAACAGCGTTTTGCACAAATATGCAATGAGTTTCCAGTCAGTCTCCATAGCTGTGTGTGTTTACATATAAAGCGGAGCCACTTGCCCTCTGTCTTGCCTAAAGGCATACCTTTACCTTAAATCACTTTAATCACTTCCCTTGGCTAAATCCATCACTTACTCTCTGTGATGAATGTGCTTGCTGGAGTCCTACCTCCACTGCTGAAACCCCTTTTGCAGACACAGTTGCTGTCTTCATGTCTCCTGCAGGAACCTTATTTTTAGGAGTTAAAGGTTCCAGCACATTGCCCACACTCCTTGCCACTAAGGGAGAACAGAAATGAGTAACTCTCTTGATCCAAGCGTATGCAAGTTACTGTTCACTCTTTCCACCTCATAAGAAAATGAAGAGAGAAAAAAGAAAAAAACCTCATCCTCCCTCGTAATCATTTCAGATGAACTCTTTTTTCAATTACAGCACTGTTTCATTCCAGCTCTTGCTAATACCCTGCAGTTCGTTCACCTGTAGAAACAATCGTCCCTCACATCTCTTTTCTCTTGTCCCCCTTCCCCTGGGCTATTTTGGCTTAAGACATATCATTTGCTAGAATAGACAAGATTAATGTAGCTTTCCCACCAAATTTAGGCAAGAATATTCAGATGCTTTAGCAGCTGCCTGGACTTCTTAAGAACTCAGTAATCCTTTAATCTCCAGACACTTTTTTTTTTCATAAAAGATTCACAAGCAAAACAAATGCCGTATGGATCAAAAATTCAATCAGAATGCTTAAAATGCTATTATATTCATTGGGGTGTTCTGTTACGTTGGGTATTAAATCTGGGTTTTATTCAATATCCTCCTTTATTATAAAGCAATATTTTTCCACTCTGTAAATCATCTGATCTCTATACTAAAGTCCTCTTTGCCCAAAACATATCCAAAAAAAAAAAAGGGGGG
>Ga0065711_1004371_pt1 | contig 23827 bp, 11 predicted proteins | sample Hoacrofraction12_FD_59098 | JGI IMG/M metagenome (GOLD analysis project Ga0065711, IMG submission 59098) | Hoatzin crop microbial communities from Cojedes, Venezuela - Epithelial fraction 12 v2 (version 2) | ecosystem: Host-associated > Birds > Digestive system > Esophagus > Crop | place...
CTGAACAAGCCCAGTTCCCTCAACCTCTCCTCGTAGTGGAGATGCTCCAGTCCCCTCACCATCCTTGTAGCCCTCCGCTGGACTCTCTCCAGTAGCTCTTCATCCTTCTTGAACTGGGGAGCCCAGAAATTTTTCAATAATCCAAACTATTAGTTTCCTGTATGAATCTCATATTTCCATTTCAACCAGGAACTGTCCCTGTTTAGCTTCTGTATCCTAGAATTGTATAACAGCTGTAATTGCATTCTCTGCATTGAACATAGACTCTTCTAAATAAATTATTTTTATTTACGTATTTTCACAGCCTAGCCAAGGCTGTTGAAGGTTAAAGTTTCCAATTCTAACATCATGCGATATGACATCTGAGTAACCTGATGTGACCTCTTTTCATTATTACATATATATGGATCCAGAAATATATTAGCAAGACAAGATGGGCAAAAGAGCCTTTTGTCAAAATCTGGTCTACCACCAATGCTCTATGTCCTCTGTTACGACTACGTGGCATGACATAATCCTATATTTCGACATGGGACATGCCATGTATATGCTGGATGAGTATTGCAGGCGTATTCAATCTACTCCAAATCCTTACATGTGTTTAACACACACTAAATGTCTGAGAAATTTGTTCAACAGTCTGGATCATGGTTGTTTCTCTTGCAGGATGTTTTCCTCCAAGTTAATAATGAAGTAGCAAGAGGCTTAAGAGCTTTAAAGCACATTGCTGGAGTCCAGACTGTTGGTTAGCTCTGAAGCAGAGATTCCCCCCCACATTTCCTTCCCCAATTCCAAATTTCTGCTAACAGTCTAGAAATCACCAAGACTTCATAGCTAGATAGGATTGTGGGTTTTACCCACTGTGGAGTCTCTTATCCCAATTAAAGTGCTTTCTTTACAGAGTTTGATTAAACGTTTGAATCTTATAGGAATTATGATAGAATTGGTTTGCTGGGTTATGCTGTTTCAATCAATTACTTGATTGACTTCCTGTTGAAAGCCTGTTGTCAGAAGTAGAAGACATCAGAATATGTGTTCACTTTGCAAGCAGTAGAGTACATTCCTGGGGTTGCTCAGACACATGCAGAGGTCATATTTCTTACACGCAAAAAAGCACAGGGAAATAAATTCGGATCTTCCTATCAGGGTAGCTAATCACTCCATATTGCCAAATAGCCAGCAGAAACCAGTAAAGAAATTATTTCAAGTCCCTCATGACTTGAAGTCTTGTTTTCCAAGCTAGTTATGAGCCTTTGCTGAAGGTAAGCCGAATTCCATGCTTAGAATGCAGTTTTACTGTTGAGAAATTGATCAATGATCTCTGTAATTTCACTGGTAAGTACCTTTAGCAAAGCAAAAATAATGATCCTTTTGTAACTTTTGTATTAAGGATTTTTTTTTTGTAGTATATTCCTTGTCAGCCTGTCTGCTGTGTTTTATGTGTGTGTCTTTGTCCTCTGATTATAAAATTCTAGTGCTGTTAATCTCTTTTCGAATCAAGTAATTTTAGGAAATAAGCAAATGAACAACCCTTGTTTTCTTGACAGATCGTTTTGATTTGTCTTTTCTGCTGTACCTGACAGTGTCGTGCTTCATCTAATAAATACTAAGCTGTTTGTCTTACACATCTAAATCGCAGACTTGGCAGCAAATTCTGTTCTTCCCTCTATTGGTCTTTATCTGCTGGGTTTTTCTCCTGTGAATAACATTAATATGGTATATGCACTACAAAGCCAAATGTAGTGTGAATTCTTTACCTAAGTTAGTGAATACAAATACATAGTGGCATTGTCTTCTGCTTATGCATAAATATACGTAATATGCTGTGATCAGATTTTTTGAGCATGAGTGTTATTCCAATTTAAGGGCCTGATAAATATTTCCTTATATTAACTATATAGTGAAAAATAATAATTCTGAAAAAAATTGGAACATTTTAGTGTAATTTTAAAGGCATGTCAAGTTTAGTTTGGAAGAATTATATCAACTATTTACTCTTTTCCTCCTGGCTTCTTATGTTGAAAGGTTAATAAATTTTTCCGCCTAACTTTTTCATGCTGACAAATTGTGCTTCACAAACACTGCAAATGGATTCTTGTCTGGAATCACCTAGTAAAAAAGGTCAGTAAGAAGTCACTGATGCATTTAATTAAAAAGACCGTAATTAACTAATTTGTTCTACAGCCCTCATCTTAGTATTGTTGTTCTTTCTAAAGACTGATTTTAGTAAATGTGTGTTATGCTTATTTTCATATATCTATATAGCATAGCCATTCTGTTTTACAGACTCATTTCTCCGTTTTTCATGCTTTTAAAATTCCGACTCTTCAACACTGGAAGATTTTCATAGACAGCCCCTTTTGGTGGTGAATTTCCTTTTGCATTTGTTGATGTCCTTCATTTAGAATAAAGTAAACAGTGGTCATATCTCACATATATGTCTAAAGATGACTGAGGATGGTATGAATTACAGCGACTATATCTTCTGAAGTCAAGTGACTAATATTACTGTTATTCAGAGATCATTGATTTCCTTCAAGCAAGATCAGTAGTTAGAATTTAATGGGTTTGGAAAATAATGTTCTTACATGCTAACTGTTCTCCATAGTAATGGCTTGTAAAAGTTTGGACATTTTTATCTTTCATATTATTTCATACTTTCACTTTTAGGGATGGAGAACCAAAGTACCTACATGGAAGTTGGAAACAACTTCTTTCTATTCTTCAGTTAATATAGTTTTTGGTAGCAACAAATGCTAATTTAAGTCCAGAGCCCAATTAATAATGTCAAGAAATCTGGTGACAATCCTATTAAATTTCATTAAAATTTTTTTATCTGCTTATGAAGTATGATTATGATTTTTTCGGTCGTGAAGTAAAATTATGTTATCTTGCTGAATTGAGTGTATAATGAAGCCTACAGAGGTGCATATATATATTTACTGCTTATTTAGTGCATATAATGTTGTTTCATTTTAAAATCTGCATGACCTTGCAGTAGAATAAGATACCACATACAGTCTTGTAGTCTCATGTGAACTCTTTCACAGTCTGGTGTCTTCATAGCAGGAGGCCTTTAACATGTTAAAGGAACAATTACCTTCTACTGCAGTGTTAATGGAGAATCAGTTTTGTATTGTGAAGCATTCTTGACAGTCTTTAGGGCCATTCCAGTTAAATTGGTTTAACCTTCTGAAATTTCAGGAAACTCTTGCACGGTGGCAGATGTCCAGCCACAGGCAGGAACAACGGCAATTTATCTTTGGTGACCAGAGGGATATGGCGTCTCTAATCTGGCTGGCATGTTTGGTGAGGCTGGGGCTGACAATGGTTCCTCATACTCTAGGAAGAGTTTGTTGGCCAGTATATGCAGGGCCTGCTTTGCAGGGAATAACAATGAAGGAAAGTACACATTTATTTTGGTTCAAGATGTCATCCTCAAAAACAGCAGAAGAGAGAAGCTGGCAAAAGCTAAGGTGAAGCAAGAAAAATAGTGTGAACAAAGAGATTCCTATTTAAACAGCTTGCAGAGAATTAAGTAAAAAACCCCTCTTGCATCTGTGCTTTTTTAATAAGTACAAGAGGCCTAACATGTCAGATGGGGAAAGTAGAATGCTTTATTTAGAGTTTGTTGACATTATGGTTCCTTGAAAACTTGGGGAAAGGAGGGCAATCAGTAAAACATGGACATAGCCTAGATGATGCTTGTGTATGAATGATATCATATATTAAAGAAAATCTCAGTAAAAATTGTTACATTGATGGAATTGCTGATTTCTCCTCTCTTCCTCCTCATCCCTTTTAATGTTTCTTAGTCCGATGAAGACATGTATAAAATAGAGCAAGATTTTTGGAGTTAATGGGAAAACTAGATTAAGATACAGTTCCATGCCAAAGAATAAAGCTTTCTCTTCTGTGTCGAAAGAGTGATTCAAGACTGACGTATCACATAATGTCTAGGAAGCATGCGTCTTGTGCATCACGTGCTGATGGTGCTGTTTGGTGTCCTTTCACAGAGGGGTACAGAATACTTTTGTCAGTGCTGGAATATAGTTTTGACTTAAGAGGTCAGTCTTTATTGTAGAGTTCAGTGCAAAGTTAGAGGCCTTTTGAAGGCATTGTACATGTGCTGATATGTAGAAGAAAGACTTCAGAATGGGTAGCTGAACTGAATTACAACATGCTGCCTACCCTGGACTATGGAGACACCTTGACTTTTCATTCTGTATGGTGACTTTTGATCAATACTACCTCTATTTTTTATTTCATCCTATACCATTTTGGTTTTCTAGGGAAGTAAGTTTTATGCATTCACACTTTCTATTTATTCTGCCTTAATTGTTTTTAATATATTGGCCAGTTTCAACCAAACTGGAGACAAATAGAAATCTAAACCATCCTAAATTTCTGGAACTTAAAATTTTAGCAACATGTGTTGTTTTCTAGCTGAGGCAGAAAACATACCATTTAATCATTCTGAGAAATAGAATCAGGTTATCTGCTAAGCCTATATTTAGTCATTTCTTACATACGTGTAGTTTCTAAACATATATAAATCTTCAGTCAGTTGTGGCATATGCTGCCTCTTACTCAGGCAAACAAGGAAAAGGGCAAGAAGCATGAAGCGAATTGGAAGTGTTGTAAAGTGAGAAGGAGGAATCAGGTTTTTGTGGTAGGTAGATGAAGCAAATCTGTAGAAGGCTAGATTCATTATTTCTCTACTCATTAAACATCTTGTTTCCGCTCCTCAAAGTAATTCTTTTTTTCTAAAAGTGAAAATTGGATTGATGCTGACAGTATCTGATATTTGGCAAGGCTAATTCCTTAGGACATTATTAACCTCCTTCTACCCTGCCATAAGCCTGTCTGGGTTTTTGAAGAGATTTTATTAAAATATTCCATGGGTCTGAAAGGACGTAAGAGAACAAAAACAAATAGAGTTACAAGAGACTGAAGCAAGGCAAGTAGTTGAATTTTTTTCATGTTCTATAATAGTTTATAACCAAGCTTTTTCAATTTTTAATGTTAATATGAACTCTTATAAAGTAGACACCTGTGATGTCTGTATAGTAAGTCTTAAAAATCTTTCAGAGAAAACTTGCTGAAGTTAACCTGTTTGCTATTCTGTGTAGCTTTCAAGAAGCATACAGGACCAAAGCCTTCCATTTCCTAATTGCTGATTTATCCAAACATTCTGTGTCTGAAGTCCTACATTTGCTCCTGTGTCTTAACTACATCAAATTTACACTTTTCTCTGCCTCCAAGACCCTGCCATATTTATGAAACAAGGTCCATCTTATATGTTAACTTATGTCACCTTTTGCCCTTCCCACAGGTCAGTTTTTGGCAGGCCTTTCTCTCTCTTTTGTTCTTGACTTCATACCTCTGGCCAAGTTAACAGATATATTTCTTCATACAGAATATTTTCTGTATCATTTTTTTTAAATAGAGATAAAAATAAAAAAGAGTATCAACATAGAGTAGTAAAACTATATTGGCCGTTTAGGAATTAGTTTTAAAATTTTGTAGATATTCTTAGGCAAGTTACTCTGAACAAGATGTGAAAAAATGTGGAAATCATCAGCAACATTGAATGGGATAAAGTATTGGAGAAGAATGAAACAAATAGGAACTAGAATGTGTTCAAAGATAAATGAATGTATGTCCTAATGTTATGCATGTTGCTTAGCAACAGGCGGTAAAAGTGTGGATGAACAAGTAAGTACAAAAAATAATTAAAGGAAAGAGACATGTGCATAGCATGGTATGGTATAATAACCAGGAATACAAAAAAGATGAAAAAAGCAAAGATGGAGAAAAAACAGATTTAAAGAGTGTTAAGATAAGTATTGAAACTGCTTTTGTTCTTTGTACACTGACTTTTTCCCTGGAACACTACCTGGAAAAAAATAGGCAGCAACCTCCTCTGTAATAATGCCTTAATATCATATAGCTTACCCTAAGGAAACATAAATTTAAAAATGTGAATTGACTGTAAAGAAAAATGTAAACAACCACTGCAAAATGTAATAAAAGTTTATTTTGCAAAGTAGAATTAACACAGATTTTTAATTTTTCAGTTGCTTAGAAAATGAGCATTTGAAATAATACCATTCTCTTTTAGCAAGAATCCAATTTGCCCGCCGTTTCTGCCTCTGAATCACTGCTGGAAAAAATGCGTTCGTGTGCTTGCTTTTAAAACTTCATCTTCTAATGCTTAGACAAAATTTGCTATAGTACAGTTTTTCACGTAACAGTCTTCAAATACGGTTTGAAATTTATGGAGACTTTTTTATAAAAACCTGTAAAAAAAAATCAAGCTTCTTTTTTCTCTGGATCCATGAATTAGAAAGTTCTGCTAAGGGTGTCTAACATACACAGATCAATGAATGTGGTTAGAATTATTGTCTTATAAGAGGAGTGAGAGGATCTGTGGTTTATATACCTGCCAAAGGTCATTGCGTACTCTTCTGCAAATTGCTGTGCTGTTTGTGCCTCAGTTTACTCATTGCAAGATGACATTTCTCATCAGCCACACTGAGCACATTAATATCATAATCGTAAATGCTTTTACAAGTTTGACTGTTCATACAGTGATCATACCTTAATGGAGGACTGCAAAATATTATTGTAATGTATGACTGTTATTATATGAAACTTATTCTCATAATGTACATTATCAGTAAGAATTATTGAAAAACAGGCTACTGAACAGTAGAGATCAATATAAATTAAGTTCTAGTCTGTTGTTCAGATGTAATTTTTTATATTTGGTATGACTATAATAATTTGAATGATGACTTGAATAAAGACATGTTGTAACAAGGGGCTGAAATCTAGAATTAGCATGAAGGTTTCCAGGGGAGACATTGGAAATTTGGATATGGGATAATTTGGAATCCCAAGACTCTTGACATTCAGTATTCCCTTACTCAGCAGGAATTTGTGACACCATTACAGTGCTCTAATTCCACATACAAGGATAAAAGTTAATATATATACATATACATGCACATATATATGTATATTCTGTTAGCTTAACTGATTGTAGGATAGATTCCTACTCTAATCGTAAGCTATTTGAATACCATTATACCTGTACTTGATTTTTTTGAAAACCTGGAAAGTTTATACTTGCAAAGGTTATTTTAAAAGAATATTAAAGTTGAAGAATCAAGCAATCAAAGATGGATTTACTGCATGGTTTTATTTGAGCCACTTGGATATTATGCATTTTGTAAGGGTCTTCAGTTGTCTGACTACATATTGCATTCTTTTCTTTTTTAAAGAGAGAATTCCCATTTCATTGTTTCATTCAGAGTCATCAAGTTAAATTGTTCAATTAATGAGCATCTGCTCAGTGTTATTGCTGAGTGCATGCCCTTGTGCCTAATTTAGTCCATAGCATTCAAACTCTGCAAAGTTATTTCAGGTGTGATTAGTCAAACTGTAAAGCCATTTTCACGTTACCGTATCCTCTGGTATTGCAAGACCAGTGTAAGTATTGACACTTTCAGAGTCATAGACTATGGTCCTCTAACCTTCTTTAAATAAAAAACCAGCTAGGTGATAGAAGCTTCTTTGTGACAGCAAAAGACAGGAGGGTTAATGTTTATCTTTGAAGGTACATAATAGAAAGATGGTCAGGTCTAAATTTGCAAGACGATCCCATTGTTAACTAGGGCCTTTAAAATCTTTGTCCCTGGTTGCAAGTGGAATTTGTTTACTTGATAGCTTCTGGTGGCTGTTCCAGTGGTTTCTTCACTCCAGTGTTTGCCTCATTGTCTGTCTTCCACTTGGCTGGGTCACAGTGAACAGCCATATATACAGTTTTCCAGAGTACCGATGTACAAGAAAGTCTCAGGACTGTTTGGATAGCACAGATTTAAGTGTGAAGAAGTATATTTACGTAGAATAGTTATATTATTATTTGATTTTATTAGATATAACTTCACGTGCTGTGTTACTAAGACCGAAACAAAAAACAACTTTAACTAAAATCAGTGATAAACTATGTAATATTATGCCAAATTAAGTTGCCCGCTGGTCTTTAAGTACTCTGTGTAAAAAGGAAGGCCCCCAGAACATCAATGAAAAAACCAAATTATTCCTGTTATCCAGAAAACAACATTACCTAAACACAAGAGAAAATCCTTTACTAGTAGTAATACTGCTTACTTTCCTTCTTCAGTCTTGATACTGTTTGTGTACCTGTTGGTGATTCCAATTCTGTGATTAAGAGCAGTTCCTGCAATCCTGTTTGTAAATACCGGCAAATATCTCTGCTGCCTCTTTGCACGTGGAACACATGTTTGTATGCCTGTCAGTTCAGCGACAGCAAGGCTATTGGTCATCTTTTCAGTCATGAAAGCAAAAGAGTGGAGAATGGAAAACCAAGCTGAAGAATATCTAAGACTCTCTGGTCACAGTTCGCAACTAGTTTACAGAGAGAAAAGAAACAGATTTAAACAAACACTTCAAACTTACTGAAGTTCTCCAATGTGTATCAGTGTTCTAGCAAAAATATTATGAATGTGTATATCATTATCAACTTCTGCAAGAAACCAAAAATAAGTAATAAGTATCTTTCCTCTGTTACTGTTTCTGCTGGCCTTCTTAAAGGTGCAATGCTGTGAAGAAGTGTCATTTTCCTTCATATTTTATAATTGGTCCCTGTGAGGAAAATCAACTACTTTGCATGGAATGTGCTCTAAAAGAAGTGTAAAGGATTTTTATATTCTTACAAGATGTAGGTCTGCCTTGATTCAGCAGCAGTGAAATAAACAAAAGGGATACTTTAATTAATCTGACTTGCAGAGCACTTGAAACAATGAACTCCGTATACAAACACAGCAACAATAAGTCTCCCAGAGGAGACGGCTCAGGCTTGTGGAATAGCTGGATGAGAGTGCTTAGAAAACAGAAAAATTGGATCCAGGAAGTTCCAAAATACTTTCAATCCCAAAACTGTTGAATTCTGTACCAAGATAATGCTGACATTGATCTTAGCTTGTATATCTCAGTTTTTATTTTTTGAGCTTTTTTTTTAATTAGAAAATTATTTTCAATATGCAACTTGCCTTTAATGAAGAAGCTGTTAAAATGTTGGTGGAAAGACAAAAACACACCTTTTTTACTGTAAGGCTGGTCAAACACTGGAATGGGTTGCCCAGAGAGTCTGTGGAGTCTCCATCTGTGGAGATATTCAAGGACCAACTTGAGACGATCCTGGACAACTGTTCTGGTTTCGGCCGCAGCCGGCAACAAAAGCACCATGCGGCCGCCCCTCCCCCCGCCGGGGTGCGGAGGAGAATAGAAAGAAAACAGGCAGAAACTGGTGGGTTGGGATAAGGGCAGTTTAACAGAACGGCAACAACAATGATACAGAAAAGGGGAATACACAGAACAAACCAGCAGAACAGAGCCCGCAGAACAGAACAGCTCTCCTGACCGCACTGCCGCTGAGCCCTCCCGAGCCGCGAGTGAGTTCCCGCCGCGCCGCACCCCCCACCGGAACCCAGCATGACGGCACATGGTATGGAATACCGGGCTCTGTTTGGCCAGGTGAGCTTGGGTCAGCCCACTGGGCTGTGCCCCTTCCTGGATTCTGATGAAAATTAACCCTGTCCTGGCCGAACCCAGGACAACAACCTAACTGGCAAAGGGGTTGGACTAGATGATCTGAAGAGGTCACTTCCAACCTTAACGAACCTGTGGTAACATTGAATTGAAAGCTGGGTGTGTCTATTCTCAAGAAAGATTATGGTTCCAAAGTACTTCATAAATATTAACTGAAGTCAAGATTCCAAGATTTTTGAAGGCCTTTTAGAATAACCTTTTGGGGAAATTTCAATGATATTAGCTATCAATTAAAATGTATTTCTGTACAATGATGAATTAGAATAGAAGAGTAAGAAATACCGCAGTACATAGAGAAAGTTTTGAGGAGTTGGAGGCTCCCAGTAAAGCTAGGAGTAATGACTGGTAATTGCCCAGTGATGGATAAGAGATGTGTTCAACAATAAAGCTAATACAAATTAGAATGAATAATTACTGTGTTTCTGATATCTTTTATCAAATTAAGAGAAGTGCTAGTGTTGAGTTGCACTGGAAACGGGAAATTAATTTCAAAGAGCATTATAATATCCAATAAGACTGGGATAGAAAAAAATACTATGAACAGGTATAGAAATGTGTGAATCAAAGGTATGTTCTGCCTTTGAACCCTAGCTTTCTCCATTTTAAAAAGAACTTAAGGAAACAGGAACAAACCTGGTCAGGCTTCCACGTGAGAGGCGACTGCAAAGTTGGGGACTCTTTAGTTTAGGAATCACATAGGTATTAGGATTCATAGTGCCAGTTCCTATTATGGATGTAAAATGTTACATTTCAGTATTTCGTCTGATGAGGGTAGTAAAGCAAAGGGGGAGTAAGAGAACTGAATGAAGGAATTTCATTTTTATGAGAGGATATGTTTTCTGGTATTTGTTTTGGCCCAGGCCGGAGAATAGTTTTCTAAAGAATATATTCCATGAAATATAACCCTAAGGCTAAAGCTTAGCTGTGTTCAGGAAGTTGAGACAGTTGTGAGAATAATAAGGATATTTGCAGTTACATTAGTTATTTGCAGTTACATTGACAGTATATTACAGTTTCATTGAGTTTTTAATTAAATTACATTGAGAGTTACATGACAGCCAGTCACCAGCTGTAGATGGATTAGATTAAGAAGGAAATCTATCTGTGAACAGTCTAATGGTTTACTACAATAGAGTTTCGAATCCCTTTCTCTGAAGGATCTAGGAATAACTGTTGGAAGGGAACAGAAACTGAAGTAAACAGGTCTTCAGTTGATTCTCGTGTCTCAAGACCAACACCACACAAGATCTCTTGGAAACAGTTGACTCTTACAACCACCACGTTACAAACGGGAAGCTGAGGTAAAGAGAAAGTCATACTGTCAGTCTGAAAATCCTGTTTCATTCTGAAAATGATCCTGTATATGTAATTATAAAGAATCCTCTTTTAAAGTTGAGAGGCTTTTTTCAGTCTGCTTTTGCCAGTTCTAACTTGGTGGCTGTGAAGCTGCTGCTATTGTTTCCCCCAGATTTTGGAGAGGATATTTTCTGAGAAAACCAGCAGCAAAACTGAAACTAAAGAAGGATAGAGATGTGCATAGAGAAAAATAGTATGAATAGAAATTAAGATGATATTTGTCATAGCTGCACTTGTGCTGGCCAGAAGGCCTTTAAACATTGGTTGAAGATAGAGCATTTTTTAATCAAACAAGGCAGAACAAGGTATAGTTCTTCTGGACAGTGTTGGCAGTGGAAAGTTCATAAATACCTAACTCGTGTATAGTACTTCTCATGAGCACATCACAAAGCTCTTTGTGGAAGAGATAGTGTCATTCTTCCATTTCACAGAAGCAAAACATGGTGATTTCATCAGAACTCACCAGAAAATGAAGAGTAACAGGCATAGTCAAGGCATATTAGACAAATGTAATTTTTTTGTTTCTGAGTGTCTGTTAATGCTATTTTCTCTAAATGAAACATGGTAAAGTATCTGGTATTTGTTAAGTGTTCTTCAGATGAAAAACATATCTTCTTTTGGTTTGGTTTGTTTTTTCTCTTGGTTGCTTGTTTGCAGTTTTTGGAATGTATAGGAATGTTACACTGCATCTTGAAACAAAGTTTCTCTGCTAGATTAGTATCTGAAAGAAAGACAAAGTAACTATCCCATCAGTTAAATTGATATTTTTCTATTTATGAATCATTATGCAGGAACATTGTTTAAGGACCATGAAAGGTCTTTGAGTTGGGAGCTGGCGTTCAGCTTTCATGGATATAGTAACAGAATGGGCAAATGACGACACTGGCATAGATGAGGGAGGGTTGTAAAGCAGTATTTTGTACAGACCAATTGGTGCAGTTGGAAAAAGTGGAGAAGGTTTCAGATGTGACAGTATTTATTGAGGTCAGAAAGCCAACCTTTCTGTATCAGTCTTGAATATAAATTCAGTCTTTATCTGGATTTGTGCCAGAATTCATCAGTTGTAAGTGGGTTTCTAGTTGCTTGGGCTGAGGAACCAAGCCTTGGCCACCTCACTCTCACATTGCTGGCTAGAGAAAATAGCAAGCAGAAAACTGTTCTACCATAGTGAATATCTAGGTTGGATATGGCCTTTGATATTGGCTCTTCAGTCTTTCTTTAAGTCTTTTACAAATACATATTCCAGTTATAGGCCTTTATGTAGATAAGTCAGTGATACACTTAGACCTGACTGGAATCCATTGACTTTACCGGCTATACTGGTACTTCAGTGTACGCACAAGAATCAGTTGTTTAATAAATACTGCCGTGAACTGGGAGTTAAGAAACATATGTGAGATTCCATTTTCCCAGGTACACAATAAAATATCCGAAACTTTGACTTAGATTTAATATAAAAGTTCTGTGAGATGTTAATACTGTGGAGTGGATAAGAAGTATGTAGACTTAAAACACTTTCCAAATCCTCACACTCTGTTTCATTTTACTTCCTTAGTAATCTTTTTTTTTCCTAGTAAAAATCTTCCCTAAAGTAGCAAGCTACCTGTTGTAGAAATAGAAGATCTATCTTGAGAAGAAAGAGATTCCTTAAAAATGTGTTTGTTAAAGCAGACACAACCATGTACTGTGCTTGGAGGGTGCAAATCAATCTTGTGATAATAGCAGCTAATAAAAGTCCTGAGCAAAGACAGCATAAGTAGAACTGTAGCGCTTCAGGAGTGTGCATCTGCTGCTGTAATTATTCCTGGACCCATGTGACGACCAATTCCTCTGCTGTTGGGTGGGAAACTAGCCAGTGAAGTGTTGGGTTTTGAATGGGATCCCAACTTTATATTACTCCCTGAGGGTGATTTCAGTTTAATCAGTATTATCATCAAGAACTCTACCATGTATTTGTGCTATGTACATGTATAGAGGTCATCCACAGCCACAAATTATTTCGGGTTTTAACTGATCTGCTTTGTTAGCCCAAAATCAATGGTATGCTATGTAGTTACAGTGCTATTTCTGGTCTTTTTATTGTTTATATTGTTCTCTTGCCTACATTGTTGCTCTTCTCACAACTGCGCTTTTCTCATTAGTACTGAAAGGTATTTTTCTGCCTCCTCTAGACACAGAATGGATTCTGGAAAGAAATAAAGGATTTTTGCTTTTCTCATAACACCAAACAGTATTTTCCTCTCCCACTTTCTGAAATTATGTTGTGCCTGTATTATTTAGAAGTGGAAGGCTGGCAGTTGCAAGTGTACAGTAGAAATGGTAAAATGTCTTTATAAGCATGTGTTTAGTAATATTCCATGAATATAATAGCAAAATGGTCTGATAGTTTTCATTCCTAATAAAACAGGCAACTGAAAAAGACTTTAAAATTATGTTAAGGTCCCAGAGAGTTACTAGGTCTGCTGTAATCATCTTTATGGAAATTGTATTATGTTGAAAGTCATGCTGTCATATTTGAATCTACTATTTTTCAAGATTTTATATCAAATAGTCTTTTATTCCAATGTCTCTGAGAATTACTGCTTCTTAGGGAGAGTTAGCTATGGCTTTCACTGTAATGTGCTGTCCTGGTTTTGGCTGGGATAGAGTTAATTTTCCTCCCAATAGCTGCTGTGTTTTGGATTTAGTAGGAGAAGCATGTTGATAACACCAATGTTTTCCATTGTTGCTATAATTCAAGGACCTTTTCCAGTTTCTGATATTCAGCTAATGAGCAGATGTGCAGGACCTGAGAGTGATCACAGCCAGGCAGCTAGCCCAAGGTGGCCAATAGAAATAATCCATACCATAGACATCATGCTCAGTTTATTAGTGGGGACTGGCCAGCAGGCAGGAATCAGCTTTTCGCTGTTCTATGGGTTTGAATCCTCACTTGTCTGGGAGTTCAAACATTTCCAGGAATTCGTTTTGTTTCAGGAGTTTCATGAAATTTGCAAAATCCGCAATTTCCAGGTTCTACGATCACTGCTCGGGAACTAATTCCGAATCAGTCATCAAGTGGTGAGAAAAACTGTATTGTATATAGGTTTGTTTTTCATATTCATTATTATCATTATTACTATGGTTAGTAGTAGTAGTAGTAGTAATAGTATTAGCATTTCCTTTGTTGTCCTATTAAACTGTCTTTATCCAATTTTTACCTTTTATCCATTTCTCTTCCCCATCCCACTGGGGGGCAAGGGGGGGAGTGAGTGAGCGACTCTCTGGTGCTTAGTTGCTGGCTGCCAGGTTAAACTACAACATGTACATACAGCTCATGCATACAAGCTTGAGAAATTTTGTTAGCAGTGATTTTCTAAGCTATGTGAGTTCCCTGTGCCTTGTAGGGTCCCCTTTAACAGTACAAATAAATTGGTGTGACACACTCTTTATCAGTTTTTGCTGAATGCCCTCATCAAGGCAGAGTTTGGACAGTGCTTGATTTCGTTCTTTGAAATATAAGGTTTGGTGATAAAGATAATTTTGTAGATTTAACATTCTTATGATTTTGTACAACGTAATTTACACAACTTTCTGATTTAAAAGATAGTATTATCACTTTCTACAACTACCTGAAGGGAGATTGTAATGAAGTGGGTGTTGAGCTCTTCTCCCAAGTGGCAAGTGACAGCACAAGAGGAAACGGCCTCCAGTTGCATCAGGGGAGGTTTCAATTGGGTATTAGGAAAAATTTCTTCACCAAGAAAGGGTTGTCAAGCATTGGAATGGGCTGCCCAGGGAAGTGGTGGAGTCACCATCCCTGGAGGTATTTACACGACCTGGAGATATGGTGCTTAGGGACATGGTTTAGTGGCGGACTTGGCAGTGTTAGGTTAATGGTTGGACTCAGTGACCTTAAGGGTCTTTTCCAGTCTTAATGATTCTATGGTTATCCATGTGTTATATGGACCAAGAAGTGACTGAATATATTTCAGAAAGTCATTGGATAATTATCATTGAATTGAGGTGTTTCCTTATGGGTTTTGCAGTTATTAATACAAGGCTTAATTTTATTAAATGTTTTTGTGATTTGTTAGTGCTGGTAGAATATGTTGATGACACTAAGATGGGCAAAATAGCAAAGAACAATGGTGAAAAGGCAGTTAGAGAGTGACCATTGGAACAAATTATGAAGAGAAATAGTGAACCACCTGTTATTTTACAACAAATATTGGTAATTTTAACTGCATAGAAGTTATTTGACTCAATGCAGCCAATTAACAACAACAAAAAAAAGAGTTATTGCAGTACTGGAAGTCACACTAGTTTTGCTAATGATTCCTTTTAACTTTAAATTTTATTAATCTAAGGAAAACTATCTCAATAGACAATAGCTGTATTGCCTGTTCCTGTAGCAGAAGACAACTCATTCTGTTTGTATTGCTTTTAGGAACAATAGTGGTCATAGTGATTAGCATATTAGTCACTATGATAAGCCTCAATCAGCCTGCATGGGTATGTGTAACAAGGTACCCAGCTACTAAGCCCATCGATATGCATGGCTCACCATTCTCAGCGAATGTCTTCAGGCTACTTGTAAGGCTGCTGTTGCAGGCTCACAGGACAGTGTAGGCTTACATAGCCAAGACCTCTACTACCAGTAACGCTGTAAATGATGCTAGTGAGTCAGTCCAGTGAGATGCAGAATGCATCATTTCTAGATCTGAATCAAAACTAACCATCTGCTTTAAAGTCAAGGTCCCATACCAACAAGGAGGCCTAATTGCCACTGAGAGTTCACATCTCATCTAGCTTGGACAAAAGGAGTGAAATTTAATTACTGTTTTAATAATGATGTTTGGTTAATGAGTTTGTGAAGTGTCTAGTGGTCTTGTTTGGCTCAAAACTGAGCTTTCTAAGCCGTTACAAAGTGCTTTGTAAGTTACTGTAAAGATTGTGCCTTTTACAGCTACCATTTAGAGACAATCTGAACTGTCAGACAATACATCCAGGCTTTTCACATTACTATATTCTCGAAAGGAATTATGCCAGAGCTGAGGGAAAAGAGAAGTGAAATAAATATGGGTTTTAATTCTCATCTGATGTATTAAAAACCAAGTCACAGAAATGAGACATACAGAAGATAACACAAAATCTGTAGGTGAAACAGAAACTGAACACAAAGTTTGTGAGTGTAGGCAGGTACAGTGACCCCAAAGTCACTCTTCTTTCCTTGGACAGGTCTTTTTTCCCCCACTCATTCATATTGCAACTGTTCTACTAACCATTTCAACTTACTTTTTCTAATATTTTGAAGAAGACATTCAGTATCGTAGTTCTATTACTGAATGTGCATGGGTCTATGTACTTTAGCAAAAGAAAACAAATTCAGAGCTGCTGCATTGTTATGGCCATCTTTCTGAAATAATTACATAGTTCTTGTATTTTGCCTCAGGTTCTGTGTGTGCCTCACCTTCATTAACTCTTCTCAGAAAGCAAAGTGCAAACTGAAATTACTGCACCATAGCTGCTAAAACTAGGCAAAGTTTGCAGTTTTGTCATTGGAGACCTGGTACTAGCCTGCAGTTAGACTTGCTACCCAGTTACATGTAGATGAGCACTGAACAAACATAGAAACACTGAAGACCAGCATAAAAAGAAATAATTACCTGCTTGTTATGCTAACACTGAAGAAGTGGAGTTAAAGCTAGCCTGCTTCTCCTTCCATCTTCTCTTCTCAACACCAATTAGTAGTAAAACACGGTTCTCTCTAGGGAGTCCTGAGTCTTAAAACATGCTTTGGCAGGGTTATAGGTGATATGGTAATTATTTAAAGATGAATCAATTATGGACACTGTGGCTGTAGGCAACACATCACTTTGACTCATACTTCAGTATTTGCCCAGTTTTCATTAAAACAATTGGTCAGATAATCCCATGATATGAATAGATTCCAGAGCTTTTTAACAAGAAGTAAAACTGTGATAACTTGATCTTTGAGCTGCAGAGGTCAAAAATGTGACCTTTGTGTAGAGCTCATTAAAATGAACATGATAGATATGTGCAACTATGTAGAAGTTCGGAAGGCTCCATCAGTAAAGAGACTTTCGTTAAACAGAAGCCCCTACCTGCCCTGTATGTGTATTTTTTATGATTACCAGCCAATACTAATGATCTTACCCACCCCTTCTCTTCAAAAAAATATATGTGAACAGTTATAACAGTGCTGCAAGATATCTAAGAAAAATATAGAGCCTGAAGCTGTTTCTTTTATATGTGCTGGGTATGACCGAGGATCTTGAATTTTAGTATGTGACATTTCTAGTCCACATAAGCCCATTAATATCTTCTATTTATGCTTTTTTTCTGTAAAATAAACACTGTGAATGTTAAAGTTCCCCAGACACATTGCATTTGAACACTTTAAATGGTTAGAACTGAAGAACTTGTATGGAGTATGCAGGCCCCGATAACAACTTAAAAATCTGTGCTCTGGTTTTGAAAATTAAAAACATCATGCTATTAAAGATCAAAAGAACATCAGTGTTTGAAAACCATGCCACTAATATACTTTTCCTTAGGTTCTAGTAATACGCATATGCTTACTGGATAATAGTTTAAACAGAGCAGTATTTTATTGTAGGACTATGTCGGACAAATCAAGGAAAAATAAATCACAGCTCTTGTTTCTTTGCAATCAAATTAAATATTCCAGAATTATTCCATAATCTCAAATTATCCAAACCAAGGCGTTTCCTTATCTGAGATTGTCAAGATTTTGCATGAACATACAATGAGACCGTACTTACATGAACAGACAGAGATTGTATTTAAAATTAGATGAAATTATGTTTGCTTTAAATGAATGATGTACTATAAGTACATATATACCACTGTATGCTGTTCTGTACTGCCCATTTCCTATGCTTCAAATGTGAGCTGGAGAAGCCCACTGTAACAGTAAGAAAATCATTGCATTTCATGCCATTTTTACCACTTGATTCCTATGATTTCATGGCTTTCAACTCCAAGTTTCTTTGCTAACACTGCCATTGAGGTTGGTGGTAGGTTTTTGGCAGAGGCATTAGCTCGTAGGGAACTAGACTAATGCTATCACTGGTTAAACATTGGTTTTAAAAATTTTAGGAATTTTAAAGAACTTGTCAGACACATTCTGGTGATTTGAAGGTGGAGTCCTCTGTCGAATTATAAGTCTCTTCCAAGTCAGACGAGTTCTCCAAAATATACAATTATTCAAAGTTCTTACTAGTATGAAGAATAGAAAAAAATACAGAAATTCCATACCTTGTTGCATATTTTAAGGTTTTTGAGAAAAATGGCATTATTGTACACAGGAATTTGAGAATTCTTTGCTTCTGGAATAGATTCTATTTTGATATGATCACCTAATATTTGTTACATGTGAAGAAATGTAGGTAGGTGTTCATGTTCTCTTTCAGCTTGTATTATGTTTTCAGAAGTGATTGCACTGAGGTGTTTTATATTTTGTGCTCTTTCACCTTAGCACAAACAAATATAAGATTAAAATACTAAAGAAAATGACTGAAGTAGCACAATGTTCACATTTTTAATTAAGCACACGTATACTTAGGAGATTTTAAATATTGTTTTTTTAAGGATATTTATGGATACGCTTCTTGAGCCATTATTATATTAAAAATATTTTAGTATATTTAATTGCCTCCATATGCCAAGCAACATCTGCAGAAATTAAGATCAACATAGTAGGTGGGTTGTTCTATAAATCAGCTCAGTTCTTCAGCTTCAGAAAACCACAGTAGGTTTCAGATTAATGCTTTCCTCATGTACCCTATCACATTAATCCAAAATCTTGAATTATATGTAAATAGTAAACATAATTACTGTCCAAAGTTTGTAGCAGTCTGAGACTTACTCATTTTTTCTTAAGATACCAAGATATCCACAAAACAGGTCCATTCAGCTATTGCTGCATTCTGTTTCTTCCTTGGGTTGACATTTCTCTATGGCCTCAAATTTTTAAAAGGCAAGCAATGAATTTATATATCGTAATGACTACAGTAGTCTATTTAAATTATTTTCCTAAAAAGTTGCCTCATCAATGGTTAAAACCAGGAAACCTCCCAGTGCACATGCAATTCTACAGCATTCCTAAAATCCTTATTGATGGTATTGCTTTGCTAGAATTGTTTTTTACTATAAAATCAGTGAACTCATGCTTCTGGTGAAGCACAGCTATCTAAATATAGATAGACTGGTAAGTGGCTTGTATAGATGTGCTACAATTTGATTCTGTTCCTGAAGAAGTTGTCAATATTAATATCCACAAAATTTACATAAACAGATACAAGAGTTCTAGTGTTCATTTTATTTGTGCAGATGTAACTCTCAAGAGCTGGAATTCAATTTTTGATGTGTTAGTAACTTGAAATTATTTATGTTAAAAAATCTTACAAAGATTTGAACACATAACTAATTGGCAGTAGGCCACTGCTTTTTTCTTTTTGAAATTGTGTTTTTACGTATTCTGTTACACACATGAAATATATTTTTCAGATGTGTGATTATTGCAGCACGCTGTTTTCCATGCCTTCCTCATATTTACATGAAAAGTTTCCCCTCACTCGGGTGTATCAGCTATTTATGACTAGGTTTGGGATTTTTTTACTCAGTTGAAAATACAAGCAACATGTTTCTCCTAGAAAACATATCTAGTGAAATTACAGTCTTGTTTGCCATATGGTGCTTCATACAGATGGATGATTATTATGCAAATCTTTTGATTAGTGAGTTTCTGCTATTCTAGGAATCATTTGCTTTGTATATGTTGGCTTTGTACACATATAGTTCCATTCTTAGGATGATCTGGGACTGTGCCAAATCGTTGATAATCTCAGTGATACAGTTTTTTACAACTTTAAACTTTTCCTTGTATTTATGGTTTATTTCATTTTCTTTGTTCATCAGGCAAAAGAATTAACTTTTAGTTCAATTTACCATATGAGAAACATAATGCAAGAAGCATCACTCCATGCTGAATGAATTAGATAATAAAATTTGCATCTTTCCATCGTAGACTTTGCCTCCATGGTTATAGGCATGTGAGAAGACACGTCAGATAAAATATTTCATTTCATATGCAACATTTTGTATGCAACCAGAATCTTGTCTGATGATTCCTACTAGCTCTTGTCCAAATAGCAAGTTTTGCAGTTGAGCATTGGACAGATTGAAATATAATGCTGGGGGGGGAGGGTTCTACAAGGTTCATAAAGGTTTTGGATAGGAATTGTATCTTCAGCTATTCATCTATGAACAAGGAATGTGAAAACTGTATGTGCAAAGAAAATACTACTTTTTGTAGCTAGCCCTTCTGTTAACTTTAGATTCTTTAGATACAAGGAGCTAAGGTCTATGAGTGATGGAAATAATTCAGTGCATATTTAAGTCCCTTACTAACATTATATACTCTCTATTGTTATTTCTTCAGGCTCATGTAAAAATCAGAGTTTTTTCCACTGCCCTGAGCAGGCCTAATANGCATAAAAACTAAAGCATTCCTAAATGATAGTGTTGAGGTTCATGGACAAGAGAACCAGACTTATTTCTTCAGAGAGGTAAAAATTAGACCTTAGTACAGCTGAGATCCAAGGAGATGTGAGAGATGTCATTTAGGCTCTCTCACGGAATGGTAATGCTGCACAACACAGTATGTATTCCAGGAGTGGATTTTTGTAAATTAAACTAATCTTTGTCACAAAACATTCTAATGAATAAGTCTACTAAACTGAAAATTAGTTTCTTACATGTTTTATGTCATGCAATATTTTGATGTTGTACAAATATTTGAGAAGTAAACAGTATAAAATTATACTGTTATAACTTAACAGTATAAAATATTATAAAGTGATATTCCTTAACTATACAATTCAAGGTTATAGTGAAAGAGATGGTTTCCAAGAGCAAAACAGTATTTTATGATCAAAGCCGTTGCCTTTCATCCATTTATCTAAATCAGCTCATTAAAACATTTAATGAATATATAGATACCTATGCCATAGAAAGCAGCTCTTATTTCTTCTTTGTGGATATGTTAGAGTGTACATGAATTTGGTTTTATTCTCTTTCACAGTTATGACGTTAAATCTGTATTGTTATGCCACTATCATTAAAATTTCACTAGGCAGAAATATTCCTTCATTACAAGCAAATTTATTGCTTCATTGGTTTGCATAGTAAAAATGTGAGGAGCTACAAATTAAAAGCATGACACTCCTCTATAACAAAAATTGTTGGATGAAAGGAAGGTAAATATCACTTACTACAAATGTGTAATGTTTGTCTTGCATAATTATCCACCAGAATTCATAGACAGCTATACACATTTCAGCACTTAAATTCAATATTGTTTTCTATTGGACTGGTGATGATTCAAAGTGTAATTTCTAAAACACTAAATGCACTGTGTTCTGCACAAATGAATAGAGCTGGACACATGCAATGAAGAAAATTACTTTTGAAGACCTACCTCCAGCAGCTTTTACCAATTCTGTTAAAAGTCTTTATTTAATATGAACACTAAACCACCAAATTCAGCTACGTATCGCAGAAAACTGTGCAGCCTGCTGTAGGTGACCCTGCTTTGGCAGGAGGGTTGGACTAGATGACCCACAGAGGTGCCTTCCAACCTCGAACATTCTGTGATTCTGTGATTCTGTGATTCTGTAATTCTGTGATTCTGAAGAATGATGGTCAGCAAACACTTTCCTGTTCAAAATCCCACCACTATTGTCAGATATTGACAAATTAAAATGTAATTTCTTCATAGAAATTGTGAATTAATATCTTCACTAGCTCTTGTAAGAGCTGAGTAAGTCAGATATAGTCAATCTTTTTAACATTCAGATCATTATTTCTCATTGTTTTTCACTGTAGCTAAGAGCGATATGTACCTTAGCTGTTTAGATGTCATACATAAAAGAACTTTCAATGGTGACCTCCAAATGTGCTAAAATCTAGCATATGCTATTTTTGTTTTTACAAATTCTTGGTTTTGTTAAAATTCCCTGTATCTTTCTTCCATTTGAATTACAATATTGAATTTAATGTATAGTTTCTATTTAAAAAAATCAGTTCATTTAAAAGAAACAAGATTTGAAGAATTTGTATGCTTGAAATCTTGCCTGATTTATACAGATGCCTAATGAAAGTTATTACCTTTTCCCATGAATTTTTCAGTTCTTGAACTATCATCTCAGCTGTGACATCATTACATTGATTTTATCATAACTGATATTCTGAGCCTAAACGGTTCTTTGTTTTACAGAAACTGGATGTTGGAATTCCAAATTAAAGAACTATCTACTCATTTGGAAATGCATGGGGAACTATTTTTATTCAGAGACATGAAATTCCCTTCATAACATGTCTCTTACTTTCCATAGTAAGAGGAATGAGCAGTCTGGCTATGCCATGTTTGTATTTTCTACTTTTTTAGCAATGGATTAACAATGAGGAAAAAAATGAGAATACAAGAAAGCTGCTTTAGTTGCTTCTTTGGATATCTTTCCTTTTGTCATCAAAAATAATGATGAGCAGCTTCTTCTGTGATCACAGACAGCTTGCTTATGGAATTCAGGAAGTTAGTTTTTCTTTCATTTTTAGTGCTAAGATTAGGCTAATATGGGACACGGCAGTCCTTAATGTCAGCTCTATGCAGTCATCATCTGGCTCTACATCTCCTTTATACTTGTTGTAGATAGTGCTCCTTTCCAATTCTTCATCTTCCTCAATGAGACTAAACCTGGCTAAAACACCTCTGAAAACAAAAAGACTACACAAATAGTATTAGTAGGAAGAAGTACATTAACTTAGTAATATTTGGTCCACTTCAGGGATGGATTAGAGGAACTTTTTCTTCAAGGCGCCAAGTCACCCTTCAAACTGCAATTAATATCTTTTTAGAATCCACAGAATTACAGGGTGAGCCAGACATATGCAAAAACACACTTTTTCTGTGTGTGTACATATGCAAATAAATAGAAGACTGCATTCTGTCTTGCAACACATGGTTTGTCCTACAGTGATGCTTGCCATTAGTTCATGAACTAATGAAGTTACTCACTGCAATTCCCATCTGTTAGTCCTTGCTGTAGCAATCCATGTGCTCAGATAAGCGGTTTAAGATGATCAGTCTGATGCTTTCTATCCAGCAATAAAGTTTTCTGCGACACGTAGCTGAATTTGGTGTTTTAGTGTTCATATTAAATAAAGACTTTTAACAGAATTGGTAAAAGCTGCTGGAGGTAGTGCTTCCCAAATTCCAGTAATGGCTTTTCAACACTTAAATCCATTGTGAACTACAAAGCTGAGTTTCCTCAGTACAAGGGAAGAAGATTTAAAGCTCTTACCAGGAGAGAGGAGGTTGACTTAGTTTTGTTGTCTTCAGGACCGAAATAGAGATTCCTTATTTCAAATCTTTTTTTCAGTATCTGCAATGAAAAAACAGCAAAAAAGAATGAAAACAGAGAAAAAGAGTCACAAGTGGGAATGCAAAGAGGAAAACCAGCCCCTTAACTGTAGTTGGGTCGTGGTTAAACTGCTGAGCAGCTGTGATTTTATCTATGTGTTGGAGGAAACAGGGGAAAAAGGTCTTCTTGTCTTGGATATCATGATAAAACTATGAATTACTGTGGAGTCCTGGCTGGACGAGAGGGGACATAGTTTGGTGCGTTGAGCAACCTAGGTTCTGATCCGGAGGTGAGCCTTGGGAGCGGCTGACACGGAACCCTGCTGGGAAGGCAGAGCGACGAGCTCGGGACACTGGAGCAGGGGGAACGTCACCGTTTCCTGC
>Ga0065711_1008622_pt1 | contig 23821 bp, 13 predicted proteins | sample Hoacrofraction12_FD_59098 | JGI IMG/M metagenome (GOLD analysis project Ga0065711, IMG submission 59098) | Hoatzin crop microbial communities from Cojedes, Venezuela - Epithelial fraction 12 v2 (version 2) | ecosystem: Host-associated > Birds > Digestive system > Esophagus > Crop | place...
TTTTTTTTTTTTTTTTTTGTACTCTTCCTATCATGATCCCTTTGAGAAGACTCTGTTCTTGTTGGTTTTATGTATTTTTGTATTAATTAAAGGGACCAATTATTTTTCAAATTAACTTGTGAAATTTGTTAGAAATAAATTGCTTTTGCTTAAAGGCCTTCTCCAGTTTGCATCTTGCTACATTAGTAATTTAATAGGTGGTTGTGAATACAACTGCAGTTCTCTTTTTCGAGTACTGGCAAGGATGGCAACAAATTTAAATTGTGATTTTTATGACTCATTTAAAGCAGTGAATGGAGTTTCTTCAGTGGTAAGTAGTAATAAAATATACCCTTTCTGGTACTTGATGATTCCAGTAGCTTAGTGTGGATTTGTGTGTGGTTTTTTTTAACAAGAAGCTCTCTTTGAATGCAGAAATAGTAGTTATTTCCGTGTCCTGACTGGTAAGTTTTTTGAAGTGGAATGAATATATTTAACATAGAGGGGTTTGAAATATAAATGTTGTCTTAAACATTTTGTTTTGTTTTGTTTGAACTTTCTGATGTGTCACAAGGAGTGCTTGGCTTTTGGTATACAGATCCACACCACTTGCAAAGTAGAAGTTTCAGTAAAAGTGATGCTTACTGGTCAAGTAAAGGGACCTATGAACATGATCACATCACTAGTGACTTGTGCTGGTCTACTCAGTTTATTGTTGTTGTTGAAAAAGGGGTGTAAGAAAATCCCAAGCGTTTCCATTGCATTTCAAGCTCCCAGATGTGTTCTCTTTCCTACTCAAATGTTAACTAGATGTATACTTTTTTTTAGTAACTGTATGTCTTTGTAAGATAGTGAGGTAATTTTTTCTGTCATGTATAGTATTGATTTTTAGACTCTTCCGCTAAATTTATTGTGACTTTGCCCTCAGTTACACAATCGCTGTCATATGGTCTCAGATAACACTTTAACATGCTCAGTTGGGTGTTCAAGTGCTTCACAGACGGCATTCTGGAGATTTTCATACTTTCGCTGTTTGGATTTTGGTCCAATACTCTGAAGGTAAACCCAAAGTCACTCTAGTGTTGCAACCTGGCAGACTTCTCTTAAATATGAAAGAAGGGAGGATTTAGGCAAGAAGGGCTCAGAGAATTCAAGAAATTTTCTGTCATGAAGCTCTAATCTCCACAGTGTTTCCTACTGCTCGTGAGTGATCCTGGTATTTTTCTTCCTTGTGTAGTCCCAGAATGGATGATGAACTAACCATCCTGATAGTTATGACTGCCAGTTTCTCTCTGTGGTGTAGCTAGCAGTAGGAGAATGAAGAGTCTTTTCTGAATGATTGGAAAGTGCAGAATGGTCTGAACAAGTCAACATAGCAATGTAAATCCTTTCTTGAACAAGATAATGTATAAATCTAGAAAAAAGCAATGCGAGACATTTTTCTGCTTAGATTTCTTTTTAGCTCATTAGCAAATTTTTGGCCTTCTGTTTCTGGAGTCTGCTTCAAAGAGTTTTAAGCATGTCCAAAAACTAAAGAAAATTCTTTTAATTTCACCTTTGATTTGGTTTTATTTTGGTTTGTTTAAAAACAAACTAAAACATTCCCCAGACCCCATTATCTTCTACTGAAATCCAAGGGTAGACTTCCATGTAACTGCAGGAATTGTCTTAAAGGTAGAAACTCTGGGAATTCTTCTCTGAAATGAAAACTACTTATTTGTTTTGAACCAAACATGCCATTTAATAATTTAAATGCAAACTCTCAGAACTTGTTTTAACTGATACCAGTTAAAATTTTACTGGAGTCTAAGGAAGTTATGTTCTACCATCTTTTGGATTCGAGACTTGCATATTACCATATGATACACTGAAATCCCTGTGACTTTTATCTATGTGTATTGCTCTTTTCTGTTAAATTTTGCTGTGGTAAAATAAAGCACGCCTCACTCCTTACTGAATTCTGGTTCTACAGTGTTTTCACATAATTTTGTAAAAGAACGTTTCACGATTGCACGTTGGCATGAATAAAAGGGTATTTTCCACTGTGCTGTACTACCTGTGGAGTAAAAGTAGTAAGAAAAAGGTGTTTTTTAGGTGCCACTTTGGTTGAAGGAACTCTTGTGTTTTGCTTATTTTTAAGGAATATGTGATACTGCATGTTGTCATATTTGAAAATGAGTAGCCTCTTTACTTCTTTGCTATTTCTTTCAATAGCTTGCAGCATTCACCTTTAGTTTTCATAGATGTTTAAAGGTTCATAAGTATCATTAGTTTCTTTAACAAATATACTTGTTGGCTCCTGTCACAAAGAAAATAAGTTGTGTGTTCTGGCAGTAGATCCAGCATTTTTATTTGTGCTTATTCTGTGCTGGATGTGCTGGACCTCTCCTAGCTTCATCCAGTTTTATTACTGATTCACTATTTGAACGCACGTGTAATAAGAGATTTACTGCACCTAGAGGTAAATTAACAGACGTGATTAGCGCTTAAGTAAAAAATTTGTTAAAGAACAAATATCAGTTTTCAACTGTGCATATTTTTAATTTATGATGTGACTTATTGAAACATACAGTATAGCATATAGCACCAAAATTAGCTAGCCTCAGTGAAGGTGTTGAGAGTATATATGTTCTGTGTGTTGCGTTGGAACAATTCAAAGAAGTTCTGATTTGTAGCGTATTCAATGCTACATGTGTGTACATGTGAGTCTTCAGTACGACAGTGAGACTCAATGTATTTTCACAGCTTGCATGAAGCAGCTACCTGTCTTGTTCCCAGAGTAGCTACATGAGGACTGCGGGTATTTCTTGTGATATACTGATCCAGGAATAAAATATATCAGTACAATGTCTCAAAGTCTTTGATTTTGAAATATGGGGTGGGAGAAAGGATGGGGGCAATTTCCGCTTGCACATTTTTTCCAGATTATCTTAATTTAACTTTTAAAAAATAATCTAACACTCATAATTGAATGAGAAAGGTGAAGAAAAAAGTCTGTGGAATCCTGTTTCTCAATTCAAAAAAAAAAAAAGAAAAAAAATAAGGTAATAAATAAGATGTAAGAGAGCAGGAAATACTATGACCCACCTTTTCCAACTTCAGTTATTAGAAAGGTAACTGGGAAATAGTCTGTCTAACATAAATATCTTCTATTTGCAGAGCCAATGGAACAAAGCCACAAATGACTGCGTATGGCATTTTTTCCATTTGAGTGCACTAATAGAAAAAAACCAACACTAATTAATTCAAAGGAAATTGATATTGTCCTCTTATTTACTAATTCCCCATAATAATATCTATTAGCGTGCATCTGTAAACTTTAAATCAGTTCATAATACCTTATATCCACTACTTTGCTTATGTCTAATCAACAAGTTAATAATCTAATTTACCTAATAATATCTATTTAAAGATGAATATGTAATTCGTGTAAACTTCTTCACATACCATCCATTTTTCAATGACCTGTGTGATTTATTATTCTTTACAGAATCACAACTGTATATCTGTGTATTACAATGGAGATTATCTGAAATAAGTATCTGGGGTTTTTGTGCACTTGAATTAGCTTCAATTTGGTTGGCAAGTGACTGTCACAGTTATAAAGGCTGTTTTTATATTATTATGTTTGGTTTATGCTTATTTATCAATTTTCTTATAGGGAGCAAATGGCCACAGAAATGTCAGAAATATTGTCTAGGTAGGTGGGAAGACAACACCAAATGAATCAATCATTTTATAAAAAGAAATCACACATGAAATGGGTTGCATTATTATGGAATGAAAAATAATGGAATCAGTTTCTTTTTTTTTAAAGTGCTAAGCAGATATGTAAATTATTTCCTTCAGATAAATTTCCTTTATCAACACCTTTTTTCCAGAAATTATTTTCCTGCTATTTCAATTTATTGTATAAAAAAATAAATTAAGAGTAGTTCACATACCCTGGTATTTTGTGTAATTTTGATGTTCCTCCAGCTTTCTTCTCTTCTCACCTTTCTTATAATGATAATAGAAAACTAGGCATCACATCTTTCTAAGGAGGATTTCTACAGATTCAACACAGAGTTAAAGAGTTATTTAATGTTAATGTAACTGTTAGTGCTTTTATTAAGAAAATAGTTGTTATAATTCCATTCACATAAAAGCGGTTTTGAAAATTACGAAGTTAAAAGCATAGTAAAACTCCTCTGAAGACATCTAGACAAAATCCACTTCTGAGACTTCTTGAATGCTAATACAAGATTTTGTGTGCAGGGCAGGAGGGAAGGAGAATGCAGGTTTAGATCCGAATACAATTCAACTGTAATGGTCTCGTAGCAGTTTGTGTTAGAATACTAATTCTCTGTTGAAAGAAGTTGTTATAATGTCCTCCACATCAGTAAGTAATTGGAAAGTGTTTTGTGCAACTTGAGGACAAAAATAACCGTTTGACATTCATTTTCTGAAGCTCACATAAAATTCTAAACAATTTCCCTTCTTAAAAGTGAATCTGTTGTTAAACAAGCTACTATGCTATGTGTATATGGTCTGAAGATGATTGATCTCACATGACTGATGAGTTTTCTAGTTGTAGCGTTGATAATTGGGAATGCAGCTCTTAACTGAATTTGTTTCTTGTGGTGGCATTAAGAACAGGAATAAACAATGTGTGTAATAAAGTTAGCATGTGAATTTAGATGGTTAGATTGTATTGCATGTGCTGATGTAGTTCCAATGACAATGGCCAATTCTTAATGTGCAAAAAAATGACAAAGCTCTGCGGCAAAGTCAGAGGCTCTATGTTTTGGTTGAATTCAAAATGCCGTACTTCTTACTGCGGCAAAGTATGGTGCTCTTCTTACTGCCATACTATTGTGCTTAAAGTGATCTGCAGAGCACAGAGTAGTACTGTAATGGAAAGGCTAAGCTATTCAATTGGATTAGCGTTCTTACAGATTACTAGTTTAACCAAAGGTCTTACAGCCTAGTTCTGCTGTTCTAAATTATGTAGCAAAGTCTTACAGTGGTAGGTAGTGTTGCTAATTAAGGAAAATCCTTAGGATTTGTCAAATTAGATTCAAAAGGTTAGACACAAGGCAGCGGAAATTGCATTTAGCAGCAATCCTTTAATGTCCTACAGGTATGCCAGTGATGATAAAGTATTAAAATATAGATTTTGAAGGAGACTGTCTAATGATTTGTTTTATACTTATGAGTAGTGCTAAGGGTGAGGAAAAGTTCCTTTCCCTCAGCTTTTATGTCAGACTTCTGACATACTATAACTGGAAGCTGTGTTGACTCAGATTAGTAGTATCAATAGGCATAATTAAGCTGATGCTGCAATAAACAGTAAGATTCTGTAGTTTTAATTACATTTGAAGAGGTGGTTCAGTTGGTATCAAGAAGAACATTTGGTTAAACAGATTGTTTTATTCTATGAAACTTAAAAAGAAATTGCTTTTGTTATCTCTGCTTTCAGAACTACTGTATCTACAGAGAGAAATTTTTCACTGCAAATGTATTTATAACCTATTAAGTAAAAAGGGAAAACAAACAACATAAAATTTGGTAGTCCCACATGAGACCTTTATGGAAAAATAAACTTTGAAATAATATTCACTGGATTATAAATACTATAATAATGTAACAGTCCCACAAAGATATTGCTGCACAAACAGGCATTAACTGAAAAGGCCTGGTTTCTTTCTCTGTTGTGAATTTTTCAAATGACGTATTGCATCAAGTATTTTGCTACTCTGTTAAAGTTCCAGTTTCTTCTGAACAAATCCTCTCGGATCCTGAAAGATAATTCAGTGTGCCTCGTGTTCTAAGCCACAGGCATTAGCAGAAGTTGAAGTCATGTGTCTCTTTCTGAATTCCTTAGTGTTTAAAAAGTATTCTGATCGTCACAGAATGTTGGAGTGTTTTGAACTTAGCTTATATCCAGATAATCCATGGGAAGTTTGCTGTTGCTAAGGGAGAGTTCTTCTACTTCTTATCCATACCATTTCTAAGGGGGGGAAAAAAACCCTCAGGTTTATCTTTATATGTATACATGTAATCTTTTGTTTCTTTGTTACGTGAATAACCTCATGCATACTGTTAAAGATGAAGGAGGTTTTACTAATAATTTCTCACTTGCATTTGCTGTTGGCTTTATTGCGTACTACCTACATGATGACTAACTTTTGCCTGTGAAAAACACAGTTTCTAGATGAGTCTTTTTATACTGGTCAACTTTTCTTGTGAATGTGGTCTTTTTCTCATTGATATCTATTAATGACTCCCCCCTTCCCCCCCAATAAATACTGGTATTCTCAGACAGCTACTATAAAATTAATGTAAAATTAATTTGATTTCCTCTCTCAAATTAGACTTTTGTCAAAGACATAAAATATTTTCGCTAGTCTTAGAACAAGGATTTTGTCCTAATCCAGTTTTAAAAGGTAGAGGACAGCCTTTTCTGCCTTCTGCTTGTGTGCTTCAGAAATACTTTTCCTCGTCTGTTTTTTGAATAGAACTAAAAATGTGTAAGGCCACTCTTTGTTGTCTGTATTCTGCATCTTGACTAGTACCAAGAAAAGTGTACATTAGCGTGGGGTGAGGTACTCATGAATAAAATACGTGTCTTTTCACACAGAAGCACTATTAATAGCAATTTGTTTTAATCTCCAGGCAATCAATCAGATTATTATATGATTTTGGATATAAAAGATGCTTTCATTTTTTCTTAATCGTTTGAACATCTTGAAAATAATAATGTACTTTGCCTTCGAATTCAGTCCCTCTGCTGCTGATTTTCATTGTAATAAGCATGCTGCAGTGTTGATCGTGGGATCTGTTCCTCCTGTTATGAAAACTCCAGTTTCAGACTTGAAAAAATAAGTTGTATTTTTTTTAATAATTGTAGGGGTCCTTCAGTTCAAGCCACAAAAGCTGCTGCTGGTACTAAGAAGCATGATCTCAGTAAGTGGAAGTATGCAGAGCTTCGCGATACAATCAATACATCCTGTGGTAAGTTGGGGTTTTTTTTTCTGATTTGAGAAAGAAGTCAAGTTTTAGTTGTATGAAAAATCTTACTTTATTCCTATGACAAATACAAAAACTTGCTTATGGATTTATTTAAGTTTGAATGTCGAATTAATTTTAAAAAGGTCTGTTACTCCAAAGAGAACAGCGAACTAAGCTATTTCCTTATTGAGTAAACAGAATTTCCTTTGTTACCTCCTTTACTGATTATGCTGGTAAACTGCTTGGGCCATAATATACATGTTATGTTTTCTTAATTAAATTATCTCAGTTTTATGTATTTCCACAAAGGGAATAATAGTTATTATGCTTTACCTAGAATTTGCGTGTTCTAAGAAAGTTTTTGCTATCACTTCTCACTGTCACCAACTCACAAAAAAGCAAATATGTTATGTAAAGCACAGCATGAAATATTTTCTGTCTTAGATGTTCATATTATTCATTAATTTTCAAAATATTGTAACTTCATTTGGGAAGCTCACAGTTGGAATATTAATTACTTTTCCCCTAATGTTGTGAAGATAGAAACAGATAAGAATTATTTCTTTGTTAAGTATTACTGTTCCTTCCTGGTTGTGATTGAAAGCAGTTGGTTAATTTCTGATTTAAGATAACTCATAATTTCTCCATCGATATAGAAACTGGAAACAAACTCATTCTCTCTGTTTGCATTTAAAACCCAAAGTTAGCTCCAAATTCTAATTGTGTCTCAGTTGTTTTTACATATGCGAGACTGGAGCAATGCTTTCATCTGAATAGATGGTGCAGTAATGCGTGGTGCTAATGTGTGTTCATCACTATTGATGCCAGTTTGGATACTCTTAGATGACTAATGAAAAAGCCTTGCAATCATTCAGTCTCTTAGTATTGTGAAACTCAGCAAAATAGAAATATATTTAATAAAGTGGAAAAAACCCTAGATCTGCGCAGTCAAATTGCTGATTTTCTTTTTTTGAATTGCAGAAATAAAGTTCACTGGTGACATTCTATCTGTTTCTGCACTGCTTGGCTTGTGATAATGTCAACAGACAAATTTAGGAAAGTGAAAATGTTATTTGTAGCATTTCACTGCTCCAGATCTCGCAGTAGAACCAGCTACTTTGGGGATTGCCATTCCTCTAAAGGAGAAAAGGACATATAACGCTCCAAGGATCTTTCTGGGCCATACAATACAGGCCCTGTTGCTGCAGAAAATTTGGATACATTATATTAGTGTTACAAATTGATCTAAAATTATGTGCCTAGCAATATAGAGAAGCATTTCATAAATAATTTTTCTAATTTTTTTACCCTCCTCCCTTCCTTCCTCATTTTTGAGACAGATATTGAACTGTTGGCAGCTTGCAGAGAAGAGTTTCACAGAAGGCTAAAGGTATATCATGCTTGGAAATCCAAGAATAAGAAACGCAATGCAGAAACAGAACAGCGTGCTCCCAAATCAGTCACAGACTATGGTGAGGACAGATAATTTAGTGTTTATAACAATTTTGGTGACAATATTCTAAAGAAAACATTTTTAGAATGAACTTTGGTTTTGCTAGGTTGAAGGAAATTCTTGGGTTTTTTAGAGTATGTTTATGTTGATTTACCTTAATTATTCTGAAAAGATTGTAAGTGGCAAATACTTTGCAAAAAGTAGAATACTTCCAGGAGATCCAGATAAATGTACCAAACAGCTTTCCCTAAAACCTTTTCTCATACCAATTCATATCTGTTAAAAATAGTTCTTGATTTGCTGTTGCAGTTGCTGGCAGTTCTGCTAAATGTTCATTGCTGTTCTTAAGACTAAAGATGATCATTGTCCATTTATGAAACTGGTTTGCATTTTGAGACTTTTGAGGCTGTTTTTAAGATCGTTCGTACTAGTTCTGACCTCTGTAATTACAGATGTTGCTTTCTGAGAGTAGTTAGTGATAGTTCAGATCAGAAAATCATACCTAGGGATAGAATAGAGACTCTAAAAATAGTTCTCAGATAGTCCATCTATCAGAGAATTGCATGTGATTTTTTTGGTGCTATAAAAAACAGGATTGGAAGGAATCATGCTCTCTTACATAATTCACTATTACGTATGGGGTCCAGACAAGAAGTATTGGTGGTAAGGGTTTTTTCCTCATGCTTTTATTGTTTCATAAGATACAAATGTGTAAGACATAGAGGTAGATGTTGTAAAAGGTGCTAATAATTTTCTCATTTACATTAGCATAAGCCGTATTTTTTTCAGGTTACATTCGCTTTTTAAAAATTCCATGAGTGTTGATACTGCAGTTTTGATTATGGGATGACAAATTTTGCATTGTCCCCGCTTTCTTATTAGACTGTCATTCTGCTGATTTCACAGATGGGTGTTTATTGTCACAGCAATGCACTAATGAGAATAAGTGACTGCCTTTTAAATTCTACAAGAAGATGCAGGAGTTACCATGTGTAACAGTGCCAGACCTGAAAATTAGGTCGCCAGTTTCTGGAGTGCTATTTGCAGCGTGGATTGTTACTCTTTTGTTGCCACCCCTCCCTCCCCCCAAGGAATCTAAGAAATGAACAGAATCGCAGCGACTGGATATAATAATTTAGTCAGATCTTTCTTGCTGTCTTGTGATTGCATGATTCTCGTGATCCTGGCCATGCAGTTAATGGGAAAAGCAGAGGAAAGGGAAGGTGGGGAGAAGATGCTCTACCTAAAGTCCCATTAGCTTGGGATTTGAGCATTGTCCTGGGACATGAGGGATACAGATCCCAGGGGATACAGGTGCCCTACTTTCACTGTTAGTCCTTATACTAAGGTGTCTCCTTCCCCTTGATTCATTTACTGAGTTATGCATTGCTTGAGCATTACCTGAGAACTTGAGCTTTTCCAGGAACTTTGGAACAGATATATGGCAGGTGAAATCTGGACCCCTGGAAAAGATTTTATCAAAGAATGGGTCCTTGTGGCCATGCCTAGTAATGTGTTTTTAAGTGCTTAAGAAAGCTTATGACTGAAACAGCAGGAAAACATACTTGAAGCACTTCTGCAAAGTGCTAAGTTGCTTTGAATTTGAGTTTGCAAATTCTGTCTGGAGCTAAATGGGTAAAACAAATATGCATGCACAGTATTGCTGGTGGGAAGTATCCAAGAACAGAAAACCATCACATTTAGTTAGACATTTACAGCATTCTTTTCAATGTTTTCCATTGCATTTTTTTACTTTTCTTGAAATATGGCTTCATGTTTCTGAAGAAAAGTTAGAACATTGTAGTTCAGAAGGCGGCCACTGGTAGTGACCTTTAGAGACTCTTGTTAATGTCAGAAGTAATTCTTCCTGTTGCAAATAATTATACTACATGGGCGTTTCACATCTATGTATTGTAACGATCTGAAAAGGTAATGAGAAGGAACTCTGATTTCTTCGGTGTTTAAGCTAAAAGTCTTTCAGGTGTTGGTGGATGTGTGCTTCAAATCATGTAGTTTCTTCTTTCTGTCTTTTCACTGATGTCATATAATTCTACAGATATCCTTTAATTAAATTCATACATTCAGTATAGAAGCTAAACACAGATTTCTGTATTATTACTGGAATAGGCAGATTTGGTACTAACAGAGGTCTGGAATTTTTTTCCTAGCAGAAATGTCAGAAATTGATAGTACTACTTTAGCTAAGTAGCAGATTTGTTACAGCAATCTTTGCTTAGCAGGTATACAACCAAGGTTTTGTAACAGGCATTGCAAATCATTGAAGTAATCAATTTAAAAAATAAATCCCAATGAAAATAGAAGCAGTTGGAAATCTATGAAACTTGAGGAAAGGAGACATTTTATATGTTTCAGTGAGCAGAAATTTAATAGAAATACTTAGCTCAACATCTGTGTTTTTCTTCTAACTAGAATTTCCATTTGTTTATCAGCGTTGGTGAAAATTGTTGAGGTAATGAAACTATAACTTCCAAAGGATCAGCACTTTTATGTTTTGTTCAACATGTAATATTTGTTCACAGATTTTGCACCATTTTTGAGCAACTCACGTAAGTGGGGAGATGGTTGTTTAAGCTAACTTTGAAGAATAGAACACTTGAGAGCTCTATACTAACATTAATCCAGTGTTTTGCTACATGTGTACATAGAATTCAATTGTTCAAAAAATTTCTACATTACAATTTGGCAATATTATTCAATTAATGGTAACTATATGTTGCTCTGGTAATTTACGAATGTACTTTACTGCTCATCTTCATGAAATCCGACCCCTTTGAGCAGTTACGGGAAGGGAGAATGAAATAACCTTTCTATGTAGGTTATTTGAAGGTATAATCTTCTTTTTTTCCTCCCCCCTTCCTCCCTGAAATACCATGCTTGTTCTAACATTTTTTTACTGTCTGCACATGGCTTTTTGTTGTAGCAAAACTCTGGAATCAACTTAATGTAACAGCTATCTTCCTAGCACACAAACTAACATTCAGGTGATGGTTTCTTTGGAATAAAGAACTACAATTCCGTAGCACTGAAAAGTAGAGGCTGTATTGGCTGCTTAGCATTTCTGTCCTCTAGATTTCCTATTGGATTTAGGTGTGCATAGGGGTAGAAATAAGCCTTAGCAGTTATCACTGCAGTGCAAAAAGTGTTTGACAGTACTAAAGCGCTCGTCTGCTGTGGTAAATGTTCAGACAACCTGCAGAAAAGAGTTTATTTCCTGTAAACTGTAGACTATGTCTCCCTGTATAATACATGCTTTATCAGAGTTGGTGTACAAAATTAGCATTCACCTATTAAAATCTATTTTGGTTTTCTTCCCTTTGTTTATGTAGACATGCCAAAAAAAAATTTGGGAGTAAGATTCGTGTAGTACATGTGTATTTTTTTAAGATTCTGCTTTTCAGATTTAGGAAAATTTTTTATGCTTGAATCTAAGTGGAAGAAATTCCAAGGTATAGTGGCTAGTCTATTAGTCTTGTTAATCCTTGTGAAAGTACATTATTAGAAGTGATGCTTATTTTTCATTTTATTAAATTTTAGCTAAAAAAAATAGCTTTGCTGCATAATAGACAATGGACAGAAAAGGAATTCACTTATAGTTTTTCCCTTTATGTTGAAACGTGAAACTGTTAATACTGATTTTCTTTTGTAGAGATGGCATAGATTCACATTCAGAATACTTAAACAGGGTGTTTGTAACAGTGTTTTTGTAAACTGCTAAAACACGACCAGTAATAAACTTTTGCAGGAGGCGGTTATTAAAGGAAAGGGTTTTGCTTGTAAGAGCATTTACTACTTATAACTGATTATGATTGTGTATGTGTAACATTAAGAAGGTTGATCAGTGAACATAGAGAGTATTTGCTTCTATTTGAAAGAAAGTTTCTTTCTGAAGTCTGAAATGTGTGGGACTCTGAGGGACTCCAGAAATGCACATGGGAAATGTTTACCAAAAATACACATAAAGCTTTAAAAGATTTCATATGACTCTGTCTCCTCTAGATGATTGATCTATTGATCTTAATGGTCAGAAATAAACAATTTCTTTAAAAAAGAAAGCAGTCAGAGAGTAGTTCTAATGCTGGAGCTCAGTACACACAAATCTGGGCAGAAAGTTATGTTTGGTGGCAGCTTTGTAATAAGCAGTGTTTGTTGTCACCATTTCTATTAACAAATTGCTCATTTCTAACAATATTACACACTCTTCTGTGTTGACTGTCAGAAATCTTCCAGTGGTGCTTTGTATTTTTGTACTGAAATTGCTTCTTTGTACTGTGACCTTGTTTTACAAAGAGATGGACTGAACTACTGCAGTTACTGATTAATGTTTCTGGTTGGTGAGAAATTTTGTATGGGAATTTTTGCCTCAGATACTGATTTAAAGCAGAATGTGTTGTTTTAGTCGTTTTGTCTAAGCATACCTGGTGCAGTTGAGCAACCTAGTATTACAAGTAGATACAGTAGTCAATGTGAGCCTTTCCTTACCACTGTGGTAGCTGTAGTGATTAGAAGAATGCACATAAGACAAGATGGGAATACTTCTTAGGCTTGATGAGACTTCAGATGACCTTGTTTTCAGAGAGAATCTCTCAGATTTTGGGGGGTTTAGTTTGGTTTTTAGGTTGGTTTGTTTATTTTGGGGATTTTGTTTGTTTGTTTTTACTTTGCTGACTAATCAAGCAAGTCCTAATATGGCTCTCTTGTTTTCTGGGTTTTTTTGTTTGCTTGTTCTTGGGTTTTTTCGTATGATAGCTCAACAGAACCCGACAACCCAGCTACCAGCCAGACAACAAGAGATTGTAATAAACAGACAACAGCGTTACTTCCGCATTCCCTTCATCCGTCCCGCGGACCAGTACAAAGATCCCCAGAACAAGAAGAAGGGTTGGTGGTACGCACATTTTGATGGGCCGTGGATTGCTCGACAAATGGAACTTCACCCTGACAAGGCACCCATTCTCCTTGTAGCGGGTTGGTATTGAAAGCAAAATTCAAATGTTGAAAAGGTTCAGAGTTGATAGCTTACTGTAGAAAAAGAGGCTGATGATGGAAGTTTCCCAAGTTGTTTCCTCTTTTTTTTCTGCCGTTCTTCTCTGGGCAGAATTTGAGGATTTGGGACTGCTGTTGATGGTGGCCAAATGTTGTGGAATATCATTTGGAGATGTAACTGGTCACGTGTTTTACTTGTACATGTACTGTAATCCGGGAAATCATAGACAGAGTGGGAATCCAAATGTAAATGGTTTTATTATTAAGCGTTCTCAGTTTATTCATTGAACTGGGGAGAGCATGAGGATAAAACATCACAGTAAATCTGGGGAAGTTCTACTCATCATTGTATTGTTTTTTAATTAGCTTTGAAAAATTACAGCAGTTTCCATTAAAACAATTTGTGCGTATGATATATTGTCTTTCCATAGTATGGTGCTAATAACAAACTGATGCTTCTACCAGGTTTATGCTGTCTAGGATGGGAAAATAGCTTTTTAGTCTTGAACATTTAAAATAAAAACTAAATGTGGCAATGGATAGGTAGAGATTTTATCTGGTAATTAAATGTATCTGCCTTTTCTGGAGGATAATAAAAGGGGGACAAAACACTGGAGAAATGCTGTTTAGAGTTCTGTGTTTTGGGTTTTTGTATTTTACTTGGGGACTGAGGAAGCAGCCATCACCAATTTGTTTAGCTGCAGAGTGATGCTTTACTAGCATCACAAAAGGACAAGAACAAAAGTTCCTAGGTTTTCTGCTAATTATTTTTAATAGAATTCCTTATACCACTGTTACCTGTTCAGTGTCAAAGCCCATGGCTAAAATGCTGTCATGAATACCGCATTTAATGGATCACCTATTATGATAAGATTAAAATACAGCGAGTGAGCTACACTCATCATTTCATTGGATTCCCTGTGTCAGTCCCATTTGGTAAACATTGTGTGTTTAGCGTGGGAGGCTGACAGGTTAAGAATACTGGCTACTTGATCAAAAATCTTGAGTTCTTAGTCACTTTGCTACATTTAAACAAAATAAATAATAACAGCAGTTCACTGTAAAACTGAAAGTATGTGTAAAACACACATGGTTGTCATGCTGTAGTGAATTTCAGGACAATATATCAAGATGCTGATCTTCTCAGCTTCTTTGCTTTGTTCCTTTATGCTCGCTTTTTAAGCCCAATTTTTTCAGTAGCAGCACCTGATACTAGTTGATTCTGGTAACACTTTTCTGCTCTGTTTGGAAAAAGAAAACAACCCCAACCAAAAAGCCCCAAAACAAACCAGCCAATTGTGTCTGAGGACTGATTTCCTCGTAAGCTCTGAAGTCTATTAACAAACCAGAGCTTGAGAGAGGAAATCTAATTAACAAAGATCTACTCTTTGTTAATAGGACCTTTGAATGATGTAAAAGCTTTATAAAGATTTTTTCCTTTTCCCTTTACCATTTCAGGTAAGGACGATATGGATATGTGCGAGCTTAATCTTGAAGAGACTGGCTTAACTCGGAAGCGAGGTGCTGAGATTTTGCCGAGACAGTTTGAAGAAATTTGGGAGCGCTGCGGAGGTATCCAGTATCTTCAAAACGCGATTGAAAGCAGACAAGCTCGTCCTACGTATGCTACAGCTATGCTGCAGAACCTCTTGAAATAAATGGTCACTTTGCACAGCAGCGTTCGAGACGAGAACCCTTGCCTGCGATACAAAGGGAAGAGTTCCTCTGTGCAGCAGAGGACGTAAACATTCTATAATCATATTAGAGATGTTTAATATAAAGTGAACAGATTTTATTAATCATGTGGTTTGTTAATTTGTACTTTATGAAGTTTAATTTGTGTAGTGAACTTTACTAGGTATGAGGACCTTGAAGAAATTTCAGTCAGTGTAGTTTGTTGCATTTTGTTTGTATATTGCATTTTCTTTAACAGTTTCTGTTATAGCTCTCAACACTTGTTAGCAATCTGTCTATACTTGGGTACATATTACAAAGAACCACATTGCAACCAGCTTTTTATAAAATCCCCTCTTTGAAACACTGAAGAGTTGGCTTCGAGTGGTGGCCTAGTAAAGACGGTGTGCTGTTTTTAATAACTGGAATTGTGAGGCCTTAGCTTTGACTTCTGTTCCGGAGAAGTTGGAGTATACTTTTATATAATCTGAGACATTTTATGTCCTGATTTGAAAACTGGTTAGTGTCTGTATTTACTGACTTTTTCAGAAACTGATGGGAAATCCTTATGAACTTGAGACCCATAAATTCCTGTATTTAATGCATTCTCTGTCTTGGTTTAAGAGAAATGGTTTCTGTGCATTCTGAGAAGAGCATTCATATATGTCAATAGTGTGTAATACTGGAGGTACTCAAAGAATGTACAGCTCATTAGGGCTTGTCCCGATTCTCCCTGTTTCTTTTTTTGTTTGTCTCTTTGAGTACGAATTTCCTTTACACTTTTATTTTTCTGACCAAATTTCTGTTAGGAATTCTTGAACAGTTTGTTTATCCAGGCAGTGTAATTTCAGTACAGTGTGCAAAAACGTCCAAGTCTTACATCTGGAGGCACATAAGATTAAGGATAGCATAAGGGAAAGATGTTCAGCTTTTTGGTGGCAGTAGAACTTAACTGAGTATTGAGGCCTGAGCCTCTGCCATCCTGTTTATTTTTGTGTAACAAGGTGCTTTTGTTAGATTGTATAAAAATTTGGTCCAATAACATAACGCATCATCTTAATACTATGTGCAGATGAGATAGCTACAATTTTTAATATACTGGAATATCGCATTGAACCTTATTAAGCAGTTCATTTTGAGAGTTTTTGTAGGTGGGAATTACTAATTTTCATACCATTTCAAGATGCATCTAATTCACTTAAGTGAACATGTTTTCACCATGCTGGCCATTATTTCATGTTAAATTTCATATTAAAATAGTTTCCTCACTGTTTACTCAGTTTGAAACTTTAGGAACTCATGGAAACTTTTTAAATGCAGAACTATACTTCATTAGCAACTTTCAAGAGGTACAGTTCTGTAGCACAGAGAAAGCTCGTGGTGCATACAGCCTTGCTGACCTTAGGTTGTGCTTGCATGGCACAGTCTGCTTGCTGTCATAAATGCACTCCTTACTGTCATACATGTGGAGATATTTCAGCGGTACATGAAGTCTCTGAGTCTGCTACCTCAGAGAATCTCAGCTGCCACTGCATACCCACACTGCTTTTTGGTCATGTGATTGCAAACGAGAAAATGCTTTCGTTTTACCCAAACAAATTCTTCACTGAAGCAGTAATTTTTGGCTGAAACGTGAAAGGAGAAGTGCATCAGACGACTGGCTAGCAAGCTATGTACAAACCTGTACAGAGTTGCATGAGTTCAGAGGTGCTGCTTATGAAATTTAGATTATTGGTTTAATGTATTAATGAATTAGAACCAAAGTTTTAGAACTTCCAGTCTCCAGAAATTTAGCACTGCAAGAGGCTATGACCTGACCGTTCATGGCAATGCAAGGAAGAAAAATCACTGAACTAACAGGGCTGAGATGCCCTACCCTGTATTTATTACTATCTAGATTTAACTTCTTGACTTAACACATTCACTCCCAGTTCATATATATGTAAAAAAAAAATAAAACAGATCTTACGAGACTGAACATGGTAAGCAAAGAGCCTCAATACTTAACGAGAGTGTGTGTATGTATATACACATATATATGCTTAAATATTTTAGTATATGTATGTGTAAACATACTTGTGGGGAACTTAAATAAAACTGTTAACTGAATTTTTCCAGTGTGTTCCTTTGATTGTGCCAGGATTTCCTTGACTGGCATCAGAGAGAAAATTAATTTTTTCAAAATGGGGTGTATGGGAATTCTTGTTAACTAAATGACTAACAGATATGACCTATCAGGAAAATAAAATTGACTTTGAAATAGTGGAAGAGGAACTGGTGGCTGAATGTTCCCAAATGAGATGTTCCCACCCCTCTGCATTGCTCCAGCAGTACGGCTGAGGCAAGCAGAAGATGCATTCCCAAAAAGAGCATATTCTAGTTTGCACAGTAGCAGACTTTTTTTTTTTTTTTCTTTCCTGCACCACAAGCATCTGCTTTTAGTTCTACTGATCTTTTTGTGCAACAAAATTAATTTTGAAAGCATTTCAGGTTTGGGTTTGTGGTTTTTTTTTTTTTTACATTGGGCAATATTCAGCTGCTTACTGATTGTTTCCGTTGTCCCATCTGCTGTGTCAGATAATTATACTGTTGGTTGATTTGGAGAGGAAATAAAAACAGGGGGGAAGGCATTGAACTGTAGGATTGTAGTATTACGTAATGCCCTTCTGATCTAGTTCCAGAGAAAAAATTAATTTCGTTTTTAAAGCAAAATGGTGAGCTAAACATATTGGCTTGCTTCTGTGTGTTTGACTTGAAAACAACAAAACAAAAAAAATCTTCCTGCCTCTCAGTGAAGTTGTCCATTATAGTTGAGACACTCCAGAAAACAAAGGAGAGGAAGAGAATCACGGTGCCAGGCTATGTTACTGACGTGATCCAGAAGTGTGAATTCTCTAGAGAATGCTGCTTCCAGGATCGCAAGGTCGTTAAATACTTGTCTTTCATCCACTAATAAGATTGTTTTTCTTTACCTAGTTGAATCCTTTGGGGTTTTCTCCAAAATCTTTATTTAAAGTATTTAAATGACCTTCTAATACTGTACTGAAAATTAATAAAAAATAAATACATTCCATGTTGAAATCTCAGTTGTATCTCTCTCACTGTTTTGTCTTTAAAGATTTGAAGTGTAATAAGTAAGAGTAAATTAAGTTATGAGATGGATAAAAGGAGTTCTGTGCTGGAGCTGCCTAATGCTTTTCTGTGAGGTGTGTATGGTGCTTAAAGTGATGCTTAGTAAAGACTTTGACTTTACTTTCTAAGGTAAGTGTTCCTCTAAAATAACATTCTGGTATTAAGAAGTTCTGATTTTGTTATCTTAAAGTCTCATACCTCATTTCTCAGTATTTGTTGAAACAAGTATACTTCTACTTTTATTACTATTTTTTAACCTTTATTGCTATCACTTCCAATGTATTTCTCATTTGCTGTGCTGTGTACTGTTTGCATCTTTTTCGTCAGTGACCAGTGAAACCACTTAGGATGCTCCAAGTTCGTATGCTGCAGGAAAAGTTGGAGGTTTGGGGTGGGGCTCTGGTGTTGCTTTTGGGTTTGTTGTTTGTTTTTTTTTTTAAAAAAATAAAGTGTTATCAAACTTTCCTGTCTTAAAGGCCAAATCAGACTAGTATTTAATTTAAGAAGGCTGAAGTAATTCAGACTTTGATATCCAGGAGAGATAATTTTGTTTTGCTTTCCCTATGGCTTTCATTTCCAGCTGTAGCTTTACGACAGTTTTAAAATAATGTGATGTGTCTTAGTGTGGCATTAAATACCAAGGCAATTCCCTATGAAATTTTCAAGTAAATAGTTTTATTGTGTTTTATTGAAATACAAAAGGCTTACATCCAGCAAATATATTTGGTAATTAATAGTTGAGAGTGATAAATACAGTCATGAATAATCATTATTAAAATACACATTTTAAAATTACTTAGATTTTTAATCTGACTAGTGATGACTAGTATGAATTGAAATATACTAAACACATACAAAAATACATTTGTGATGGAAAAAATTGGAATGCGTTCAGCATTCTTAATGCGTTCTTAACTTACATGAGTGAAAAGCTAACATTTGTTGGCAGGGATGACTCCCAGTCCCCTGCAAGAAATATTTTTAAAGTAGAGTTTTATTCTGAAGTGTTACTGTGTAAAACCACCTCTTAGGTTTCGTTTTGATTTTTTTTTTTTTTTCCTAGTGCAGTAAAGTAAGTAAAAATACTATTTCAGCTGTAGAAACTCAACCTTGTATTCTTGGTGCATTGCCTTCATTTGTACACAGTCACCAGTTTTGGTGGTTTCACAGGCAAATCTGTGCAGTTAATTGTTTGGAATTTGTAAACAGTCCTTTTGAGTGTACATAACAAGGTAAACTAAAGTTCAGTCTTTGCTGTGTGAAGTGAAGTAAAAAGAGTTGTCACTAAAATCAGCTACTATCCTGAATATGTGCAAGTTTCACGCCTGGATGAGGAGCTGTCATCCAGCATAGTCAGGAACTTTGCAGAAGCTCAGTTTGAGCTGTAAGTACAACTTCTGGTATGCACCAAGCAGCAAGCAGTGCCTCAGTATCGTACAACACTGGTGCAGCATGTCTATATCTGTATATCTACGTATACACACACTCAAGGAAAAGATGTTCAAGGTGAAGTAATGCTCATACATGAATGGGGATTGTGGATCCATAGAGCATAAATTGCTAAGCCTGTAAAATACTGCGTGGCCACCCACTGTCTGCTTAGATTTCTTCTACAAAAACTTACAGTAACCTCTCGAAATTATTTGTGTGCGTACTGAGTTTAAAGTGTGCATATTTACGTGTGACTCCATAACCTGCTTGCTGCTGAGAGGGTGCTTGTGAATGTAAATCTCATGTTCTGAAAAGATGAAACTGCAGGTATTGTGCCTCAGCAAAAAGTTTTGAGCTCTTAGGATAAGACAGTTGAACTGTCACCAGAAATTAAGCGGCGAAGTGTGTATATACATATGTATACATAATGTGTTCATTAACAGAAGAATAGGAGTCTGCTGTTCATAGAAAACATTAAAAAAAATAATCCCAGCTTCTGTGTGGTTTGCAATGTGAGCATCATAGGGAGAGAATGAACAAGTTCCCAAACGCTTTTATTGCGGCCTTTGGCCAGTGACAGCTCATATTTCTGTGTTTGCCGCTTACGTTAGTGAACGTAAGGAAGGTTGATAAAAAGGTAGAGAAATGTGGTAAAGTTTCATTGACACTTTTAGCAGAATGGTTGTGACATGAAATATTGAAAAAAGTTACTTCTCAGCAAAACCCGTTTCTAGCACTCTGTTCTTAAATGGAAGTACAGTTAAGGTGTGTAAGCGCCGGCTGCTTAATGCATGCGTCTTAACTGGTGGCTGCTTACTAGGCAGATTTTAGATATGGTCAAATAGTTGGTCGTGTTGGTTTTCTTTAATAACATTTAGTTAATGTGTACTGATTTTAGAGCTAAAACGCTACGTCTTTAGGAATTCTCGTATTTTTTTCATATGCATAATCACCCTGAAGTCCAGTCTTGAATAATGCAGGCCTTCTTTTTTGAATACCTGTAAGAGAAAGTCTCATAAGACATTTGAAAAGCATTTTTGGATTTGAAAATATATTATTTATCTACTGCTAATAGGCAAGATCTGACTGAAAAATGTTGAGGTAATCTCCAGTTCATTGTAAGGAGAATGGAGTTACTCCTGGAGTTATTTTACGCACTAAGTCATTGAGCTCAGAGTAAAATTATTATTTTTTCCCTCCCTGGTATAACAATGCTGTGCTTGCTTATGAAATAACGAGTACCACTGATACCATCATAATGTGAAAAACATGCTTTTGGCTGTAAAATAATTAGAGTGCAGCGTGCTACAAAAGCAGCCGTATCTACAAGGTTGGCAGTCAGAGCAGACCTGGGATGCAGCAGGCTTTGGGACACTCAGCTCCTGCGCCTTGCGTGAAGCGTAAGGGCAGCCGCTGTGCCGCGCGAGCTGCTGGGCTGGCAGCGGCTGGTGCCTGGCGTTCTCCAGCTGAGAGCACAGCACTTCTGCCGCTGTGGTGGTGATTTTAGGTCTTCTTTCCCCTGTGATTCTGGTGATGAAACACAGAATCTCTGGGGCTGGCGGGGGAGCTAGAGCAGGCTGACTTGTGTTGTTCTAATCCGAAATACTGTTTGCCTGATGATCCAAGGGGCTGACATGAGGATGAAACAAATGGCGGTCTTTGTTTTCTCATCAAAATTACTTTCAGTCATCTTTCTTGGTGGCGGAGAGTCAGGTTTTCAGAGGACTCTGCTATGTGTTAGTTACAGGTTTTGATGAGCAAAGAATGGTGTATTTTATATCTATAATTTTAGGGAGAATCTGTGATGACTTTCAGGCTTCATCTGAATTGCATCACATGAAGCAGTCTTAGTCCATGCCAATTAGATTCAGCATTATGAAACAAATTATTCTACCATCCTCTTATCCAGTGCATTATTTCCAATGCTTCTGGGCTGTTTTGCTTCCTCTAAGGTTTTATCTAAGTTTAAAACCGTTTATCTGTGGTATCTGTTGCAGCACAGTTCTTTTGCAAGTTTAGAAAAAGTTTGTGAACTCTCTTTCGATGAGATCCTTTTTCTTTTCAAGGGTTAGATCCATTACTGCATTTTGCCAGATGATGTCTGAAAAGCAGCCTGCTCCCCCATGCCACGTACAAGCACAAATAAACGACAAGTTTAGAGAGTCGCATCCGTCAGATCAACTGAAAAATAACAGACTTTACAGACAGCTCAAGATAAGACCCTTAAGCTGAAAAGCGATGGTGTGCTTTATTTTTCAGCAGGTTTTTCACTGACTAGAGAATGTCCAGCACAATCATAATAGGGACAGTAGGTATTGTAAGAGAAAAGTGACGTTTTGGATGAGGTGGTGTCTTCAGCTTCCATCTCAGAGGAGCAGAGGGCACGCGTGCGGGTGAGGGAGGCAGCAGACATCAGCAGGATGATTTTTAGAGAACTTTGGCATGTTTGGCTCCCAACCGTCATAGGTGCCAACTGGATGTGGACTTGTCGGCCTTATGTATCAGTCTGAACAAACTGATCCACTGCGATGTGTGAACTCTAGCTCATTGTCACGTTCTGCTTTGGCCCAAGGGAAGATGACTCTCACAGTCATTTTATTCCCCACGTTACACTGTCTGGGGAGTAAGACAGGCCAACTTCCCAGAGCCCTAACCGTCTAAAGAGGCAGCTGTGGCTTTCAGCTGCTTGCAAGAACTTGCATTTTCTACTGAGCTCAGAGAGAAGGAGGAGCAAGTTCTTCACCTGGACGTGAACCATGTTTTTTAATTCCTGGATGACTAATTGGGTAAAAACCCAATCAAACAAAACCCCCTCTGATAACTAAGTTTTGCAATCATTTACCATGTAGAGACCCTGTAACTAAACTGGAGGCATTTTTCATGCTTGGAAGGAACTGAAGGTTGTTGTAGCTTTTACTGGAATTTTATGCTTACTTTCATCTACACCTTTATAAATACAGAGCTGTACTTACTGTGGGCAGTATGTCCTAAAAAGCTGTCACTGCTGTCACTACACATTGCCAACCAGAATTTAGACTGGAATTTTCAGTGTGGCCTAAGAGTTCTAGGTATCTTCCACCTCCTGAAATTTCAATTCAGGTGCTGTATTCTGTTTTAAAAATCCTAGCCCAAAAAGACTTTTCCAGATTGTGAGATGGAAGTGGTGCTCTTAGTTTCGGCTAGCAAAAGCTGTGTTCTGCATACATTTTTTTTTATTACTCCGTTATCTTTTATCAAGTCATTAAAGATGTGTTCAACATAAGGGCTCTGATGTAAACACTCATTTTGAGCTTAAGTAATGGTGAAAAATGGCCAAAACTGCCTAATTTTTTTTTTAAAACCATTTCCATTTTGTGGTTGCCTCACTTCTCACTAAATTAGTTTCCTTAATTAGATCTTGAGAAGAACTTAGTCAATATACTTTTGGCAGTTCAAGTAGAGTCTAGAGTGACACAGGCCTGGTTTTCTACCACAGATGTGCCATTTTATTCCTTTCATGAAATGTTTAATGCTTTTGCAAGTAGTAATTTTAAGTACTTCAGCTGGTAGGAAAGTTTATTGGTCTACAATTACCCACAGACACGCGTCTTTTAAGAGGAGTGCGAAATACTAATTGCAAACGTCTGAGCACTTGTTTTTATCAGCAGCGAAGCCGATTCATTCTGGAGCTTTTCCGAGCTGCTGCTCCCTGCTGACTTGTCGATCTCCATCGCTGCCTTCCAGACCCCCCCGCTTGTCACCTCAGTCTGTAACTGTCACCTTGGGTGCCAGACGAAACCAGGCCTGGGCAGGAATCCTCTGTCTGATGAAGAGCAGTGAGCACAAATCTTTTCTCTGGGGTCTCATTACTTGTTCCCTTATTTACACAATGATGTGCTGGCTCAAGCCAAGGATCCGTGTCGCCCGTAGTATCTGCCTGGCGCCAGGGCAATCCCCTGTACTGGTGTTTCCCCCAGTAACAATGGGTGCTAACAGCTAGAGTAAAACCTTTCTGTTCCTAACTGGGCTGTGATTTGGAAAAATGAAAAGGGCAAAGTAAAAAGCTTTTTGCCTACTTCTCAAGAGAGCATCCTCGGATACATAATTTAGAGACAGTCTGGCAATTTTAGATAATTTTTTGACTTGGCTTTTCTTCTTTCTGTTATTTCCCCCCCC
>Ga0065711_1034406_pt1 | contig 23821 bp, 20 predicted proteins | sample Hoacrofraction12_FD_59098 | JGI IMG/M metagenome (GOLD analysis project Ga0065711, IMG submission 59098) | Hoatzin crop microbial communities from Cojedes, Venezuela - Epithelial fraction 12 v2 (version 2) | ecosystem: Host-associated > Birds > Digestive system > Esophagus > Crop | place...
CACTGCTGGCTCATGGTTAACCTGTCATCCACCAGGACACCCAGGTCCCTCTCCGCAGAGCTGCTCTCCAGCAGGTCTACCCCAAGCCTGTACTGGTGCATGAGGTTGTTCCTCCCCAGATGCAGGACCCTGCATTTGGCTTTGTTGAACCTCATCAGAAACTTTTTCTGGAATGCTCCATTTTTAATTAGGTGTTCTTCATAATACTGCACTGTAACCATGTCCTCGCCCCATGAGATTCTAACGGGGTGCTGCCGGATCTCACAGGTACGATCAGAGTTGGATGGCAGGCTGCGAAATGGTGATTCGGGATGCAGAGTCAAGTTCTGAAACCAGTCTGCGCTCGCTGGCCGCAGCATTCAGAAAGCCACCATTTAGGAAAATACTTCCTATATTTATGTAGTTGGTATCCTAGTTTTAGCTCTGAAAGTCAGGCTTCTGTATACAGTTGTAGTGCTCTGCATATAAATGACTTTTTTCTCTTCCAAGTGGATTAACTTATGTAGGGCTCAGCAAACACTATTATGTTGCTTGCTAGTTCTGTCTTTCAGTTAGTTTTGGATAAATATTAATGTTAACTTGCAGACTAAGCATAAAATCATCCTGTTCCAGTAGTTTTTGTGCATGGTCAGAAATGCTTTTGTACTGTCACTGGGTATTAACAAGGTGGTTTGAATATATACTGGTTTGCATTAAGAAAACTTTTTTTGAGACATCTTTCATTATTTTCGTAAATGCCCTGATCCAGCCTCGAGGTATTTACGGGGCTGTTGTAATAATCCAATTAAGGTGCAGCTGGGTTAGAATAGAATGAGCAATGCAGCTTTAAAGGCTGAAGTGCTTTGGGAATTCTTCTTGAAGGCAGTAAAGGAACTTGGCTAAGCCAAGTTCAAAATATAAATAAAATTAATACTTTACTATAGTTCCTGCCATTTTACAGTATAATTTTCTCTCTTGACACTAGTGTTTCAGCATGTGCACTCTGTGCACATTCTCACATTACTGTACAGACATAAGTGAATAAAATAGAAAAAGGATTTTTGGTGTTACTGATGATGTAAATGGAACGATTCCCTATTTAATGCAAATCAGAATAGGGCCTCATACATTTCCCCCCATCCCTGCTAAGCAAAGCTTATTGACTGTCAAACAATTGCATTGTGGATCTACCTGAAAGTACAGTGGTAGTGGTTAAACTTCAGAGTACCTTCAGTGAAAAAAAGGGCATTAAAATACTGGAATGTTCCTTAAAAGCAGAATCTGTGTTGACAAATGCCTCTCTTAAAATTGAGTTTCCAGCATTGGCTGATGCTATGTTGGTCAAGGAGGCTGTTAGGAACTGGAAGAAATTTAATAGGGAAACTAAAATCTCGTTTGAAGAACTAGGCTGGGGCTATGTAGCGCTAGCATAACTGGCATACGCTACCTGAAAACTTAAATTTGTGCTATAGACATCGTATGCCTTAAAAGATGTTTGTTTCTAAGTGAGCTTTTTTTTTCATTTAAATATTCTCTGTGCTTATCTTTATTTGGCGTCATGTGCCTCTGTAGGGTAAAATGTTAATGCACCGACATCCCGAATACCATTCCAGATGAGACTAACGAAGGCCAGAAACTAACTCTGTGCTTAAATAAAATCACTCGTTTTCTTAGCTCATTTACTGACATAATAGTGCAAGGGAGTTGTTGGAGGGGCAAATCATTAGGGGATGGGAAAGGCTGCTAGTTAAACTTGCAGCTCTTGCACCAAGACAGTAGAGATAAACTGGAAGGTGTATCTGCTAAACAAATCTCGCTCTTTTGTTTCTAGGTGTGGTCACTGTAAGAACTTGGCTCCAACTTGGGAGAACCTTGCCAAAGAGCAATTTCCAGGTTTGACTGATGTCAAAATCGCAGAAGTAGACTGCACTGTGGAACGTAACGTCTGCAACAGATTTTCTGTAAGTGTGAAAGATCCGAAATGAAGGGGACAGTATTGCGTACCAAACTTTGGGGCTCCAGCGTGCAGCTGAGCTGGCTGCTGCCATGCGGGCGCCTGGTGAGCATGCAGCTGCGTTCTCCGTTAGCCAGAAAAAGAGGTGACATGGGTGACACTGTTTCTTTCCTGGTCTGTTTGTTCAGACCCGGTCCTTCTCATTATTGGATAGAGCTGAAGGCGGCACTAAGTTAAGAAGCCTCCCTCCGTGAAAGCACCAAAGCAGCCTTGTGGTTCTGTTCCTAAAGAGGAAACAAAGCTGTCTTTTGGTGCTTGTAGGCAGACAAGCGAAGACAGAGCTGGAGCTGCCCTTGCCAGCTGCTGATGGAAGAGCCTAGAGGAACACGTATTAACTACCCCATTCACTTAGAAATGTTCAGAAATTGCAGGTTGGCATTGGCAGTGCTGATGGGGTGTTTGGGTTTGGTTTTCTTTTTCTTTTTTTAATTAAAATGGCTTATGGTGTTAGAGGGGTTTGGTAGCTTTTCAGAGTCAGGCAAATACAAGTGAAGGATAGCAGTGCATTTGGACATTAGTAACAAGTTTCTTTTTGTGTGTGTGTCTTTTGAAGGTGCGTGGTTATCCTACACTGCTGCTTTTCCGAGGTGGAAAGAAAGTCAGTGAACACAATGGGACGAGAGACCTTGAATCGCTGCATAGCTTTGTCTTGCATCAGGCAAGGGATGAGTTGTAATAAAAATCTGGATGCTCTGTCCCTCGCTGTCTTTGTACAGTAGCTGAGGGATTTCCATTGTTGCTAATTTTCAAATAGTGTATTTGGGGGTGGGAGGGGATTGGGGCATTTTGTTTGTTTTTAGGAAACTGAATGTACTAAACATTGGTATCTTCCCTCTATGTATGTGTGTGTGTGTTAAAGACACGCTACCCTGTGTGTGCAGGAAAACTAACAAGCAGTTACTGTGCAAACTGAGAATATTTTCAGCGTTGGTAATATTACTGCATTGCTGCGTTCCCGCAGTGAAGTGTACATGGTTTCCTTTGAGACTAAAATACATGAAGAAAACCAGCTTAAGGGTACCAATAGAATATTTTTGTCTTCAGGTTAGATTTGGTTAAAAAGTAACCTTTACAGGCTGCCCACCATTACTAGAAAGGCAAAAGCTACAGCTGTGGTTGAGTCACTTTTGCCTCTGCAACTGTACTTAAACCCTATCTGTCTTAATATAGCTGCTGGTTAAGAAATGGAAAGTCAGAGGAGGCTGAAAACACGCCCACACCCCCACCCACCCTTGGGAAGATACCAGGCCACCGTGAGTTGGCTGTTTGCTGTTAATCCTCTCAGCACGGGAGGCCTCACCGTAACGGAAGCGACGGTACTGTAACGTGTGCCTGAACAGCACTGGTGCCACAGTGTGCACGTGTCAGGTGGACCTCCATAGGCTGCTGCCGTCCAGCTCCAGAGGAGTAACGATGCTCTACTTATGTAGAGCCAACATGAACTGGTGCTGTTGTAACTGCTCCGTTAATATTAAGCGATCAGTGAGACTTCGGAGCTGATGATGTGGTGTTTCCTATGCTTGCCTGAATCCAGACTTTGTGCTGACCTACTCCTTACTCAGAGTACTCAGAGACAAGTAGTACAGTGTTTAGTTTTTTTTTCCTTTTCATTCAGCTGTTCTATAGTAGTGTAAAATAGTTTCCCACTTTTCTTGAGCCTTAACCTTTTTCCAAGCTGTAAGCGTTGGTAAGTTTGAACGCGAGGCCCGTGCGCTCTGTGGTGCTTTGGGTTTACAGCACGGCTCTGTTCCTTGGTGTGTAAGATGGTCCGTGTGAGACACAACTGAAAGCCAAAGAGTTTACACTGCAGAGACTGTCATGACACAGAGACAACAGCAAACTGAATTCTGAGACTGAATTCTGCCGTCTCGTGTGCACAGAAACTCATGGAATGAGGATGCCTGCAGGCTAATTTGACTAATCTGTCAAGATGCTGATTTTTTGTCCATCATATGGAGTAGATTGGTGGTTGTGTGTGCGTGTTTTTCTTTTTTTTAAAAAAAAAACACAACCAAAAACCACACACAACCATGAACTTTTAAATCGGTGAATTTCTCCTGGTACTTCACTTCACTGTCTGTCCAGAACTTTTGATTCTGTTCAATCTAAAAATGTGTAAGGGTGAAAAGTCACAGTGAAAGCCAAGTGTTGTACTGGCAGATGTATTAGATCAATGTATGTACTTCTGCCTTAAAGGAAGCCTTTATTATCACGTTTTTAAACAACTTTCTAGTGAAGCACAGTCTCATGAGTTTCTTGTATAAAATCAAAGTGGTACAATTGTTTACACAGATTTTTCTAAATAAAAACTTTTTAAAAAAGCGATCTTTCTATAAATGGTACAGCACAATGAATATACAGTGACAAGTGCAATAAATTATAGCTTGTATTTACAAGAAGCCTTTTAAATGCAAGAATTAGAGGTAAGTGCATTTAATACAAGTTTAATATGGATCAGAACAATTTGCTATTAGCTTCTGCTAGACAAACCGTAGCTACGCTGTGAATGTATCCTTTATACCAGTTTGTTAGTTGTGTGCGTTGAAGAGAAAAAGTTGGCCAAATCCTTGCAAATGTTGTTGACATTCTGTCTTCCTGTAAATAATTTGTCCAGCTAGAGAATGAATGGCCCCTAAACTCTTACGTCTGAATTACAGCTGTAGAAGCGTCCCGACTTCTTTCCTGGGCAAGTGGTAGTAGATGAGGCGGCTCCGCGTGGGGAATGGAAGGAAGTTGCACAAGATGAAGTGTATGAAGTTATATTGCTCAGTCAAATATTGAGCTGGAAAAACCAGCCAGGCTCTGAGTTCACGCTAGTGCTTCTAACACTGGGTGCAGCCAAGCCATCTTACGCTTGCAGCGTCAGACTTAAACGGTGCTTGGAGAATAAGAGAGCTGAAACATTTGCTTTGGCACAATTTAAGATGCTTACTGTCATGACAGGTTTCAGGAGGAGACCAACAGTCTAGGTGTAGTAAGTAGTCCTAGACAAGAGGCAATTCCTAACCCTAGGAATTTTACATTACACCTCTTGTACAAGATGTATGCTTTACGTCCAAAGTACTAACACTGCTTTCTTTACACCAGCTTCCCTGTCCCTCCCCTCATCCTTCACCACAGAAAACTCACTTGTGTTGGGTGTTGGGTGCTGGTAAAACTGCAGCGCCTATCCAAGCACTGGCCAGGCTGTTAGCTGAGATGAAGGCCGTCCCAGCCCAATAAAGCACACGGGGACACACTGCTGCTCTGCGGGCCCTGGCTCTGCAGAGCTGAGTGGCCACTGGGGTGTAGGGCCAGTCTGTAAGAAGTCCAGCGTTCTGCTCATGGCCAAGCATGCAGTGCCCACAGCCCGCCCTTGCACAAGGCACATATGTGGTGTTCTGAAAGGTCATTCATCAATTGTTTCTCTTCTCCAAGGTCAGGTAGTTCATGAAAGCGCAGAAGGTAGGATGGAAGTTCATGGTAGAATCACAGTCTGTGTGAAGACTGTTTGTCAGTGACATCCACAAGCTCTTACTACCATATTCCTGTATTTCTTCAAGATCACGTTAGAATTATCATCAAAATAAAGAACAGATATGGCGTTTAGTTTGGTAGGTGCACAGCAGGGTTTGGGAACATAATCAGGATTCATAAGATGAACCTGTTGCCAAAAAGAAAACACAACTGAGACAATGGTAACTGGTTTGTAAATCCACCTATCGTTTTGTCATGGAGCTTTCTGGAGACTTACCAGAGTCTGTACAATGGCATGGTTGGTTGCGTTCATATGGGCATTGAGTGGAAATGAGCACTCCCCGTCGCAGTAGTTTGCTGCGTAGCCCTTTGGAGCGATTATCCAGTCCTTTTTAGGAAACAAACAGAACGTGATGCAAATGAGAAAGTTACCAGCTTCTACAGACAACTGCGTGCAATTAAGACCAGCTGAAAATTTTCCACTGACTTTTTCTTGCGGGTAAAAATGTGTTTTCGCTGAAACTGTTGGGGATTTGGGGTTCTTGGGTTTTTGGTTTGTGGTTTTTTTTTTCATTGTGAGCCATGACTTTTCCATGGACACACTGATTGTAATGTCCAAATAGTGCACATCTATGCACAGCTTAACTGCCACAAACTAAACCAGTTTTATACTTCAAACGGTTGCCTTGTGGGGATTGTGGTTTGGATGCCTTTATGTCCCAAGGTTTCATGCAGGTTAGGCCTGCTGGCTGAACGGCCTTTCCTAGGTTGAGTCACAGCCTCAGGTTGTGTCCCCTCCCAGAGAAAATCATGTACATGCACATGTGCACAGTGCACCCAGGGACCTCCAGAACGGGACTAGGGAACACAGGTGCATGAGCAGGCTGGTGGCCCCGGTGGCAAGCTGAGTGCCACGCCGTGGAAGAAGGTGACTCTTCACCATAGGGCTAACAAGAAATTACAGTTTCTCCACTGCTGACACAAAAGAGCCAAAGGTAAATTTAAAAACATAACCAACTAGCAGGAGGCATTTCTCCCTCAGTGTCAGGCTCTGCAGGAGGACGTACCAGCATGTCTCACATGTATGTAATTGTTAAGATGATTTCCCCTTTACCTGACAACAATTACCTGGGTTAGCCCACAGACAGCCACTCCCCTGCTACAGAAGCCAATACAGACTGTGTAATTAAATTTAGGGTTTAATGCAGTGTAAGACCAAGGGAAGCACTCCTAGAAAAAAACCTGCTGGGTGTTGCGAAGGAGACAGCAGTGCCCAACAACTGCAAGGGGCTGCTGCCCTGCCTCCACCACCTCTCTACAACAAGCAGGGTCTGGATTCCCAACTCCTGCAATGAGCTCTGCCGGTCTCTGCCCTTCGTTGCGCAGCATCTTGCCTTTCTTCTCATATCTGGAACTTGAAAGGTGCAGAAAGTTGAAGGCAGTGCCTTTAAGACCGTGAACATCACAGCTGGAACATGCCTCCTGCCTGGAAGTAGGGCAAGCGAGCTAAGAAGGAGGTGGGAAGACTGCACAAGCAAAAAAAGCCACTAACAAGCAATGGGGAATGGAGTCAGCGTGCAGCCATAGTTGTGGCTAGTGGGACGGAGCTGACACAAGCTACAAAAAATGCTGCTGTCCCATCAGCTGGGAGAGGACTTTCGCGTGCAGGGTTTTACAGAAGCAGCAGGGGCAGCCCTGGGCCTCCTGATTTATAATCTGCTAAAAACATTAGCTGATAGAAATGGGACCTCCCTCACAAAAGTGCTGAATGAAAGAATTAAAAAAAAAATATACATTTTTAAAAAAAGAGAAAAGGAGGACATTCTTTGAAACATGATGTTTGATGACACTGTGGCCTGGTCCTAAATAACTTAATCTAAACAACTCTTTAGCCTCATGGTGTCGCAACTGAACCCAGCCTTCAGGCCACCCACCACTGCCCGTGCTAACTGTGGGGCAGGATTAGAGGATTTCAACACAATGGCCAAGGTTAGAAGTAGGCTGATCATGAAAAAAACCTTGATTTGGTTAAAATCACTGCTTAGCATCAGATTTTTTTCCTTATCATTAGAGGTACACAGATTATGAGTCCTTGCCCGTACCGTGACTCCCATGAGTGACAGAGAATGCCTGTATACTTGAATCTCATAAAGTATCAAGCTTCCTCTGGTTCTTATCAAATGTCACAACTATCAATATTTATTTGCCCTTCCCTGGGGCTGGTTTTGGTGGGGAGGCACAAGGGACATTTTAAAGCATAATGGCAGCCTCGAGTGGAATTACCGTGACACTGTTTAGATAACATTTCATAACAAAATGTCTAGTTTACCCAGAGAGAAACATCACACACCTGCCATCCCAAGTCTTGGAAGCTAACGTAAAGCTCATGCTTTCTGCACGCTGTTTTTAAGTCACTGCTGTTGTAATCTGTTAAAATAAAAACAAAACAGGAATTTAGAAAGTAAAACAGGCAGAGCATCGCTGGAGGGCACAGCTGGACAGTTGTGTGCGCGCTGTGGGCCCAGCAGCAAGAAACAGCGACCTCCCTCAGCAGCCAAACGGAGAAGGGTGTTGGGGGACATCCAAAGCAGGGCTGAAGCTTTGAAGACACCTCCATAGGAATGGAGGGACCCAAGCAACAGTGACTTGGTTATAATTCCTTCAGCTGCCTTCAGTAACTTGACAAGCAGTACTCGTAAAACACCTCCAGTAAAATGATTTCTTAAAAATAAGCCCCTGCACCTTCAGCCCGGCACAGCTTACGTCCCTGCTGGGTGCTCAGACTTGCCCCACTTCCTTGGCCATGGTTTCTGACATGTGCCACGCCAGGAGGTAGCTCAAAACGCATGTGCTTATTGAGAGAATTACAACCCCGGGATGGGTAATCATCTCCTTGTGCCCCTGTACCGGTCAGCAGAAGTCCTTAAACAGGTAAGATGTCCCACAGGCAGTGAAACTGTGACCCCATCCCTCTCTGTGCCTTACCCCCAGCCTGCCCCGGACATCACACATGGCTCCACGCACCACTCTGCTCTTGGACCTTTACAATCCATGCTCTGAAAAACAAGTTTCTCCTTCCTATAACCCACTTATCTGCCAATGACAGAGGATTTGACACGGCTCCAACGTCAGCCGGCTCCTTAGTGCCAATACTGCCCAGAAGAGCCAGGGTGCAGGGTGCAGAGCCCTGACCAGAGACCTTCCCCCTCGCCATGGCACAACACAAGAGGATGTTTCAGCCACGCAGGAGCTGCTCCCCACAGCCCCACAAAATGCAGCTTTTGAAGGCGAGTGGAATTTCCCATTTATATTTGGAAAGAGAGGCAGCTCTGCACGCAAACACCTGGAACCACAGTGAGCGGAGGAGCCGAGCCGTGACAGAGGGGCCTTTCACCCCCGGGTGGCTGCACAAACCCAGCCTTGATGGGCGGTGGCTGATCCCATCACGCCTCGGGCGGCTGCCGGACCTCACCACAGCAGCCACAGAAACCACCTTTGCAGCGGGGCGGCTCGGCCACCAGCTGCAGCTGACAGACCGTCACTTCGCGCCCAGTGGGACGCATGAGAAGAAGAGATGGCGACAGATACGGCTTGAGCAGCGTGGGAGCCCCACACAGCGACACACACGTGCTCGTCGTGGAGCCAGATCCAGACTCATCTGTGTTGCCTTCAGCGCCTTATCCATGGGGGCCTCCTCCTCTCCCCTCCTGTCCTCTCCTCTCCTCTCCTCTTGCACGCCCGGTCTGCACGCAGAGGTGGTTCCGTCAGCAGGCAGATGCCGCACGCTGATGTGCCGTGCCTGCCTCCCACTGCCCTGGGCCTTTCGGCCACCCAGACCCCGGTGCCCCTAATGCTGATTGAAAGGGGACCCTCCCAGCAGCGCAGCTTTCCCCAGATGCGGCAGCTGGGACAGAAAAATATTTTTAGTGAATTTTTCCTTGGCTCTGAATAAGCCTTTCTTTTTTCTTCCCTCCAGCCCCCACCCAAGTTTGGGAACTACAAACGCAAATATTTATTCAAAAGAAAAACTATAATACTAAAAGCACATCCAACTGACATTAAGGGCAGCACAGCACTACAGCTGGGTACAGTTAACACCAAGGTCCGAAAAAACCCTACACCTCAAACCTAGGCTCCAAACCACCAAAGATTAGAGAGTTGTTTTTAGAAGCAGTTTGGGTTTTAAACTTTAGGGATTGCATTTCAGACTTTCAATAGCTTCATTTCAATCACGGATTTAATCAGGTGAGCAGAGCTGGTTAACAGCCTGCTGCAGCATAACCACTCACTCTTTCAGGAGCGCTCGGTAGCAAGGATGGAGGCGAGTCTCTCTATTCAAGCTTTCCATTTTCAAACCAGACATACCCAGCAGAAACCAGGGTGTGGTGGTTTTTTTCAGATGAAGCTTTTCAAGTCCCTGGCTCAGCCCAGAAGCAAATTTCTACCATTTGATGTTTCTAAACGGTCTGGTCGTAACAATGGAAAAAAATGAGCAGAAGATATGTTTAGTTGTCAAAGGCTTTCACTTCAGTATCTGAAAACACAACTTCATCGTTCTTCAATGGGAATGTATTGTTTGCTTTGGGGAGACCCACCTGTATTTGACAGGGAGTTACAGTGGAGCTGATCTATTCACAACAGAGTGGGAAGAACTAAGCTGCCTTCCAAATCCAGCTACAACTCACCCAAATCAGCTGCGGGAAAGGGGAGAAGGCAAGCGAGGCAGAGAAAACAGGACTGGGAAGAGAGGCTGTGAGCAATCACAAGTTTAAGAAAACAAAGGCAAAAAAGAGCTGCTTAACAAGCTACGAGAAGCAGAACGTGTCACGAACGCGTCCTCTCTCACGCTGCCTGAAATTGGTCCCCCTGATGCGTCCCAGTTCACCGGCAGGCAGTCAAGTTGCCCGACGCACATTCTGCACCGAGCACCGGCACCCCTCCAGCCAAGGCAGCCGCAGACAGCTCCACCTCCTCGCTCGCCCACGCTCAGCCTCTGCTTTCATCAGTGTCAACACATTAAACCTCCCTTCTCCCGGGATTTCTCCCCCGTTAACCCTCACCCCAAGCTCCCCTGCCCTCTGTCCTTCTTACCTGTTTGCCTACCACGTCTATTTGATAGAATCTACCTCAGCTCAACTTCAGGGATGCTACAAACCTTTAATCAACCCTCAGCAGTGGCTTTCTGAATCAGGGAAAAAAAATGCAGCCACACAGATGTGCGTAATGAGGAACCATTCCCTATGGTTTGGGGCTCAGCACACGGCCCAGAGCCACGTACATCCAATTACGGGCCTGAGCAGAGAGAAGCCCATGCGGTAAAGGGTTTCTGGCAGTGAGCTAAAGCTTGCTCAGCTACTGAAGCTGGCCTCCACGACATAACTTCTCCAAAGCCTGGAAAGCAGGACCAGCTACCCCAGTCAAGTGCGCTCAACTGTTTTAGCCCAAACTGCTCTTTGAGGTGGTTTGCAGGGCAAAGACCCAACACCCACGAGGCAACAGGACGTGTGTCCCTCCCCGGCAGCCCTGCGGCGGGGAGCCAGGAGGGCCGAGGGGAAGCAGCTTGCAGTGGGGGGACGCTGCCAACAGCCGCCGCCGGGCTGGCTTACACTGCCACGACATGGCTTGCCAGGGTTGCGAGCCTAGGGAGCTGCTTTGGGAGCTCCGACAGGCTCATTGCGGGTTTAGCAAAATCATCTCTTTTTTTCCCCTGAATGTACCAATTCAGAAACACTAGCTTGGCACTTACAAGGCACTGCATGCAATCACACTGAAAAGTATTTTGCCTAAAACAGAGATTTAGAAAAATAAAACCAACCCCCTAGTTATGCACTTAAAAATAACTTCCAGGGAAGCACAGTGAAAACAGCACAGTTAGGATGGCTTTTCTCTGTGGCTTGTTTGCGCTGATCGTTGTCTGCCTTCACCAGAACTCAATCCTGACTTTCTGCGAGCACAGATGTTTCTCTTAAGGCTGGACGCTGGCATTTGTGTTGCTGAAAGGAGAGAGAGAATACCCTGACCCTAATGGTCTTCCTCCTACAGACACTTCTGCACCGACCTTGTATTTCCTATAACCTCTCCCACGTTAAGTGCTGGCAATGAACATATAAATATTTACTGAGGTCAATCCGTCTGAGAAGACTCTTGCTGCTCCCAAGGTGCCAGCTTACCAAATTCCACAGGGTAACTAATTGCTTCTGTGGGCCAAAACAGCTTTGACAGAGGCCCAAGGCCAGCCCCTTCTTCTTGGTGTTTGACTTTGGTGATTTGTCCGGATAAAGCTGGTGTAAACTGATCACGCAGTTAATAACGGCCCACTTCACATGAAAGCGATCTGCTTGGGTGGGAAGAAGGAGAGATGTTGAGCTGACATGGACCCGCATGTGAAGGCACATACAGAAATGCCAGCCACGCTGCCCTTGGTCTGCGTCCGAGCACTCTGCTACAGGGAAGCTTGGCTGCAAGATAATGATGTCTATTAACAAGACCCTTGCCACCACGAAAACATTTGTCCTTCTTTGCCTTCAGTGTTTGTACATGATGCCCTTTGCGGTACCTCGCTCCTGTACACACAGGGAAATCTGCCTGGTGCCATGTACGTCCGCTGGAAGGAAAGGCTGCTTGGAGGGTCCCCCCACTTCTCACGGAGCACCTCACACCAGTCCTGGAGTCCCTGGGGTGGCTAAAGAGAAGGACCTGAAAGGGGTGTTGCAGGAGTTTCACTGGGAGCAGCAAGCGCAGCCTGAAGTCAGACATCCTGACGCGACTCTCTCCATACGGAGGGGCTGCTGGGAAGGGATGTGCCTGGAGGCTGACTCGCAGAAGAGGAGGGTTGTCACCACTGGGCAAGGAGGCAGCCCCGTACAGAAACTGCAACTCGTGGAGGAGCCAGTCATACGGTAGCAAAGTCCTTAGGCTCAAGGGTCACTGTCGCTTGACAAGATTCCCCATCTCTTGAGGTTTGCTGGAGGGTCAGCTCAGAGTCTGAGAGCACGAGCTAAACCTGCCCCGAGATACGACTGAGCGAGGGACTCGATTCCCCAGACAACAGCAGAGAAAAACCTGCACGCTCCTCCAACCCTCCTTGTTCCTCCACGTCCTGGGCCAGAGCTGGGGTATGATTTTCTGCCTCAACAGATGGAAATACTTCCTCTTCTTCCTGTTCATCCTCCTTCTGCAGAAGAACAGAGCTTGGCTCCAAGAGTGCATTGACGCAGGACTCTATGTCAAAGCAGTTTATATCCGTGGGGTTTACTCGGTTCTGCTTTATATAAGGGAGTCATAATTACTTGTTTACAATACAGAGAAATGAGCATTCTTGGTGAAAAAATACAGACCATTGAGATTCTTATGCCACAGCCTTAACCTTAGCATCTGAGCACTTGGTACTGACTGCAGGACAACAACTGCACATCAAAGGGAGCACAGCAGGGTCCCAATCCCGCACGTAGCAGCATGCCTTCGCGTAACTCCCTGGCTCACCAGATCCAGTACCAGGCCAGCAGCACACTTCACGTGCTCTGAACTGCAGGCCTTGAAATGCTTTCCATATTTAGATAGCAAATGGGGCTTTTTCAAACATACTGCCCTGACCCAACTCACAGAATCTTTTGGGAAAGGGTTTCACTTTTGGACTGAAGAAAGAAAACCCTGTGTATTCATTAACATAGAGGAAGGAAGGTTCCATCTACAAAAAAACATCAATGCCATCCAGGAGAGAAACTGCCCTCCAGCCCTGACATGTAGTGGCAATCCTGGCTCAGGGAAGACCACAGACCAAAAATCTGACAAGACGTAAGACACAGCAAGAGAGGAAGATGCACAGGTGGGGAGTTCCACAGAAGAGGATTACAGCATCCCAGTTCTGCACCCGCTTTGGGTCCAGAGCATCAGGGCACCGTCTGAAGAGGAAGGTGGTCTTCAGGATAACCCCTGGGCTCGCCTCCTGCTTCACCCTGGGGCAAACACTTCCCCAGCCCCGCCACGCATCATCGGGGCCTGGATGTATAAACCCAGACAACTAAAAAAAAAAAATTCCCTGTGATCTCTTTAATGCTAAAAATGCATAACGGTCATTGTTGCCTCTCGGGCTATTAAGTCAACCACTTCTTAAGAAGAACAGAGTCTAAGAGTGTCACACTTAGAAAGCAAAATAAGCTGATGTAGTCTCTCTTTTCTAAACACAGAAACCAACAAAACATACATCTTAACTTTAAATTCCCCTCCTTTCCCCCGCCTTAAATTCACGGAGGCTCAACTATACCTTGCTGACTACTGAACTGCCAAATTCCAGGTTTTAAATTAAAGCTGGCTTTGAGCTAGAAGAGCTCAAAAAAGCCCTTGAGACCACAGAGCGACCAGCTATTTTTTCCCTTTTTGTCATTTTAGAATTTTACGACCTGATGTGTAAGAAAGCAGCAATGTAAAAATGGACCTTTTTGCCCAATATATCTACTCCCTCTGGAGCTTTGAGTCACACTGTCTGATTTAAGAGTAGTAAAAACTTGAGTTTAGCACTGCAAAGCTTGTGGAGCTGGAGAGAGAAAGTTGGAGCCTATCCTGACCCTGCTACCAGTACCACAAAAGAACAATGCAGCAAGTAACTTTCCCAAAGCGCTGTGAATGCATTAAAAAATAGGTTCTCACGCTGAAGGGAGAGTGGCAACCAAGCCTGCCTGAATGGTAGAACTTCATGCCACCTGCGTAAATGCTGGGTTTATTGCTTGTAACACCCAAGCAAGCCCATCACATGGGAAAGTAACCCAGTGAGCAGCCGTGATGCCTGCCTTTAAAACTGCAGCTTGGAGGCACTCAAGGAAAACCAGGACCAAAGCGGGTCCCAGCAATTGGGACCAATAGACAGTTCCACCTGTGGGGCTGGCAGAGGGCTCTCATGCTGAATTAGATGATAACTTCTCTGGCAGGGCCATGCTGGTGCTGGCTGGCCTCCCTTGGGGAGGTCAGGCTGCAGAGCCGAGTCGCTCCTCCTGCCCTTAAAATCCATGAAGTGACATTTCACACCCAATCTATTGCAGCAATTGCATGGCACAGCATGGGAACCCACAGCCACGCTGTGGTGTGCACCATGAGGACACGCAACGGCTGCAAGAGGCCAACTGCCACTGGCACGCACTAGCCCAAGGGGCAAGTCCATCGCCACGCCAGGCTGGAGCAATAGGGCTGCACTGGCACATCGCTATGTCCGGAGCCTGGATGCCAGCCCTGGAGGGGCTCCTGACCCAGCTCTGGCTTCCTGCAGGTTCCCAGCGTCATGGCCAGCTCGGGGCCACCTCGGGTGCAGCATGGCTCGCCCACAACCCCAGCATGCAAGAGCAAGAGCCAGCCTACGGATTCGCACCAGCTAAGTTTTGACAATGCTGGCTCATCTCCCTGCAGTGCGTCTCGATACAGACTAAAAAATGCATCCGCCTCTCTTCCTTGGGGTATAGCAACTTCTAGATACGGGAAAAGCAGGGATGCTACTGGAAATGAAGGGGGCAGCATAAGCAAATTAATCAAATAACTTGGAACAGGCTGAAACATTTGAGAGGAAAAAAGGTACTCAGTGAACGAAGGACTTGTAGCACTGTGATGCAGGGCAGAGTGTCTGGGAAACAGGCAAGACTTAGAAGACAGGACACTGTCAGTTTTTGTCAAAAAGTTCAGAGTTATCCTACTGTCCCACCACCCCGCAATAGCACTCACAAGGCTGCTGTACACCACCTGCAAGATGCAACATTTCCACAGCGAACAGACAAGCCTCTCCTTGCCTGCCTGGAGATGCACTTCACTGTTTATACACTGCTGTTCTCACAAGGAAAACAAAACCGAAAAAAAGATCTTGTGCTGTTCTACCAGGGTTTTTCCAAAGAAAACTGAATGAGGACTCTGCTGGAATGTGTATGTGCAATACCACAAATCCCACTGTACACTGAGATGGAATCTTTTGAATGTTGCATTTCACATGGCGTAATTCTAGGCAAATACTCTGTAGCAAGCAACCTACAAACACAAAATTCCATGTTAAAACTCCCCATTCCCCCAAATTCAATGGCCACGACTTCACACGGGGGTCTGGACTCCACCCTGGATTCACAAAGACTCCTGTAAGGCTCATTACATGAGACCCCTCTTGCATCCTGTTGCAGATGTAACCTATTCCCTTGAGGAAAAGCATCCCATCTCACATCTCCCTTCTTGCTTTTGCACCCTGAAACAAACAGCAATGTCCCAAGAAGTTGTCCCAGCTTCCTGACACAACGGGTGCTGCATGATTACCTGTGACACTAGACACCCTGGAAACGTCCTGAGCCTGGGTGGAGCGGTTCCGACTCTGCTGCCTGCGCCTGCTTGTCGCTGACCTCGTAGTCCGCACATGAACTTCACTCACTTTGAAGAAGGCCACCATGAAAGGCTGCTTGTCGTAAGGGCCATCTCGGCCTATAAGGCCTGCTTCTCTAGGATTTACACTGAAACCTTCAAATCAAACAGAAAAGTGAGTGTTAGAGAAACGGTGCTATTGGATTGCTCCTTCCAGCATCGCGGCATCCCCACAAGCAGCGTGTCCTTTACGGCTGGACCTGATGATCTTAGAGGTCTTTCCCAACCTATGATTCTTGCTCACACTCTTCTTTTATCACCAAACACTCCCCTCCTGCCACCTTGACCTACGAACTTTTTCACAACAGCACCCCGTGCATCCTGGACAAGAGGCTCCCCCACAACACTTGGCTCCTCCCTACGGCACCTCTGCTCTGGTTTAGGCATTGAGCAGGTGTACAGACAGATACATAAAATGCAAAGCCTGGATGTCTCACAAAATAAAATGCAAAGCCTGCCGCTGCCCGTGAAACACAAGGAGCAGAGAGGTATTAGGAGACCTCTGGGCAAAGCAGAGGGCAAAGAGATGGGGAGTTTTGACAGAAATACAGGATGGGCCCCTTTAGGGAGGTGGAGGCTGGCACTAACATTTCCTCAGGGACAACAGTGGACAACCCCTCTGGTCTCATTTGACTCCACATGTGTACCAAAACCCAGGACAAAGCCACAGGAAGAAAATATAAGGTTGGAGGGTGGTTCCTGTAGAGGAAAGATGTCCCTGTCATCTTTTTGGTCACCTTCTGCTAATGTAGATCCTCTCCTTCCCCATCACTTATCTTTGAACACTCAATTTCATGTTGTTTTGCGGTCTCTTCTCTCCTGTTTCACCTTTCAAGGTTTCTGTGGGCTTTGAAATGCCATCACTGCAGCCGCCCTCAAAGAGAACAGCCCCACACAGTGACCTCTTTCCTTCTCCAGCGCAGGGCTCCCACCTCAGGTTTGACTGGATCCGAGCTGCATCAGCAGACGCAGCAGCCGGGAGGGTTGCCATAAATCCATGTGGGGAGGTGTATACCCATACACCTGCCCTCTTCTCTTCTTCTCACCCCTAAAGCTCACCCTACCTGGGATCCCAACTCCACGCCCCCTTCCACCTCCAACTCGGGAACTGGGACCCCACCGCAGCCCATCCTGGTACTGCTCAGAGACACTGGACCTTACTCACTGGGAAACATATGTCTGTCGTGGGACAGCCAAGTATTGTGGTGGTGTGGCTACAGCTGCCTACAAAGGCAGGGTGCTCACCCCCGACATTGCAACTGGGCTCTGTTAGCACCACTTCTAGGCAGCATCCAAGAGGCTCGCGAGGCGATACACATTAACCGGCCCATAGCCTACCATCCCGGGTCACCACGCTCAGCTGCAGTCCCATGTTCTGCTGCGGGTTCATCACCCACATGTTACTGGTGGCGGTGACGTCAAACTCCAGCCAGCCCTCCTCTGAGGCCCACACCACCTGCGTGTCCAGCAGAAACAGGTCAGAGGCCCTGCAGAGAAGCAGAGTAAGGACAAGATTGTGATGTCTGGGATTTTCTCCCCTGGCTTTAGCTGTTACAGAAATGAGAAAACCTGAATTCGGTAAAAGGGATGTTAATAGCCAGAAAAAAAAAAATCCTCAAAATCTGCCTGTTTTTATCCAGAGTTTTGCCATGAGATGCACCTGCTTCTGCATGTGAAATTCAGGATTACAAATGTTTTTCATCGTTTTGAGGTTGGAGGAAAGTAATCCTTGTCCATAGGTCTGGGTGCTTCTGCACTGGCAAGGGATTTCAAAGCCACTCTTCCTCCTGAAGAATCCAATTCTAGCTCTGGCAGGACAGCGGTCAAACTACCAGCATCTCCAGGCATTCAATGGCTTTTGTCAAAGCGGTTTCGTGGTTTCAGCCTACCTTCTACAACACAGATCTACCACAAATGACCAAAGCAAAATCAGAAATAAATGAAAAAAAAAATCACCTAACAGGCCAACCATCAAACAGTGAAGGAAAATAAACCTCTAAAGGCCTCTGAAGACATTTTTCTGAGGCTTATCAACAGGGATTAGAGCTCCTTGTTCCAAGGCTGCTGGTACTGGGTCTCCTTCACGGGCTTCAGCTTCAAATGCTATCAAGTCTACGCCTTTTCTGCAGCATCAAATGCTCACCAAAACTCAGTTCAACGGAATCAGCTGGAGAAGCACCCAGAGAAATTCCCTGCGTACATTTTCTCACTATATTACAGGCATCATTTCCCTGTGCAAGACAGCTACAATTCCTATCCTTAACCTGTGGTCATCACCACAAAATGGATTCCAGGTGTCAATCCCACCTTCTCCTGTCTCTCCCCCTGAATTTATTTTTCCTAATAATAACTTAATACAAATGAGAAAACAGGGTACCTGTCCCTTCCACCTATCCAAGGTTAACTTCAGAAAAAAAAACGTTTTGATTGAGTTACATTTTATTTTTGGCCAACTGCTATGTCATACTGTCCAGCAGCTTGCTTTGCATGAGATCACACATGGAAAAATAAGCACTTAAGTATATTAGGGCTCCTAGTGCGGCTATTTTTATAGCGTGGAGGCTTTCTTCCGCCTTGCTGGTAGCCGCACACTCTGTGGTTGACTCAGCAGCCTTTCCCACAGGAGTCTTTGCCACCGCTCCTCCAACACAGAGTGGGTTCAGGAACAACTCTGACCTTCACCTCCAACAGCAGTGAGTGGCTGGGGCTGGCCAGCTGCTACATGTTTTGGAAACTTTAAGGTTGAAAGATTTGGGCTTTCCCAGGCAAGGTATATAAAACCAAATGCTGCTTAAAGGAGACCGCAAACAGCAGCTGCAACTGAGACCACTATTCCCCTCTGCAGGTTTAAGAAAGGAACGAACTGCTAGATCATTCCCACCTCTGAATATGACTTACACACTGGTCTTCTCCATTGCTTGAAACGGACAAGGTCAGGTTGGATGGGGCTCTGAGCAACCTGATCTAGCGGTAGATGTCCCTGCTCATTGCAGGGGGGTTGGACTAGATGACCTTTAAAGGTCCCTTCCAACCCAAACCATACTATGATTCTATACCTATATCTGAAAAGAGCGTTTCCTAGCACCTGTTCTGACCTTCCCCCACACACCAATGGCTTTGTGATCTCCTGTCCCACCTCCCCTCCTCTAAGTGCCACACTCTCCCCAGCACCCGCCCACTCCAGGCAATTTCCTGTTGGAGCCTGCAAACTTGAGTAACTTTGGTGATATGTCCACCCAACCCAAACATATCTGGCTGCAGAGCTGCTGGGAACTCTGTAAGAGCAATCCCTCATGAACACTCAACCATATGGGATTAGTCAGGTCTACAAAAACAAGAAGAGGAGGCTCAGAGCTTACATTCCCATTGCATTGCGCTTTGAGAAGACACTTGGACATCAGCAAGGTGTAAGGCCTGAAAGGACCATATGGCGTCATCTAGCCCCTTCCCCTGAACTCCAGGCAGGATCAACTACACCCATGTCACTCCTGAGAGATGTTTGCCTGAGAGATGTTTGGCTGACCTGATCTTACAGATTTCCAGCCTCAGGAATTTCAGCCTCTTTCTAGGAAATTGAATGGGTTTCACTTGAAGCACTTCGCACCCTGCCCCGTAATATCTAACTTAAATGCCACAATTTCCCCTTCTTACTAAAATAACATCTTCAGTCTTTCCTTGCAAGCCACATGTTGTAGATTTTGACTATTCTCATTGCTTTTTATAGACCCAAATCAGATCAAGATATTACTGATGCCAAGTGGAAGGCTAATCTTTATGTGTCTTTCAGACTATGCCTCTACTCATACATCTCTAAACGCTATTTTGGCTTCTTCACAAAACTCACACTGTTAACTAATGTTCAGCTTGTGATCCAGTATAATCCTTAGATTCATGCTGCTGAACCGCAAATCACCCAGTCACTTCCTAGGGTGTATTTACATCACTGATTTTTCATGTTCAAATGAAATTCTTCTTTCTCCCAAATCACACCTTTTTTTCCAGACTGAACCTCCATCATTATCAGATTACTTAAAATATGGACTTGCCTTCCAATCGGTCTCCCCCACCTTAGTGTCCTCCGCAAACGTAATAAGCAAACTGCCTGACCAAGGCACAGTTCTACAAATGAGAACGTTCCACTTTATCCCAGTATGTCACACTCACTTTGGAAAGATTTTAATTCCTTTGTAAAATGCAGAAAAATGGACAATTGGGTTTTCCAATTCAGTTAATTCTTTGCAAAAATTTTCATACAGGACTGGTTTTCAATTGGCTCTGCTATTCAACTGACTCTTGCATTGTTTGACCAGATGAAGCCAACAGTGAAGGTCCACCCCACAGGTATTGTAGGTCATGGCAGCAGCGCCAGCAGGTAACACATCCTAATACTTTCTGCTTAAGCCTGTTTTCAACTAATGTTTGCCACCCAAACCTCACCAGACTGCACAAAATTGCATGTCTTTTCTTCCTAGAAAAGGAAGCCTTGGCATGAAGGCACCCTAGCCTTGGCATGAAGGCTTTTTTAAAAAAATATTCAGTGACCTATTTCCAAAGGCAAAATTTGGGCGGGTTAGTGGGGAAAATTAGATAAAATAGAATCCCAACTATTTAAACCAAGTCTTTAACCACTCTTTTATTTTTTTCAGAATAGACATGTCGTATGTCCTTCCTCCTTTAAGAAAATCACCCCAAATTTGTCCACGCAGTAAGTACTTGAAAATTGCTGCCCACACAGGCCCAACAGAGATTCAGCGCTTCGCAACTAAATCCTCTGGACTTTTTGTCTGCAGGGAACATACTTTCCCCTCCTTTCCCCCTTGGTAAACCAAATACCATCAGTCACCTGAGGGAAATCTGCTCTTCCCATGTTGCTGAGAAGAAATGTCCTTGATACTCCTGCAAAAAAGCCTTACGACATCTGATCTTGGAACGGAGACTGGGAGATCTCCCAGGCTGGCCCCAGGTGGAAGGGAAAGAAAAGGTGAGAAACAGATCATATAGCAAGAAAGTCACATGAAAAAGTATTGAATTTCTAGCCGTTAAGTGAGGACATTGATCCTGTGTAATGAGGCGGGCAGTGGCCTTCCAAGAGAAAGCACACAACCACATATGCAGTCACATTAATGGAAGGATACTTGAAAACTTCAGCATTTGAGAATAACAGAGGCAAGATGGGACCAGAGGGAAACAGGAAGGGAGCATGAAGAATGGGAAAAAATAGAAAAAGAATGGCTGGAAGAAATGCACGAGCCAGCATTGTTGAGCGGAGACGAAGGAATATCTGCTCTCAGCACAGGCTGAAGAAAGCAGAGGCAGTCCAGAGGTTTCACGCCCAAGCAACCCTGCTCGTCAAGGACATCACAGGACCTCTGGCAGCAGCACACCAGGACTTTCAACTGTAGTGTACAGAAGAGAATTTTCATCACCAAAAGAGGCAGTGTCTTAACAGCCTCTCCACCTAAACCTGCCTCTGGGCTTTTACACAGTTACTGTCATCTCTTTGTCACTACGGTGCCCGACAGTCTCACCTTTATTTTCAGCGTGCTTAACCATCTAGGCTAGTTCAGCTAACGACTTCCATAATAAGGGTGCTGCAGGCATAATATGTATTAACCTTAGAGTATTAAAGGGAAGCAAGTCAATGGGAGAAACTGAGGCAATGAGCTGAAACAACTTTCCTGAGACAAGAGAGAACATTAAATGGGAAGATGCAAGTTAGGGATTCCTCACTCAAAATAGGAGCATTTTATTCTGGATCGAGTCCCTAAAGCACAGTCTCAAGTCCCAAGAAATAAATGGGAGCGTTTCCACGGCCTTCCAAAGACTCTAGAGGAGGATGGAGAAGCAAAGGTCAACAGAGCAATCACAAGTGGCTGCAGTAAACAGAAAGAAGTACACAGTTTACCAGAGAAATATGGCCTGTGTGATTCAGCAGGCAGGATTTAGCTCCAGTGTCCTCAGAGAGCGAGCCGATTTGTCAGATATAAATATCAAATATTGCTACTATTCTTAATGCCGGCATCCCAACCACGTACTCAGGGCATTTGTAGGAGAAACAGCTTGCATTTAACTTCAGTGCTTTTACCCCTCTAAGATAAATATTTTGTTAACCAAAACGTCTGTGTAAACCTTTCAATAAAAGGGTGCTAATTCTCTTTAATTGAACACTAATTAGATTAGAATTTAGTCAAATTAGTAACCAGGTCAAGTGGTTAATCTTAGTTACTACACTTCGTGAAATGTTCACATTAAAATAATTTCTCTGTTCTGGGTACACATTACAACATGGAACTTTGCTACAGGAAAAACACCAAAGCTATAAAAAGCTAAATTTAAAGAAGCATCTGTTGAACTAGTTTTTTTACTTTCCCACCCTCCCTGGCCTTCTTTCCCGGACCAGGCAGAAGTTTTACCAGGGAGACAGTGAGAACAAACAGAAATCTCACCTTCAGAATGACCAAGCTAAAGGTCTCTTATTTTAATTACAGATCTCTGAACACCATTTTTGGCCCAACTTCAAAGCTCGCAATTACCCAGGTGTCTAAAGGATTGTTACGCATCAACAGCCATTTACCAAAGCATTAATTACTGTAAGTCTCTAAAACTTTCCTCAGCTGAACCTTTTTGTTTACTTTTCTTCAAAGACAAGTTGACATAATGGTCTAGACTGCCTAGCAGCAGTTTCTCAAAAGGGAATTTTGCACAGAAGTGTGTGGGATTTACATTTTAATTAACGCACTTTCCAAATACTCTTCTCTTCTGCGTACCTCAGGATCTGAGTCTTTAGTTTGCACTGAGATCAACCTTCTGCAAAAATCACCCTGCATACAGCCAGCTAGCAAGATTATTTACTCTTATCCGCTAACGACGGACTAATAACTGCACACACAACTGACTCAATCTTACAGAGTTGAACAGAACTCCACATCAATAAAACCTTGAAATCACAGCCTTTTCAAAACTGGAAGATCCACCACCTTCCAGCAGATGTAAGCACCACTTTGAATTCAAGAAGTGTTTATTACTTATAGAACAGGTTGTGTGCGGAGCTCGCACAGCATGACGTACTGCCAACAGACGCAAGCGCAAAACCTTAACAACTAAATGGCCATTACACCAAAGATTTAAAAGCACTGTACAAGATCTAATCAATCAGTGCTCGCTCGTGCAGAGAGCCTCAGGCAGGGGAATGCCAGCACCTGGAACGATCCGCCATGGAAAGCAAAGGCAGTCTTTATCATTTTATGAGAAGAAGTAAGGCTCAGTTTAACTGTCCTGAAGGAGCTATAACATCAGTGGGCCAGAGGACCAGGAGAGACGTGCACATCCTAGAAGAGCTCTTTAGAAATGAGGAAGGAAATATCAAGAGCTGTGAGTCTACAAATGAAGTTACTTCCAAGGTGAAATAGAAGACCAGCAACTGGACACTAATTCTCAGCGACTGACAGCCAGCGGAGGAAAAGCACAGAATGGAGATGCCAGGGCACTCTGGAGGGGTCTGTGATTTGGCACAGGCAGAAGAGAGCCATCCTAGACGCATTCAGACATTGGACACACAAGAAGGGATAGGCATGTGAGCTCAGCTTTTCGCTGCTCACTTACCAGCCCCACACCACCGCTGCTCTGTGTGATAAAAGCTCCCTTGTGCTGAAAAAGTTGTCCTGTACTACTGCAGGCATAGCCCCTGGAGGTAAAGTCTGAAAGGGTAGGAGCTTAAGCCTTGTAGACTCACTGGAAGCGCTGCAGGGTGAAACACTGGTTTCAAGGCTGCATCTGGCAGAGTGGAAGATCAGAGCCTGGAACTAGATGTGGTCTCCCCATACCAAGACTCTGGAAGCTCAGCCTACAGGTCCATGATAATCCCCAGCAAAGCCATCGATATTTCAGTGCGAAGGTGTCCCCCCACATCCAGCTCAAGGTCTTGAGCTCCACAGCTCTCAGGAATGAACATTTTACCAACAGGAGCAGTAAAAAAAAAAAAAAAAAAAAAAA
>Ga0065711_1034407_pt1 | contig 23821 bp, 11 predicted proteins | sample Hoacrofraction12_FD_59098 | JGI IMG/M metagenome (GOLD analysis project Ga0065711, IMG submission 59098) | Hoatzin crop microbial communities from Cojedes, Venezuela - Epithelial fraction 12 v2 (version 2) | ecosystem: Host-associated > Birds > Digestive system > Esophagus > Crop | place...
TCCCAGCTGATGTCAGGGTGGTTGAAGTCCCCCATGAGAACCAGAGCCTGTGACTGTGAGGCTGCTTGCAGCTGCCTGTAGAAGGCCTCATCAACCTCCTCCTCCTAGTCAGGTGGCCTTAGTACACACCCATGGGCTGCAGCTCTTCACGAACTGCCTCAGCATGGGTCCCTTCCACGGGCTGCAGTCCTTCAGGAACAGGCTGCTTCAGCGTGGATTCCCCACGGGTCACAATCCCTGCCAGCAAGCCTGCTCCAGCTTGGGCTCCTCTCTCTATGGGTCTGCGGGCTTCTCACGGGGTCACAGCCTCCTTCAGGCATCCACCTGCTCTGGCATGGGGTCCCTTACATGGGCTACAGGTGGAGATCTGCTCCACCATGGACCTCCGTGGTCTACAGGAGGACAGCCTGCCTCACAGTGGTCTTCAGCACGAGCTGCAAGGGAAGACTCTCCACTCTGACGTCTCGAGAACCTCCTCCCCCTCCTTCACTGACCTTAGTGTCTGCAGAGTCGTTTCTCTCACATAGTCTCACTCCTGTTTCTTGACTGGTGTTTCACCATAGTTTTTTCTTCCCCTCCTTAAATGTATTATCACAGAGGTGCTACCACTGTTGCTAATTGGCTTGGCCTTGGCCAGCAGTGGGTCCCTCTTAGGGCCAGCTAGCACTGGCTTTATCAGACAGAGGGGAAGCTTCTCGCAGCTTCTCACAGAAGCCACCCCTATAGCCCCCCCTGCTACCAAAACCTTGCCACAAAAACCCACAACAATAGGCTCTCACTCAGAGGTGGGGTTGGAAATTTGGGACCTTCATGTCTCAGCTTTTTGTTGATACCACATGCATTTCTCTGAATTTGTGATCATAGTTACTATAAAACAAGGAGACAGGTATTTACACCTGATCCATTCTGATTAGCCCAGAAGTGCTCCTATCAACCTGCAGCCATGTAGAGAACGGGTTGCCATCCAGAGCCCTGAACACATATTACCTTGAGTTTTCTTTACTACAACATTCCATGCCAGCTCCCAGAGATGTCTTCAGTGAGAAGTTGTCGGAGAAAATAGTGTGGGCAGCGTTGGGAGAACTAAAGTGTAGCCAGGATTTCCCTGATACAAAGAAGTATCCTTATCATTCAGTACAGCTTAATCAGGCATATTCTACAGCTGTTAGCAGAGCAACAGGAGATAGATGCTAGAGGGAGCATTGTCATTGCTGGCCCCATAACCTGGAGGTGGAGGATTCTCCTGAAGGCTTGGAGATGTGGGGTTGATCTCCTGCATGCTAAGCACATTAAACACTTTCACTCTGATCTTTAGCTGCCATATGAGAAGAAACCCTGCCAGTTTTGCTTCTAGACATCTTGAAAAGTGAAAATGAAGGGTCAGTCTCAAGGTGGGTGTACAGAAAGGAATTATTTAGGCATTACTTCCAGGAGGGGAGATGCCAGCTGTGAATCTCAGTCTGAGCTGGACTTTTAGGAGAAGCTTGAATCTTAGTGACTGTGAGAGTCTGAACACAGCCTTTAAAGGGCATATTGCCCTTTCTGGTTTCCTCTTGCTTAGCGTGTGTCTTGCAGTGGATTCCCAGCCTCAGGTGCTTCACTTGTCCTGATCACAGCTTGCAGATCAGGTGTCTGATTCTGGTTTTGAGAAATAAGAGGTCCAAGGCCATGATCGTGGCAATGCTGAGTGTTACCAGGCACTTTCTTTTTCACAAGTATCTATGGTGCCTCTCCTACTATATAAGAAGAAGTAAGAGAAGAGTGGCAAAAATAAAACCCAAAGCAACTCAGAATAGTTCTGTGTATCAGTAGATCTATACATTATTTATACATGCTTGAATTTTAATGAAGAGGAATGCCATTTTCTCATTAGTTTAGAAGCCAGAAATACCCACCACTTACAAATTGACTCTGGGCTGTCTTCTGTTCCAGGTACTACGTTTTTCTTCCATTTCCCAGACAGAAGATATTAAATGCCAGTGTTTGACAGGCATTATTTTTGTTACTGTACCAGTAAGCAATGCAGATCAGCAGTTACTGTAAGCGCTGACTGTGATCAAGACAGAAGGTTCTTATTCGTAGTCCCACTCAGTGATGTGGAGAAATGAGTTGCAACATGGTGTGATGTGATCTTACACGTTTCTACAGTCTAACTGGCCAGCCAGTGTGCTACAGGAGAGCTCAAGTTTGAAGAAAATATTGTAGGGTGACAGAATCCTACCCTACTACATTTTTTGGTGAGTAGGAAGACTCAAGCAGCTTCTTTTTCGGTAACCTGACAACAGGATGATGAACATCTGTATAAAGTGCATTGCAGATGACCATGGATAATCTTGTTCTGGCTGAAATAAATGGCAATATTTTCTTTGTCTTCGTTCAGATCAGAATGTTACCTTCTGGCTTCATTTCTTGTTAGGGTCATTCAGCGTATAGTTCCGTTATGAGACAGTTTGCTCTAAACGTGATTTTGCATGGGGCTTTCCGTCCTGACTTATATGTCACATTAGTAGAAGTTGTACATGTAGAAAATTGTCCTAATGTGAGGCTGAAAAAATTTTATGCAATAAGCTGTCTTTTATTAAGCAAACTTGCATGACTTCTGACAACCTGAATGTTTCATTTTTAAAAATGGAAAAAATCTATTGTGGGTAAAATAGGCTTGCCAAAGGTAGAAAAGACTTCCTCCTACTAACTTCAGGCTCACTGTGTTACAAGAAGAAAAAAAAAACACCTGGGATTTCTTTCATCTTCTCAGTAGAACAACACAGGAACAGAACCAGAGTGGCAGTCATTATTTTGTATATACATCTTTAAGCAGAAGAGTATATATTAGGCAAAGCGATGGGGAAGAACCTTGCAAGCTTGTAAACCCACTCCAATTACTGCAGCCTACAAAGTTTAATTTGCTTCTGAAACTGAAATTTAGGGTAGGTTTGTGTCTAGTATGTTCAGTTGATCAAGGAAATATACGTTGTTCTTGGAATCCTTAGTAGACCTGAGCAGTTTTAAAGCCACTTTTTACCATATTTCATTGAGGTACCCCCTTAAAACACAATTAAAAAGGTCATTATTGCAAATGATGTAACATTAATGTGTAACAGGTTGGTCTAGGGCTAAGAGCGAAGGGATGAGTCATTCTCACCCTGGGCTATGCTGGAGTTACGAAAAAATTAAAATAGAGATTGGTAGAAAAGGGCAAGGCATTGTAAAAAGCATCATGAAATTGGTGAAGAAAGGGAATGGAAAGAGCAGAGAAGGTGGTAGTAGGCAGCAGAGGGCTGGAAATTAGAAAAGAAATGGTAGAAAGAGGCTGGAGAGGCAGGGAACAAGGAGTTGCTATAAATAGCCAATAACTCTTGGGAAGAAATATCTGTCATCCTGTTATATCCATACAAATTGACACTTCTATCACAGTTACTGTCACTGATGTTCTGCAAAAGCTCCACTGCAAAAAATGTTAAAGACGTACTGATGAAAATGTCATTTTTTACGTGCATGTAAGGATACCAACGTTCAACTCCTCAGAAATCCCAAGTCTTAATAGTTTTCTGTAACTAATAGCCCTAATATTTATTGTTTTGGGGTGAATTTTGAAGCCCCAAAATATCAAGGTATCTGCAGGAATGTATCCTGACCTTAAGCACTCCCAAAATCTTCCTGTTATATGACTACGCTTCCAGTAGTTTATAACTCCAATACTTCCCATGCTGAATGCCTCAAATAAAAAAATCAGTGTCAGTGAACGTGCTGGTGAGGATGGAATTATGCTTCCTGAGAGGAGGTTTACAAGTGAGTACACGTTCTGCATGGGAACAGTTGCTTGTGTGGAAACATGAATTTGATAGTCATCTAATATCTGAGTATTTGACTGTGTAGCCTTGTATTAACCCAGTTTTTTCAGTTTAATATTTATAGCTTTATTAGCTAAAAACTCTTCTTCTGTGCAATTGTGAAGGCAGTGGTTTCTTTTTACATCACATTAGTAGATAAAAGATGAAAAACTATGGCTGTTCCAAAAGCAGTTTTCTAGCCAAAGCAGCCTTACATAAAAGAAGCTAAGATCTACAGTCAGAATTGTGGAGAAATTTTATCTGCAGTGAGGTCAGAAAACTTATCAAAGAATTTCCATTTACTATATGATTACACATTAAAATGGACTAAAAATCATCTTCGTATTAGGTATATTAAAATACACATGAATACTGAATACTTTTGTATCTGTCTGTCTGATCATGCAGGTTCATATTTCCATTAAGGAAAGCAAATGAGAATGCATTTCAGTGTGGCTGTTTCATGATTCAGATCATCAGCTCATTTCCTCACTGACTGTTCTCAAGTCAAACATCGTCTTAAATTCTGTTGCTCAGATTTTCAAGCAAGAGTTCTTTCTGGAGCTGTATTGCTTTCATCTGTACGCTTTAAAATACGTCAACCATCTCTTCCTCAATTCTTTGCATGATTACATGTGGTTCTGTTTCAAGATGAAACAGACATATAAGCAATTGTTCTTTAATACTTCTGCTTTCTGACAGGCTTTCAAAGACATAAGATTTTTATTAATTGACACAAAAAAGACAGCATCCTTAAGGCAATTAAGTTTGATGAAGTAAGTATGCATAGATAGTGCATATACATAGGCTGTGTCAGTTGCTGTTATGTGTTCTCAACTAGGTATCTTTGAAGATACAAAACAAGAACAGACAGCACCTGAAGTTTCTTCTTTCATAAAGTGTTTTGTTTCAGATGGGACAAAATGGAAGAAAAAAAACCACAGTCAATTTTTGTCAGTGGATTTTAAAGTTCTACTAAAACATAGAAAAAAACACTGTTACAGGGTTATGCTGATCTTTCTTTTTGCTTACTTGGAGTGAGCTTAAATTCTGTTGCTAAACTATCCTTTTGAATATCCTGAAGTCTATCCACAGCGAATTTCTGTAGTGCAGCATATTAGAGTGAGAACAGTTTGGAGCATTTACATTGAGAAAGCATTGCCAGAGGGAATGAATCCAAATGGCACTAAAATAGTAAAGCTCTTGGGAAACTTAATGGTATAGAAGACAAGTTATTTTGCATTCTAGGCTGTGTACTGATCCTAAGTGCTATCAAAAAGCTGGAAAAGAAAGAATATAAAAATCAAGCAAAAATATAAATTTGGTGCTTAGATTAATTGGAAAAACATGGGCATCGTGCTGTGACTTAATCTTTCCTTAACCTGCTCCATGACTTCTAACTCAAGAAGTAAACTGAATGCTGAAGTAGATTGAAAACACGTTAGAAGCTTTCATTTGAACTGCTAGGGGAATAGAGAGGATTGTATGTGCTGCCCAGATATTTGCAACGATTCTCATTCTTGCTCATTGTTGTCTAAAAGCATGCCAGCAGTGCCTGGCCGCAAGGAGGAGGAAACCGATGGCCGGTCTGAGTCTCTGAAGCCACTTTTTTGAGTATGTATCAACTCCTTCCAACACTCCACTGGCCAGTGCTCAGGCATAAAGTTTCCAGTGTCTCTCCTGCAGTGGTAAACATCATACTGGACTTAGGAACTGGAGAAACAGTGCTATAAAGGGAGAAGACTGGATTTAGGAACTAATCTTGACCTACAGCAGCCCTTCTTTTCTCTAGGACCTGTCATTTTCACTCAAGCTGCACAGGCTAATGTATTAATGAAATACTCAGTCTGATCCCTATTGTAAGGCCCATCCCCAAGAATGAAGCAAATCACAAAGCTGTAGAGGAGACATGTATAAAAATTGTTTATCTGTTATTTTGCTGGGAGGTGTATGACAGGAAAACGCCTTGCTCCACTAGTACTATTCTTTGTAATGTTTGTCCAACCCCTGCCTCCACATCAAAGTGCTCCAGTGTTTTCTTTGGCTACATCTTATCTTACTATGGACAGTTTTGGTCTTAATCTTAAGTTTTATTGTGGATGAAGAGAAGGGCATAGGAGCACAAAAACTTTAAGCATTTTTCGTATAGCAGCATCTCAGGTCACTGTGAATCTTTCAAAACCTGTCTGAACCTGGTGCCTCTGGGAATGGTGCCAGGAGATGTGGGTTCAGCCGTGGGAGAGCATCACAACTGGAATGGTCTAAAATGACCCAGCACAGCTGGAGAAAAACACTTCAGTAGTTCAGGACATGGTTCAAGTCACCTCGTGTGCCCCTGCTAAATTGTTTGTACTGAATTTTGTTCTGTTCTATTGGCATAATTAGGAAAGACTCGGCTTTCTATTATAGAAACTGGAGGAGCTGTGCAAAAGCAGTATTGGGTACCTAGCAGCAATTTTTACTTTCAAGAATTTTCAGTACCAAATTTAAATACATTTTATTGAAAAAAGTCACTGCAACAACAATGCAAGGCACTTAAGTCAAATACATTCAGAAAAATTCTGTTTCTTAACAGTCTGTTGTACATCACTGAGGATTTTCACCCCAACATTTCTTCGAAATGAATTGTACGCATTATAGGGTGGCGCTGTGATTCTGACCATGAATTCTAAAGACACTTGATTGTTACTGGGCAAGCTATGCATCCTTGGCCTTTATCTTGGTCTTTTCTAACTCTAGAGCCTTTTCATAATTTTTCAGGCATATTGATCTTCAACCATGCAGTAAGCATGACCAATTTGTTTTTCCTGAGCTAACACAATGTGTCAGTTGTGCAGACCACTTCGTTGTTTGTATTTGTAGAGCAGCTTGTCCTCTGAAATGAGATTTGATGTCCCACTGTTGTTTTAAATGTTCTCACCTCTGTCCTTAAGCCTTTACTGGCAGTCACCCTTCTTGACTTTCCAACTAGACAGCAATCCTTCAGTTTGACATTTTGACATCTCTTCAGCCTAATCACTTCATTTAGAGAAAAGGAGGCTAAGTACTTAGAAGGGTATATGGGCATGACTATTCTGTGATAGTTAAACCAGCCATCCTCCAAGCAGTTTACATCAGAATATATTCCAGGAAGGCAATAGTTAAGCAAGTATGAAAAGCATGAAAAAAATGCATAGGTGAAGTTGCAGTCAATATATTCTTTTTACATGTAATTTAGTTATTATTGGCAGGGTGGAAGTGGTACTGTTTGCCTGAAAAATTTGTGAAAGGATGATACAAATCTATTTTCAACTTGTGTAAAGTATTGTATATCTTTAGTCTTTATGACATTGAAAACTCCCACTATTCTGTGTGGTGCAGTGGTGCTTGGCTGGTATTAATCATTGTAATGTTAATGAGGCTGTTGAGACTAAAGGTTTTATACTGGTGTTTTGGCTTCACTAAACTAGACTATCAATGTGTGATGATATTTTAAAGCCTTGTGCAAACCTAGAACAGATGCATTAAAAACATTATGTTATTAAATCACCAAATCAGGGTGCAATTAAGATTTCACATTTTTAGTTTTTATTAAACAGCAACACACCACTTCTGTGCTCTACAGCAAATCCGAAGAAGCAAAGTCACTCAAGTCTGTATTCAAGTGGCAATGGGTAGCAGTCTGAGATGTAACTATTATAATATTCAACTTTAATAGAGTTCTTGAGGACACTGGCTATGCAGGGTCACTGGAGGCAGTCAAGGCGTGTAATTGACTCTGAGATTTTCTCCTGTAGAAACTTATCTCGAATGTCATCCCTGCCTCCTGGCTTCTGCTTACGAAGTGTGTAAGGAGCCAAGTTTTGTGGCCTTTAAAGCAGGTCTGTTGGTCTAGATGCACAACAGCGTCTAAGTAAGCGATCTGAATATGGCCATCACAGACCATATTCCAGCTTAGTCCAGCCCATCTTCCTCTCGCAGAAAAGCAGACGGGAGGTTACAGTCCTTCATGTGGAGAAATCTACCCCTCCCTTGCCATATAAGACATGTTCTGCAGTGGCATGCTGGGAGGAGATCCGAGCCATCCCTCTGGCTGAGGGATCTTCCACTCAATAGTCACTCAGAGCTGCCAAGACCCTGTACAGAAATTAGGTTTATTTAGAACCTGAGTTCTAGGTTCACATTGTGTGAGACTACTACAGCAAGATAAGAAGAGCTGTTTAAGTGGATATTTTTCAGAAGGGAAAAAAATGCTGCAGGGAAGGCTGAAGAGAGTAAATGCTGCATTTCCATCCAATGCCAGGAATGTGAGAACAGTTTTATGGTCCTTGCCACTGAGCATGTAAGGATTGTGTACCAGTTCCTCCATTTCCTTGTAATTTTGGGTCTGCTTTACCTATACAAATTAAATCTAAAAATTAAGGATAATACTTAGAATGAAGTGTCTGTCCATGTATTCTGAAGAACCTCGGATTATCCGGATTATTTCTAAAGTAATTAAACTCAGAATATTTTATAAATATTGAAGTGTAGGCAAGGCAAGTTAGACTGCCAGACCATAGATACCTTAAATACTCATTACTTTGGTTGTCAGCTCCAGCAGTTACTCTTGGGCTTCGCTGGGCTTAAGGCAGATATTTATCAGTGTGTCTGCAGCTCCTCAGGACTGCACCTTCCTCCAAAAGCATGAAATATTGGCAAACCCCTGGTAATAAGGGGTAAGAGCTGAAAAGAGAGGACATAACGGGAGTTCTTCAATCACTATCTCAGTGGCTTCAGCTAGCTGGTCTGGAAGAGCATTTGTAGTTGCCTCCTGTCTTGAACACCAGCCTCTTTACATGTGGGCCTCTGCTGAGATATTCAGTGTTAGAGAAAATAATAGATCTGTTGAAATATTTGAAGTTTTGCTTTGTGAGGCCAGGTAGGGGGACATGCCTGTCTATGGGTAAACTGGTGCTGTATTTTGGTGAATAAAACCATCATCTGATGGCTTAGCCTTGCTGCTGTTCGTAGAAGAGGGAATGCAGAACAAAACAAAGTCACCGTGGATTCCATGTGTTGTAGCTGGAGAACCCACAGGGTCAGAGCAAAGTGTTGTGTGTGTCCTCAGGGACTGCCCCAACGCGCTGTTGGTAATGCAGCTTGCTGGATAGGAGGTGAAGTGAAAGATGTAACGGTTGTCTCAGTGGGAGAGAGGAAGAGATGGAGAAAGAGCAGGTGAAGAACAGGAGAATAAAGTGGCTGGTTCCCTTTGTGCAAATTGGATGGCGTGAAAGGAATTCAAAGAAGAAAGCATGGCTTTAAAAGCTCATTGTTCTCTGGCTGACTGTTAAAAGGCGTACTATTTTTTTATAAATAAGTAGTGAACATTTTTTGTGTGAAATATAATTTAAAATACTTTGTGCATTCTGCCTACTTATTGCATTATTCTGTGTTCTATAGAGGAATATGAAATTCTGCTTCAAATTTCATTGAACTGCATGATGCAGGAAAGAAAGTAGAATAAAAACAGTGGCCAAACCTGTCAGAGTCTAAATTTCAGTAATTTTCAGATTGTCTATAAAGGAAAATACAGTCTTGATAATTTAGATTAAGGAACATGATCTGACCCCGCCAAACATATATTTTTGCAAAATTACTTACAGCACAGTAGAGAGGCAACCTGAGACAGGCAGTGCAGTTCACAGATCCTTTACTGACTGATTGTTCTCTGTTCATTTGCATGGCTTGATTTTGCATTGGTCTTTTTTTTCCCCAAGCAAACACACTTTACTTGCTAACAGGATACCAGCTGCTGTTCTAATTTCACATGGAGTCTGTGTCCCAGTTTCACATTTGTGATATGCTAATACGAACTTAGCTGTGCTTATCCAATGCACTGAAAGTGGAAAGAAATCTTGTTCCTTTTTATTGGTTACATGATGTTATAGTCCTGCAGCCTCATACTACTGTGAACATATATCAGAATGTTGTAGAGTATTTTCTACTGGATTTAAAAGCTGATTGACAGTGCTAAATCTGTTGTTGCATGTATTTCTCTTTCAAATAGCTATTTTGTTTTATAGTGAAGTGTTTACTAGAGATGGGGAAAACAACCTGTCATATTGAGCTCTAATGTATATGATTATATGAATATACTTTACTTTCCTTAATTAGCACTTTGTAGATCTGTTAGATTTCATGTGTAGCTACAAAATGAATAATCACAGCTTAAAGACATATCAAAATCATTAAAGTCAGTGGAAAGAATCACCAGTGTCAATGATTTGTCTTTAGCCCAAACTGTCAAATCTTTTATTTGTGGTGCAAGTATATGTAGGAAGGTGGGAAAACATATAATACACTTTCACTTAATGCCCTTTTAGTATGCCTCCTACATCTATTCCCAACTTACAAGCTCTGACAGAGGGACGGAAAAGTCTAACGTCTCTGAAGTCTGGATTTAAGTCTGGCTTTAGATTCACACTCGCTCCCTTTTAAAAATAAAATAAACGTCATTTATTACCCTTGAAAATAGTTTTTATTTTTTTATGGCTATGAGACACTGATCAATAATGATGAGAGTCAGGCAAGAATTCATAGAGTAAGCAAGAAATAGATGAGGTAGCGACAAGGTGGATGCCCAGAAATGCGTGGTCCACAATAGGGAGTGCTGCAAACTAGCATACGTGGTGGTTGCATGATGCAAGTAGAAGTAAGAGTGGGGAAAAAGGAGAACAGTGTGCACACTATCATGACATTTGAGAATAGCCATGACCTTGGGAACAACAGAACAGAGGCATGGTAGATTTGGCCATGTGTCCTCCACGCTTCTGAAGAACAGTGCCAAGTGATGCTTGTTTGTCTCTGGCTGCCATGTGTATGCAACAGGCTGGTGTTGTGCGCCTGCAACATCCCAGCCTGCTTTAGCAGGCAGCTTAATACCGAACTCAGACATAAGGGAGGTGGGAGAGGCTTTTGAAGAGCAGTTGTGAACTGTGAGCCATCATCGAACAGGGAAGAACACCAGGCTTAGCTTTTGCTTTATTTTTCAAATTTGGTTAGTAAAACCGTTGTGAGGAAGGAGGCTGTGATGGTAAAACTGATAAAAAGTGGGAGTTAAGGAGAGTCATACAGGAAAAGCTTTGTAAAGGCCAAATCTGTCAATTATATTATTAATATGTCATATGTAGCCTTTATGGAAAGTTGACAGTGTCTTGGAACTAACAAATGTAATAAAAGGGATACATGGTTTACACTTCAGTGATCTGTCATTTTCAAGTGTTGCAGCAGTCACGAAAATGTTGTAACTTCTAAGGCAGCCACTGAGACCAGAAGGAATGTGTTAATTATGAGCTAGAAATAAGATTGAAAATTCAAAGAAATCTCTGGCTACAGTGTACAGGGAGTGTGCTGCTTGCATGTCATATCTCAAAGCTCAGTCACGGGGTACAAACAAGGGGATGACCTTAACATATCAAGTGCATGCCTAGATTAAATGGTGATCCTGAAGTCATATGGGATAAATGAATCAAGACAGAGGAAGATTACAAAGGTCTCAAGTGTATGAACAGAGAAATCCCCAGGACAAGCTCAGGTCGGGGTAAAGCTAAATAAACAGCAGAGCATCTGAGGAGGAGCAGAAGTTTAAGACATCCATGCTTAACATACTTGTTTAGGCATGTTCCAGGATTACGTCTCACTTTGTTTTGCATTTTTTCATAGTGTGGACATTTGTCTTTCAATTAGTGATCTAGAATCCTTCACAGTCCATGTGGGGAAACAAACACTTTTTATGCCTAGACAGACCTTTAAAAGAGATCAAATGAAATATGTTCTAGGAATGGATGTTTCTTTTACCAGCTATGAATGGAGCTGACAATGATCAGCTCTCCCACTTAGGTGACAAATTCAAGCCCTTGTTTATAGTACTATAATCAAGAAGTCAATTACTTGCTTTATATAATAAATGCTGCTTTATTTTATGCTCATCTAATGTTTAAAGCAATAAACTGAATTAAATCTGGCAGGCAGAGGGCACCCTGTCTTGAAGCCAACACTCAAATAAATGAAGGCTGCATACCAAACCTTGGGGTGCTTAAATCCAAAAGCTTATATTATTTGTTCTAAAGATAGAATTCTTATAATTACACTGGACCTTGTGACTGAGACATGAATTATCTCATCAAACCGCATTTGAAGTGATAAGCCCAGAAAAATAAAGCAGGACTTCTGATACCGGCCTCCTGCTGACCTGTGCAAATCTGTGCAAGAACTGGTACTATCAACAGCAAAAGAAAGAAGAGAGACCTCCTGTGAGAAACACTGTTAAGTGTCCCCCTGCCAAAGGGCAGGCTGCGAGGAGCTGGACCCATCTTCTCTTAGAAGTGCAGGGCAAATTTATAATATCTGGGCTTTTCATTAAGAATAATTTGTGTCTCAGGACTCCTTAGAGCACAATAGGGTCATGCTACATGTCAGTTTGATGTGGCTGGTATGGGTAGGTAAAACTTATGCCACAGTTCCACACTCCACAACCCAGGAGTTTTACTTTTTATCTGTGCTCCTCCCCATCGCACGTGAGGTGGGGAGGAGCAAGTGAGTGGCTGCCTGATCCTAGTTACCAGCTGCTGGGTTAAATCCCGACACATGCCCATTCCCTTTGGAGTAACATGATGGAATTTATGCACTACAGATACGTGAGAAATAAATGAGTTTAGGAAAGGTGCTTTATCTGTAGCTGTTGGAAGCATGCAGGAAAGTGAAAAGGGACTGGCTGAGGTCTATCTCTGCAGACACCGAAGTCTTGGTAAGCCAGGATGAAGTAGATCAAGCCCAAAAGAGAGAACGAGGATTTCAGTTGCTCCTCCTGCCAAGAGAGAGAGATTCTGGATCAGTGATTTGGCACCTGCTGATGTGCTTGGTTGAATCAAGATGCTTTGGGATTTGCTTAAATTTTTAAACTTGGGCTGGAAGAAGTTCTTGGTGGCTCTGTGTGTGTGCGTGCTTTTGTGTGTGTTTGTTTTTAAGCTTTCTTTGGGTAGTGTCTGCACTGGTAAAACAAAAATGTATCACCCTCCATAGTCTCTTTCAAAGCCTTGACCAGGCTAGACTCTCCAACCAGGAATCCCAGAGGCATATTGGAGATTATCTACATATTACGTATCTGAAAATGAAGGCCAAGATGCTTGAACGGAAGGATAAAAACATGTCTTTGCTTGTGCCTTCCCACTTCTCAAGACAAGTAACGTCATCTGGTATTTGACCCAACTCTCTGTAATTCAAATCTGATTTTCACACCATCCACTTGATTTTACCTTTGATATATTGTCTTATCACTGTGTCAAAACATGTGACTTGTTACAGTTTTCGCTGGTCACGAAGAGAACCAGAACAGAGGGATAGACCTGATACTGCAGCAGACCTCCACCTGTAGGTAAATGCGTGGTGAAAGTTGACATAGCCAGTTTGAAGGTACTCAGTTTTTTCATGTTTTCAGCTGATGTCAGGATCTGAGTGGAGCTGTTCTGAACTTGCTTTGGAAGAACCTACATATTGAGCTAGTCTGCAGCTGAGCATGGAACATGCATACAACCAATACTTTTTCTCAAGGACCACATATTCATTTAAAGCCTAAGTAGTTTGCATCTGGAAAACATTGGTGAGATGAGTCAAGACCAGTGGTTTTAGAACTTTAAATTTGAGCTCGTTTTTCCCTGGGAATCTGCTGATGTTTCAGACATTTATACCACTTGCTTTCTTACGAGCTTTATGCTGCCACGCACAATCATGGTGTCTAATCACAGATTTATCTTGAAGTTACAGCATGTCTTGTGTTTTAATGGGGTCAAAGTAAACGCTGTACTTTGTCAAATGCATCTGACAAGTTTGACAGAAATACCCAACCACTGGGTATTTACAGATCCTCGGATTATTGATTATTGCAATGAAAAGAAATGAAAATAAAATAACTATGGGAGCACATTCTCCCACCAAGCCAACAAAAGAAGCTGTGGCTGTCTGGCATTCATTTTTACGGAAAACTGAGGACAAGATGGCTTGATGATTGTACTGTGACCAAATCCCTTGTACTGACCACTTTTGAACCTATATTTACACAAGTTCCTGTAAAGGGAAGGGCTGTCTGACCCCATTACACTGAAAGGAAAACACGAGCAGGAAATTTGATTTTGTTTTGAAACATTTTTCACCATCTATCATGCCTTCTTGCTTTCATTAGTACCAATGTCAATCTGTTTTTTTTCAGAAGTGTTTTTTTACCTTAGAAATAATTTTTTATCTATAAAAATGGAAGACAGGACAGAAAAGTTTCAGTTATTTATATAAATTTTTAGTTTGCATTAATATATGTAGTTCAGCTGTTTAGCCTTGACATCCTCTGATACCTATTTTTAGTTTAGCTGTTGACTGCCTTCTAGTGTCATGTATTTTGTGTTGCACTGTTGCATTCGTCCCATTCATGGCCAGAACCGAATGGATCCAGCAAGTGGCTGAGAGCAGGAAGACATGAATGAACCAGGAGTAGGGCTGCCACAGGATGCTGGTAGGGAAGGATATCTCCTAGCACATTTTTTCTACCCTACCCAGTAATCCCTGCTGACTGATTAAGGTGGGGCTTTCAGGGCTTGGCCACTTCATTCACCATGCATAGTCCAAAACACTTTTATTGCAGCTGGAAACAAGTACCTATCTAATGGTATAGATTTCTAGGTTTTGGCAATGAAAGATGAAATTACAAATGAAACGTGAAAATATTTTGCTGGATCAGTCATTTACCTTTTCACTAATTTTACTTAATCTTTTATTTTAAATAGCTTTTGTTCAACGTACCAGAGATGCTTGCTTAGTTATTCAGTGTGTTTGTGCTCTGAGTGCCTCTGATGATTTCTTGGCTTCAGACCATCCTCAGGAAGCTATTCATAGCAATTCACACATGCAGGGCAGTCCTCATCTTCAGTAATGTGAATGTGAAAATAGATTCCAGATATTTCACCTTGCATTTGTTTATTTTAGTACACTTTTCATGCTCTTCATATGTATTTTATTATTAGGCCTCTCTTCATCCATTCAACCACTTCCTCATCAAGTTCACACCTCTTCGTGTTATACACACACATGCACACACCAACACACTCTCACAAATGCATGCGAAGTATTGCTAACACAAAATTACTCTCTAACGCATAGACTCAGAATCAGATTCTACTGCTCACATTCAGACCTTCCCACTGCAGAAAATCAGGTTCAATGAAATAGTATTTCTTCTTTCAAACAGGCATTATTAGTAAGCTTCTTGGCATAACAAGATTGAGACCTCGAGACTCTGTGTCCTTATCAGAATAATTAGCTAAAGTTAATCTTGAATCTGCCTTGCTGCCTTGTTACCCCTATGTGTGTCTTATATTCAGCCAACACAGATAGCAATTTATGATTCCCTTCTTCCCTCTGGCAGCCGTTGACATTCTAACATTAGATACAGGAGCTGGTGACAGCTGCTCTGTCACTACTTTTGATCCACAATTAGGTGAATGGAGTTACCAGCCTACTGGCCATGTGTCAGAGAACAGTTGATTAATAAGCAGGTGGGGGAAGAGTCACAAATTAAATGTAACAAGATCAGTCTGGAAGTTGATATTAGAAATACCATTTTAAAGTGAGTAATTCGGTATTTGCTAAAATGTTTTTCATTGTTCAGAAGCTTTCTGCAGCCCCCCACATAACCACGCAAGTTTCTAGTTCTACAAAACATTGGAGCAGTTACATATTTGGGAACAACGGTGTCAATTATCTTCCCTCTTTCTGAGGGACACAGAAAAAAGACAATCATAATTCCTGAGACTTCTCAAAGGATAATATTCTTGAATCACTGATTTAAATTAATATTTTGTTATAGGTTACAGACTTGAGAAACAAAACCCACTTATGTAAAAAAGCAGGAAAGGCAGAAGTCTGCTAGAATGATGACAAAATATTTTCTTCTGTTTTTGACTATAAGCTTATTTGCGTTGTTCTCATTCCTTGGGAAATGTCTTCTTTTATTGGAGACATCTGATATGCAGTTTGCTATCCCCCTTTATATACACAGTCCTTCCACAGCATCTTGATGCTACAAAGTCAAGGTAGAAAGAAACCCTTCCACTTAGTCATTGATGTCTCCATGGTTCATGACTTCTTGTGATGTCCCTGTCTCATTTTGAGCCACAGATGAATATTTTCTTTGACATCCAGGTGATTTAAAGACAATGGATATTAGGCTCCTCAGTTGCATAGGCACTGTTAAAAAATATATAGAAGTATTTGCATTAAGAAAGCAACCTCTCTGCAAGACATGGGATTTCTTGAAATACTCAATGCGATCTAATAGATAAATCAGGGTACTGCGGTTGTCAGGGAGGCTCTATAATTTTATGTAGAGGATGAACCAAACAGGAAACTGTTATTACATATCTTAAATAAAATTCTAGGTGTTTAGTTTGTTTTGGTTCAGATATTTTTGCCTCTAAATATGCCTTTTGGCTTCATGCCTTGTACTGCACCCAAGGTGTATTATTATGGCATAATATTGCACATCCTGTCATGCTGTATGTTCCAGCAGATGTTGTTCAGATTTTTTTTTCCACCATTTGAAATGAATTTCAGTAGATCTTTTAATTACGTAAGTTACCAATACATCTGTAATTCAAAATGCAAGACTCCTATGATTTGAATATATGTATATTCAATACATACATACCTACAATTGCATATTAATATTTATACCCAGTGTCTGCATAGCACATATACACAGATAAGTCTGTTTAATATTAATCCATAGTCATATGATAAACAACCGGAGTGAAATTAGAGTTTAAGCCAAGATCTGGAAAGAAATAGGTAGAAAATATCCAGTAAGGCACATTTAGAGTTTCAGGAGAAACTTGTTTAAAGTGATCTCCTTTCATTCAAACCCTTGTCATACTTTTTTGTGGGTGATATTAAAGTGAAGTTCTTGGATGAATACAGATCAATAACTATTTTTAAAGGAATTTATCTTCTCAAAAAAATAATTTCAACAAACTTCTACCCAAAAATTATTTATCCCAATATAGTGATTTACATATTGTTTGGTTACTGATTTGATTGCTTTACTGACAGAAGTTTTAGGCATATCCTAAATTTATTACTGCTTGTTCCTTTTTTTTTTTTTTGATTTGAGTTTGTTTTTCTGTCAAAAGAATGGTACTATTTCTTTATATCTCTTTGGAGAGATTCAAATGTTATGGGTTTATTAGCCAAAAATAAGAATTAATTAGAAAAATCTGTTTGGCAAATACTCCAGATTTTCTGTTTTAATAGACAGATGTCTATGAATGTGATTCTTTAAAGGGTCTGATTCAGAACTCATGGAAGGAGATCAGAAGGCCTCCCCCTGAAATTGATGGGCTTGGAGCAGAGCTTAGAAAATAATGAACGAATCTGGTTCTGCTTAGTTCTGGTCTTGCCCATATAAATGTTTTACTGGTTTATTTCAAAGGAAGTCTTAGTGAACTGAAATGAATCAAGATCTTTGCTGACTCTTGATTTGCAATCAATCACAGTCTTTTGTGGAATGACAACTATTTCCATGGTAAGAAACCAGATACAAATGGAGAAGTCAGTTGGGCCAGCAAAATCCTGAGATCCAAAACTGCAGAGAGGGTTGGGCAGGGCAAGGACTGTGGTTAATCTGTTTGGGATTTTGGTTTTACACGGGCAGTTTCGCTAGTATCAGGTCCTCAGAAACTAAGAATTAGTTGTGCAATGACTTGACATTCATTAAGCCTTTTATAAGATGATACATTCCTTGTGTTTGTCTTCTAGTTTTGAAGCCTTTTGGGCCACCATGCTCATGTTTTCCAAATATTTCTGTGTAAACAGGAGAGCAGGAAAAATGCTTTTATTTATTCATTAAGAGAGAAGTCGAAATTCTCATATAATCCATGACTCAAAGGTCTGGGCCTCTAATAAAAATACCTAATACCATGGGAAAATTGTGAGACTTGGCAACTTTGCTCAAATGAATCATAAAGCCTGAGACTCAACCACTTTTGCTCTAAGTAAAATATATGCCACTTCCACTTGGGTGTACAGACAGCTGGCAGAAATCTTCACATTATTTATTTAAGAAAAAGCAGCTAAGGAGCCTGCTTTTGTTCACCTCAAATATGTCTTTACACTGGACCAAAAACCTTCACAATTCCACATCCTTGCAAACCTGAGAGGCCTAAGGCTGAAAAATAAACTTCCAGAAGTAATGTTCTTCTCTGGAAAGCTTCACTTATCTCTGTCAGGTCATGCTTTGTGTACCAGTGAAGCTCAGAGGTGAGTTGTGAAGGTTGTTGCAATGAGTGCTTGAAAACACTATAAACCAGTCACCCTGTTTGGTGTGCTGCATATTTCACATATATTTTCCAGGGCGGAGAATAAAATTCCTCAGACTTTTTTTAATTAGTCATGGATGCTGAAAATCTTGCAATCTACTAAAAATGCTTAAAATAACTTTCATACCTGCTAGTGGTTTGTTTTTCAGCATTTCAGGTCCTTTATTGGTAACGAAGCAAAATCTCTATGTCCCACTGGGCAGCCAAGATTCTCCCTCTGCCAGCTGTATTCCTGATCTCCTTTCTGTAGGTGTTTGGTTTATGAGAATCAAACCATTGCAGACTGCAGACTACCAAATTAAGTTCTCAAAATGCTGACAACTTAAATACTGTCACATGTTAATGTTATTACATCACTGAAAGTCAGAGTTGTCTATACCCAGAAGACACATCAGATTGTTGTTTGTGTTTTGCTACCCATCTGGTGAGCAGCTAATTAATTGGACCCCTTCCAACAGGGTCCAACAAGCACCTGGCAGAGGATGTGCATCTGTTTCATTTTGCCATTGTAAAGGAGTGTTACAGACCCTTTTTGGTTATCATTGTTTAATTATAAAATTACATCTGAATGGCAAGAGTGAACTTGGGCCACTATCTTGAATGGGACTGTGGAGGTTGAGCGTCTATTAAATCTGATCTCCCCAGGCTCCCTGTATCATCAGCAGGAAAACTCATGGTTCTGTAGTCAGCCCTTCAATGACTTGTGTCCCTGGGCTCAAGTTAACATTTGTGAATATCTCCTCCTCTCCCCATTATCTAATCTATCAGCATAATTTTCTGAAGCACTAGCTATAAGCATGTAGAAGCCAAAGTCTTACTGAGTTTCAAGGAGACTTTAGTTCCTGCGTTTCATGTTAAAAGATGACCAAGGTATTTAGGTTTTGAAGTCAATTATGGTAAGGCACTTCTACCTTGTTCCAAATTTTGTGCTAGAAGAATAATTTTGCAGTTGTTAATCCCCAAGTACTATTTTGAGGATAAGTTACCCAAAATGACAGATCTTCCCCTGGCATGCAAAACCAGCCCATTTGATATTTCTCTGATGCTTATGGAATATTTTTCTGCTGTTTAGACATACAGACATATGTTGAACGCCTTCTAATGCATCCATGTGTCTCCACGTGCTTAGGTCCATCATCTGCAAGTGGACTGACATGGAATAAGTGGCTTGTTGGGCTTGGGGTTGTTGTTGGAGGGTCCAGTCGACTTTACAGCTGACTACCCATAGTCTGATGAATTTAACATCTGGGAACAAAGCATTGTAAAGGTTGAACAATTCTGTCTAAGAGAGAATGACTTGAATAATGCATGTGTCAAACACTGTTCATTCAGACTCAGAGCAGCTTTTTGATGTCATCTTAGTCATTGCATTTATATTTGTAAAGCAAGAAGGGTTTTGTTCACACTGTGTTTTGGGATTCATATGAATACCCATATTAGCATGTGGACAAGCCCTTCTGTCAGCTATGGAATATCTGTGGCCTGTGGTATGCATAAGGTCATGCCAAATAAAGTCCCCCTTCCAGTCTGAAAAAAATCTACAAAATCTGTCCGAAGTGCTTCAGAAATCCTGTGAGTCAATGGGAAGAACACCATGTGCGTCGTGCGAGTGGCTGCGTGCTGTGAATAGCGAGTGCCCAACGAGCAGTTAAATTGAACAGTGGGTAAACAACCCGCAAGGTGAAATTTCTCTGTGTAAACTGCATGCAAAATGATTAAAAAATTATTTAGTAAATAGGTTGTTCTATCAGCATCAGATCTAATAAAGCCTGGGGTTTTTTGGGGGGGGGGCTGGCAGCAGAGAAAGAGCTATTTTGATTTTATGCCCAGGCATGAAAACATTTCTGCTGCAATTAATCCATGAGGTATTCACAGGCTGGTGACCAGCTTGTGTGCATGTGCTGGTGGTGAGGTCAGCTGCTACCACCAGAGAAGATGAACAATTTTGGCTCTCTATTTTTCCATTGACCAGGGCAATAATAGCGTCTGTCCCCTCTACCCAGCCATTTATCTCACTGGAAACTCAGCTGAGTGACAGTGAACACAATATCTCACAGAGGGTGGGAAATCTATCATCAGTGAAAAATGGCATTCAGCACATCTGTACTGCAGCTGTGCCATGCTGGCTGGTGACACATCACAGCTGAAAAGCAAATGAGTGGCAAGTCTCATGTGTGCCTGCTGCTAATATTGCAACAGTTTTTCACATTTGGATTCGCCATTTCTGTTTGCATTAGTATCACTTGCAAAGTGTACAAGAAACTCTGGTCTCCCTAGTGTCAGATGGTGCCATTTTGCTGAACCCTCATAACTGCGAACAGAACCACGCCACGTGGCTTGACAAAGCAAATGTGTGAATTGAATGTAAGCCTGTGTTCATTGATTTTTTTCTTAAATGACGTAAAGATTTTCTCGCCTTTCTTATGTAAGCTTTGTGTTGTGTATATATCTGCATTGTGTGTGCACGGGTGATCCAGTATTATTGGTCCACTGAAGTCCTGATACTGTTTACCTCAAACATCTGTTGGCATAGAGTATTTCAGAACTCCAAAAGCGAGTTTGCATTATAGACATTGCATGCACTGCTTTGCTATTGTGTCAACCATACACCTTAGCATAATCTTGGCCAAACAACCTCCTACTCTATGACCTGCTCTGTCTTCACCTGAAAATCAGTTAGTGTCTTTCATTTGTAAACATGAAGCCAGGTTTATGTGAGTCCGGCTATCAGGTCTTGAAATTGGTTGGAGCCAAAGCCTAAAGAATACCTAATCAGCTTGGATCAACTCGAGTTTCTTCCCATCTGCTCCCAAGGCGGTGGAACAATAGTGAGCCATAAAGAAACTCAGTCTGATGGGAGCCAAGGAGCAGCTCCTTAAACCATCTCTCAGTTTCTCCTGACTATTCCTACATGTTCTTCCTCCTTCCCAGTGCAAAGCCAAAGAGGCAGCTTACCCTGCTAGTGGAAAAAGACTCACACGTTGAAGCACAGTCTGAGCTCTGAGGTTGCCAGTGCCCCTACGCAGGGTTGATGCCTGCTCCACTCCGTTCCTATGCAAAGACAAACAGGTTTATTTTAACCCTTTATTAAATGAATTTAATTTACATTCAGGCTATTCAGAGATGATGAAGGGTTTGAAACCGCTGCGCAATCTGAATCTTTAGGATAAGGTCACAGCTCGATTTAAACATATTCATGACTATCCTAGGAAAGTTGCAGTCAATACCTAAACATCGTCTGTCTCCAGGTGCTTCTTGGAGAAGCACGGTGTGATATTTTTTTCCTAGGAAAAAGATGTATAAATCTGGTTATTGTTTCCCTAATCTCCTTTTCCAGGAGATACTATTTCTCTCCTTTCTCCTCTTATCCTCTTTTTCATCTTCCTTGAGATCAAGAGCAATTGTTCTCAGATATGATTTAGAACATTATCTAGTCCAATCTCCCCGTGGTGGTAGCTGAGTATGAAAAGACAGCACCACTTCAGTCCTCTGAAATGGTATCATTAGGACTATCAGCAGGAGGAATCCTTTCAGATGCGTGTACTCCCTATTTCACCATGAACCCAATTTCATTCTTTTTCCTACATCTCTTTCGGTCTCTTTCTGAGGGAGTGCAGCCCATGTTATCTTTGTACAAAGTCACGATTTCTTATTAAGAACACCAGCACGCTGTCAGCAGCATTGGAAGAAAATGACCACAAAAATAAAATTTTATTGCTGGTTTATATTGCTGGTTTAGCTAGTAAAAGACTGAAAAGTTGCTTCCTTACAGTACAATAGCCTACTTTTCAAGAGGAGACAAGCATTCAGACATGAACCCACTGCCTTTCATTGCTATACAAGATGGTAGGTGTAACAACAACACTTATAAATTAAAAATAAGTAAATAACAAGGCTCCTCATAGCCACATTACATATACACTTTTGTGAACCTCTTGCAGCTACTTACTTTGCTGTCAGTAGGGCAGCATTTTTGAAGCCTGAACCCCTCATTCTCTATGCAGAATATTTTTTAAACCAATTTTATGTTAAAAACATGACACCAGTAAATTAAGTGACATGCCATCAGTTTGATAACACATCTTTCTAGCTTCTTTTTTCTTGTGTGACTCATTGTTTTATCTAAAACCACAGTATATAAGAAAGTAGAATAGAGTATGTTATATGATAGAAAATTCTCCCTGTCTGGGTGAATGCAGGAATCTCTATGGCACTTGGTCAGGGTTGTGCAGACAGGTATATGCCAGTTCTACTACAAAATGCTAAAACTGAACATGAAATACATCTGATGACAAATTGAGACTGACTTGATTTTCATTACAATTAAAAGGCCTTCCTGAAACAATATTTATCCAATATATATATCTCATTCCCAGAAGACGTAGATCTGGATTTCTCCTGATTGACTTTGCTTACTCAACTGAAAGAGTCAAATTCAGAGCACAGATTCATCAGATATGAAAAAGAGAGGGAGGCACAACCTGTAGAAGTTCCTATTTCTTTCCATCAGTTACCAGAACAGCAGAGCAGTTAAGGTGCCCCAATGAAGTGTGTTAAGAAAGATGAGTAGAGCCCTAGTGCTTATACTAGCAGCTGTTACAGTATGGCTTGTTTAGGGATAAATCATCTTTTAACTAGTAGAAGTATGCTGGAGGAACTATTTTCCAACTAGGACATATAAATGGAGTACTCAGAGCTGTAATAATAACTTAGATCCTTATTAAGTGCCTGTTTTGCATGCTTCAGGGCTGCTTCAAGCAGCCACATGAAGAAGTTAGATGTTCTGCTAGGGAACATGCAATCTAGACTTTGCCTTGAGACTCCAAATACAATTTACCATGTATGTTTGTAACTAACAAACTGTGGATAGATAACAACCTTCCAATTTACGTATTAATAAAAAAGAGTTATCTTCAGATTACACGCGGTCTATTGTGTTAGCTGTGCCCTTTCTTGTTTGGCATTTATAAAGAATGTATGTGAATGTATGTGTGTAGAATGAGCTTCCAGGGCTTCAGAATTACGAAGCCGCATAATCTGCATGTCCTCAGAGGTTGCTGCATAGGGCAGAGTTCTGCTTTTATGTATGTAACTTCTGATTTCTGATTCATCGAAGTTTGTTCAAACCCTTTGTCTTTTTCCCTCTGCTGGAGTACCTCCTAAACCTGGATGTTCCCACATGATCTGTGGGTGGGATAAAAGCTTCCTGCATGGAGGATCCTTCCCAGGATGCCATTCTTAGGTTTCATGGCCTTTTTCTTGCCCCATAACTTCATGTTGGTGAGACCCTTTTCTTCCACCTGTATACAAGAAGATACTAAGGCTAAGAGTCAAGGGCCTAGCTTTTCATAATTCTTCATAATTCTGTATTAGGTTCAGTTGGGAGCCTGAGTCTTTCCTGAGTTGATGCCAAAAGGCTCTACACTTCCTACCTGAAACATCCACACGAAGCCTCACTTCTTCTAGCTCAAGCAACACACTGTTTCCACGCGTATTGTTAGGGAGAGCTGTGGATGTTATCTACCTTGACTTCAGCAAGGCTTTCGACACAGTCTCCCATGATATCCTCCTGGGGAAGCTGAGGAAGTGTGGGCTGGATGAGTGGTCGGTGAA